>Ga0136613_10000516_pt1 | contig 17925 bp, 16 predicted proteins | sample AntDrymUQ2722106_2_FD_106649 | JGI IMG/M metagenome (GOLD analysis project Ga0136613, IMG submission 106649) | Polar desert sand microbial communities from Dry Valleys, Antarctica - metaG UQ272 (21.06) | ecosystem: Environmental > Terrestrial > Soil > Desert | place: Antarctica: Dry Valley... | reverse complement strand
GCGCAGCGCCAGGCAGGCCTGCACGCCGGCATAGTCGAACTCTGCCGCCTGCCCGATCAGGATCGGCCCGGAGCCGATGACGAGGACGCGGCCCGGCATGGTCATCCCAGCGCGCGGCCGATCGCAACATCGAAGACGCGCGTTGCGTCGATCGGTCCCGGAGCGCCCTCCGGATGGAACTGGACCGATGCCACCCGGCCCCCCGCGTGCTGCAGCCCCTCGATGGTCCCGTCGTTCAGGTCGCGGTGGCTGACCGCGTACCCTGCGGCCGCCAGCGCCGCGCCATCGACCACGGCCACCTCGTGATTGTGAGCGCCGATGTCGACCCGCCCGGTCGATGCTTCCAGCACGGCGTGGTTGCCGCCGTGGTGGCCCACCGCCAGGCGGCGCGTCTCGGCTCCGGCGGCGAGCGCCAGCAGCTGGTGTCCCAGGCAGACGCCCAGGATGGGCGTCCCGCCCTCGGTGGCGTCACGCGCCAAGTCGCGCGTGACGGCGATCTGCATCGCCATCCGCGCCGGGTCACCAGGGCCCGGCGAGAGCACCACGAGGTCGGGAGCGGTGGCACGCACGCCGGCGGCGGTCGCGTCGGGCGGCAGGACGGTGATCTCCATCCCGCGAGCGCTGAGCGCCGCAAGGAGTGACCGTTTCACGCCGTAGTCGATGAGCGTCGTGCGAGCGGCGCGCGGCCCATCGGGGGCAACCGTGAAGCGCTCGCGGGTCGCCACGCTCGTCACGTGGTCGATCGAGGCCCAGGGTGCGACGGCCGCAGCCGCCTCGACCGCTTCCTCATCGGTCGTGACCGCGGACCGGATGACGGCCCGCCGCAGGGCTCCGCGGCGCAGCTCGAGGGTCAGCGCACGGGTGTCGATGCCGGTCAGCGCCGGAATGCGCGCTTCGACGAGCAGCTCCTCGAGGGACATCCCCGGGCCGTCGGGCGGCGTCACCAGCCGCGAGCAGACCAGGGCCCGCGCATGGACGCTGTTCGACTCGAGCTCGGCGCGGCCTATCCGGTAGTTGCCGGCCATCGGATGGGTCAGCACCACGATCTGTCCGGCATACGAAGGATCCGTCAGGATCTCGCCCCAGCCCGTGGCGGCGGTGGTGAAGATCAGGTCTCCTTCGGCAGGACCGAGATGACCGCGCACCGCGCCGCGCTGCACGCGGCCACCCTCCATGGCGAGGAGGCCGGGCACGGAACGAGGCACCGGCCGCGTACCTGCGGCTGGCGCCTCGGATGGCTGCTCACGATTCGAGATGGTCTGCACCTTCGCTCCTTCCCGGCATCACGGTGCCGGTCTTAAAGGACCGCCGTGGAGTCTAGTCGATTCGGCGCCGGGCGACCGGGTTTCGTTGCCCGCTCAGTTGCATGATCATGCATCACGGTGTATATATTCTCAAGTGACCGCTGAGCGACAGGCCGCCCTCTGGGACGGCCGCTTCGGATCCCCCGCTGCCGACGCCCTGCTCGAGCTGTCCGGGTCGCTGGAGATCGACCTGCCGCTGGCAGAGCACGACGTGATCGCGAGCCGCGTCCACGTGACGGAGCTGCGGCGGCTCGGCCTCCTCACCCTGGGAGACGCGGACCGGCTCGACGCAGCCCTGGTCGGGGTCGCAGCCGAAATTGCGGACGGCTCATTCCCGTGGCGCGCCGAGCATGAGGACATCCACATGAACGTCGAGGCGGCCGTCATCGCCGCGGTCGGTCCGGAGCTCGGCGGGATGCTGCAGGTTGGCCGCAGCCGGAACGAGGAGGTGGTGACCGACGAGCGTCGCTGGCTGGCGGCGAACACGAGGGAGCTCATCCGGGCGGTACGACACCTCCAGGCCATCCTCGTGTCGCGGGCCGAGGACGCCGTCGACACGGTCCTGCCGGCGCACACGCACACCCAACCCGCCCAACCGGTCCTGCTCGCGCATCACCTGCTGGCCCACGTCGAGATGCTCGACCGCGACGCGGGGCGCCTGGTCGCTGCCGCCGAGCGGACCGACCGCTCACCGGCCGGATCGGGCGCCGTGGCGGGTTCGGGGCTGCCGCTCGACCGGCACCGCGTCGCCGCCGAGCTCGGCTTCGGGGGCGTGACCGACAACTCGATCGACGCCGTCTCGGATCGTGACTACGCGCTCGAGACCGTCTCGGTTCTGGCGATCCTGCTCGGGCATCTCTCCCGCCTCGCCGGCGAGCTGGTGCTCTGGTCGACTCCGTACGTGGGGTTCGCGCGCCTCGACGACACATTCTCGAGCGGCAGCTCGATGCTGCCGAACAAGCGCAACCCCGACAGCGCGGAGCTGGTCCGAGCCAGGTCCGCCCGCGTCGGCGGCGACGTCGCGGTCCTCGTCTCGGTGATGCACGGGCTCCCGCTGGCGTATCACCGCGACATGCAGGAAACGCGGCGCGCGATGGTCGACGCAGTCGCCTCCGCGAAGCTCTGCCTGGAGGTGATGATCGGCGTGGTGGCCGGGGTCGAGTTCGACACGGAGCGCATGCGTGCGGCCGCGGCGAGCGGCCACACCGTGGCGGTGATGCTGGCGGACCGCCTGGTCGCGAAGGGCGTTCCGTTCCGCGACGCCCACCGTCGCGTCGGACGCCTGGTGGCGACCGCGGAGTCGTCGGGCGTGGACCTGACCGTTCTGCCCGCCGATGTGCTGGACGCTGCCCTTCCCGAGCTCGACGGAGCACCGATGCCGACGCTGGACGACGCGGTCAACGCCGCCGACGTCCACGGTGGAACGGCACCACACCGGGTCCGTGCCGCCCTTGCCGCCGCCCGGACCCGGATCGCGGTGCCGGCGTGACCGGACCCGTCCGAGTGGCCGTGGTGGGCGCCGCCGGCTACGCGGGCGGCGAGCTGGTGCGCCTGCTCGCCGGGCATCCATCCGCCGAGGTCGTCTCCGTGCATGCCCGCGATCGCGGCGGGACCCCCCTGGCGACGGAGCTGCCGCACCTGGCACCGCTTGGCCTCTCGTTCAGCGACGACGATCCCGGCGAGGTGGACGCGGCCTTCCTGGCGCTGCCACATGGCGCATCGGCACCGCTCGCCTCGCGGCTGCTCGAGCGCGGCGTGACGGTGATCGACATCGGCGCGGACTTCCGCCTGCACGATCCCGCCGCGTATGAGACGTGGTACGGGGGCCCGCATCCGGCGCCGGCGTTGCTGCCGGAAGCGATCTACGGATTGACCGAGTGGAGCAGGGACGTGCTGCGGGGCAGCACGCTGATCGCGAACCCGGGCTGCTATCCGACCGCCGCCCTCCTGGCGCTCCTGCCATTCGCGGGAGCCGGCCTGCTGGAGGGCAGCGTGGTGGTCGACGCCAAGTCGGGCATCAGCGGCGCCGGTCGGAGCGCGGGCGCGGACTACCTGTTCACCGAGCTCACCGAGTCGACGCGCGCCTACGGCCTCGACGGCCACCGCCACCTCCCCGAGATCGAGCAGGGCCTCGCCGACGCCGGCGCTCCGGTGCCGGTCACCTTCGTCCCGCACCTGGTGCCGCAGTCGCGCGGGATCTTGGCGACGTGCTACCTCTCGCTCGGCGAGGACCTCGACGACGACGCGCTGGCCGCCCTCCTGACCGATGCATATGGCGACGAGCCATTCGTCCATGTCTCCGACGCACCGCCCGCCACCAAGCAGACGACCGGGTCAAACCATGCCTTCGTCCACGGCCGCCGGGTTCGCGACCGGCAGGTGGTGGTCGTCTCGGTGATCGACAACCTGGGGAAGGGCGCCGCCGGCCAGGCGATCCAGAACATGAATGTCGCCTTCGGCCTCGACGAGTCGGCCGGGCTCGGCGGCCTGGGCCTGCATCCGTGAGCCTCGCCGCCGGCCGCGGAGGAGTCGCCAGCGCCCGCGGCTTCTCGGTCGGCATCGGAGAGGCCGGCATTCGGGAGTCGGGCGGGCCCGACCTGGTCCTGATCGAGTCCGATCGACCGGCGAGCGCGGCAGCAACCTTCACGACCAACCTGATGCGGGCCGCACCGGTGCTCCTCGCCGAGGAGGCGCTGGCGGACACTGGCGGCGGGGCGCGAGGGATCATCGTCAACGCTGGCTGCGCGAATGCAGGCACCGGCGCCGGAGGATTGGACGACGCGCGGGCCGTCGTCGCGGCCGCGGCCGATCACCTGGGATGCGAGCCGTACGAGGTGCTCCCCGCCTCGACCGGCCTGATCGGCTCGCGGCTGCCGGTACGCCAGATCGTCGACGCCATCGGCGGGCTCCGGTTGCGGAGGTCGGCGACGGCGTCAGGGCGGGCGGCGCGGGCGATCATGACGACCGACACGCGACCCAAGCAGCACGCCGCCTCGGTCCGCCTCGGCGATGGACGCACCGTGACGATCGGCGGAATGGCAAAGGGGGCCGGGATGATTCATCCGCAAATGGCGACCATGCTCGCCTTCCTGACGACCGACGCCCCGATCGGCTCTGCCTCGCTTCGCACGCTCCTGGGACCGATCGTGGACCGCACCTTCAACCAGGTCTCGATCGACGGCGACACCTCGACGAACGACGCGGTGATCGTCCTGGCCAACGGTGCCGTCGGTGGTCCGGCACTCGACGCCGCGGATCAGCGCACCTTCGCCGATATGCTGGAGGCAGCATGCCGGGCGCTGGCAGTCGCCATCGCCGCAGATGGCGAGGGCGCGCGGCATCTCATCGAGGTCACCGTCCACGGAGCGGCCAGCGACGCGGACGCGAGGGCGGTCGCGCGCACGGTCGCCGCGTCATCGCTGGTCAAGACGGCGGTGCATGGCGCGGATCCGAACTGGGGGCGCATCGCCGCTGCGGCGGGCCGAAGCGGCGCCCGGCTTGATCCGGAGCGGATCCGGATCCATATCGGCCCGGTGCCCGTCTACGACGGCAACCCGCTGCCCTTCGACGAGGCTCACGCTCGGCGAGTCCTCCGTGGGCGCACGGTGCCGCTCGTGCTCGACCTGCTGGACGGCGAGGGCAGTGGCACAGCCTGGGGTTGCGACCTCTCGGCCGAGTACGTCGCCATCAACAGCGAGTACACGACGTGACCACCCGACCCCTCACCATCAAGCTGGGCGGCGCAGCCGGCGCACACGCCGCTTCACTGGCGGTCGTCGCCGAGCACGCGCAGCCCGGCTGGGTCGTCGTCCATGGCGGCGGTGGAGAGGTCGGCGAGTGGTCGCGGCGGATCGGCATCGAACCGCGGACGGTCGACGGCCTGCGGGTCACCGATCCGGCGACGCTCGAGATCGCGGTGGCCGTCCTCCGCGGCCTGGTGAACGCGCGGTTGGTGGCGAGCCTCGTGGCCGCCGGGGTACCGGCCATCGGCCTGGGCGGTGCCGACGCCGACCTCCTTGCGGCGGAGCGCTTCGACGCCCGACTCGGCGAGGTCGGCCACGTCACGCGCGTGAATGGCCCCCTGCTGGAGCAGCTCACCGACACCTGGGTCCCCGTCGTCGCGCCGATCGGGCGCGGGGCAGGGAGTGAGCTCCTCAACGTGAACGCGGACGAGGTGGCCGGTGCCATCGCCGCCGCCCGCGGCGGCCGACTGCTGCTGCTGACCGACGTGCCCGGCGTCCTGCACGGCGACGCACCGCTGGCGATCCTGAGCGCGGAGCGGGCCGAGGCGATGCTCGCCGACGGATCCGCGTCGGGCGGCATGCGACCGAAGCTCCGTGCCGCCATCACCGCCGCACGGGCCGGCTGCACGGTGGCGATCGTGGACGGAACGGATTCGAGCGCGGTGCGCGCGGCACTCGACGGAACGATGACGGGAACGACCGTGACGGCAGCGGCAGGGAGCAGCTGAGATGGTGAAGGAGGGACGGGTGGGGACGATCGAGCGACGCGACCAGGTGCGGCGGCTGATCGCCGCCGGTGGAGTCCATACCCAGGCCGAGCTGGTGTCCGCCCTCCGCGAGCGCGGCATGGACGTGACGCAGGCGACGATCTCACGCGATCTCAACGGCCTCGGCGTCGCCCGCGGCTTCCGCGGCGGACGGCTGACCTACCTGCTGCCCGACGACATGACCGATGGCACGGGTGCTGCCGAAGGGCGGCTGCGCCGCCTCCTCGCCGACCTGCCGCTGACCATCGGGGAGACGGCGCCGCTGATCGTGCTGCGCACATCACCGGGCGGCGCCAACGCCATCGCTTCGACGATCGACCTGTCGCGATGGCCGGACGTGGTCGGCACGATCGCCGGTGACGATACGATCTTCGTGGCCTGCACCGATGCAACCGGCATGCGCCGCTTCCGCGCTCGGCTCGAGGCGTTCATCGTCCAGGCCGGCACAGCCGTCACGGCCGGCCGCGGGGCAGACGCATGAGCGAGACGGTCGTGCTCGCCTACTCGGGTGGGCTGGACACATCGGTCGCGGTGCCATGGCTGCGCGAGACGCAGGGCTACGAGGTCGTCACCCTCACCGCCGACGTCGGCGGTGGCGTGGACGCGGCCGGCGTCCAGCAGCGCGCACTGGCCGGCGGCGCACGACAGGCGATCGTCGTCGACGCGCGCGCCCCGTTCGTGACCGACTACATCTGGCCGGCCCTCCAGGCGGGCTCGCTCTACCAGGGCCAGTACCCCCTGGCGACGGCGCTCGCACGCCCGCTCATCGCTCGTCTGCTGGTCGAGGCAGCCCACGAGGCCGATGCGAGCGTCGTGGCGCACGGCTGCACCGGCAAGGGAAATGACCAGGTTCGCTTCGACGTGGCGGTCGCAGCGCTCGACCCCACGCTTCGCGTCATCGCGCCGATGCGGGTCGGCATGGGCATGACACGCGACGAGGAGGTCGCCTACGCACGCGCGCGCGGCATCGACGTGCCGTCCGGCCCCAGTTCCCCGTTCAGCATCGACGCGAACCTGTGGGGACGCTCCATCGAGGCCGGCGTGCTCGAGGATCCGTGGGCCTCGGCACCGCCGGCCGCGTTCACGTGGACCGTCGATCCGGCCGAGGCGCCGCGCGCTCCGCGGGAGGTCGTCATCGGCTTCGAGGAGGGCGTCCCGAGCTCGCTCGACGGCGAGCTGCTCGGCGGCGTGGCGCTGGTCGAACGCTTGAATCGTGATGCCGGCGCCCATGGCATCGGTCGGATCGATCACGTCGAGGATCGGCTGATCGGGATCAAGAGCCGGGAGATCTACGAGGCGCCGGCCGCCGTCGTCCTGCACACGGCCCACGCGGCGCTCGAAGGGCTGACGCTTTCGCGCGAGCTCCTCGCGTACAAGCGATCGGTCGGTGATCGGCTGGCGACACTCGCCTACGACGGCCTCTGGTTCAGCGAGCTCGGCGTCGCGCTGCGTGCGTTCGTCACCCACACGCAGCGGTATGTGAGTGGCGACGTCCGGATGCGATTCACGCCCGGCAGCGCCGCCGTCAGTGGCCGCCGATCGCCTCACTCGCTCTACGACATCGGACTCGCGACGTACGACCGAGGCGACCGATTCGATCACGCGTCCGCGGTCGGCTTCATCTCTATCTGGGGGCTGCCAGTCCGGACGCAGGCCGCCGCCCGTGGGGATGGGGATCAGCGGATCGCCACGCTGCTCGACGATCTCGGGGCGGATCGCCGTGACGCTGGCGAGCCGGTCGGTTCGGCGCGATGAGCGGTCAGCATCGCCCGGGCGGCCTGCGCATGGCCGGCACGATCACCCCGCTCACCGCGGACTCCTCATACGTGCGTCGCGCGTGGCCGCGAGATGTCGACCGCATCCTCGAGGTGATGGACGCGTACGTCGCGTCGCGAGTCCTGCTGCCGCGCACGCGCGACGAGATCGCGGACGACATCGCCAGCTGGTGGGTCGGGGACCTCGATGGCGAGGTGGTCGGCGCGGTCTCGCTGCGCGACTTCGGGGACGGCCTGGGAGAGCTTCGTTCCCTGAGCGTCGTCGCGGCGGCCCACGGGCGCGGCCTCGGTGAGTCCCTCGTGCACGCCGTCGTTCGGGAAGCTCGCAGGCGGGGCATCGCCCGCCTGTTCGCGATCACCCGCAATCCGGGCTACTTCGCCCGCCACGGCTTCACCGAGCTGGCCATGAACGACGTCCCGGACGTGCTGCATGCCGACCGCGTCCCATGGCCCCGGCGCAGCCACGCCGGCCATGCCATGGAGCTGGACCTGTGAGCAGCGTGCGAGCGTCCACCGCGGCACCGGAGCGTGAGGCGCGCGTCCATCTCCAGACGTACGCCCGCCAGCCGCTCACGCTCGTCAGCGGCCACGGCTGCTGGGTGACCGATGACGCGGGGCAGGAGTACCTCGACCTCGTCGCCGGGATCGCGGTGGACGTGCTCGGCCATGCGCATCCCGCCATCGCCGAGGCCGTGGCGCGCCAGGCCTCCACGCTGGTCCAGGTGTCGAACCTCTACTACACCCTCCCGCAGCTGGAGCTGGCGGAGGCGCTGGTGGCGCGCTCGTCATTCGACCGCGTCTTCTTCACCAACTCGGGAACGGAGGCCAACGAGGCGGCCCTCAAGCTGGCACGCCGGCACGGGGGTGAGCGCGGCGCCCACGAGGTGGTCAGCCTGACCGGCTCCTTCCACGGGCGAACGTTCGGCTCGCTGGCAGCGACCGGACAGCCGAAGTACCAGCAGCCGTTCGCGCCGCTGCCACAGGGATTCCGACACGTCCCGCCCAACGACGTGTCGGCACTCGACGAGGCCGTGACCGATGCGACCTGCGCCGTGCTGCTCGAGCCGATCATGGGCGAAGGCGGCATCCATCCGCTGACCGATGCGTTCCTCGTCGCGGCGCGCGCCGCGTGCGACCGCGTCGGCGCGTTGCTCATCCTGGACGAGGTTCAGACCGGGGTCGGGCGCACCGGCACCTTCTTCGCGTTCGAAGGGACGCCGATCGTGCCGGACGCGGTGACGCTCGCCAAGGGACTGGCGGGTGGCATCCCCATCGGCGCCCTGCTGGTGCGCGAGGAGTCAGCCGCCTTCAGGGTCGGCGACCATGGCACGACGCTCGGCGGCAATCCCGTCTCGTGCGCGGCGGCGGTGGCCACCCTTGGCGTCATCGACGACGAGGAGCTGATGAGCAACGCACGCGATCGCGGTGCGCAGCTGGTCGACGGATTCGCGCCCCTCGTCGCGGATGGCACGCTGGTCGAGGTGCGCGGCCGCGGCCTCATGCTGGGCCTCGAGACGAGCGAACCGATTGCCCGTGCCGCGATGGCGGCAGCCCGGGACGCTCACGGCCTGCTGATCAACGCCACCGGCGACAGCACCATCCGCCTCGTGCCACCGCTGGTCATCAGCGCCGCCGAGGTGGAGACGGCCATCGAGCGGATCGCCGCCGCGCTGGCAGACGCGCAGCGCACCGCATGACCACGCGGATCGCCGATCCCGGCCAACGCCTGGCGGCGGCACCGCCCCGGCACCTGCTGGGCGCGGAGGACCTCGGGGGCCTCGGCCTGACGCGGCTGCTCGATCGTGCGGAGCTGCTTCGGAGCCGGCGGCACAGCATCGACCGCGCTCGGCCGCTCGATGGAAAGCAGGTCGCGCTCCTGTTCGAGAAGCCCAGCCTGCGGACGCGGGTCAGCTTCGAGGTCGCGGTCACCGGCCTCGGGGGCCACGCGATCGCCCTGGGTCCCGACGAGGTGGGCCTCGGCCGAAGGGAGAGCGCGGCCGATGTCGCACGTAACCTGTCGCGGCTGGTCGACGCCATCGTGCTGCGCACCTTCGCGCACGAGACGCTGACCGAGATGGCCGCGGCGGCATCGGTCCCGGTCGTGAATGCCCTGACCGATGCAGAGCACCCGTGCCAGGCACTGGCCGACCTGCTCACCCTGCGGCGACGCTTTGGCAGGTTGGCCGGCCTTCGCCTGGCGTACGTCGGAGACGGCAACAATGTGGCCAACTCGCTCATGCTTGCCGGCGCGCTTGCCGGGCTCGACGTTCGGATCGCCACGCCCGCCGGGTATGCGCCGGACGCGACGTTCATCGAGCGCGCGCGCGAGCTTGCGGCGCAACACCGCACGCGGATCAGCGTGGGCACGGACCCGCTCGAGGCGGTGGCCGGCGCCGACGCCGTCTACACCGACGTCTGGGCCAGCATGGGCCGCGAGGATGAGGTCGACGAACGGCGCCTCCGCTTCGCGGGTTTCGAGGTGACCGAGCGGCTCCTGGCGCACGCCGCGCCGCACGTCGTGGCGCTGCACTGCATGCCGGCCCACCGCGGCGAGGAGATCAGCGCGGCCGTCCTAGATGGGCCACGCTCGCTGGCCCTCGAGCAGGCCCAGAACCGCCGCCATGTCCAGGAGGCCCTGCTGATCGCGCTCCTCGGCCCTCGCTGACTCAGGCCGGCGGAACGTCCCGGTTGGCCGGCATCGGCTGGGCCGAGAGCGGCAGCCTTCGACGAACCTCGAGCACGCCGCGCAAGGCGAGCAACGCGACGATGCTCAGCACGAGCAGCACCGGCAGCCAGACGATGCCGAACCAGATCAGCGCGTTCAGCAGTCCCTGTCCGATGCCGACCAGTGACGCCAGCGCACCGTTGAGCTCGGCGCCGGCATCCCAGGTCGCGGCCACCTCGGCAACCGGCTCCGCGGCTGGAACCAGCGACACGGTCAGGGTCGAGAGATCAGCGTCGCCCTCGATCTCCTGGAGCTGCGCCTCGAGCTGCTCGATCTCGCCGCGCACCCCGTCGAGTCGCGACTGGACGGCGAGCACATCATCGATCCGTTCGGCCCGCTCGAGCAGGACCCGATACGACGCCTCGGAGGCCTCGAGATTGGCGATCCGAGCCGCGAGATCGATGATCTGGCGGGTGACGTCGGACTCGCGGGTCGCCTCGGCGATCACGTCGCCGTCGAGCGAGCGGAGCCGTTCCAGTGCCTCGTCGAACTGCGCGGCCGGCACCCGCAGAGTGAGCGTCGCCCCGTCGTCCTGTGATCCGGCCTGCGAGCCGCCGACGTAGCCTCCCAGCTCGAGCACGAAGGCGCGCACGCGCCCGACCGCGGCCGGCACGTCGGCGACCTCGACGCTCACCTCGCCGGTCTTGATGATTCGCTGCTCGATCGGCGCCGCGTTGCCCTCTCCGCTGGTCGGTCCACCGCCCGTGGTTGCCTCGTCGTCGGTTGCCGGCTCCTCGCCGGCATCGCCGCCCCCGCCGGCGTCGCGGTCTTCGGCCGCGGCGCTGGGAGCGGGCCGTGCCTGCTCACCGTTCGCCGCGGAGTCGGCGCCGGCGGCACAGGCGGCGAGGATGACCACGAGCAAGAGGAGCCCGAGGATCGCCGGCAGTCCATCGACGCTGTGGATCGGTCTGCGTGCGCGCATGGCGTGATCCCTCCTTTGGTTCAGGCCGGACGTCGCGCGCCGGACAATCGTTCCGCACCACGAATACGCCGCTCGGCTAGGCTTCGTTCATGGACGACCGCACCGCAGAGCTCATGGCCGATGAGGACGCACGCGCCAACATGGCGGCACACGAGTTCGACCACCAGTTCCTGGGCGCCCACCTGAGCGACGAACGTCGGAGAGCCGGGCTGCTCGGTGAGATCCGCGAGGCGATCTTCGGGGCGCAGGATGGGCTGGTCAGCACCCTGGCAGTGGTGAGCACGGTGGCCGGGGCGACCTCGGACCGCTACACGATCCTGGTGGCCGGCATCGCGTCCGGCCTCGCCGGCATCTTCAGCATGGCGGCCGGCGAGTACATCGGCACCAAGAGCCAGCGCGAGATCTTCGACGCGCAGATCGTCGAGGAGCGCGAGGAGGTTCATCAGCGTCCGGGCGAGGCGGAGGCGGAAGTGGCCTTCATGTTCGAAGAGGACGGGCTGCCGCGCAAGGAGGCGCTCGAGGTCGCCCGTGTCATGGCCCAGCACCCGAAGGTGCTCCTCAAGACGATGGTCGAGAAGGAGCTCGGACTCGCCGTCGAGGAGGGCGGCGGCTCACCCCTCCAGGGCGCGCTCGTGATGGGCGCCGCGTTCGGCCTTGGCACGATCCCGCCGATCCTGCCCCACGCGCTCGTCGGCAGCGACGCGGCGGTGACCGTCTCGGTCCTGGCAACGCTCGGGGTCCTGTTCGCCATCGGCGCCGTCAAGAGCCGATGGACGCATCGGTCGTGGTGGACATCCGGGCTCGAGATCCTCGCCCTCGGTGCCGTCGCCGGGGTCGCCGGCTACTTCTTCGGCAGCATCCTCCCGGTCCTGCTCGGCGCCCCGGAAGCTGCCGTTTGAGGGCCTCGAGCCGAATTCGCTGAGCACGCTGCTCGCCCTGCTCAGGCGCTGTCACGCCCTCGGCGGCCGTGCTCCCGCTCGATCGTTCGGCTGCCATGCCCTGACTCCGCCAGCGACCGCTCAAGCCGGTGGGTGGCCCGTGAGGCGGGTCGACTCCGTCGGTATGCCGCGCGCACCGGTACCCACGCCCGCTTCTGGCAAGCTCGGCTGCCGAACCGCGGCCGCGCACCGCTCCAATCGGTGAATGGCAAGGCCCATGCGCCAGCAGGCACCGCCGCGGCACGGCACGCCGTGTGCGAACGACTCAACCGGTAACGGTCAGGACTCCGACCATGCCGAACGACTCGTGCCCGGGCAGGTGGCAGATGTAGGCGAGTGTTCCGGGCTCGTCGAACGTGATCGTCGTCTCGACGGTCTCGAGGGCCGGCACGGTGACCTCCGTCGGAACCGTGTCATGGCCGGCATGCGTGCCCGTCCGATGCGCCTCGTGGAACGGCTCCTCGCCGATGAGCCACTCGTGGTCGATCGGGTCCTCGTTGACGAGGACGAAGGTGATCGGCACGCCGGCCGGAACGGTCATCCCAGGCGGGTCAAAGGCGGAGTAGTGGATGGTGATTGTGACCGTCTGGGCCGTCGGTGCGCAGCCAACGGCCGTGGTCACAACCAGGAGCAGTGCCACGGCCGCGGGCCACGGGCGGCGCGCCAGCTTCATGCGCCTGCGAGCGGTCGGAGTCGCCGGGCCATGGCGCTCGAGCGGCTGAGCAGGACCGGCACCACGATCGTCAGCACCGCCGCGACCAGCAGGTAGAGTGCGACCGGCGTCTGCGGTGCGGGTTGATCGCCGAAAGGCGCGTAGCCGGCATCCACCGCCGAGGGCTTGCCGGTGCCCGACGCGTCGATGGCGAGGTCGAAGTCGAGATCCCCCGCCTCGGATTGGACGACCACCTTGGTCAGCCATGCCTCGTCGGGCACCCATTCCATACCCACGTCCGACCGCAGGTCATCGAGCAGCGTCTCGTTCGCGGCCGCGCTGTGGTCGAGGATCAGTCCGTCCGACTCGGCGAATACGCCGGCCTTCGGCAGGAGGGCGGGCCGGATGTCGGTCAACAGGTATACGTCGGCCTCGACGAGCTCGCCGTCGGCCTTGCCAAGGCCCAGGATGCGCAGCGGGACCCACGGGTTGTCGGTCGGGATCGTCAGATGGACCGGCGTGCCATCGCCGAGTGCCTGGCCACGAGCCGCGGCGGCATCGGCGTCGAAGGCCGCAGCCATGAAGATCGGGCTCCGGTCGGCATAGAAGTCGAGCAGCTCCGGTGCATCGGGCGGGAGGCGGAAGCCGTGGTTCCTGGCCCACAGGCCCACCTCGTCGCCGCCGCCCCGAAGGATCGTGATGTCCAGCGCGTCGATCGTCGTTTCGAGGAGCACTTCGGCCTCGGCCAGCGCACTCCCGGCGGCATCGGCGGCACGAAATGCGAGTTCGTCGACCGGATCGGTCTCGCGGATCAGGCGTTGAAGGGTCCAGTCGCCGCCACGCACGACGTCGGTCGGTACGCCCGGCAGCGGGGTGATGCTGCCGAAGGCGCCGCCGCCACCGGCGAACTCGAACGAGGTGACGTAGTGCTCGATGCCGTCGTGATATCCAGCAAAGGTGGTCGTGCGAAGCAGGTTGACGGCACCGTTCGGACCGATGAGACCGCCGCACGCCAGCGTCGGCGCAGCGGTGATGAGCAGGGCGGCCGAGGCCGCCAGAACTGAAAGCCAGGGACGTCGCATCGACCGTCCTCCTGTTTGGTACGGGGCGTTGGATCGATGCTGCAGCACTGTGCCTGACGCCCCTCGCCCCTCATCGGTTCCTTCGCGATCGGCCGCGATGGCGCCCGGTTCCCCGCCGTTGACCCGACCCGCGGTGCGGGGGCCTACGTTCAACGAACGACGCCATCGACCGAGCTCCGTCACGATCTGACCCGTACGACGGTCAAATCGACAGGGTGCTCGCTGTCGATGATCGTTTAGCCCCGTGGTGCGGGGCATGTCCAGATCTTGGCGCATGCCAGGTCGGGGTCCGACCCCGATCAGCCGCGGTCGAGCGAGGCGACGAGCTTCTTCGGCGCCACCAGCCGGTAGCTTTCGTCGATCCAGCCGGTGATCATCTCGATCGGCGTGTCGGCAGGCGCGACGGCGGTGACCCAGCCGCCACGATCGAGTCCGTACCCAGCCGGCACGACCCACGGCATGGCCATCGCCTCCTCGTGTGAGTCGCGCAGCTTGACCGTGAGACGCAGCCCATCATCGGTGTCGAGGATGCCGAAGAACACGAACACCTTCTTGCCGACCTTGAAGACCGATTCGCCCCAGGGGTGATCCTCCCACGCACCGGGCATGCCGGCGGCGAAGGCGCGCACCGGCTCCGTCAGCTCATGCGTCAGGCGCAAGCGCGACCGGCCTTACGGGAACAGTCCCCGGACCTCGGTGACAACGTGGTCCGGCACGACGGAGTCGCCACCGAGGACGAAGATCCGTGCCGGCTGAAGCCGTTCCAGCTGCAGCCGAGTCGACGACTGGGCGGCCAAGGTGTTCACCAGCAACAACGGGCCGCCAAAGGCACCGGCCGACGGGCCACCGGCGAGCGCGTCCGGGAATCCGAGCCCGTTCGCAACGAATGCCGTCTCGGCAGCCGGAAAGACCCTGGCTGCGACGTCCGCCGCAGTGGCATAGCGGTTCGCACCGCTCATGCGCTCAACCGGTCCGGTGAACTGATCCAGCAGCGTCGCGACGCCACTCGAGATGACGCCCGTGCTTCCCAGGATCACGATGCGCTGTGGCTGGAGGTAGTTCAGGGCGCCCGCGGTTGCCGGTGGAATGGTCGTTTTCGTCACCAGCAGCAACGGGCCACCCTTGATCGCAGTGGCGGGCACGCCGGCCAGGGCATCCGGGAAGTCCCCACCGGTGGCGATGAAGGCGGTCGGAACTCCGGGGCTGAAGCCTTCGGCGACGGCCGCCGCGGTTTCGTACCGGTTGTTGCCCCACAGCCGGATGACCTCCTCGCTCGCCGGATCGTCGTACTGCCCCAGCGCGTTGAGTACAGCATGCCCGATGACGCCGGGTGACCCGAGCACGAAGATCTGGTGAGGCTTCAGCCGCTGGAGTTCCGCCACCGTCTCGGGCGGGACCGTTGTTCCCTTGACCAGAAGGAGCGGCGATCCGGTCTGCGCAGCGACCGCACCACCGGCGAGCGCGTCGGGAAAGCTCGTCCCGACGGCGATGAACACGTAGGGCACCCCCGGGACATAGGTCGCCTTCGAGACCGCGGCCGCGGTGGCGTACCGGTTCGTCCCGGCCAGGCGCGTGATGTCGGGGCGGTCCACCACGGCCGCGCGCGCGTCGAGCAGCCGCGGCGACGCGACCCAGAACAGGGTGCTGGGCAGAGCCTTTGCCGTCGCGATCAGGTGCGCGCGGAGCGCAGGAGCATCGCCCAGCAGCTCCGGCTTGGCCGATGCCGCCAGCGCGGCGACCCCGCTGGCATGAGGCGCCGCCATGGAGGTGCCGGACCAGTGCTCCCACAGGCCACCCGGAACGGTGCTGAGGATGTCCTCGCCGGGGGCCGACAGGTCGACACTCTCGTACCCGTAGTTCGTGAAGTCGGTGAGATGCCCCTCGTTGTGGATCGCGGCCACGCTCAGGATGTTGGGCAGGTCGAACGACGCCGGATACACCGGATCGAGATCAGTGTCCAGGTTGTCGTTCCCCGCGGCGGCGACGAGCAGCGCTTCGGGGGCGTTGAGGATCGCGGCGCGAAGGGTCTGGCTGTAGCCGTAGCCACCCCAGGACGCATTGATGATGCGCGCGCCGTTGTCATTGGCGTAGGCGATCGCATTGGCCGCCTGCGCATCCGTGCCGCACGAGAGGTCATCCCCCAGGAACCGCACGGCCATGATCCTGACCGATGGTGCGACGCCGGCGATGCCCGCGCCGTTTCCCGACGCGGCGATGGTCCCCGCCACGTGCGTGCCGTGCGCGTCGCCTGGCTCGAAGACGGTGTTGTCGCCCTCGCAGAAGTCCCAGCCGTTGACATCGTCGACGTAGCCGTTCCCGTCGTCGTCGATCCCGTTCCCGGCCGTCTCGCCCGGATTGACCCACGCGCGATCAGCAAGGTCGGAATGCGAGAAGTCCACGCCGTCGTCAGTCACCGCGACCACGAGGTCCGCGTCTCCGGTCGTGATCTCCCACGCCTCCGGCACGTTCATGTCGACGTTCGGCGCGCCGTTGAACCCACCGACCTCCTGCCCGGTGTTGTGGTGGCCCCACTGCTGGGGGAAAAGCGGCTCGGTGGTCGGACCGGCCATGTGGGTGCGCCGATACTCCGGCTCGACGTACAGGACATCGGACCGACGCCCCAGCCGGGCGAGCGCCTGGGACACGCCACCCTCCGCCGACACGACGACCTCCGTGTTCGGCAGCGCGACGGTCGACACGAGCTCGAGCCGATCGGCCGCGCGAATGCGTTCGCGCTGTGCATCGGTCACGCCATCGCGATAGCGCACGATCAGCCTGCCGGTCGGTTGCGAATCGGGTGCCGTGCCATCGCCCTTCTCGCCGCCGCCCCGCACGGGGAATGGAGCCGGGCGGTCCAAAAAGCCGTCGGTGGCCGCTGCGTGGCGCTGCGGCACCAGCGTGGCGAAGACGAGGACGGCCAGGAAGAGGGGCGCCAGACGGTAGGTGCGTCGACGCGACGCGGGAACCGGCTCGGGCATGAGTTCCCCCTGAGGACGAGGCCGTTGATGCGGCCCGCGTGGCCGGATTCTACGGGCCGCGTCTCATCCGATCAAGGGGGCGGATGGTCCTATCGGAACATGCGCTGCTGCTTCGCCAGGTCCAGGCGCTCGGGCGTGCCGTCGAGCGCGTCGTCCACGCTCCGCAGTCGCTGGGCGATGACGTTGAGCACGGCCCCTTCCACCTGCAGCCTGCCGTCGATCACCAGCAGCGGATGCCGATGGAGCAGCGCGCGGTGCGCCTGGTAGACCTGCGGACGCAGGGTGACGTTGATCATGCCGGTCTCGTCCTCGAGCGCGATGAACACGAAGTTCTTCGCCGTCATCGGGTGCTGGATGCTGACCGCCAGGCCCGCCAGCCGGATCCGGGACCGATCGCGCAGCACGGCCGCCCCTGCCACGGTGATCACGCCGCGGCCGCTGAGCCGATCGCGGAAGAGCTCGACCGCATGGATGCCCGGTGAGACGCCTGTGTCGCGGTAGTCAGCGGCGACCTGTTCGGCCGGCGTCATCGCCGGCAGGGATGCGCCGAGCGCCCGTTGGGCGTCATCGGTCAGGCCGAGGGCCGGATGCTTCGGGTCCGCATCGGCCAGGGTCGTTCGCAGCTGCCAGAGGAGCTCGCGGCGAGGCGCATCGGTCCAGTCGAAGGCGCCGATGCTGATCAGCCGCTCGACCACCTGCTCGCCGAGGCCCGTCCTGGCGATGAAGTCGCGCACGGAGGTGTACGCGCCGCGCGCCCGTTCCCGGTCCAGCGTTTCGCGGGCGCGCTCGTCGATGCCCTTCACCTGGCGCAGGCCGAGGCGGATGGCGTGTGCCCCGTCGAGGCATCGCGTGTCGTGCTCCCAGGCGGACTCGTTCACGTCGATCGGCAGGACGCTGATTCCGTGGCGCTTGGCGTCGTTGATGACGACCGCCGGCGAGTAGAAGCCCATCGGCTGGTTGTTGAGCACGCCGACCGTGTAGTGCGCCGGGTGGTAGCGCTTCAGCCAGGCGGTGTCGTAGCTGATCTTGGCGAAGGCCG
>Ga0136613_10000514_pt1 | contig 17944 bp, 18 predicted proteins | sample AntDrymUQ2722106_2_FD_106649 | JGI IMG/M metagenome (GOLD analysis project Ga0136613, IMG submission 106649) | Polar desert sand microbial communities from Dry Valleys, Antarctica - metaG UQ272 (21.06) | ecosystem: Environmental > Terrestrial > Soil > Desert | place: Antarctica: Dry Valley... | reverse complement strand
TCGAGAGCTCCGCGGCGGCCTCCAGCCGCTCGGCGACCTCCTCGAAGGGGACGCCGGTAGAGGCAAGGCTCCTGAAAGCGGCGACGCACTTCTTCGGGGGACGCTATCGGCGCCGGTGCGCGTCCTTCCCAGCCCGTCGAGACCGTGATGGCTAGGTCGAGAGCCCGTCGTCCCGCCTTCTCCCACTCCTCTGTGCCCCCGGAGCAGGCCGAATCCCTCGTCGGCGCTCTGCCGCTCCTGGACGTGGACCAGGACCGGGAGCAGCACCCTTTTTCGTCTGTGCCCCCGGCAGGATTCGAACCTGCGCCCCACGCTCCGGAGGCGTGTGCTCTATCCCCTGAGCTACGGGGGCTCGGGCAAGAAAACTGTATTGCATCACGCTGAGATGACCGACAAGACAAGGCCTGTACTAGTAAGGTCGGGACATGTCCGACAAAAAGAGAGTGCTCATTTGCGACGATGACCCCGTCATCCTTCGCCTTCTTCAGGTTAACCTTGAACTAGAGGGTTATGATGTTCTGCTCGCCCATCACGGCGAGGAGGCGATCGAGGTCGCTAATGCCGAGCATCCCGACCTCATCATTCTCGACATCATGATGCCGAGGCTGGACGGCTATCAGACGATGGAGAAGCTCAAGGTGGGAGAAACCACCGGCGATACCCCGGTCCTCTTCCTCTCCGCCAAGGCGCAGGCCTCGGATATAGAGAGGGGCCGCGAGCAGGGGGTCGCCAGCTATATCACCAAACCGTTCGATCCCACCGAGCTACTCGAGGTCATCGAGCAGCTCGTACGCTGACCCTTAGGCTCCCTCTATGGTCACCGACGCTCTAGCGGGCCTGGTCGAGGTCGCCTTCAAGGCCGCCGTGGCGGATGGGGCCCTATCGTCGGAGACTTTTCCCGGCCCCCACTTCGAGCGGCCCAAAAGAGCAGAGCACGGCGACTGGGCCACGAGCATCGCCCTGGTTGTCGCTCGAGGCGGCGCCAATCCCAGGGCCGTGGCCGCGGCGCTCGTCGAGCGGCTTCCGCCGTCAGATCTTGTCGAGAGAGTCGAAGTGGCCGGCCCCGGATTCCTCAACTTCCATCTCTCCTCGAAGTGGCTCCATGACGTTGTGCAGCGAGCGGCCGATCCTGCCTCCGGCTTCGGCCGCTCGAGCGAGGGAAGCGGGCGCCACGTCAATCTGGAGTACGTGTCGGCCAACCCGACCGGCCCCATGAACGTCGTAAGTGGGCGTCACGCGGCGGTGGGAGATGCTCTCGCAGGATTGTTGGAGGCGACCGGCCACAAAGTCACGCGCGAGTTCCTCATCAACGACGCGGGACGCCAACTCGATCTGTTCGCACAATCTGTGGCGGCTCGCTACTTGCAGCACTTCCGAGTCATGGCGGAGCTACCGGAGGACGGCTATCAGGGCGACTATCTGATTGAGGTTGCCGAGCAGATCGCCAACGAGATCGGAGATGGCCTCGTCCAGTCACCGTCTGCAGAACGAGAAAAAACGCTGGGCGATCTCGCCCTGCAGCGGATGCTCGATTCGATGAAGGCATCTCTCGAGCGTTTCGGATCGCGCTTCGATGTGTGGTTCTCCGAGAGAAAGATGCACGACTCGGGTGCGGTGTCCGCGGTGATTGAGAGATTGCGTGATGGTGGATTCATAGAGGAGAGAGACAAGGCTCTATGGTTCCGGTCGTCTCAATTCGGCGACGACAAGGACAGAGTCGTCGTGCGCTCAAATGGTGCCACCACCTATCTGACTGCCGACATCGCATACCTGATCGATAAGGCGGGGCGGGGTTACGACCACCTCATCTACTTGTGGGGGGCAGACCACCACGGGACCGTTCCCCGGATGATGGCGGCCACTCAGGCTCTGGGACTGATCAAGGAGCAGGTGGAGATCCGTCTGATACAGAATGTCTCGCTGTTGCGCGAGGGGGTAACGGTCAAGGCGTCGAAAAGAGCAGGGGAGGTAGTAGCGCTGGACGAGCTAGTGGACGAGGTCGGCTCGGATGCCGCTCGCTACACGTTTCTGACACGCTCGATGGACGCGCCGCTTGAGTTCGACATAGAGCTAGCGAAGCAGGAGGGGCCCGACAATCCCGTCTATTACGTGCAGTATGCGCATGCTCGAATCTGCTCGATCCTCAAGAAGGCGGCCGAGCAGGGTTTCTTGACTGGGACATCGCCGCTCGATCCCGTGGGACATCCGAGTGAAGAACAGCTAATGCGTAAGCTGTCATCGTACGAGGAAACGGTGCTGCTAGCGGCTCAGGCTCGTGCTCCGCAGAGGTTGACCCGTTATCTGGAGGAGCTGGCGTCAAGCTTTAGCGCCTACTACCGGGACTGCAGAGTCATCTCCGAAGAGCGCGCGTTGTCGCAGGCGCGGCTCACTCTGTGCCTGGCCACCAAGAGAGTCATCGCAGACGGGTTGGGACTCCTTCTCGTGTCGGCACCCGAGAGCATGTGACGTGAAATTTTATCAACTCGACGTCTTTGGCTCCGGGCCCTATTCGGGGAATCCACTAGCGGTGTTCCCGGGGGCGGACCACCTTGACGCTGCTCAGATGCAGATGATCGCTTCGGAGATGAATCTATCGGAGACCACCTTCGTGACTCGCGCGAGCGTGGACTCGTATGACATGCGAATTTTTACTCCTGCGGAGGAACTGTCGTTTGCGGGTCACCCCACCATCGGGACGGCCTTCTGCCTGGCACACCTCGGACGAGTGACCGGCGAGCACTTGACTCAGCGCACTTCGGTGGGCCAGACCAAGGTGACGCACAGAAACGATAGGTGGTGGTTCGAACGCCCGGGCCGCTCTCACGATGATCTCGAGAGCTCGGACGAGAAAGCCGGCGGCACTCTCGCTGAGGCTCTCTCCCTCGATCCGGCCGAGATCGGGCTGGAAGCTCGCGAGCTGGGTCGGTCGGGCCGCCTCGGGCCCGCGGTAGCCGATGTGGGTATGGGTCACCTGATGATTCCGGTTCGCGACCTGCGCTCGCTCGCGGCGTGCTCGGTCAGGGCCGATCTCTTAGCACCGGTGTCGAGTGTCGGTGCGTACTGCTTCACGGCCGCGGGCGCCGGGCGGATTCGAGCGCGTGGGTTTTTCCCAGGCGTCGGTATTTCAGAAGACCCTGCGACGGGCTCGGCCGCGGCCGAGCTTGGGATCTATCTCGCAGCCCGCATCGGGGATATCGATTTCGAGATCTCCCAAGGGCGCGAGATCGGGCGCCCGTCCCGGCTCTGGGTGCAAGCAAAAAAGGCTTCGGTGATGGTCGGGGGCCGTTGCGACCTGGTGCTCGAAGGCGAACTTGTGAAGCTTCCCCCCTCGCGCACGCCCGAATGATTTCAGGCATCTTCCCGCCACCGCTCGGATCCTGAGGGACATCTCCTCGTGGGCGTAACGGTGAGTTGCTAGCGTCGGCGACTTTGTCCGTGTTAAGGAGCGCTGAGCGCTGCTGAGGTGGAGAAGATCGGTCTGCGATGCGCCCGTGGACCTGTTCGAGTCGCCTCGCGGAATCGACCGAGGTGGCAGAATCGCCCCGTGACAACGCCCATCCGCGTCGGATTGCTCGGATGCGGGATCGTGGGAGCGGCCACGGCCCGGATCCTGCTCGAGCACGCTGATGAGCTTGCCCGTCGCGCCGGGTCTCCCATCGAGCTGACCCGCGTCGCCGTCCGCGACGTCACCAAGCCTCGTGCGGTGGCCCTTCCAGCCGGAACGCTTACCACGGACGCTCATGCGCTCGTAACCGATCCTGCTATCGACATCGTCGTAGAGGTCATTGGTGGCATCGAGCCCGCACGTGCCCTTCTTATCGCGGCGGCTCGGAACAAGAAGCACATCGTGACGGCCAACAAGGAGCTGCTGGCGACGCTGGGCAAGGAGGTGCTGGGCGCCGCCGAGACCGCGGGCGTCGACCTCCTGTTCGAGGCATCGGTTGCGGGAGGCATACCCATCATCCGGCCCATGAAGGAATCGCTCGCCGGCGACCGGGTTCAGCGCGTGCTGGGGATCGTCAACGGGACCACCAACTACATCTTGACCAGGATGTCGGAAACCGGGGAGACGTTCGCCGAAGCTCTGGGCGAGGCCGGAGCCCTCGGCTACACCGAGCTTGATCCAAGCGCGGACGTCGAAGGCTACGATGCCGCCTCGAAGCTTGCCATTCTCGCCTCCATTGCGTTCAACGCGCGCGTCGTTGCGGGAGACGTACAGAGGGAAGGGATCACCCAAATCTCAGTAACCGATATGCAAGCGGCTCACGAACTTGGCTATGAGATAAAGCTGCTCGCGGTGGCGGAACAGGAAGGAGGCCGCATCAGCGCGCGCGTCCATCCCGCAATGGTCCCAAAGACCCATCCCCTGGCGTCCGTGCGAGATGTCTTCAATGCCGTATTCGTCGAGGGTGAGCATGCGGGAGAGCTCATGTTCCTGGGACGCGGCGCGGGTGGGGATCCGACGGCGTCGGCGGTCGTCGGCGACATCGTTGAAGTCGCCAGAAACATGCTCACCGGTGCGCGCAGCGTCGGCTGTACCTGCTACCACTCGGATGCAAGCATCCGCCCGCCTGGGGAGGTGCGGATGCGTTATTACGTGGTCTTGTCGGTGTTGGATCAGCCGGGAGTGCTGGCCGCAGTTGCCGGCGTCTTTGCCAGACACACCATCTCCATATCGAGCGTGCGTCAGGAGGGTTTCGGGGACGAAGCCACGCTCCTCTTGATTACGCATTCAGGAAGCGAGGGCCGACATGCTGAGATCTTCTGTGAGCTGGAGGCACTTCCGTCGGTCAAAGCGGTTACCTCCAAGATGCGAGTGATCGGTACGGCCGAAGGATGAGCCCAAACTCGGGCGCTCTTGCGGTCGCCGGCCGCAGAGGTGTCATCCGCCGTTACTTCGAGCATCTTCCCGTGACCGAGAAGACACCCATAGTCACCCTTGACGAGGGGGATACGCCACTTATCTTCTCAGAGCGGCTCTCCCAGGAGGTGGGGGCCGGGGTTTGGCTAAAGTACGAAGGTCTGAACCCCACCGGCTCGTTCAAGGACCGCGGCATGACGCTGGCGATCTCGAAGGCTCTCGAAGAAGGCTCCAAGGCCGTGGTGTGCGCCTCCACCGGCAATACCAGTGCCTCGGCCGCTGCCTATGCCGCGCGCGCCGGGCTTATCTGTGCGGTGCTGATCCCAGAAGGAAATGTCGCCCTGGGAAAGCTGGCTCAAGCGCTGGCACACGGCGCGCGCGTGGTCGAGATAGAGGGCAACTTCGACCACGCGCTTACGCTGACAAAGGAGATGGCGCAGTCCCGACCTGTGACCCTCGTCAACTCCATAAATGGATTCCGAGTGGAGGGTCAGAAGACGGCTGCCTACGAGGTCGTCGAAGCACTCGGCTCGGCACCCGATCTCCATGTCATGCCTGTGGGCAACGCCGGGAACATCACGGCCTACTGGCGCGGCTACCGGGAGGCTGCGGCCAAGGGATGGTGCGACTTTCTGCCCCGGATGTTCGGATTCCAGGCCGAAGGCGCCAATCCAATAGTGCGAGGCCATCGCGTCGAAGACCCTCGCACGGTGGCGACCGCGATCCGCATCGGGAATCCGGCATCCTGGGGTGGGGCGGTGGAAGCGGCGGACGCTTCGAAGGGCCAGATTCGATCGGTGCGGGACAAGGAGATCCTCGAGGCCTATCGTTCGCTGGCGGCGGAGGGCATCTACGTCGAGCTCGCCTCTGCGGCCTCGGTTGCAGGTCTTCGCCAGCTCGCATCCGAGGGCCTCGTGGTTCCCGGCTGTCGCGTCGTGTGCATACTCACCGGACACGGTCTCAAGGATCCCGAATGGGCCCTCGCCGGGGCTCCGCGACCGCGCCGCGTTCCAGCCGCGATCGAGCCCATCCTCGAGCACCTCGAGCTGGCGTGAAGCGCACGAGTTGTGTCACCGGATGCCGTTCTGCACTTACGAGCGCGAGTTGCGGCCATCAGCGCGCCCGGCGCGCCCCACCGCATGAGAGATTGATCGAGCCATGACAGAACAGCAGGTTCAGCCACCTCAGAGCCACCAGCTCCAGTACGCGCCCCCAGCGGACACAAACGGGTTCGCCGTTGCCTCACTGGTGTGCGGCATCCTCGGCGTCGTCTTCCCCTTCATACCGTTTATCCCGTCCCTCCTCGCGATCGTCTTCGCCGGGCGCGGAAAGCGACAGATTGATGGTTCCGGCGGCCTGCAGACGGGACGAGGCCTGGCAGTTGCGGGCCAAATCCTCGGTTGGGTCGGGATAGCGCTTGCCCTCGTCGCCACCCTTGCCCTAGTCGGCCTGTTTGCCGCTTTCTCGGTCGGGAGCGTCGGAGGCGTCGATGTCGGCCCTCTGCGGGACTCCCTTAGATAGTCGATGCCGGCCACTGTCAGCGTCCGCGTTCCGGCCACGGTGGCCAATCTCGGCCCAGGCTTCGACGCCTTCGGTGTCGCTCTCGACATGCACCTCGAGATCGACCTCGAAACGAGGCGCGACACGATCGACATCGGGATCGAGGGCGAAGGGGCGGACCACCTTCCTACCGACGAGACCAACCTCGTGATCCGGTCGATGAACGAGTTCTTCGACCGGGTCGCCCGCCGCCCGGCAGGCTACGCCCTGCGCGTTCGTAACCCCATTCCGCTGGCTTCGGGTCTGGGTTCGTCGGCAGCCGCGGTGGTGGGGGGTCTTGCGGCGGCGCGGGCTTTGACCGGTCGCAACATTCCCCAGGCGGACATGGTTCAGCTCGCCACCGAAATCGAGGGCCATCCTGACAATGTGCTCGCCGCACTGGTGGGCGGACTCGTGGTGTGCTATAGGAGCGCGGGCGGAACCCTCAGCCATTACCGAACGGAGGTCAGCCGTCGCTTGATCCCCGTTCTGGCCGTGCCCCGGGAGGGTTTTCCCACTGGAGAATCGCGTCGCGTGCTGCCCGACCAGGTGCGATTTTCGGACGCCCAGCACACCGCAGCGAGGGCCGGTTTGCTCATCGGCGCGCTGATGAGCGGAGCGGGAACGGAGGTGTTGGCGGAGGGGATGAGCGACCGGCTCCACGAGCCTCACCGCTTGGCTCTTATGCCGGAAACCGCAGCGGTGCACGGGGAGCTACGTGCCGCCGGCCTTGCCGTGGCCCTGGCGGGGGCGGGGCCCTCCTTGCTGCTGGTGGTCCCCCGGGTGGAGGTCACCATGCGGACCGAGCAGATCAGGCGGGTCTGCCGCGCTCGCAACGCGGGCTGGAGAGTTTTCGTGAGCGAGTGGGAGCCCAAAGGCGCCCAGGCCAGCCCCTGAGGCTGCTGTGGTCTGACGCCTGTCGTACGCCGACCACGAGGCATTCCCCCGGGCCTCGCCTCGCTGCTCGAATTGGTGGTTGATGTGCAGCGGTCGCACGTGACCCGCCACAGGACCGTCTCCTGGTCAAGCCGGGCGGGGTGTGTCCTCCCGGCCGCGCATCTCCAGGGTCTCGTTTCGGCCGTCGCCGCCCGCGGAGGTCTCGTCGATCCGGCCTTCCTCCTCCGCGATGACACGCCGCTCGAGCTTGGTGTGCCATCGTGACCCCAACCCACCGCCCACGGCTCCACCCACAGCCATGGCCGCGAGAATGGCGATCCCGAACCCCGCCGAAAGGTCGTAAAGGGCCGACTCTTGCGTGGGCAGCTGAGCAGGTGTAAAGGGTAGGTTGAGGTTTGCACTGGAACCGAGGGCCCCTACGATCGCAGCGACGATCGCCCCGATTATTAGCACCACGAGAGGAACCAAGATCCCATTTACGATTCCAGCCCCCCTCCCCATCCGACCGGCTGTGTAGCCACCCCACATGCTCGAGAGAAACCAGGCGGCGACCAGGCCGACACCGATCCCTACACCGACCTCCTGCGTGGAGCCGAGCTCGGTCGGGTTGAAGTCGGAAGTGGTAAAGATCCCCCCCACCAGGGCGGTGAGCAAGAGCAGGGCGCCGAAGGTGACTACCACTCCCGTTAAGATTCCACCCAAGGAGATGCCTCCCCGGGCCGTGGCCACCGGCCGCCGCCCTCCGGCCTGTCTGCTAGATTCCGTGCTGGTCTCGGCTGACGGACCATCGTTCCGCTCACTCTTCTTGCCGAGCATTTTCGGAACCCCTTTCATCTAGAGGCGGTCATCCTAAGGCGGTCATCCTTGAAGCGGTCATCCTAGAGGCGGTCATTCAGAGGCGGTTTCAGAGCCTGCGCGAACAGTTGTTCTTGGAAAGTTTCCCCATAAGCCTTTTCCTAACCTTTCCAGTTCTTAGGGAGGTACTCATCCGTTATTTGGCCGTGATCGACGGCGAGCACTATCCACCCGTGACCGAAGCCGCCTTGCGCGAGCTCGAGCAGCGGGGTCACGAGATTCTTGCCGCAGTCCTGGTCGGAGGCAAAGAGAAGCTCGCAGCGGAGGGCCTCGATGTTCTCGGGTCCATTCCGGTCAAGAGCGGGGGCGACCCGCGTGAGGTGCTGGACCGCGCCCTCTTGGATCACGCCGTCGATGCAGTGATCGACCTGTCCGACGAACCCGTCCTCGACTACCGGAGGCGTCACGAGCTGGCTGCGCTCAGCCTCTACCGGGGCGTGCCTTACGAGGGCGCCGACTTCCTTTTTCGCCCCCCACCCCGTCCCCGCATAGCCACCAAGCCGTCCCTGGCGATCGTGGGCACGGGCAAGCGGACGGGTAAGACGGCCGTAGCGGGCTTCGCAGCTCGCACTCTGCACGAGGCGGGCCGGAGTCCGGTGATCGTCGCCATGGGGCGCGGTGGCCCCCCCGAACCGGTCGTACTGCGCGGCGATGAGGTCTCGCTTACCCCTCAGGATCTGATGGAGTTGGCGGACTCGGGCGCGCATGCCGCCTCGGACTACGTCGAGGATGCGCTGCTTGGAAGGGTGCCCACGGTCGGCTGCCGGCGCTGTGGCGGCGGCCTTGCCGGCGGTGTGGAGATATCCAACGTTCCCGAAGGGGTGCGAAAGGCCAATGATCTGCCCGGCGACCTGTTGTTGCTCGAGGGCTCGGGGTCGGCGGTGCCCCCGGTCCACGCCGACGTCACCAGCCTGGTGGTTCCGGCCTCCATCCGGCAGGAATACGTGCGCGGGTATTTCGGGCCCTATCGCCTGTTGCTTGCCGACTTCGTATTCGTTACAATGGCCGAACATCCTTTCGCATCGCCCACTCGGGTCGAAGAACTTATTTCCGCTTTGCGCAGCGCCTTTCGACCAGAGAGCCACAGGGATCAGAAGCGGGACCGGAAGGGTGAACTCCAGGTAGTTCGCACCGTTTTTCGTCCGACGCCGACGCGCGCCGTGGCGGGGGCGGATGCTTACGTCGCCACCACGGCCCCCGAAGTTGTGGCTCCGACCTTGAGGCGACACCTGGAGGAAAGGTACCAGTGCAAGGTCGTGGGAATCAGCCACGCTCTCGGTGATCGGGGGAGGTTGAGGGCGGACCTCAACGAGGCGAGCGGACGCATGCAGGTCCTACTGTGCGAAATCAAGGCGGCAGGCATCGATGTGGCGACTCGGTGGGCCCTCTCCGAGGGGGTTGAAGTCGTGTACATGGACAACGTGCCTGAGGGTGTGAACGGCGACGATCCCACCGAGCAAATCTTGTCGGCGGCCGCGCTGGCGGACGAGAGGTACAAGGAAGGAAAATGACCGAGAAGCGCAGGAAGCGAATCCTGATCGCTGAGCGTGACCACGGGCTTCCCTACTCCAAGGGGTTGACGGCGTCCTCCTTGATGGTTACGGGTCTGGGCCCGGTCAAGTCGTACGCGGTGGCCAACAAGGTTGAACAAGAGCTCCACGCACTCGACCAGGAGACCGTTTCGGAGGAGCAATTGGCCGAGCTGACCCTGGAGGTGCTGCGCAGCGAGGCAGGAGAGAGCTATGCACAGGCTTTCCTGAAGTGGCAGTCGGTGTCCGAGCTCGACATGCCGCTGATCCTGTTGCTCGGGGGCGCCACCGGCGTGGGCAAATCGACCATCGCCACCCAGCTGGCAACGAGGCTCGGCATCACGAGAGTTATCTCGACCGACGCGGTCAGAGAGATCCTGCGCAGCGCCCTTACCTCCAACATGTTCCCGTGGTTGTATGCCTCGTCCTTCGAGGCGGACAATGCTGTGCGTCAACCGATACCGCACTCGGGAGACCGGTTGATCATTGGATTCAGGGAGCAGGCTCAATCGGTTGCCGTGGGCGCCCAAGCATTGATCGATCGCGCGATTCGCGAAGGCACCGACCTCATCCTCGAAGGAGCTCACTTGGTGCCGGGCTTCCTCGAAGGCGCCTTCAGCGATGAGGCTCTAATAGTTCCATTGTTGATCACGGTCGAGGATGAGGAGCTTCACCGCAGTCACTTCTACTGGCGTACACGCGACGCGCAGCGCCGGCCCAGTGACCGCTACTTGAACAACTTCAACAAGATCAGGCGCCTACAGCAGTACATGATCTCTTCCGCCCTGGCTAGAGGCGTTCCTGCGATCTCTCATACAGATCTGGATGCAAGCCTCTCGGCGATCATCGATCACGTCATCGAGCGGGCAATGGAGAAAGTCGAATTGGGTACTCGTGTGGTGGGTGAGGGAGTGCCAGAGGGAGCGGTGGAAACGATTGGTCAGTTTCGAGGGGAAGGGAGCACCACAAGTGAAACTATCTCTTGATACCGCAGACCTGGAAGAAATCCGGGAAGCTGCGCGTTGGGGCGTTCTGAGGGGTGTAACGACGAATCCGTCTACCATAGCGAAGGCGCAGAGCGACTTCCTACCCCTTGTCAAGGAGATATGCTCCTTGGTCGAAGGCGATGTCTCGGTTGAGACGACGACCAACGATAGCGACCTTCTAGTCGCTCAGGGCCGGGAGATCGCTCAGATCGCAGATAACGCCGTGGTTAAGATCGCCATGACGGCAAATGGGCTCGCAGCCGTCAGAAGGCTTTCGGATGAGGGCATCAAAGTCAACGTGACTTTGACCTTTACTCCGGCCCAGGGTATTCTTGCGGCTGAGGCGGGGGCGTACATCGTTTCCCCCTTCCTCGGCCGGCTCGATGACATCGCCACCGACAGCATGAAGGTCTTGGCCGACATCTGCGATATCTATGCGATCCAGGGATACGATACGCAGGTGCTGGCAGCGAGCCTGCGGCACCCGATGCATGTTGTGGAGGCGGCTCGGCTGGGAGCCGATATAGCGACGATGCCCTTCACGGTCTTCGAATCGCTGGTGAAGCATCCACTTACCGATGCAGGTTTCAAGAAATTTTCAGATGATTGGGAGAACGCTCGGCCGCATCTCGGCGAGCTCCTCCCCTCGATGCAGGAGGCATAGGACAAGTGTCCGAAATGAGCGACCGCTCGGTGCTCGAATCCAAAGGAGTCACCGAGCTGCGCGCCATCGCAAAGTCGATGGATATCAGAGTGGCCGGCTTGAAAAAAGCTGAGCTCATCAACGTGATCGCCAATGGTTCCAACGGATCCAACGGTTCACGTCCCGTTCCGTCTTCTCCGGCGCCGCCGGCCCAGACGACGGTTCAGGAACAATCACAGGCTCAGGGGACGACTCAGGAACAGCCACCGCAGGCGCCGGCTACCGAACAACGCCCGCAGTCACCGAGCACACCGAGCCAGGAGCGGCCGCGTGAGACTGCGCCGCCCCTCGAGGTCGTCTCCGGCGAGACTTCGGGGCAAGCGTCGGGCGACGCCGGCTCGCGTGCCGAAGGCTCAGGCGGCTCGGCAACCGGTGGCGACTCTTCCAAGTCGCAGAAGGCGGTCGTCGACGAAGGCGCTCACGACGAGAGGCACTCAGACCAACAGCAGCGCCGCCGACCTCAGGGACGCGACCAGCGGTCCCGTCCCCGAGAGAAGGTCGATCAGCGCGAGGGCAGGGGTCGCAGGCGCAGGAAGGGTCGCAACACCGGCGCTCCCCAGTACATGCGGGACGAGAGCTGGGAAGATCTCGAGAGCGAGGACGATGCCGACGCCGAGGTCCGGTCCGGCATCCTCGACCTTCTGCCGGAGGGGTACGGCTTCCTGAGAACCAGCGGTTTTCTGGCCGGGGACAAGGACGTGTACGTTTCGGCGTCGCAGGTCCGGAGGTTCCAGCTGCGAAAGGGCGACGAGGTCACCGGCTCCGTTCGCTCGCCGAAAGAGTCAGAGAAATATCAGGCCTTGTTGCGCATCAAGAGTGTCAACGGTGGCGAGGTTCAGAGCCTGCAGGGCAGGCCTCGCTTTGCCGATCTAACGCCTCTGTACCCGGAGCGTCGGATGGTCCTCGAGCTGGACGACAAGCCCCGACAGATCACGGCCCGCATCATCGATTTGGTTGCTCCGATCGGCAAAGGGCAGCGAGGGATGATCGTCAGTCCTCCCAAGGCCGGGAAGACGACGATCATGAAAGAGATCGCCAACGCCGTCAGAATCAATAATCCCGAAGTCCACCTGATTATCCTGCTGGTTGACGAGCGTCCCGAAGAGGTCACCGACATGCAGCGATCGGTGTCGGGAGCAGAGGTGGTGTATTCGACCTTCGACCGGCCCTCGGATGATCACATCCAGGTCACCGAGCTGACGCTCGAGCGCGCCAAGCGGCTGGTCGAGATGGGCAAGGACGTGATGATTCTGCTGGACGGAATCACACGGCTGTCGCGCTCTTACAACCTGGCGACGCCGGCTTCGGGCCGGATCCTGTCAGGAGGCGTCGACTCCACGGCCCTGTACCCGCCGAAACGTTTCTTTGGAGCGGCCCGTAACATCGAGTTCGGAGGCTCTTTGACGATTCTCGCTACCGCGCTGGTCGAGACCGGCTCGCGCATGGACGAGGTCATCTTCGAGGAGTTCAAGGGGACGGGCAACTGGGAGCTGAAGCTCGATCGAAAGATGTCGGAGAAGCGCATCTTCCCCGCCATCGACATTCAGGCTTCGGGCACCCGCAAGGAGGAGCTGCTGCTGAGGCCGGAGGAGCTTCAGTTGGTGTGGCGGCTGCGCCGTGTGCTTCACGCTCTGGAGGTCAGCGGCGGACTTGAGCTACTCATCGACAAGATGAAGGCGACCCGCGGCAACGTCGAGTTTCTGCGTGAGATCGCTAAGGTGCCGGTCAAAGGGGAATAAGTGCTTCTGGGACTCGGTTTGCCTGAATGGGTGACCATTGTGGGCCTGCTGGGCGGGCTGTGGCTGACTTTTCGAATCATGGCTCGCGCCTCGCTCGCCTACGAGAAAGCGCGGCAGGCGCGCGACTCCGAGATCGACAAAGGCTCCGGACATCTTGAGTCTCAATCTCAAGGACCTCAACGAAAGGAAGAGAAGTGAAGCAAGGCATCCATCCCGATTACATCGAAACCAGCGTGACTTGCTCGTGCGGCAACAAATTCGTGACTCGCTCGGTCAAGTCCGAGCTTCACGTCGAGCTTTGCAACCAGTGTCATCCCTTCTACACAGGTAAGCAGAAGCTCGTCGACACGGGAGGACGAGTCGAGCGCTTTCAGCGCAAGTACGCACGCAAGTCAAACCAAGCCCCGGAAAAGACGCAGTAGGAGCCGTGACGAAGGCGGCCGAGCCGGCGAAGCCCTCCATCGGCGGACAGGCGGTGCTCGAGGGGGTCATGATGCGGGGGCCGCGGTCGTGGTCGGTGGCGTGCCGCCGATCCGACAACTCGATCGCCGTAGAGCGCTTCCCCCTGCCGCGCCTCTCCGAGCGGCACCCAGTGCTGAAGCGCCCGCTATTGCGCGGGTGCTTGGTCCTTGGGGAATCGTTGGCCATCGGGATCAAGGCGTTGATGATCTCGGCCAATCATTCGCTCGAGGAAGAAGAACAGCTTTCGGATCGGCAGCTCGGTTACACATTGGCTGTGTCGATGACACTATTTTCGGCCGTGTTCATCATCTTGCCCGTGCTCGGGACGAAGCTGATCGAGAACATGTTTTCCGGCCTGTCGGAGGATCAGCCGCTCCTCTTCAACATCATCGAAGGAGCCATCCGGCTGAGCATGTTCGTCGGCTATCTCTTGTTCATCGGGCGATTCCAGGATGTCCGCCGGGTGTTCCAATATCACGGAGCCGAGCACAAGACGATCTATGCCTATGAGAACGGCGACGAGCTGATTCCTTCTGAGATCAACCGCAAGTACTCGACGCTGCACGTGCGGTGTGGCACTAACTTCTTGTTCATCGTCCTGTTCATGACGATCGTGGCACATTTCGTCATCGACATCATCGTCGACGGCCCACTCGTCCCCCGGCTACTTGTCCGCCTCGCCGCCATCCCTCTGCTCGCCGGACTTTCCTATGAAGCCATAAAGCTTGCGTCCAAGAGAGAGGACAGCGTGGCGTTCAGGTTGACCATGCTTCCCGGACTGGCGCTGCAGAAGATCACGACGAAGCCCCCTACCCTCGACCAGATAGAGGTTGCCATCGTTGCGATGAAGGCGGTGGCTGAAGACGCCGCGGACGAAACCCCGGGTTCCGAAACGCCGGTGTCCTGACGGGCGACGAGACTCACATGCAACTGCCTGAGAACCGCCTCAACGACATGGAGTCGCGCTTCGAGCAGATCGAGACGAGGCTGGCCGAGCCTGAAGTGGCAGCGCGGCCAGATGAGCTCAGAGAGCTCGGCAAGGAGCACGCGGAGCTGCGCGAGATCGTAGAGATGTGGCGCGAACGGCGTACCGTCGCCGGCGATCTCTCGGAAGCCACAGCAATGCTTACCGAAGCGCGCGGCGGCGAGCGCGATTATGTGCAGGGGGAAATCGCGTCGCTCAAGTCTCGCCTAGAGGATCTCGATGCGCGGCTGTCTAAGGAGATGACACCCAAGGACGCCAACGACGACCGCGACGTCATCATGGAGATTCGGGCGGGAGCCGGTGGAGACGAGGCGGGTTTGTTCGCAGGCGACCTCGTCCGCATGTACGGCCGGTACGCCGAGAACAAACGATGGAAGACCGAGGAGCTGTCGTCGAACCCTACCGGCGTCGGCGGTTTCAAGGATGTGTCGGTCGCCGTCAAGGGGAAAGGCGCTTACTCCCGGCTCAAGTTCGAAGCGGGCGTCCATCGCGTGCAACGAGTCCCGGTCACCGAATCCAGCGGTCGCATTCACACCTCGGCCGTAGCGGTCAACGTGCTTCCGGAAGCTGAGGAGGTCGACGTGGATATAGATCCCAATGATCTCAAGATCGATGTCTACCGGTCGAGCGGCCCGGGAGGGCAGTCGGTCAATACAACCGATTCGGCGGTGCGCATTCGCCATCTACCGACCGGTATCGAAGTCGCTTGCCAGGATGAAAAGTCTCAGCTGCAGAACCGCGTGAAGGCCCTGCGCATCTTGCGCGCTCGGCTGCTGCAGGCGAAACAGGAGGAGCAGGCGCGAGAGCTGGCCGCCGAGCGCCGCTCCCAAGTGAGAAGCGCCGACCGGTCCGAGCGGATCCGCACTTACAACTTCCACGAGAATCGAGTCTCCGATCACCGGATCGGCTACACAGTCCATCGTCTCTCTCAGATTCTCGAAGGTGATCTCGACGACCTCATCGACGCCCTCACCGCCGGCCTGCAGGGGCCCGAGTAGCCGGAGCCCACTACGCTTTCAATTGCGCTGCTGCAGCAGGCGTCGACCTTGTTGGACGAGGCGAACATGGCCGCCTCTGAGCGGGAGGCGCTGTGGCTGATCGAGGCCGTCACGGGAGCGTCTGCGGCGACCGTCCAAGCCGGCTTCGGCGTTACCGAGCAGGATTGTGAGAGCGTATTGGAGCTCGCTCGCAGGCGGGCCGCAGGGGAACCCTTGCAATACCTCACCGGCATCTCGGGATTCAGAGCACTTGAGCTTCGCGTCGGCCCCGGCACCTTCATCCCCCGCCCCGAGACAGAGCTTCTGGTCGAGCTCGCGTTGGCGCGGCTTCCGCCCAGTGGTGTGATCGTCGACGTTGGAACCGGATCGGGCGCGATCGCCCTGGCGGCGGCCCAGGAACGGCCGGATGCGAGCGTCTATGCGACCGAGGCGTCGCCCGGCGCGCTTCGTTGGGCCCGGCTCAATCGAAAACGGCTTGGATTGGCCGTCGAGCTTGTGAGCGGCGACCTCCTGGACGGGCTCTCAAATGATCTGAAGGGGGGGATCGACGTTGTGGTTTCGAATCCGCCCTACGTGTCCGTGGGGGATACCTCTTGCTTGCCTTCCGATGTGCGGGAGCACGAACCGTACGAAGCGTTGTTTGCCGGGCCCGATGGGCTCGAGGTGATCGTGCGCCTCGCGGCAGAGGCCGGGAAGTGGCTGACGCCCGGAGGTTGGCTCGTGCTGGAGATCGGAGCGACCCAGGGACAGGCGACGGCGAACGAGCTCAGGAGGCGCGGCTACGAGGAGGTCTCGGTTTACCGCGATCTCGCCGGACGACCGCGAACGACCGAGGGACGGCATCGGTGACCGCCTTGCAGAGCGCCCTGGAAGAGCTGCGTGCCGGCCGCCTCGCAGTGATCCCCACCGACACGGTCTACGGCCTGGCCGCCGCCTGCGGCGCGGCCCCCGCCCTCTTTGCACTCAAGAATCGGCCTCGGGCCAAGGCCCTGCCCGTGCTCGGCTGCTGCGTCTCGGACCTCGAGCGAGTGGCGAATTTCTCTGCGGCCGCCCTTCGGATTGCGGAGAGGCTGTGGCCCGGCCCCCTCACGCTGGTTCTGGAGCGCGCGACTTCCCTTGACGTCGATCTGGGTGGCGACGGGGCCACGATTGCCGTCCGGGTTCCTGCCCACGAAATGGCGCTCGAGCTTCTCGTTCGCTCGGGCCCGGTGGCCGTCACCAGCGCCAACCGAACCGGCGAGCCTCCGGCAACGACTGTGACCGAGGCGCGCGCCACCTTCGCTGGAGAGGTCCGCGCCTTTGTGGATGGAGGCCGCTGCGACGGTGCTCCCTCGAGCGTGGTTTCGGTTACGGATGAGTTGCGCCTGCTGCGGGCCGGAGCCGTGACTCTGGCCGAGGTCCGTCAGGCGCTGGGATAGAGCTCGGAGTACTTGGCCCGCAGGTAGTCGAGCAACGGCTCCGGAGTAATGGGGCCTCCGCCGACTCGTTCGATGAGGTCCTTGGCTTCGTGTTGGTATCCGAGGCTGTGCACGTTCTCTCTCAGCCAATCCAAGAGGCTGTCCGTGACCCCTGATCTCAGCTCGGCTTTGAGTCCCGGAAGCTGTGCGGTGGCTTGGGCAAACAGCACCGCCGAATAGATCGTCCCCAGCGTGTAGGTGGGGAAGTAGCCGAACGAGCCGGTCGACCAGTGCATGTCCTGGAGGACTCCGTCCGCGACCGAATCGGGGCGGAGCCCGAGATGCTCTGACATCATGTCGTCCCAGGCGCCGGGCAGGTCTGGGACCGAAAGTTCGCCTCTGAACAGCGCCAGCTCGAGTTCGAAGCGAAAGCTCACGTGGAGGTTGTAGGTGAGCTCGTCGGCGGTCACCCTGATCAGGGTCCGCTGAGGGTGATTGACCCCGCGATAGAATTCGTCGGGGCTCACCATGCCGATCTCCTCCGGGAAGCGCTCCTTGAGCTGCGGGAGCAGGAAGTCGGTGAAGGGACGGCTTCGCGCCACCTGGTTTTCCCACAGGCGTGACTGGGACTCGTGCATGCCCAGGGAGGGCGGGCTTCCGATCGGAAGGTCGGCCCACTCACGAGGCAATCCCTGCTCGTAAAGAGCATGCCCCGTCTCGTGCACCGCGGCGTACACCGACATCATGAGGTTGTCCGGATCGGGTCGCGTCGTCTGGCGGACGTCGCCCGGGCCGATGTGGATCGTGAACGGATGGGGGGAGATGTCGAGCCGGCCTTCCGAGACGTCGAAGTTGAGCTGGGAGACGAGCCATTGGCAGAAAGCCATCTGCCTGTCGGGGTCGTAGCGGCCGCCGAGCCAGCCGGGCGGGTCCCCGACGTTGTCCAGGACCTCGTCGACCAGCGGCTTGAGACCCCGCAGCAGACCCTGGAAC
>Ga0136613_10000513_pt1 | contig 17952 bp, 20 predicted proteins | sample AntDrymUQ2722106_2_FD_106649 | JGI IMG/M metagenome (GOLD analysis project Ga0136613, IMG submission 106649) | Polar desert sand microbial communities from Dry Valleys, Antarctica - metaG UQ272 (21.06) | ecosystem: Environmental > Terrestrial > Soil > Desert | place: Antarctica: Dry Valley... | reverse complement strand
CGAACAAAAGACGTACACGGCGTTCCTCGAACACGCCGGGTTCCGCGAAATCACCCGAACCACCCGAGGCTGGCAGACCCACCCCATGAGTGGCACATCCCCCAGCACGAAACCACACGACAGACACCAGCCGCGCGGCCGGTAGCCCATCGGCATGCGGACCGGCCGGAACACGCGACCGTGGCTGGGTGGACGCCGTCACAGGGCAAGCCGCTCGCGCCTATGCCGGTATGACTCCGCTCGACCGGTCGCTTGCCTCGCGTCGTCAGGGAGCTGGATCGCGCGCGAGGGACGCGGCGTTGGGCTCCCAGAGCTGAATCTGGTTGCCTTCGGGATCAGCGAGCTCCGCGAACCGACCGTTCGGGTAATCGTGGTCGTGCGGATGTACCGCGATGCCCGCCGCTCGCAACTGCTCGACCATGCGGACGAGGTCGCCCACGCGAAAGTTGATCTTCCACGTCTTCTCCGGCGCGCCGAAAGCATCTGAGTCGGGCGAGAACGCCGTGAACACGGTCTCGCCACGGTCCGGGAACCAGCCGGGGCCGTCGTAGTCGCCCGACGGCAGAACGACACCGAGGTGGTCCGCATACCACCGGTTCAGCGCATCGGGGTCGCGCGCCCGAAAGAAGAAACCACCGATGCCGCGCACCCGCTCCATCGAAGCGATCGTAGTCAGACTCACGGCAATACTCCGTCCCGCCAGCCCAAGCGAAGAGCAAGGGCCAGCACTACGCCGTCGCCAGCCAGTCCGCGGCCGTTCGCTGTGCCGTATGACATCCGCATGTGCGACTGCGACCATCTTGTCCGCTACCGAGCGAACGGTGCAGGAGGCCGTTCGGCCTGCGGGATGTTTCCGCCGGTTATCAGTCCGCCGGGCGCCAGACGGCGAGCTCGGATCCGCCCGGCTCCCAGAAGTGAAACCGCCGGCCGCCGGGGAAGTCGAATGGCTCGACAGTCACCGTGCCACCCGCTGCCTCAGTCGCCACCGGGGCTTCCTCGAGGTCCTCGGCGCGAATCACAACGAGAGGTGCGCTCGGTTGCCCAGCCGCATCGGACTGGAATCCGAGGGAGATGCCGCCGCCCTGGACATCGACGTAATCCGGTCCGTATGGAGTGCGAGTCCAGGCCGAAAGGCTGCTCGAGGAAGGCACCGATCATGGCGGCCGAGGACGACGCGAACTCGACCATGCCGCGGAAGGCTACCGAGTGGTTCGGTCACCGGTTGCTTGCCCCGTTTGCCAAGGGTCCCCATGCGGGCACTGCACTTTCCTCTGGCGTCGCGGGCCGCTGGCGGCGTGCCCAGTCGGGTCGGCTATCGGACATCTCACGGTTCGTCCTCGCGATCGAAAGGATCCGATCGTGGCCGTTGGGAGGGTGCTGTTCGGGCAGCTGCGTGCACCGTCAGTGAGCTGTCCAGCCACCGTCGACGGGCGGCACCACGCCGGTGATGAAGCCGGCGTCGCGTCGGGTGAGCAGAAGTGCAGCGGCGCCGATCTCGTGTGGTTCGGCCCAGCGGCCGATCGGAACCTCGCTGGTGAGGAAGTGCCGTACCTGCGGATCGTCCTGGACGCCGTCGTTGAGCGGGGTGCGGAACGGGCCGGGAGCAAGCGCGTTGACGGTTATGCCGGTGTCGGCGAGTTCGACGGCGAGGCTGCGGGTCAGCTGGATCACGGCGCCCTTGCTCGCCGCGTAGCCGGAGCGGTCGGCGGCGCCGATCAGCCCGAGTGCACTGGCGAGCGTCACGATGCGGCCGTAGCCAGCCGGGCGCATCAGCCGTGCCGCCGCGCGGCAGGCGAGCCAGGTAACCACGTTCACGTCCAGGCAGGCGCGCCGATCGGTGACGTCGAGGGCGTCCCCGGCGCCGCGGGCCTGGATGCCGGCGCTGGTCACGATGACGTTCAGCCGGCCGTATCGCTCGGCGATCGTCGCGACCATCTCGTCGACGGAGCGCTCGTCGGTGACGTCGCAGTGCATCGCGTCGAAGGACGCACCGGCGTCGGCAGCCAGTTGGTCGGCGACCGATCGGCTTCTGGTCGTCGATCGACCAGCGACAATCACGGTGGTGCCGGTGCGGGCCAGCGCGTGCGCGATCGCCAGGCCAAGGCCGGACGTTGCGCCAGTCACGACTGCGACCTCCCCGCGTCGGTCCTCGGCCGCACTGCTCGCCGCTGTCATCGAGCGAACCCCTCGATGTGGCCGACATACCAGTCCGGGAAGCCTAGGCTGCGCGCCGGCCCGGCGATCCGCTCGACGTACGCGGGATCGGTGGGCGCGGGTGCCATCGCCGGGCAGAGGTAGGTCAGCACCGGCCGCAGCGTGCCGTCCGGCGTGCAGGTGACGATCGCCTCCGGCAGGTAGAGCTGGCCGAGCTGCCCGTACGCGTGCTCGGTGTACAGGCGCGTCAGCTCGTCATGCGTCGCCGTGGCATTGATGCCCCACACCGTGTCGCGGGTGGATCGGATCAAGTTGGCTCGCGGAGCGATGACGAGTTCGAAGCCCGCGGCACAGGCCACCTCCCAGCGGCCCGGCGCGAGGCCGGCCTCGGCGAGCACGTCCCGATTGATGTACGAGCCGTAGAAGAACACCCACACACGTGTCGCTGTCCGTTCGATCATCTGGTCCCTCTGCCGCGTCCGTTTGGTGCTACACACGCTAGGCACGATCGCGGACAAGGTGTTGCGCAGTTCGGCGGAGCCGACGCCGCGTTGCGGCAAGATCTCTCGAATGGACGAGATCGACGGAAGAATCCTTGCCGAGTTGCAGGACGACGGCCGTTTGACTGTCACCGAGTTGGCGCAGCGGGTGAGCTTGAGCGTGTCCCGCTGCCATCGGCGCCTGCGCGATCTCGAAGGCAGCGGTGCGATCCGTGGCTACCACGCCGATGTCGATCCAGGCGCGCTCGGTTTCGGGTTCGAGGCGGTGGTGTTCGTGACGATGAACCAGGAGGACCGCGACACCCTCGCGGCGTTCGAGGCCGGCCTCGCCGCCATCCCAACCGTCGTGCAGGCCCAGCGGCTCTTCGGCGACCCGGACTACCTGCTGCGCGTCGTCGCGCGCGACAGCGCCGACTACCAGCACACGTACGACTTCGACCTATCAGCGCTCCCTGGAGTCCACCGGATCACATCCACCATCGTGATGAAGGACGCGGTCCGGCGACGCAGACCGCCGTCCCGTTGACCCATGGGTCTGCGCGACACACGGACGCCGAGCGGGCGTCCCGACGCGACTCCGTCAACCTCGCAGGGCGTGGAGTACAGCATCTAGATCGCGGTTCGTCGCCGCGTGGTCAAGCGCGCGTGTCAGCGTCTGGGCGTAGCTGGGCTCCGCGTCGCGCCACCGGTCGCGACCTCGTTCGGTGATCGCGGTGTAGACGCCTCGCCGATCGTTGGGGCACATCTCCCGGCGCGTGAGCCCGGCAACATCCAGGCGGCCGATCAGGCGGCTGACGGAACTCTGGTTGAGGCTGAGCGCGTCTGCGAGCTCCTGCATCCGCAGCTCACCATCCGCGGCGCCAGCGAGCTCAGCGAGGGCGCGGTACTCGGACAGCCCGAGGCCGTGGTGACGCAGCAAACCGGCTTCAAGCTCCCGCTCGACCCGACCGCACAGCGCTACGACCAGGTGCCAGCGTCGCTCTTCGCTCCCACCCGTGCTCGTCGCCATCGCCTCACTCCGCTCGAAGCGAGCGTCTGCCGCCACCGCTTGACGCCAGTGTACATGCACCGACATATTGTGCATGCACTTACATTCAACTGAGGAGGTCTCATGAACGCCAGCACCATGCGGCGCGAGCGCGTCACTACCGAGCCCGACTGGTACGAGCCCTACAACATCTCGCTGGCCATCAAGGCCGGCGGGCTCGTCTACGCCTCCGGGCAGGCCGGGTTCGACACCGACGGCAGCACGGTCGGAAACGGCGACTTCGAAGCCCAGGCCCGACAGGCTTTCGCCAACCTCAACACGGTGCTCACCCAAGCCGGCTCCAGCCTCGCCGACGTGGTCAAGGTGACGATCCTGCTCACCGACATGAGCAACCTCGACAAGCTCGTGCAGCTGCGCGCGGAGTACTTCACCAAGCCCTACCCGGCCGACACCCTTCTCGAAGTCTCATCCCTGGCCCAGCCCGACTGGCAGATCGAGATCGACGCCATCGCACTCACGCACTGAGAGGGCGGCGAGTAAGCCGCCGTTGCGCCCACCCCTCGAACCGGCTCCGCCGCCCGCCAAGACCATCGCGCACCGCTGCGCGACAGCTTCGCCGCGGTAGGTCTCGAGACGGCTGGCCAACTCTGCCTTGGGCTCGACGCCGGCGTCCGCGCACGACCCTGGTCATTCCCGCGAGCCGATCCTCAACTCGGACGATCTGCCTACACGGCGTCATGAAGGTTCCGCGGCTTCTCCCCGGGCTGGCACGGGGTAGAAGAAGTGTCTAGCGGGCTGGGGCCAGGATGGAGGTGGCCTGTGACGCGATCGTGTGAACGATCTCTTCTGCCGGATCGAGACTGTGGACTAGGCCGACTGACTGGCCTGCGTAAAGGGCCATGGCTTCTAGGTCGCCGGTCATACCGGGCAGCGGGATCGTATCTGCGTAGCGTAGCTGTGGGCGGCCCTGGCTTGTCGTAGCCACGACCGTGGCCTCGCCGGGCCGCTGAGGAGACGGTGGGGATCCCGCGGCTTGCCACGCGTTGATCGTCGAGTTGCGGATCGCGCGGTGAGGAGCGTCGGGCCAGCCGCCGTCGAAACAGCGGGTCAGTACGGCGTGCTGCGGTTCGGCGTCCAGCACGATCTGCCGATACTCCTGGTGGGTGGCGGCCTCCTCAGCTACAAGGAATCGAGTGCCGAGCCAGCCGGCTTGAGCGCCCAAGGTGAGCACGGCGGCCAGACCTCGCCCGTCACCGATTCCACCAGCGGCGATGACTGGTATCGGGTCGACGGCGTCCACCACCGCCGGTACCAGCGCCATCGTCGTGATCTCGCCGCGGACATGGCCGCCGGCCTCCCACCCTTGCGCGACGATAACGTCGACGCCCGCATCGACGGCGCGTCGCGCCTCATCGGCGGAGCCGACACTGTGCAGGTGCAGCGCGCCGGCGGCGTGTACCTGTCGGGCGACCTGGGACGGATCGCCCCAGAAGGTCGAAATGATGGAGACGCCCTGGTCCAGACACACACCCAGCAGGTTGTCGATCGGAAAGTCGAGCACAAGATTTACCCCGAACGGGCGGCCCGTCATCTCTCGAACCCGGCGTATCTGCCCGGTCGCCTCCTGCCCGGTTACCCAGGTCAGCGCCAGCATGCCCAGCCCGCCGGCCCGGGACACCGCCGCGGCCAGCGCCGGCGTGACTGCCGACCCGATCGGTGCCTGCACAATGGGCACCTCGATACCGAACCGGCCGCACAACCCAGTCCTCAACGCGCTCGTCACACCAACTCCTGCCCGAATTTCATCAATCAACCGCCGACGCTGGCGCTGGCGCCCGCACTCGACCATCGAGGTACAGCCAAGCTGCGGTCGCGGTGGCGAGCGGCGAGGACAGCCAGGGTATGGCCAGTCGTTGGATGGTGACGAACGAGGTGGCCAGCGGTGGGGGCAGCGAAGCGACATAGGGCCGACATAGGAGATGGCGTAGAACGATCCAGTGCAGGCGCCTCGCGTCGCCGTGGTGGACAGCTGCTGAACCATGACCAGTCCGGCGTACCGTCACAGCTGCCACCGGCGCCGAGCAGCGCACCGGCGATGATCATCAACGATACTGACTGCAGACACTCGCCGACGTCGTTTCGGTCAGCGACGACGCGATACTGGCCGGCATGCGGCTGTTCCACGACAGCCTCGGCCTCGTCGTCGAACCTTCAGCGGCAGTCACGCCCATAGCTGCCGTGGCCGCTGATCAACGATTCGACGGCGCGCGCGTGGCGATCATCATCTGCGGAGCCAACCTCACACCAGCCTACAGCGACGCCGCTGGCTCACCTCGGCGTGAAGCCCGAGGTCCGGCGTGCCAACGACCAGTGCACACTCATCGGTCATCGGCCGCCTGCACCCAGGGATCGAATGAATCCTCGTTTGAGGATCCCCTGCGGCACACGCTGGCGCGGCGGCGACATACGTTCGTGGTGTCACCGCAAGCGGTTCGTCTACGAGACGCATCGTCAGGTGAGCCGGTTGAGCAATCGTCGATGTCGACCGCTACGAGCAGCGTGGGGTGACACGTATGCAGATTGTGTAGCCCTCCGCCTCGAAACCCGTTCCCCTGGATGCCGTGTCGCATGCTCGGTGGGCTAGCGGTGATCCATGACCCGGGAGTTGGGAGATCGCGACTTGCGTCGTCTGCTCGGCGGCGAGGGAGATGCACCGCGACCGTGTCTCCTGTCTATCCGGCACAGTGGGCGATGTGGTCGGCTGGCGTGCGCGTAGTGGCTGCGGTTCTGTGTATGGGTCATCGCTTGGCGACCGTGCCGAGCCACGTCGGGTCCAGCTCGGTCGGCAGCGGACTTGGCCAGTTCGGTGGGGTGTCGGAATGGGCAGCGTTCGCTGATCGGTTCAGCTGAAGGTCTTGGCTCGCGCTGGTGGTAGCCGTAGCACTGTCTTGAGTTCGCTCATGGCGTCGGTTGCGGAGCTGACGCCTTCGCGGCCGATGCCAGCCTGGCCGGTGCCGCCGAAGGGGAGCGCGTCGGACCGGTGATTGCTGGTGCCGCCGATCACCACGGAGCCGGTGTCCAGCCCGGCCACCAGTGCCTCGATGACGTCTTCACGCCGGCTCAGGACGCCCGCTTGCAGCGCGCCGTCGCCGCTGTTGGCCTTGTGCAGGCAGTGCGTGAGGTCGTCGACGGGTTCGATGGTGGTGACGGGTCCGAAGATCTCCGTGGTGGTTAGCGCGGCGCGGTCGGGCAGGTCTGTGATGAGCGTTGGCAAGTATCCGGAGTGTGTTTCCCGTCCTCCGGTGAGGATCGTCGCGCCGGCGTGGCGGGCACCGTCGAGCAGTGTGCTGACGCGGCGCTTGGCCGCGGTGTCGATGAGCGGGCCCATCTGGGTGTTGGGGTCGTCTTTGCGGCCCAGGCGGACGTCACCGATAGCCGCGGCAAGCCGTTCCCGCAGTTCGTCGTAGCGGCGGCGGTGCACTAGGATCCGTTGCACGTGTAGACAGTTTTGTCCGGCAGCGGCGACCGCGCCGGCGAGCAGTTCAGGTACTGCGATGTCGAGGTCGGCGTCTTCCCACACGATGGTGGGGCATACCCCGCCGAGCTCGAGCAGCGTGCGTTTGGTCCCGGCGGCTGCGTGCACCAGTGCGCCGATGTTGCGTCCGCCGGTGAAATTGACGAACCGGACCCGCCGATCAGCGACCAGTTGGTTGACCAGCTCGCCGTCGCCGACCAGGACGCTCAGGCGATCTGGCGGCACGGTCGCGTCGAGCAGCACCCGGGCCAGCAGCAGCGCGCTCAGCGGCGTGCGTGGGTCCGGCTTGACGATGACGGCATTGCCGGCGGCCAGCGCCGGGCCGAGCTTGTGTGCGACGAGGTTGAGCGGGTCGTTGAACGGCGTGATCGCGACGACGACGCCGACGGGTTCCTGGCGCAGTCCGGCTCGCCAGCCCCGGGTCGTGGGCCGGTCGCCGGCGGAGGGAACGCCTGGCCCAGCTCGGTGGACGGCGGCAGCGCTGAGCGCGAGGGTGTGTGCGGTCCGCTTAACTTCGGCGTGGGCCTCGGACAGGGTCTTGATGCCCTCGGCGGCGATGAGCGCGGCGAACTCAGCGTTCCGTTCGCGCACAGCACGGCTTGCGTTCAGTAACGAGGCGGCTCGACGGTCCTCTGGCCACGAGTAACGACCCGTGGCCGCGCGCGCTGCCGCGGCCAGCGCGTCTTCGGCTTGGGCCGGGTCGGCCAGTCCCACTTCAGCCACGATCGCGCCGTCGTCGGGGTCCAGCACCGCTCGACGGGTTCGGGCCGACACCTCGGACCCGGCCACCAAGCTGGACCACAGGGCGCTTAGCGGTCCGGGGTTGCCGGCGGGCGCGGCTGCGAGTGCTACGCCGCTAGCGGCGTCTAGTTCGCCGGATCCAGCTGTGTTCTTGTCCTGGTGTGCGTGCACTCGACGCCTCCTTCGTTGATCGAACTGGGGATGGGCGTGCAGGGTGTGGTATCGCACCCTGTTCACCTGTGTGATCCACTGCGCCGGGCGCCGCGGAATTGGACGGCCAGGTGCCGTCCATGACGGTGACCGCGGCCAGCGAGGCGGACCGGCCTATGCGGGGGCCTGGGTCATGTCGAGCGACGGAGCAACGGGCCTGCTTGGAGATTGACATCGTGATAGGTACATCGCTGCGGAGCCGGTCGGTACTCAGCTCAGCCGCAATCGCTGCCGCGGGTCCCCGCTCCGGCACCGAAACAGGTGAGCGTCCCGGTTGCGGCGCCGCGCATCTGCCACAGATCCGCCGTCATCGGCCGATCGCCGGCGCTAGCGTGGCGAGTCCACGGTCGAGATCGGCGATCAGGTCGCGCTCGTGTTCGAGCCCGACGGCGAACCGGATTAGGCCGCCGGGGACGCCTGCTTCGGCGAGCTGTTGCGCGGTCAGTTCGTTCGACCACATTGCGGCGGGCCGCACCAATGTCGAGCGGGTACCGCCCAGACTGGGGGAACGTACCGGAATGCGTAGGAACGGAATGAGCCGTTCGGCCGCCTTCTGGCCGCCGCGAAGTTCGAAGCTCAGCAACGAGCCGTATCCGCGCATTTGTCGCTTCGCGAGGTCGTGCTGGGGATGATCAGCTAGCCCGGGATAGTTCACCACTCGCACCGCCGGGTGCAGGGCCAAGTACTCTGCGACCGCCTGCGCGCACTGGTTCTGCCTTTCTACCCTCAACGACATCGTCCGCAGGCCGCGCAGAGCGAGCCAGGCGTCGAATGGACTGATGACTGAGCCCACTTGGATGTGTGCCTGCCAGATCCGCTCGATCAGCTCGTCTCGTCCGCATACGACTCCGGCTTGCACGTCCGCGTGGCCCGACACCGCTTTGGTGACACTGTGCATGACTAGGTCCACGCCCTGCTCCAGCGGTCGCTGGTTGACCGGGGTGGCGACGGTATTGTCCGCAAAGGTGAGGATGCTGTGGGCGCGCGCGAGGGCGGCGACCGCGTCGATGTCGGTTAGCCGCAGCAGCGGATTGCTAGGCGTTTCGATCATGATCAGTTTGGTGCGGGCCGTGATCGCCTTCTCGAAGGCTGCGGTGTCGCTCTGATCGATGAGGGTCGCGGCAATGTCGAAGCGTGGCAGGGTGTCCCGCAGCAGGCTCAGCGTGCCGCCGTACATGCTCTCCTGGGCGACCACATGATCACCTGCGGACAGCAACGTGAGCAGGGTTGTGGTCGTGGCGCCCATGCCGGATGCGGTCGCCAGGGCCGACTCAGCTCCCTCGATGGCGGCCATGACGCGTTCCAGCCGCGCCTGCGTCGGGTTTCCGTAGCGCCGGTAGTAACGCTCGGGTCTGGGTTGATCGTTGAGCGCATCGAACTCCTCCATCGAGGCGGCGGAGTAGTTCACGGACTGGTGAATGGGTGGTGCGATGCCCAGTTCCTCAGGGTCGAGGTCGGCATGGGTGAGAAGCGTCTCCAGTGCAAAGCTAGGGTCCATGGCTACGGCGTTCCCTTCACTTGATAGTCGACGCGTCGGGGCACGCCAATCGCTGGCTGGTCTGCCGGTTCGACCGCCCTGGGGTGGGCACGCAGCCAGGCCAGCACCTCGTCGGCGTGGGTGTCTGGTGGGAAGATCGGGTAGAAGACGTGCTTGATGGTGAGGCCGTCGATGATGAGGGTCAGGCGCTTGTACAGCGTCCAGCCGTGCGCCTGAAAGGTCGGCAGATCCAGCGCCGCCGCCAGGCGCATGTCGGGGTCCGACAGCATCGGGTAGGGCAGATGCAACCGTTGGACCAGGTCCTGCTGGTATCGCGCATCGTCGCTGGACAGGGCCAGGACGTGCTCGGCGCCGTGCTCGCGCAGCGCAGTGAGGTTGTCGCGGAAGCCGCATGCTTCTTGGCTGCATCCTCGTGCCCCCGGGATCTGGTCCCAGCCGCGGGGCATGTCCACTCCCGGATCTCCGGTCAGCGGGTATACAAACAGCACCCAGCGGCCTGCGCTGACGGTGTCGAGCGCGATGTCGGTGCCGTCGGTGGCGGGAAACGTTAGCGGTGGCAGGGTTCGTCCGGGCAGGTGCCGGGCCGCGCCGTCGTCCTGCGGTACCGGGAGATTCTCGGGTAGCGGCGCCGGCGCGGGCAGCATGTCACGGGTCTCCTTGCGTTGAGAATTATGGAAGCCGCGGTGCGCGGCGGTGTGCATCTGGTCGATCAACCGGTGGCGGGCGCCGGTCAGGCGGGCGATCAGGCGCTCCAGTTCGTCGATCTTGTGTTGGTAAGCGGCCAGCGACTCCGGGCAGTCATCACCCACCCCATGACCGGCACGTAAGCACTCCAGGAACGGCCGCGTCTGCTGTGTGGTCAATCCCAGAGACATCAACATCCGGATCTCGGCAGCCAGTCGCACGTCCGTTTCGCTGTAGTTGCGGTAGCCATTCGAGTGGCGGACCGGCCGCAATAGCCCGGAGTCCTCGTAGTAGCGCAGCGCCTTGACCGACACCCCCGCCGACTCGGCGGCCTCCCCTGCTCGCATGCCTGATCCCTTCACCCGTTGAAGCTAAACCCGGACCCGTGGGGACGGGTCAAGTGCAATCTCGCAGCGATGTCGGCCCGGAGCCGTCCGCCGAGGAGTCCAATCCCCCGTCGTGCTGTTGTAAGACGGCTGCGGGGTCGCCCAACGGCGGGTCGGTGAAGGTGTCGATAAGTCGGAATCGCACGTCGGGGTACCTATTCGGTGTGATTGGAGGCAGGCCTACCGGACGGCGATGCCAGCGAGGCTGTCGAGTACGGCGGAGGCGACCGAGGCGTCGGCCACCCCGATCCCGGTCAGGTCCGCGATCGACGATCCGGGTGGACGGGAATATGGCCCGCGGAGAATGGTCCCGACCTCGGTGTCACAGTCTGGTCGGACGTGTCCGGCCCGGACTGCGCTCCCGAAGTCGCCGTGGTCCAGACACTGGGTGTGGTCATCGGTCGCGATGGTGCTCGCGGCGCTGAATAGCGACGGTGGCAGTTCGTTCTTGCCGGGCATGTCGGCGCCGATCGCGGTGATGTGACGCGCGTCGGCAAACGCCTCAGCGGGAGCGAGCGGTGTAGCGGCGGCCGTTGCGGTGATGACGCAGGCGGTCGAGGCCGCGTCGGCAAGGCTGGTCACGTCCGCGTTGATGCCGACGGCGTTCAGATCGTTGCTCAGCCGCTCAGCGCCCTCGGCTCGGCGACCCCACACCTTGACGTGGTCCAGCGGGCGAAGGGCGTGGAGCCATTCGATTTGCAACCGTGCCTGCACCCCGGTGCCGAGGATGGCGACGTCGCGAACGTCAGCGGGGGTGAGCGCGTGCGTGATGAGCGCGCCCGCGGCCGCGGTCCGCCAAGCGGTGAGCCAGCCGTCGTCGGCCAACAGGGCAAGTGGGGCGCCGGTGGTGGCGCTCATGACGAGGACCGCTCCGTTGTTGCTCGACAGACCCGCTTGTGGGTTGTCGTAGAAGCTGGTCGCGACTTTGACGGTGAAGTGCCGCGCCCCGATGACGTGGCCCGCTTTGACGTGACAGTCGCCGTTCGCGTCCGGGAACATTAGGTGGACCGGTGGCGGAGCGAGCGTGCGGCCCTCGGCATGCGCTATCAACGCCTCCTGCACGGCGGTGAAGACCAGCGGGCGCGTCGCGGCTGTCCGGATCTCGTCGAGGCCGACCATGGCCAGATTCATCGACGTTTGTCCAGCCAGGTACCCCAGTGATCGAGCGCCTCGGCGGGGTCGTGACGGCCAATACCTACGCGGAAGCGGTCCGTTGGCGTGGTTGTCAGTGCCGATCGGTAGATGCTGGCCGGCAACAGCAGCACCCCTTCTTGTTCCACCAGTTCGGTGCACATCGCTTCCACTCCCTCGTCGCCGACGTAGCCCGGGAAAGCGACGCAGCTGCCTTGGGGCGGGCGCCAGTCGAATAGGTCGTGGAAGCGAGCGAAGAACGCGTCGAAGACCGGGAGGTTGGCGGAAACGATCGCCCGGTTCCGCGCGAGAATCCGCTCGCGAGCGCGCAACGCGATAATCGCGAGGATTTCGCTGGGTGCGGAGTTGCAGATCGACGTGTAGTGCTTCGCGCGCTCGAGGCGATCGAGGACGACGCGGTCGCGGCAGGCGATCCAGCCGATCCGCAATCCCGGCAACCCATAGGCCTTGGACATCACGTTCAGTGACAGGGCGGTCGCAGACAAGTCCGCTGCCTGCGCGGCCGGCTTCTGGGGAGCCAGCTCGAGCCCGCGGTACACCTCGTCGCTGAACAAGACGATGCCGCGGTCCTCACAGAGTTGAGCAAGTCTTCGCCACGCCGTCTCCTCGGGTATGGCGCCGGTCGGGTTGTTCGGAAAGTTCACTGACACCAGGCGAGTGTTCGGGCGCAGCGCGGACTCGATGGCGTCCACGTCCAAAGCCCATTCGTCTTCCGCGCGCAGTGCCACGCCGGTCACTGCGCAGATCGACAGCGGCGTGGTCTCGGCGGTCTGGTAGTTCGGGGTGAGGACGACAGCGTGGTCGCCGGAATCCAGCAGCGCCTGCATTGCGAGATAGATCGCTTCGGATGCGCCGGCGAAGCACACGACGTGCTCGGCGCCGATGTTGTCGTACGTGGAGGCGATGGCCTGCCGTAGAACGGCGGAGCCGTAGGTTTCGGTGTAGCCGAGTTGCAGGGTCTCCCAGCGTTCGCGCCCCTCGTCGTCGGCCAGCGCCAGCAACTCCATCATCGGAAGGGTCTGTGCGTCGGATGCGGTGAGGTGGTAGCGGGCAGTGAACTCCCACCGGGAGAAGTACGTCTCGAGACGGAAGTCAGGAAGCATCGGCATCCTCGGCACGCTCCTTACGGGCTTCGGCGAGCAGTTGATACGTCATCGAGCGAGACACCCGCAGCGCGCGGGCCACCACCGGAACCGAGCCACGCCGACTGAAAATGCCGGCCGAGTCCAGACTTCCCAGCAGCTGTAACCGGTCGGCCCGGGTCAACCGATCTGTCGCGGCGCCGCGCTCGCGCACGTGAGCGCCGATCACATCGTTGACCGTCTCGGTCCAGTCCCGCTCGAACAACACCCGCGGCCGGGGTTCAATCGGAGTGGCGAACGCATTGAGCAGCCGAGCAGCGTCCTCGAACGCCGTCCGGTCGACGTTGACGCAGAGCACTCGCTCGGCGCGGCCGGACATGTCGCGGATGACGGCGCTGACGCTGGAGATCCGTCTGCCGTCCGGCAGCGACTTCAGGTAAGGACCGTACGTGTCGCGGTCCACCGCGCGTAGACCGTCGAGCTCAGCCAGCAGCGACGGGTCGCCGACCTGACGCCCCGACACCGGATTCCAGATCCCGACGATCCGATCCGAGCGCGGGTCATGCAAGACGACCTCCGCGTGCGGCGACAGCAAACGCGCGATCACCTCGCACACCGGAGCCCAACGCTCATCAACCCGACTATCCACAGCCCCGGATGTTATCTCCATTGTGGACAGAGAGTCCACGATGGTTAGGCCGTGTCAGCCCTCTGCGCCGGAGTTCGCGATCGCGCCTGGTTGACAAGCGGTCGCAGCCAACGGTGGGCAACTCGAGATCCTCACCTGGCGCCGAGACGGCCCGGGTGCACGTTGTTCATCGCGGTTAGCCCTAGCCGCCGGCGAAGCCTCTTGGTAGACGCCCGACACGGCGATCAACTCGATACCTGCTTGGCGCGCTGGCAGCCTCGCGACCGCCAATTCGGTTCCTGACACCAGTTTGAATGAGACTGACCGTTCGGCTCGGTTGCTCAGGTCTGGCGGTGGTGGACTTGGAACGGAGCGAAGCTTTAGGCAACCGGCATGAGCTCGATCGTGTTGATGTTGACGTGTTCGGGTTGTGTCGCGGCCCACTGCACTGATGCGGCGATGTCGTCGGCTGTGAGTGGTTGCATGTCGGCGTAGAAGGCTTGCGCTTTGACGTCGTCTCCTTGGAATCGCACCGCGGAGAATTCGGTTCCGCCGCTCATTCCGGGTCCGATGTAGGTGACCCGCACTTCGGTGCCGTGTAGGTCGCTGCGCAGATTCAGGCTCAACTGGTGGACGAATGCCTTGGTCGCGCCGTAGACGTTTCCGCCGGGGTAGGGGTAGGTGCCGGCGATCGATCCGAGGTTGATCACGTGGCCGCGTCGGCGGGTGACCATGCCGGGCAGGATCGCGCGGGTGCAGTGCATTAGACCTGCGCAGTTCGTGTCGAGCATCTGTTGCCAGTCGTCCAGGTCGGCCTAGTCAGCGGGCTGCAGGAACTCGCCACGGCCGTCGCCCCGGTGACCCGCCAGCTCTTCACCGGCCTAGACCCCAACGACCTGGCCGTGGCCCACCGCGTTCTCGTCAGAACTCATCCAGCGTGCCCGCACGATGACGAGCGCTGCCTGACCTGCGCCCGCACCCCCTCACCTGACTTTGCCTCCGAGCCGGCGCCGGCGGGACGCCTGCCCGGAGGCGGATCGGCCTGCGGGCAGCAGGCCTACTGGTTCTCTGCGCCGCTCGAGGGGGTCGGCAATCCGGCTTGCTGAGCGCTGCCAGGATTGGGGCAAATGATCTGGCCTGCCATTGAACCGATCGCGTCGAAGCGAGTTCTGCTGGAGCCCCTCGCTGCCGAGCACGCCGCGGAGATGATGACCGTGCTGGCCGACCCATCGCTGTACGAGTTCATCGGAGGTCGGCCTCCGACGTTGGAACAGCTGCAGCGGCGTTACGCGGCGCAGATGATCGGCCACTCCGAGGACGACGCGCAGTGGTGGTTGAACTGGATCGTCGCTCTGCCGGAGCATCCCCGCCTCATCGGGTATGTGCAGGCCACCGTCGAGCATCGCCCGGACGCGCTCGAGGCGAACGTCGCCTGGGTGATCTCGCCCCACTTTCAAGGTCGAGGCCTGGCCTCGGAAGCCGCATCTGCGATGACCCGGTGGTTGACGGCGGCTGGCGTCGACCGGTACGTCGCCTACATCCATCCGAACCACGCAGCGTCAGCGGCCGTTGCCCGCAGGCAGGGCCTGTGCCCGACCGACGTCATCGAGGACAACGAGGTCCGGTGGCAGTCACTTGATGACGGATAGCGGCCAGTGCCATATGCGGAACCGCCTACAGCGGGCGTGAAGCGCCCCGGCCGGCACTGCGCGACATGGCCCTGGTCGTCCCATAGCGGGATCGGCTAACGGACAATGTTCGGTCACCGCTCCGCAGCGGCGGCTGTTAGTCGCGTGCGATCGCCGAATATTCGCCCCGGCTCGCTGACGCGCAGGCGTCGCCACACGCTCGGGATAGATCGTTCGGCGCCGATCTACACGGGTCGATGCCCGATGTCGAGGAGCGCCTCGTAATGGTGGAGCTCGCCGTCGGTGCCCACGAGGCGGAATCCGGCCCGGATGGTGAGCCATTCCTGCCATTGCCGACCGCTCGACCCGTCGCCTCGGCGAGCTCGCTCGACCGAGCTGCGTTGAGGCGAGCTCGAGGCCGGTCTCGTGCATGATCGTCCGGTGGACTCACGTTTGGATGATGACATCCGGTCTGGTCACACTCTCCGCGAATAGCCCCATTGCCCGACTTCGCGAGACATGTCGCCCACAGAATCCGGGGGATGTGTCCAGGGGCCGGTCCGCCGACGGCACACCACACGGCGGCCCGCGACGAGTCATCGATACGCTCACAAGCGTGACGAGCACGACCGTGGCGGACTACGCCGCCGCGTTTCAGCGCCACGCGGCGAGCCTCGTACCGGCTGGTCACGGCCTGATCGACCACGCCGGTCTGCTCGGATTCGCCGGCACCCGGGCCTGGCCCGACGCTCGATTGCTCGTGACTGACGACAAAGCCCTCTCCTTGCTGCACGAGATGCTGCCGTCTGTTTCCGCCGGAACGATCAAGGTTCTGGACACAGCTCCAGGTTGCCGTGCCCTCCTCGACCAGACACACTCCTGGGCCCGCGAGAGCACGACAGCCATGGTCTGCCTCGACCTCAACGCGGTACCCGACCTGCCGATACCCGACGGGCTCACCTTTCACCCGGTCCTAAGATCGCCCGCCGACGGAACTATCGGCATTCCCCTCGCGCATGCCGCAGCGGCATATCTTCACGCCCAAGCCGACGCGACAGCCACTCCTCCCTTGGACCAGTTCATCAGCTACCTCGGATCGCTGCCCGACCGTGCCCGCCTCTTCGCGGCGGTCGACGAGTCCGGCGTCGTACAGGCCACATCAGCGTCCGAGGCAACCGACGAAGACGCCCGCGTCTTCTTCATCAGCACCCACCCGTCATGCCGTGGTCGCGGAATTGGCACGGCCATGACCGCCGCTGCCCTCCACGACGCCGCCTGCTTCGGATCCCGACAGGCCAGCCTCGAGTCAACCCACGCCGGCATCGGCATCTACACGCGACTCACCTTCGAGCCAGTCAGCGCCGTCAGCGTCTACCACCGATAAGATTAACCCGGCCACACGCCGACCGGTCGGTGAGTCGCACCCGATCGGTCGACCCGTTGCCGTCACTATCGTCTGGGGCGCGGCGATGGGCATGCACAAGCCGACCATGAAGGCCGCGGTCGCCGACTTGGTCCCCGGAAGCCGGGGCACCGGCTACGGAGCGTTCACCGCCGTTTACGGCCTCGCGTGACTCGCCGGCTCCGCCGTGATCGGCGCGGGCTAGGAGGCATCGATCGATGCCGCCATCCTGTTAGCCGCCACTGTGCAGGCCCATCGCGCTCGCTGCATTCGTCTCGCTCGCCGCCCGCCGATCCCGTACCGTATAGCGATCGTCATGCGGGACAGTAGGGACAAGCGCTCTCAGGTCGGCCGCCGTCGGTGCGTTGCAGCCACGTCGGCGAGGAAGTGGCGCAGCTGACGCGGACTGCGCAGCATGTGGACGTCGGTCTGGGCGGTACTGACCGCGACGGCCTGCAGCACCACCCTCCTGCTCCGGTGACGCCAAGTCAGCAGCCACCACCAGAAGTCGGCTCGCTCCCGCGATCTGCGCAAGGCGCGCCATGCACAGCGGGCGAGCGAGAAGTCGAGGATCACCACCGTGTCGGCGTACTGGAGCCGGGGGCACAACACGTCATAGGGCCCGAGGTCGCCGTCCATGATCCAGCGGGTGGATACAGCGAGCTCTCGTTGCACGGCGGACCAGGCATCCGGTGCCAAGGGAAGGAGGTCGGCTGACCAGAAGTGCTGGTCGAGCTGGATCACCGGCAGCCCGGTCAGCTGCCCCAGGCGGACAGCCAAGGTCGACTTGCCCGCCCCGCCGCGACCCAGCACGACGACCCGTTCCACGCTGACAACTATGCTCGATCGTCCTTCGGGTGCACCACGTCAGAGGCTGTCCTGGAGGAGTAGTGGTCCCGCTCGGCGATCGGCTTGCGAGAATCTGATCAAAGCGTCGTAGGCGCCGCATTCTCACGCGAATCGTCGCAGCAAGCCGTTCGCCTATCGAGGAAGTTGGCCTTCCGGGGGGCGAGTGTCGGCGCGAGTCCCGGCCCGGCGCGGGCGTGGCATCCTGCGGGCGTGAGTAGCCTCGACCGCGTTCGGCTCCGGCTCGATCGGGTCCGCGCTGCGGTCGGCGCGATCGATCCCGCGTTCCTCGACACGCCGGCGCTGTTGTGCGCGCCGCTCGGCTGGTCGCTCGGGTGCTCGGTGACGCTGAAGATCGAGCCGCTCAACCCGGTCCGGAGCTTCAAAGGACGTGGTACGGAAACGGTGGCGGCCGTGGCCCGCGAAAGAGGGGCGTCGCGCGTGGTATGCGCGAGCGCAGGGAATCTCGGGCAGGCGCTGGCCTACAGCGGCCGGAATCGAGGCCTGAAGGTCACCGT
>Ga0136613_10000512_pt1 | contig 17954 bp, 20 predicted proteins | sample AntDrymUQ2722106_2_FD_106649 | JGI IMG/M metagenome (GOLD analysis project Ga0136613, IMG submission 106649) | Polar desert sand microbial communities from Dry Valleys, Antarctica - metaG UQ272 (21.06) | ecosystem: Environmental > Terrestrial > Soil > Desert | place: Antarctica: Dry Valley... | reverse complement strand
GCGGGAGGCGTCGCCGGCGCCCTCGGGCGGGCCGAGGGAGTGTCCGCATCGTGCAATGCCGAATCTGTGGCGACGATGAGCTCTCTGCAGGTGGCATAGCGATCTTCTGGCCTGCGGGCCAGTGCCCTGCCGATCACTTTGTCGAGGTGAGAGGGCAGCGCCGGGACAACGTCTTTGACGGAAGGGGGATCCTTGAAGAGGTGGGCGTACATGATCGCGGTGGCGCTGGCGCCCGCAAAAGGCACCTCGCCGGTTAGGCACTCGTAGAAGACGCATCCGAGACCATAGATGTCGGTCCGGGCGTCGACCTGTGCGCCTTCGATCTGCTCCGGGGCGGCGTATTCGATGGTGCCCATGAAAGCGCCTGAGTCGGTCATCGACGCCTCGGACGATGCTGGTTTGGTGAGTCCGAAATCGGTCAGATAGACGTGCTCGGTCTCCTGGTGCTCCTCGGGCGGCACCACGAGGACGTTGCCGGGCTTGACGTCCCGATGCACGAGCCCGCGTGCGTGGGCCGCTTCGAGGGCCCTGCCCAGTTGGGTGAGGACGGCAACCGAACGGTTCAGGCCAAGCGTGCCCTCCCGCCGGAGCACGGTTTTCAGATCCGCTCCCTCCACATAGCGCATGACGATGTAGAGCAAACCGTCGTGGTCGCCGGCCCTGTAGATCGGAACGATGTTGGGATGGTCGATGGAGGATGCGAGGCGCGATTCACGTATGAAGCGCTTGCGGAAGCCGTCGTCCTGGGCCAGCTCCGGCGGCAGGATCTTGAGCGCTACGGCACGGTCGAGCTCGACATCCCTTGCCCGATAGACGACCCCCATTCCTCCTCGCCCGATGCGGCCCTCTATCCGGAAGCCGGCGACCTCCGTCCCGAGGTTCGGATCAGGAGCGTGCCGGCGCCCGTACCTTCCACTTCGCTGTTCGGCCATTACCGGTCAGCTTAAGTGCCTGTGGCTGGTGGCTGGAGGCTGCGTGCTCCCTAACGGGCCGCCTGCCTCATCCGCTGCCATACTTACCACTCTGATAGACGAAGACGCCTTATCGAGGAGGGGCAGCATGCCAGACATCGAGGTTCGTCAACAGGAAGAGCAACGGCTGGAGATCTCGATCCGGGATCACCGTCTCTCAGTCGCTGCTCCGACGCAATCAAGCGATGGAGATGTTTCCCCCATGGAGCTGTTGGTGGCGAGCCTGGGCGCATGCATGGAATTGAAAGCAGCCCACTTTCTGCGGAGAAGCGGCATAACCGGAGCGGTGACGGTGATCTGCGAGTTCTCGATGAGCGAAGAATATCCGGATCACATCGAGAGCTTGCATTTCGTGGTGAAGGTACCCGAGGGGATCCCTACGGGGCGCAGAGAGGCGGTCGTAAGGGTTGTCAGGACCTGTGCGGTCCATAATCCATTGCACCTTACCCATCACGCGAGCGTAAGCGTGCGCGATGACGAAGGCGGCGAGCATTCCGAAGACATGCGGGACAAGCTGCTGGCGTCCAGTCACGATTGATTCAAGGAGGGGCGGAGTGTTCAAGACGATTTTGCTTGCAGTGGATGGTTCTGAGCATTCGGACAAAGCCGTCGGGGCAGCCCGAGACATCGCTCGGCAATTCGCCAGCGATCTGCTGGTTCTTCATGTCCGGGAGCGACTGGTGACCCGGCGAGGCATCAGCGAAACAGAGATCGAAGAGATCGGAGTCGCAGTGAACCTGGCGGAGGCATTGAGGGAGGAGGGCATAAACGCCCGTGCGGAGGAACCGCTTGTTCCCCACGGGCACATTGCCAAAGAGATCGCCCGTGTGGCCGAGACCCTGGAGCCAGATGTGATTGCGATGGGCTCCCGGGGCCTTTCAGACGTTGGTGGAATGTTCCTGGGAAGCGTGACCCACAAAGTGCTCCACCTGGTCCGCTGCCCCGTCCTCGTGGTGCGCTGACCTGGGAATCACAACAGATGAGCAGACCGGGCAGAATTCGGGCTCGGCCTCCATGAGATAGCCCGACCGATTGCACGTCATGCAGAACACGGGGGTGGCCATCCAGCTCCTTTCCTCGGGCGGCGATGTGCAGCAGGGGGGTCCCTTCACCGCTGCTGTCGAATGTTTGTATAGGGTACCTCCATGGCGGATCGATGGCGCGTCCCGAAGCTATGCAAATTGGCGCGCAGGGGGTCTGATATCTGGGTTATGGCGCATTGAGGGCGGAGTGATGTGATGACCGACGACGGGCTCAGGCTCAAGGTAAACGAGGTCGCCGCCCTCATCGGGGTTTCCGTGTCGACGATCAGGTCGTGGGAGAAGCGTTACGGGTGGCCCACTCCACCCCGGACCGAGGGGGGCCATCGACGCTACGGTCACGCTGAGGTCGAGCAGCTTCGCGCGCTGCGCGATGAAATCTCAAAGGGCAGGTCGGCCCAGCGGTCGGTCGTTCTCCTGCAACAGTTGGCGCTTCGGCGCCGCTCTCGATATGTGGAGCGGATAGTTCGGGCGGCCATAGCCACAGATCAGGACGCTGTCATAGACGCCCTGGCGGAGGCGGAGGCGGCCCTGAACGTTGAGGAAGCGGTTGAGGGGGTAGTGATACCGGCGCTGCGGGAGATAGGTCGGGAGTGGGAGCATGGTCGATGCAGCGTTGCCGGGGAGCACCTGACCACAGGACACATACAACGGTGGTTGGGGACGCTTCTCGAGCGTCATCGTCCGCACGCGCCCAAGGGCGACATCCTGCTGTGCACCGGTCCGGCCGACTATCACTCTCTGGCGTTGGAGGCTTTCTCGCTGCTTCTGGCGCGCCGGGCCTGGAACCCCTTGGTTCTCGGGGCTCTGACTCCGGTAGCGTCCTTGGTCGATGCGGCCCGCACCCTCGAGCCGCGCGCCGTGGTCGTCGTTTCCCACATGGCGGCCACCAGGCGGCCGTCGGTTGACTCGCTCAAGGCCGTGGCCTCGCTCGAGGGACCCAGCATTTTCTATGCCGGGAACGCGTTTGCTCCCATCCGGAGCCGGCGTGGGGTGCCGGGCGCATACCTCGGAGCGGACATGACCGCAGCAGCAGGCCTCATCGATCGCAAGGCAGCCGGTCAGCCGGCGTTCATATGAGGCATAGGCGCCCGATGCCCTACGAGCGTTAGTGCCACGGCGATGAGAAGCAACGGCAACACGATTCCGAACGCGCCGGCGATTCCGGCGAGATCGGCGAGCGCCCCGAGCAAAAAGGGGGCGACGAGGATTGCTCCCGCGGTCCCAAGCGCCAATCTGGCCGTGGCCGTCTCGAGCCGCCCGGGGGCGGACGACACCGCAACCGAGATACCCAGCGGGTAGACGCTTCCCACGCCCAGTCCGGTGATCGAGAGCCCGGCCAGGCCGCCCACCGGCCCGGCCGCCAGCCATAGAAGCGGGAAACCTGAGAGGGCAACAGACAGGCTCCCGGCCAGCAGGGTCGCACCGGGCAGGACCCGCGCCAGTCGGCTGCCGGCAACCCGTCCCGCCAGCATGGCGACGAAGAAGGTCGTCAGCCCGGCTGCAGCTCCCGAACGTCCCATTCCCACTGCATTCTCGAGGAAGTCGGCGCCCCAATAGGCGATGCACCACTCCACCGACACGCCCAGAACCAGCACTCCCCAATAGATCCAGAATCTTCTCGGCAGTCCCGAAGAAGGCCTTCGCCGCGCCGACTCATCCCGGCGGGTTCCCGGTAGAGACTCACGTCGAAAAAACCCCGCGAGGGCAATCAGCGCCACCAACGGCGGTATGAACGCCGAACGCCAGCCTAGACCGGTGGCGGCAAAGAAGCCGACGGCGAGAGACGCCAGGATTGCACAAGCGCTGGCGGCGACGTTGGATTCGGTGATTGCTACGACGCTTGCCGTTCCATGGCGGTCGCTCAGGACCGCCTGCGTCGTGATCAGGAGGAGCGAGCCGAAGAAGCCCATCACTAGTGCGCCTGCGACCGTCCCGGGCACCGCCGGGGCGAGGGTCAACAGCAGGGCTCCGGCAGCCATGCCCGCCGCTCCGCCCCACAGAGTCGCAGTTCGGCCCCAACGCCCCTCGACCCGCTCTCCGATGAGGCCGACGAGCACTCCACCCATGGCAAATGCGCTGAAGTGGAGGCTCGCGACGGTGTAGCTGAGCCCCTGCTCCGCGCGCAGAAAGGGCATCAATGGCCCCAGGACCGTTTCCAGGTAGGCGAAGTAGCCGACCAGCCCATAGGTCGCCCACGTGACGCGGTAGCGGGTGAAGGCTTTCGGCCGCGCCACTGCGTTCACTTCCACGGGCGGAAGACGAGGTTGTTTACGGCCATCGGGGATCGATCATCTCCGGGTCTGCTCTTAGGATCAGATCTTGGATACCAGCCTCACGCTCCTTATCGATGCCTCCAGCCTGATCTACAGGGCCTTCTTCTCGAATCCGGACACCATCCGCGCCCGGGACGGTACTCCGATGAATGCAGCCTATGGGTTCCTGCGCATGCTGAGCCGCCTCGTAACAGATTGGAATCCGGACTTCGTCTGTTGCGCCACCGACGAGGATTGGAGGCCCGATTGGCGTGTGCGGCTCATCGACACCTACAAGACGTCGCGCGCTGAGCCCGGGAGCGCGCAAGACCAGACAGAGCGCCAGCTTGCCGGTCAAATGCCTGTCCTGTATCAAATCTTGGCGTTCTGCGGTGTGCCGGTCGCAGGCCATCGTGGCTATGAGGCCGAGGATGTCATAGGGACACTGGCAGCCCGCGCCCCCGGGCGCGTTGCCATCGTCTCGGGCGACCGTGACTTGTTTCAGCTCGTGCACGACCCGGCCGTTTTCGTCTTGTATCCCAAGCGTGGAGTGAGCCTCGTGGACCGGGTGGATGAGAGCTACATCCAAACGCGCTTTGGAATTCCCGGGCGGGCGTACCGGGACTACGCGGTCCTGCGCGGCGATCCTTCGGATGGCCTGCCCGGGGTGCGCGGGATAGGTGAGAAGCTGGCCAGCTCTCTGATTGCCCGCTACGGGAGCCTGGAATCCGTCATGTCGGCGGCTGCCGACTCGCGCGGAAACGTCGCGCTGGGTAAGGTGTACAGCTCTCTCGACTACATCGAGAGAGTTCTGCAGGTGGTAACGATCCCGACCGATCTACCTATGCCGGAGTTGGATCTGACGTGGCCTCGAGGGCAACCGATTCAGACCGTTCATGCTTTGGCCGAGAACAACGGCCTCACCGATGCGGTGCTCAGCCTGACGACGGCGCTGATGAAGGTTCGAAGAGGTGTCACCGAGGGCCCGGCGTAGTGTTGTGCGGGCCCCTACGGCGTTGCAGGCGGGCGCAAAGTCCGCCACGGCAGTGGGTTACCTGCTCGCCCTCGGAGGGCCGGTCCCGGTTGGCAAGGGCTCCGCGCGGATCAAGGCTTGTCGGGTATCAGAGTTACCGGGATTCGCACGACATCCTGCTGGCTGCCGTCCTCCGGGGACTCCCAGAAGACCTGGATCGTGCCCTCTTGCTGCTCTGCGACCTCGAAACGGACATCCTCGGAGTAGTTTCCCCGGCAGCCGGTCCCACAAGTCGCAGTCGTGAAGCTTTCTTGGATCACAGCACCCGAGGCATCGCGAATGCGGATTGACACCGTCGCCTCGAACACGTCGGCTTCCCCCGCTATCCTGACCGGGCTCGTAACCGACGCTCCGGGTATCGGATCGGAGACGGCGATGGCGGAAAGCTCGTCCTCGGGCTCGTTCGTCTGAGTCTTAGCCTCTCCAGTAGTTCTTTGGGGGCTTGCATACGACGCGCAGGAGGTGATGGACAGGCAAGAGCTTGCAAACAAGACTGTGAAGAGAACGATAGTTGGTCGACAAGCCATTCAGTTGCCTCACTCGTGGGCCCTCAACCATTGAACCGCACATTGTCCATGGTTCAAGGATCCGGTCTCCTATGCAGCTCTGGAGCACTCTACCGGTCCGGCCCCACCGGCGATGCAGGGTCGTCCTGAGGCAAAATAAACTCATACTTGACAGCCCGGTTCGGTTGCGCGTTTCTAGTTCGTAGCTGTCACGAACCGGGAAAGTCTGCAAGGTTGTCGGTCAGGAAGGGGCGATTTCGGGTGCCGGGCAAAGGGAACGACTCCGAGCATTACTACTATGCCGATGGCGAAAGGGTGCCGCTGACGCCCTCACGCCGCTACGTGGCGATCAGAGCAGACCGCTCCGACGCGAGGCGGATGGGCGCCCAGGAGGTGGCCGAGTCCGTGCCCTTCGCAGCGAGCCCGGACCGGGTCATCGAGCTGCCCGAGCACGACCTGGTGGTCTTCGAAGTGGCCGATGCCGAGCAGGCTCGCACTTCGCTGGCTCGGCGCAAGCGAACCGGGCGCCGCTCGGACGGGCCGGAGAGCTTGGAGGATCTGCCTCCGGGGCCGACGGTCTACGAGTTTCCCGACCTGAGCACGAAGGAAGGGTTGCTCGTGACGGGGGAACTTCTCGTGAAGTTCCGAGGTGGGTCCGACGACGCCTCTCGACTGACCCTGCTCGGGCGCAACCAACTCGAGATCAAGCAGGAGGATTATCCGGAGCCCGGCACTTACCTCGTGACCACCACCGGGAACCAGGACGCGCTCGAGGTGGCCAACGCACTCCATGAGAACGACCTGGTCGACTCGGCCCAGCCCAATTTCACTCGCCTCATGCCGCACGTGAACGTTCCGGAGGGGCCCCAGGTGATCGAAGCGACCGAGTCCGGTTCGTCCATGGCGGTCGATGTTACCGACGCGGAGACATTGGAGCTCGGAGTATCCGATGTCGCTGCTCCTGCCGTTCCCCCCACCGACCCTGGTTTCTCATCGCAGTGGGGCTTAGGCAAGATCAGGGCAGCGGAGGCGTGGGACATCTCGCTCGGGGACCCGGCGATCACGATCGCGGTGATCGACGAGGGCTGCAACGTCGCCCACGAGGACCTCGCCTACAAGCTTCCGGGTTATGACGCACTGACCCAGAGCGACGATCAGGAGCCGCAGCCCGCCGACGGCCATGGGACGAGCTGCGCGGGCATCGTTGCAGCCAAGGCAAACAACGCCAGGGGCGGCGCCGGTGTCGCCCCCGGCTGCCTTGTGATTCCCGTTCGCATCGCGCGCGGCGCTCCCAACGGCGGGTGGGTGACGACCGACGCTCAGATCGCCGACGGGATAAGGAAAGCCGTGGATCGGGGAGCAGACGTACTGTCGAACTCCTGGGGAGGCGGGGCCCGGAGCACGTTCATCACCAACGCCCTCTCCTACGCGCGCACCGCCGGGCGGGGGGGAAGGGGCTGCCCGACGGCAATCGCCACGGGCAACGAGGATGTGCGAGGCGTTTCCTATCCGGCCAAGCTGTCGCCCGCCGTCCCCGGTCTCCTTGCGGTGGGGGCAAGCAACGAATGGGATGAGCGCAAGTCGAAGACAAGCCGCGACGGCGAGACCTGGTGGGGTTCCAACTTCGGGCCCGAGGTCGACGTTCTCGCGCCGGGAGTCCATATCTACACAACCGACATCATGGGCGGAGCAGGCTATGGAGGCGGTAACTACGTTCCCAACTTCAATGGAACTTCTTCCGCCACGCCTCACGTCGCCGGCTTGATGGCCCTGATCCTTTCGGTTGATCCCGATCTTCGATCCTGGGAGGTCGAAGACATTATTAAGCTGAGCGCCCAAGAGCTGGGTGCAGCGGGCCGAGACGAGCACTACGGTTTCGGCCGGATAGATGCGCGCCGGGCGCTGATTGCTGCTTCGAAGCTGTGGTACCGGATCCGAGTGGTCCCGGAGTTCCTGGGCATGGGGAAGGATTGCTACCTACGCGCCAACGTGCGCGTCCACAACCAGGGGATCAATTCTGTGCGGCTCGACACCCTTACTCTGAGCTCTCACACCGCGGACTGGACGGCGGAGGTCGATCGCTTCGAGTTTTCCGGCAATCCGGGGGGCATCATGGCTTCGCGTTCGGGCAACGATATCAAGCTGAGCAACATTCTGCTGAAGGCAAATGGCGTCGAATCTTCCTGGAGCCACCGATGGAGCTTGTCCTGGACCTACACGTTCTGGCGACCCAGTTCGTCTGTGTTCCCTCAGAGTGGGGCGACGAACGCAGTGGAGGGTCAGGGCCGCAAGGGAAGAGGTGGACCAATCAAGGGTGGCAACGGGACCCTCGGCAACGACACCGCAGAAGGCAGGCTCGCCACGGCGACGGCCCCCCCGTCGGCGAAGGAGTGGCGGCGCGATTCGAGTGAGAGCGCGCTGAACCGAAGCAAGGAGATAACGATAACGATTCGCTGAGGCTTTCGACACCGGAAAAGGCATCGCGACTAGTGCGACTAGTGCGCCTGCGCCACTCGCAGGATGGCCTCGACTGAACGGTCCACGTCGCCGGCAGTTGTTTGCCAGTTCGACACCGAGATCCTCATTACCGCCATCCCATGCCACTCGCTGCCCGACAGCCAGCAAGTGCCTTCGTCCTGGACGCCCTTCACGATCGCTCTAGTTCGGGCATCGTGATCACCATCGGGCGCGAGGAAGCGAACGAGTACCTGATTCAGAACCACGTCGTTCAGCACCTCCACTCGAGGAGCGGCCGAGAGGTGTTCTTTGAAACGGCGTGCGCAGGCACCACAGCGCTCGACGATCTCCACGATCCCACTGCGCCCGAGAGCGCGCATCGCAGCGTAGAGGGCAAAGCCCCTTGCTCGGCGTGAGAACTCGGGATTCCAGTCCATCGAGTCTCGCTCGTTCGTATCGCTGTGGATCAGGTAAGCAGCGCGTACCCCCATGGCAGCTTGATGGGACTCGGGATGTGCGCAAAAAACGATCCCGGAATCATAGGAGACATTAAGCAACTTGTGCGCATCTGCCGCCCACGAATCGGCGAGCTCGAGGCCGTCGGTCGAATGTCGAAATTCCTCGCTCGCGGCAACCCAGAGCCCGATCGCTCCATCAACGTGAACCCACGCGTTCTGCCGGCGACTGATCTCACAGATTGGCCGCAACGGATCAAACGAACCTGTGTTGACGTTTCCAGCTTGCGCACACACGATCGTCGGACCGTCATACTCGCCGAGCGCGGCCTCCAGGAGATCCACTCGCATCCGCCCTTGCTCATCGGCTTCGAGAAGACGCAAGTTCTCGGTGCCGAGTCCCAAGAAACGCAAGGAGCGGTCGATGGTCGAATGCCGTTCGGCTCCGACGATCACGCGCACGACCGGGGCGCCCTGCAGGCCCCTCGTCTCCACGTCCCAACCTGCTCGAGCGAGCACGTGATGGCGCGCCGCTGCAAGACCCGTGAAGTTCGCCATCTGTCCACCACTAACGAGACCGAACGAACTGTTCGAGGGCAATCCCAGCATGTCGACCAGCCATTTGCCCGCGACCTCTTCGACAACCGACGCTGCAGGGCCGCCGACGAAGAGACCTGCGTTCTGATCCCACAGCGACGTCAGCCAGTCGGCGGCGAGGGAGCTCGGGGTGCTGCCTCCAATGACGAATCCGAAATAGCGTGGGCTCGTGGTTCCGACAATACCGGCGTCCGCCGCCTTGATCAGCCTTCGGATCACCTCTGCGGGCGGCTGGGGGTCTTCCGGAAGGGGGCCGCCCAAGGCGGCGCGCAGCTCTTCGACCCCGGCGGTCCATCCAACCGGCCTCTCCGGGAGCTCCGCGAGGAACTGCGACGCGTAGCGGAGGACCTCGTCCAACTCTTCTCGAGCCATCGTGACATTGTCCGTCAAGAGCTTGTGTGTGTGTGTCGATGCGGCTGCGTCACTGAATGCAACGTCGCTGGAAGCACGTGGTGTGCACGCGTGAACGCACAATGCAGTCAACGATCGTTCTGGGAACGCCTCGTCGGAGAAAGTCGTACATTTTCTCACTCAGATTCGGGTTTCGGCGCCTTCCTGGACGCGTCACAATCAGTGCTTGCAGGAGGGGTGTCGCGTTTCGGTGGCATCCTGATAGGGAACCTGCAGTGCAGGTGCTCGAGGGCGAATGCCGAACATTACCGGCGTTGACGTCGCCGTTGTGATTGTGTGGCCTTCCCCCATCTCTCGAGTAGACTGCCCACGAAAATCTATCATGCCGAGGCACCGCCTCTACTGCGTGGAAGAGGCGATCACCGATTCGGCGAACGAGATCCGAACCCCTCTATTAGCTCAGAGTAGGTATCGGCGACGCCCCGGTCGACGTCGATTTGGGCCTCCCACCCGAGCCTTTCTCGCGCCAGACGCGGATCCATGCAGCTATGTTCCAACTCTCCCGGCCGCAGGGGGTTGAGCTCCGGGTCGAGTTCCATTCCCGAGGCTTTCCGAACTATCTCGAAAATGCGCATGACGGATGTTTCTGTTCCCGTCGCGACATTGAAAGTACCCCTGATTCCCGCCGCCCGCTTCATAGCGGATACAACGTCTGCGACGTGCACATAGTCTCGAGTGGGGCACCCGTGACCGAACAGCGTCGGGCGCTTTCCCTGCCACAGCATGTGGCTGAAGATGGCCACTACGCCGGCCTCGCCATAGGGGCTTTGTCGTGGACCGAAGACGTTGCCGAGCCGGCAAATGGCATGGGGGATACCCGTTGATTCCGCCCACGTGTTGATGTACGCCTCTGCAGCCCATTTGGATGCGCCATACGGCGCCACGGGGCCGGGATGCTGCTTTCAGGAGTCGGCCGGGGAGCCGAATTCCCATACAGAGCTCCGCCGGTCGAGGCAAATACGACCGGTGTTCCAAGTCGCCTGCTCGACTCCAGGACGTTCAGAGTGCCTCGAACGTTTACCTGGCAGTCGCGCCCTGGATCCTGGACCGAGACCGTCACGCTTGATTGGGCGGCGAGATGGAAGATCGCCGAAGGTTTCGCCGACCCGATTACCCGATCCAGAGCCTGAGCATCGGTAATGTCGAGTTGCTCGAAGCGAAGCTCCGAAGACAAGCGGGCCGGGTCTCCGCTGGAGAGATCGTCGATGACCACGGGGGACAAACCCTCGTCCACCAAGGACTCCACAAGGTGGCTGCCGATGAAACCGGCTCCGCCGGTGACAACCACAGAAGACTCGCTCATATAACCTCCGCAGTGGAGTTTGAGGGATGCAATGACTTGGACGTCATGATACTTGCCGCAGGCCGAGGGACCCGGTTGGGACCCCTTGGCCGCGGCACTCCCAAGGCCTCGTCGACATCGGAGGCGAGCCGCTGCTGGCCCGTCATCTCCGTTATCTCACCGATCAAGGGCTGAACCGAGTGGTGATCAACACCCATCATCTCGCCGACGCCATCGACGACTTCATACGCAACTATCCTGGCCCGGCGCAGGTAGAAGTGGTGAGGGAAGTTCTCTCCTGGGAACAGCCGGCGGGGTAAGGAACGCCCTCGGTCTCCTGAGATCCTCTGCCTTCGTCGTGCTCTACGGGGATGTGCTGATCAATGCGCCCCTGGACGGCTTGATCTCGACCCACAGGGACAGCGGCGCGGCCGCCACCATTGCTGTCTTCGCCTCCACCGAAACGGAGGGAAAGGGGCTTGTCGAGCTCTCGCCGGATGGAAGCGTGCGATCGTTCGTGGAAAAGGGTGAACGGACGACGGGCCTCACCGCCTGGGTCAACGCAGGGATTTACGTGCTCGAGCACTCGTTGGTGCAGGAGATGACGACTGCAGGCCGGGCCGCCGATTTCGGACCGAGGCTCGTCGGGCACGTGCTGCCTGACCCCGTGACGGACGTGGGCACTCCCGGGGTCTGCAGCTTGCCCGGCGACGGACGCGAAAACAAGGGTAAAGACCAGATCGCTCCGGGGGAACGTGGCTCAGAGTGCCGACCGGTCGGCGTACAGGATGCCTGGGTCCAGATACACGATCTGGGTGCCTCGCAGTGAAAACTTCACGGGGAACTTCCCGCAGACCTTTCATGACTTGGCGGATGCTCGCATGATGTTTACGGGAGCGAGAATCAGCAGGAATCCTCCGCCACCCGCTCCCAGAAGCTTTCCGCCTGAAACTCCGTTGGCACGCGCCGCCGCGTAGAGCCTGTCGACCTCCGCATTCGAAATCCCCTCTGCCAGGGAGCGCTTCAGCTCCCAGCCGCGGTGCATGATGTCACCTACTTGCAGGTCCTCTCCCGACGTCAATGCATCCCGAAGCTCGTACGCAAGGTCTCGCAGGGCAACCAGCGGCTCCACTGCGCGCCCGTCGAGGATGGCGGCTCTCTGTGCGGTCAGCACCGAGGGCGCGGATCGTTGCTTACCTGTAAAGAAGAGCAACATCGACGAGTGCAGCCTTCTGAGCGTGCCGGGCGGGCAAACCAGAGGCTCGGTCCGCACGCCTCCCCCAGGCAGGAACTCCATGAAGTTGAAGCCTCCCAGAGCAGCTGCATAGTGGTCCTGCCTGCCGATAGGCTTCCCCAACGCGGAGATTTCGATCTTCGGGCCTCTTCGGCGAGCTGGACGGGTGCTTTGTAGACACCCTGGTACTCATAGAGGGCGTTCAGCGAGTCCTAAGGCGCTCCTTTGACAGGGGACGGCGCTGGCCCTTGAGGTCGGCGCCGTTTCAAGCGCAACCCCTCGCAAATCAACATTTCCCTAGACGTTGTCGTTGATCCAAGCCGAGCACGTCGTCGGTCGCTTGGCTTACGAGACCGGGGGGCTGCCAAGTGCGGTCTTGGGGGCCAGGTCGTGAGATTGTCAAGCTGACGGTCTTCGGGCGCGGTTGAGGTCCTCTTCGATCCCCGATGTCGCAGTCAGCGACCTCGAGCGGAGCCGGCTTGGCGAGCTTGAGGCAGCGGAAGGCTTACGCGTACCACCGTCTCGTCTGGTCGTTGGTGGATTCTGATCTCGCCTCCGTGCCGCTCGACGATGATCCGACGCGAGATATCGAGGCCCAAACCCGTGCCTTTTCCTACATCCTTGGTGGTGTAGAAGGGTTCGAAAGCGCGAGCCTGCACTTCCTGGGGCATCCCCGGACCGGTGTCGCCGATCTCCACGACCACACTAGTCTCATTGACGCTGGTCGACACCCGAAGCGTGCCGGTCCCGCCCATCGCGTCGACTGCATTGTCGATGAGGTTCGTCCACACCTGATTCAGCTCTCCAGCGATCGCTTCGATTGGAGGTACATCGTTGCTGTAATCACGTACGACGGTTACGCCGCCCTTGAGCTTGTGGCCGAGCATCACGAGGGTGCTCTCGAGGCCTTCGGTTAGGTCCATCCGTTGCACTGATGCTCGGTCGAGTTGCGAGTAGGATTTAACTGCGGCGACTAGATCCGATATGCGCCGGGTTGAGTCCTTCACCTCCGACAGCAGGGACACCGTCGACAAAGAACTCGTGACCCACTCCAGCCCCGCCTCGAGTGCAGCGCCGTTCAGCACCGCCGCTACCCGATCACACCAGGTGGTGTCGAGGCCGGCAGCGGCTAACGGCGGCGCAATAAGCCAGTCCTCCTTGACGCCGTGCTCAACGAGCCAGTCCGAGAGGGCATCCTCTCTATCCGCCACGGCCAACGGATCAATGTCCGGGGACTGCGGTTCGATCTCCCGACGTAACTTGTCGAGCGCAACGAACTGAGCCGCCGAGATCGAGCATTCTGCGAGCCGTCCGAGTGAGGACAGCAGGGCCTCGCAGGTGCCCTCAAGCGCGTCCACGGAGCGCGTCGCCGCCGACGCCGGATTATTCATCTCGTGCGCCAGCCCGGCCGCGAGGGTGCCGAGGGCGACGAGCGCCTCGCGCTGACGCGCCACGGCTTCGATGTTTCGCACTGAAAGGATCAGTCCCAGGATCAAGTGAACGCCGAAGGGAAACCAGGCATTCGCCCGGTCTCGCAGGAATTCAGCAGGCACCCGCAGGACTCGTCCTCGCACGGCGCCTCGACCCGTGGCCAGGTAGACGCCGTGGGCGTCCCAGGCTCGGAACCCGCCGGCCCACTGCCCGGGTGAGTCCATGACCGTCAACACCGTCTCCTCGTGACCAACTCGGCGCACCAGACTGATGGCGCCTTCCAGCAGCACCCACCAATCGTCGGCTGGTTGAGCCTCGCGAAACAGCTCCTCACGCGGGTTGAAGCGCAGCTCTTCACCGCCCGTCATCAGCTCGCGCAATTGACCGTCGTTGAGTCCGTCGAACAGGGCTATGGCGCGCAGGTCCTCGAAGCCCATCAGATGGTCGCGAGGTAGCGGTGGACCAGGTACACGGCCATCGCGCCCTCACCAACGGCTGATGCGACACGCTTCATGGAATCCAAGCGAACGTCGCCGGCTGCGAATACGCCGGGCACGCTGGTTTCGAGCGCGAACGGTGCACGGGACAACGGCCACGGTGGCGCTTGCCTAGAGGACAGCAGGTCCTGTCCCGTGATGACGAACCCTTTGTCGTCGCGCGCCACGTCGGTCCCGAGCCAGTCGGTTCGTGGCGATGCGCCGACGAACACGAAGAGCCAACTGGTCGGTACCTCCTCTTCGGTGCCCGATGCTCGGTCGGCCACTGTGAGCGCCTCGAGGTGGCCATCGCCGTGAGCTGCGACCACCTCGCTGCGCAGCCGCACCTCGATATTGTCCACGCCGCGTATCCGCCCTACGAGGTACCGCGACATGGCGTCCTCGAGCCTGTTCGCCCGAACCACCATGACCACCCGCTTAGCATAGCGCGCGAGATTCAGAGCCGCTTGACCGGCCGAATTGGCCGCACCGACGACGTAGACATCCTCGCCCTGGCACTGGCTCGCTTCACTCGCACTGGCCCCGTAGTACGCGCCCTGGACGCCCAGCTGCTCGAGCCCCGGTGCATCCAGTTGCCGGTACGACACGCCGGTTGAGATGAGCAGCGCACGCGACTCAACTTCACCAGCGCCATCGAAGCGGACTGCTCTGACGGGCCCCCTTACCTCGAATCCCACCACATCGCGCGCGAGCACCATCTCGGCACCGAAGCGGGCGGCCTGAGCTACCGCCCGGTGGGTAAGATCGGCCCCAGACAGGCCCTTCGGAAAACCGAGGTAGTTTTCGATCGACGCGCTTTGCCCTGCTTGACCCCCCGGAGCGTCCCTTTCCACAACCACGGTCCGCAGTCCTTCGGAGGCCGCATATACAGCGGCCGCAAGACCTGCCGGACCGCCCCCGACAATGCACAGGTCGTACAACGGCTGCTCGGCTCGGGTTCGCAGGCCGAGTGCATCGGCCAGTTCGAGCGTCGACGGAGTCCGGAGCGTCTCCCCGTCGGGCACGAGCACGAGCGGAAGGTCGCCCGGCCCTCCCTGCGCCAGCTCGAGTAACCGCTGCGCTTCATCTTCGTGTTCGATGTCAAGCCAGCGGTAGGGTACGTGATTGCGCGCGAGAAAGGTCTTGATCTCATGGCTTCGGTCCGACCAGCGGTGTCCAACCACCCGCACTTCGGTGGTGTCAACGGGATGCTCCCGGGCCCAGTCGCTCAACAGGTCATCGATAACCGGAAACAGCTGCTCTTCGGGCGGATCCCACGGTTTGAGCATGTAGTAGTCGAGCCCGATGTCGTTGATCGCCTTGATTGCGACATCGGTGTCCGCATACGCCGTGAGCAGGAGGAGCTTCGTGTCGGGTGCCTGGCGACGAACCTCCGCGAGCACCTCGATGCCCGTCATCTCAGGCATCCGTTGGTCGGATGCGACCAGGGCTACCGAGCGGTCGCGGAGGATCATATCGCCCAACACATCGAGAGCTTGGGCACCAGACGTCGCTCGGATGATCCTGTAGTCGGCGCCGTACCGGGCGCGCAAGTCCCGGGTAACCGCTCGTGAAACAGCGGGGTCGTCGTCCACGGCCAAGATCGTCGGTTTTGTCTTCAAGTCGAATTCCTGACGGCCTTTCCCCTTTCGTAGAACGACTTGCCTACTGTATCTCTCGTAGTTGACCGCTCCGTAGCCGTGGCCGGATCAGCCACCGGTCCGTGCCTCCTCGCTCAGGCTTTCGCCGGGAGCACTGGTTTGGCCATTTGCCTAAGGCTCGTCCAACGACCATGCGTTTTGCGAGCGATGGGAGCGAGGCGAGGTCGCTAGCCCCCGGCAATAACTGAACTCTGGTGCTTTCTACTCCGCGAGTGTGCCGGCCTGAGCGGGCCGCAGTGACCTCCTATGAAGCCGTGCCGCCGGTGATCCAGCACACGTATGGCGAAAGCCTATGGCGAGGCGGCCTTTCCGACGCCGCCCTTCGCCTCTAGGTCGTTTGCGGCTGGCTGATGTTGACCATCCAAGCGATGCCGAACTGATCCACACACATGCCGAACTCATCGCCCCACATCTGCTTTTCCAGGGGGAGCGACACGGCGCCGCCGTCGGACAGTTTGTCCCAGTAGCCGCGCAACTCGCTCGCGTCGTCCCCGCTCAAGCTCACCGCGATGTTGTCTCCAGGATTGTGTTCCATCCCAGGCGGGGTGTCTGCGCCCATGAGCGTGAACCCGTTGTCGGTCTCGAGTTGGCCGTGCATGATCTGGTCGGCGTTGGGAGAATCGGGAGGGCCGTATTCACCGAAGGTGCTCAGCGCCAAGTTACCTCCAAAAACCCCCTTGTAGAACTCCATGGCCTGGCGGGCGTTGCCGCTGAAGCTGATGTACGGGTTGAGACGAGAGGACATCAAATCTCCTTAGATCGGGCAAAGCTCATTTTCTTGCAGATTAGCGAACTCCAGACGGTCTGCGAGTCGCACTCCGTCGGCGCGACGCCCAACGGCCGTACTGTCACTCGAAAATGGACCTGCGAAAAGTTGTAGCAGAAGTTTGGGAAAGCCTTGAATAGCATGGTGTGGTACGGCCCTAAAGTGTCAGGATCTTCGTGTCGTCCATGACGTCCCAGTCGAGGCAGAAGATCCTCATTCCAACGTTCTTTCCTGAAGTCGAGGCCGTGTTCCAGCACCAGTCGAAGTTATTCCAGGGGACAAAAGTGTTGTAAGGACCCGCCCAAGTGTGGCCGAAATCATCCTCCGCGTAGTACATCCAGCAGTCTCCCCCTACCCAGCCCGACCACACCTTGACTGTGGAGGCCGGGGCGATCTGATACCAACCCTTCTTTGCCCAATCAACTCCGCCCTCGCAGCCCGGGCGTTCGTACCCATAAATCACCCAGACTGGTGACACCGTGGCGTTCTTGAAGTAGAGGCCCAATTAGCCTTCCCTCAGTGAGTAGGGGCGTCGAACGGGGGAGGTTTGAACTCTGGTCGTGTGTCGCGCGCAGGATCCGAGCTTGGCCGTTCCTCGGTGCCGGCCTTCTCTTCCGTCCCGCTGGCTCGTTTCCCGGAAGCCAAGGGGTTACGGTCAACGGTGCGTGCTTCTTCAAGAGCCTCATGGGCGTCGTGGGGTAACTCATCTTGGGACAGATCTCGCGACAGGCCGTACTGATCGGACATTTTATCAGCCCCCTTCTTTCGATGAGTCTCCTACGTTCGGCAGGGAAGCGCAAGGGCCGAGTTGACTCATTAGAAATGTCCTCGAAATCCGGACTGAAACTCACCTAAGGATGTCCTCGAAAACGCCACCCTATGCCCACGGCTTGTGGGCGCAGGGAGGAGGGCGGCCAGCTGGCGGGCGTTGCTCTCGCTCTTACGGACAATGGAGGCGATCTCCTCATAGCCGTAGTCGAATACGTCGCGCAACAAGAGCACCGCGCGCTCTTCGGGGGACAAGCTCTCGAGCAGAACGAGGAATGCGAGCGAGAGCGAATCGGCTATCTCGGCCCGGTCCGCGGGATCGCCGGTAGCATCTGCCACGAGCGGCTCCGGCAGCCATTCACCAACGTAGGACTCCCGACGCACCCGCGCGGAGCGCAGCTCGTCGATCGCGAGTCGCGTTGCCACTGTCGCCATGAAAGCGCGCGGGGACTCGATTCGCTCTCCGTCCTCGAGCGCGCGGTGGACCCGCACCAGCGCCTCTTGAGCGATGTCTTCGGCCTCGGCGACGCTTCCAAGCATCCGGTAAGCGATCGCGAACGCCCGGGGTCGGAGCTCCTCGAGCAGTTGATCCTCCGACACGCTCATATCGT
>Ga0136613_10000511_pt1 | contig 17989 bp, 18 predicted proteins | sample AntDrymUQ2722106_2_FD_106649 | JGI IMG/M metagenome (GOLD analysis project Ga0136613, IMG submission 106649) | Polar desert sand microbial communities from Dry Valleys, Antarctica - metaG UQ272 (21.06) | ecosystem: Environmental > Terrestrial > Soil > Desert | place: Antarctica: Dry Valley... | reverse complement strand
GCCCGGGCCGCGCACTCGATGATGTAGTCGCGATTCTTGTTGCCCACGGGGAACCACTGCGGGAACTGGAAGAGCAGGAGCCCGAGCTTGCCCGCCGCGCGCAGCGGCTCCAGGCCCTCGAGGAAGGCCTCCCACACGGTGTCGCGGACACCCTTGTCCAGGTCTGAGATATAGACGTTCTTCTTGTCACCCTCGATGTCGCCCTCTGCGACGAAGTCCTTGAGTGCCTGGGGCTTGGTGGGGTGTTGGGTGAGCAGCGAGAAAGCCTTGATGTTGAAGGTGAATCCGGCCGGGCTGCGCTCCGCCCACAGCTTCGAGTTCTTGTCGGAGGGCAGGAAGTAGTAGGAGGAGTCGACCTCGACGAGCGGGAACTGGGTCGTGTAGAAGCGCAGCCGGGCATCTGCGCTGGTAACTTCCTTGGGGTACCAACCCGATTTCACCAGCGACTTGTCGGTCCAGGACGCGGTCCCGATCAGGATCTCACCCATGGTTCCCCCGCCGAGTGGTGGTCAGATGCTCTATATGGTCATCCTACGACCACTCGGCGGGGGGTAAGGGCGGTTAGCCGGCCGCAACCAGCGCCACTGCGGCCCCCGCCAGCACCAGGCCGGCGCCCTGGGAGCGGCGGATTCGTTCGTGCAGCACCAGCGCGGCGAGCACCACGGTCGTGGCGGGATAGAGGGAGGACAGTACCGCGGCCACAGTGAGCAACCCCGTCCGCGTCGCCAGCAGGAACAGCAACGTCGCGAGCGCGCCGAGAAGCCCGGCGACGCCGGCCGCCGCCTCGCCTCGGTGGCGCGGAAGCCAGGGTTGCCGTAGCCCCGTCGCGAGGGCGACGATCGCTACCACCGACGTGGCCTGTGCCAGCGCCAGGGGGCCGAGCCCGCTGCCAACGTTCACCTGCCCGAGAGCTGCGAACAATGCCCCGAAGCCGAGGCCGGCAAGCAGCCCATCGGCCACGCCCGCACGAAGGGTGCGGTCATCGCCGGGAGCCTCCTCGGCGGCTCGAGACACCAGCCAGATGGCCGGGAAGGCACAGACGATGCCGAGCCAGGTCACAATCGTTGGTCGCTCGCCCGCGATGAAGCCGGCCACTACCGGGAGCACCGCGGCGGCCACCGCCGACAGCGGTGCGACCACGCTCATCCGCCCCGATGCCAGCCCGTGGTAGAGGAATACCGCGCCGACGCCGCTGCCGACACCGGCTACGCCGCCCCAGACCCAGTCGGGAGTGGTCGGCGCACCCGTGAACAGCAGAGCGATGACCCCCGTGGCAGCCGTCGAGGCAATTTGGGCTACCACCGCCACGGGCCAGATTCTCGAGCGCCGAGCCAAGCTTCCCCCGACGAAGTCGGAGAGCCCGTAGGCCACGGCCGAACCCAGTGCCAGTAGGACGACCACCACGTCCCGACCCTACCGGGCAATTCCGCCAGGGGCGGAGGGCTAACGCGCAGCCTCCGCACCGGCGTACTCAGACGCGCGTTGCGGTTCCGGATCCGTATCCAGGAGCGCGTTACGCGCGCTTCACTACCTGCCCGGCTCCGGTCCGGCTGCAACTCAGTGCACCGCCACCGTGTCCTTGGGCACCCGGCTCGGTTCCCATCCGGCTCGCCGCACTTGACCGGCGAACGAGCGGGCGTCGCGCAACGCGCACCCGAGCGGGTCGTTATTGAAGAAGCAGAACACGTCCTCGTCCCGGCTCCACAGCTCGGCCACACGGCGCGCCCACGACCGCAGGGCGGTGCCGCCGTAGCAGGGCTCAGGCACCGCGCGCCCATGATGCCAACGCACATAGCCCCAGGGGGCCGTGCGCCACAGCGGCGTCACAGGCTTCGAGCCCCTGTCGGCGAGACACAGGGCCGCCCCCCGCTGTTCCAACAGAGCCCTCGTCTCCGCCGTGAACCAGGAGTCGTGGCGGAACTCGACCGCGACCCGAACCTGAGGCGTCAACAGGCCAAGAACCACGTCCAGCCGAACCAGATCGGCCTTGAGAGTGGGGGGAAGTTGAAGCAGCACCGGCCCCAGCTTGGGGCCGAGGCCTTTGGCTCGCTCGAGAAAGCGTTGCACCGGCTCCGCTGGCTCCGCCAGACGCTTGATGTGGGTCAGATAGCGGCTCATCTTCACCGCCCAGACGAAACCGGGCGGTGTTCGCTGGGCCCAGCTTTGAAACGTAGCAAGCTCGGGAAGTCGATAGAAGGCGTTGTTGGACTCCACTGTGTCGAAGCTTTTCGCATAGTGCTCGAGCCAGCTCCGCTGCGGCAGACCCGGAGGGTAGAAGCGCTCGCGCCAGTGCCGATACTGCCACCCAGAGGTCCCAATCAGGACGGGCATCGCTCCCCTAGAGCTCGGGCATGCCTTCGAATGTCGTCGAGGGCTCGGCGTAGAGGCGACGGGGAATCCGTCCCGCTCGGTGCGCGAGCCGCCCCGCCTCGACCGCCAGGCGCATGGCATCCGCCATGGTTGCAGGGTTCTGGGCGCGGGTAACGGCGCTGGCGAGCAGGACCGCATCGCATCCGATCTCCATCGCAAGGGTCGCGTCGGAGGCGGTGCCGACTCCTGCGTCCAAGACGACCGGGACCGAGGCCTGCTCGACGATGAGTCGCAGATTGTAGGGGTTGAGCAGGCCCATGCCGCTGCCGATCGGCGAGCCCAAAGGCATGATCGCAGCACACCCGATGTGCCCTAAGCGGCGCGCCACGACGGGGTCTTCGTTGGTGTAGGCCAAGACCTTGAAGCCGTCGTCCACGAGTGTCTCAGCCGCATCGACGAGCTCGACCACATCGGGCAGCAAGGTGCGGTCGTCACCGATGACCTCCAACTTTATCCACTCCGTCTCGAACGCGTCGCGCGCCAACCGGGCGGTGGTGATCGCATCATTAGCCGTGAAGCACCCCGCGGTGTTGGGGACCAGGCGGCACCCCGCACGCTCGAGAACATCGACTATGGATCCGCGTGCGTCGGGGCTGACGCGGCGCAGAGCGACCGTCGCCAGCTCGGCACCCGAGGCCACCAATGCCTTCTCGAGCGCCTCCAAGCTCGCCGCTCCCCCGGTCCCGAGCACCAGCCGGCTGGAGAAACTCTCACCCGCCAGAACGAAGGGATCATCCATCCCTAGCACACCTTCCAATGAGTACGTTCGCCGACTTTCCGGTGCGGAGCACCTAGCCTCCCTGGACCGCGCCGAGTATCTCGACCCGATCGCCCTCTTCGACGGCGGTTGCGCCCCATCTGTGGCGATTGACGACCTCGCCGTTGCGAGCGGCCGCGATTCCTCTTCCGTCCGGCGCATGGCCCACGAGCTTGATGAGATCGGCAACCGTGACATCCTCGGGGACGTCGCGCTCGCAGCCGTTGACCACGATGTTCATGCCGCGAACCGCAGCGGAGAAAACGACTCGATGAGGGACGGCGTGGTGCCGGTTACGAGGCGCTCGACGAGCGCGTCGGCGGTCACCGGAGCGAGCAGGATGCCGTTGCGGTAATGGCCGGTGGCGGCGTACAGAGCGGGTACCGAGGTTTCTCCGATCAGGGGGGCATTGTCCACAGAGCCGGGACGCAGACCGGCAACTACCTCTGTCAGCGCCAGCTCGGTCACTCCGGGCACCAGCTCGTAGGCTGCCCGGAGTAGCTCGAACACGGCCCCGGCCGTGACTCTGGTATCGAAGCCTGCCTCCTCCACAGTCGCCCCTACAATAAGTCTGCCGTCGCTGCGCGGAACGAGATAGATGTCGACTCCCCGCACCGTCATCGTCAGCAACGGGGGCTCGGCGGGACCCGAGAGGTGCAGCAGCTGGCCCTTGACCGGCCGCACCGACGCCGCCACTTCGACGGGCATGCCCTCGATGGCTGAGGATTCCGAGCCCGCTGCGAGCACCACGGCATCGCCGCGCACGACCTCGCCGCCCGAGGTCATGACCACTCCCGTGGACACCTCTGTGACTCGGTCGCTCTTTACGCAGACTCGAGCTCTCTCGCAGGCAACGGCCAGCGCCCGTGCGAGAGCGCGGTTGTCGACGGAATGATCGCCCTCGACCACCAGGCCGCTGCGCACGGTGGGGGCCAGGGCGGGCTGCAGCTTCCGGCACTCCTGGACACGCAGCTTCCGGGCGGAGAGTCCCAGGCCCAGCTGGTAGGCGTGGAGCTCGTCGAGCCGGGCCTTGTCGTCGAGATCTCGTGCCACGACCAAGGTCCCCGTAGTCCTGTACCCGACGTCTGCTCCCGAGCAGTCTTCGAGCTTTGACACGAAGTCCGGGTAGCGCTCGGCGGCGGCAAGGTTGAGCTCCAAGAGAGCCTCCTCGCCGTAGGACACCTCGCCCACCGGCGCCAACATGCCGGCGGCTGCGTGGGTGGCACCAGCGTTCGCGCGGTCGTCCACCACGGCGACCGACATCCCCCGAGCAGCAGCCGTCCACGCGACGCTCAGTCCGATGATCCCCCCGCCTACCACGACGACGTCGAAGCGGCTCACGTCGGCGGCATCCTCCACGGCCGCTTTGCGTCCGCTAAGAGGTGGGCCGGGCAAGGCTTACCGGTGCGAGCTTCGCCAGTACAGAGGTCTCCGTGAGCGTCAGCTTCTTGGAGAGCTTCACCGAGGTGCTGTCGGCGTTGCGCTTGAACGAGAGATTGTCTACCAGGTGGCTCATCAGCAGCATTCCGCGGCCACTCTCGGCGTCCAGGGAAGCCACGGATGGGTTCTCCGTCACTTCGGACGGGGGCCTCAGGTTCGTTACCGTGACTTCGGCCGAACGGCCGTCGACCCGCGCAGTGACCTCGTATTGCTCCTCGCCGGCCTGCGCGTGTTTGAGGGCATTCGAGCAAGCCTCGGTGACCGCCAGCTCGAGCTCCTCTACACACTCTGGGGCGACGCCGAGCCGGTCCAGCGATGCACCAAAGAGGTGCCGCACCATCGGCACCGTTAGGTAATCGCGAGGAAGCAAGAGGTCGAATAGGAGTTCCATCACGTTGACAACTACCCAGCGTCAATTCGGGCAAACCCGTCATTACTATCGCGTGCTACTCCCGCTAACAGAACCCGCTTGGAGGACCTCCTGAGCTCGCTACAGAACCCGCTTGAGGACCTCGAGGGCCCGCTCCGTATCCTCGTTCGAGACATCTCGGTGCGTTACAAGCCGCACAGATGTCGCACCGGGAAACGCGAGCGTGAGCACGCCATGCTCCCGCAGCAGATCACGCAACTCGACCGCCGACTTCGAGAACGGCTGAAGGTCGACATAGACCATGTTGGTCTCGACTCCCGCAAGGTCGACACAATCGGGGTGGAGGTCGGCCAGGCCCTCGGCAAGCCGCCGGGCGTTGGCATGGTCCTCCACAAGACGTTCGACACCGGTCTCGAGTGCGACCCGGGCCGCCGCCGCGATGACGCCGGCCTGGCGCATGCCTCCGCCAAGCCTCTTTCGCAGGCGGTGGGCCTCCGAGACGATCTCTGCCGTGGAGCACACCATCGATCCGATAGGAGCTCCCAGCCCTTTGGAAAAGCAGAACGACAACGAGTCTGCGCACGCCGCCCACTCCCGAGCCGGGACACCCGTAGCGGCTTGGGCGTTGAAAAGCCGGGCGCCGTCGAGATGCACGGGGACGCCGCGCTCGCGGCAAACCTCGGCCACCGCACGCGCTTCTTCGAGGGGAAAAACGCTGCCCCCGGCGGAGTTGTGAGTGTTCTCGATCGCCACGACCGCAGTGCGAGGCGTGTGCTCGCTACCGGGTCGCACTGCGGCCCTCACTTGGTCGTGTGAGATCACGGCCCCGTGTCCCGGAAGCGTGCGCATCATTAGACCGAGGTGGGCCGCCGCGGCGCCTCCCTCGAAGTGGAGAAAGTGAGCCCCGTCGTGACAGAGGACTTCCGAGCCGGGCGGGGCCAGCGCGCCGAGGCATACCTGATTGCCCATCGAGCCCGAGGGCACGAACAGCGCCGCCTCCTTGCCCAGCAGCGAGGCGGACATCTCCTGCAGCTCGTTGACCGTGGGATCGTCGCCCAGCACGTCGTCGCCGACCTCGGCTTCGGCCATCGCCCGGCGCATCTCGGGGGTGGGCCGGGTGACGGTATCGGAGCGCAAGTCTATGAGGTCATCCATCGGCACAAGTTAGCCGAATTAGCCGAAGAACACTCCCGCCGAGTCGTAGAGATCCTGGGTCAGGGTCTTCAACTCGCCCACCGCCTCGGACAGGGGGACGCGCACGATGTCTGTCCCTCTGAGGGCCACCATGACGCCGTAGTCACCGGCCTCGACTGCGTCGATGGCCGCTATCCCGAAGCGGGTAGCCAGAACCCGGTCGTAGGCGGTCGGGGTCCCGCCGCGCTGAATATGCCCCAGGATTGTGACGCGCGTCTCGAAACCCGTGCGCGCCTCGATCTCGCCCTCGAGCCAAACGCCGATCCCGCCTAGACGGACGTGTCCGAACGCATCCTTGTCCTGGTTTCTGAGCGTCTCCCCGCCCTCTCTAGGCGTTGCGCCCTCGGCCACCACCACGATCGAGAAGGTGCGGCCGCGGTGGTGGCGATGGCGGATGTGCGCGCAGACCTCCTCTATGTCGAAGGGTCGCTCGGGCACCAGGATCTCGTCGGCGCCGCCGGCCAGGCCCGAATAGGTGGCGATCCAGCCGGCGTGCCTACCCATGACCTCGACCACCATGACCCGGTTGTGTGACTCGGCGGTGGTGTGGAGCCGGTCGATGGCGTCTGTGCAGATCTGGACTGCGGTCTGGAAGCCGAAGGTGAAGTCGGTGCCGGAGAGGTCGTTGTCGATGGTCTTGGGAACGCCGACGACGTTCACGCCCTCGGAGGTGAGCTTGTCCGCCACCCCGAGCGTGTCCTCCCCTCCCACCGTGATCAGCGAGTCGATGTTCTCGGAGAGGAGGCTGTGCTTGACCTGCTCGACGCCGCCTTCCACCTTGAACGGGTTCGTGCGCGACGAGCCCAGGATCGTGCCCCCCCGGTGCAGGATCCCCGAGGTGTTGTCGGGGGTCAGGTGCAGCGTGCGCCCCTCGAGCACGCCCTTCCATCCGTCCCGGTAACCCACGATCGCGTGTCCGTAGCGGTTCACTCCCTTGCGCACAACGGCGCGGATCACTGCGTTGAGCCCGGGGCAGTCGCCGCCCCCGGTGAGAATGCCGATCCTTCCCATTTCCTTCGTCTCCCTCCTACCGGTGTGGCAGCAATCTTGGCAGCGTTTGACCGGGCCCGATGTCACTCCGAACGCGTTTGGGCTCGGAGCGGAGATGGTAGGCGGCTCAAACTAGGGAGTTCCGAGCGCAGGGCCGAACTTTGTGGCCTAGACCACGTGGGAGGTGGTTGGCGGCTCGAAGTTGGTCGGGGACACGGAGGTTGCCCGGCTCGAGCGGACTGCGGCACCTCAACCCGTCGCCCGGGACCGCCGACAACATCCTAATGAAGTCTGTCGCGCGCGCTCTGATCGCAGCCTCCCTGGCCCTGCTCTCGGGTCTCGCCGCGGTGCCGCAGGCCGCGGCCGAGGACATCGATGAGCTCCGCACGAGGGCGCAGGAGGTAGCCGACCGGCTTAGCTCCCTCGAGCAGCGCCTGATCTCGCTCGAGAGTCGCAGAGAGGGGCTCGAGCAGGACATCCTCGCCTCGGACCAGCGCATCGGGGCACTGGAGCTCTCGATCCACGAATTCGAGGCCGATTACTCGGCCGCCCGAGGCCGCTACGTCGACAGTGCGGTGCGCGCCTACAAGGCCGGCGCCAACCCGCAGCTCGAGCTGCTGCTGTCGGCCCGCAGCATGTCGGAGCTTGCCTCCTTGGCTCAAGCCGCCGATGAGATCGCACGGATAGACTCGGCCGCCCTGAGCGAGGCTCTGACCGCCCGGCGCCGAGCGCTGAGGGCGCAGGCTGCTCTCGACTCCGAAAAACAGGAGCTGCTCGCTGCTCGGGAGAGGGTGGAATCCGTCAGCGCTTCCCTCAGCGCGGCCACCGATGAGCGCAGCACGGTGCTCGACGAGCTCACCACCGAGATCGCCAGGCTCGAACAGGAGGCGCGCGAGCGGGCCCTGGCGGCTCAGCTCGCAGCCGCCGAGGCCGCCTCCTTGGACGAGGCCTTCCTCGCGGTGCTGGAACCCGACCAGTCCGGAGCCGGTCCGGCCCAGAACCTCCCGGACGGATTCGCCGCATCCGGGGTGAGCTTCGAGGGGGCCGCGTCCTGGTACGGGCCCGGCTTCGAGGGAGACGCCACCGCCAACGGGGAGATCTACGACCCGAGGGAGTTCACGGCCGCCAGCAAGGAGCTTCCCTTCGACACGTGGCTGTTCGTGAGCTTCGAGGGCCGCGGGGTCATCGTGCGGATCAACGACCGGGGGCCTTATGTCGGGGAGCGCATCATCGATCTCAGCCAGGCCGCGGCGCAGGCCGTGGGGCTGTCGGGAGTGGGCTGGGTGGAGATCGAGATCCTCATCAAGACTTCCTGAGCACCTCCATCCCTGATCCGCGCAGCCGCGCCCGTCCGGCGTTTATCGTCGGCGAATGCCGTCGGAGACGATCACGCTGTCGGGTCACATCATCGACTCGCACACGCTGCCCGGCGTGCTGGACGAGATCATCGACTTCGGAGCAACCTACGAGACGGTCGAGCTGCGGCTCGGCATGCGGCACGAGGACGAGTCCCTGGCTCGGCTGCGGGTTACCACCGGCACCGAGGACGAGCTTGCGCGCCTGCTCGACCGTCTCCAGCATCTCGGCGCCAACCCCGACACGGTGGAGGACGCGCAGATAGCCGAGGCCGACGTCGCCGGGTCCTTTCCCGAGGGCTTCTACTCCACCACCAACCTCGAGACGGAGGTCAGGATCGACGGGCGCTGGGTATCAGTCACCCATCCCGAGATGGACTGCGGCATCGTCGTCTCGAAAGACGGCGCCCGCACGATCCCAATGGGTGAGGTCTCCGCTGGGATGCGGATAGTGATGGCGGGGCTCGGCATAAGGGTTACGCCTATCGACAAGCCGCGAGGCGAACAGCGACAAGCGTTCGAGTTCATGTCTTCCGACGTCTCCTCCGAAAAACCCAAGGCTCTACTAGTCGAGCAGGTTGCTCGGATGCTGCGAGGCGTCAAGGAGCAGGGCCGTCGCATAATGTGGGTGGCCGGGCCTGCGGTCGTCCACACGGGCTCCGGCCCGGACCTCTGCGCGCTGATCCGGGCCGGATACGTCGATGCGTTCTTTGCAGGAAACGGCGTCGCTGCGCATGACATCGAATCGAATTTGTTCGGCACCTCACTCGGTGTGCATCTGGATCAGGGCATCGCCATGGAGCACGGCCACGAGCACCACATCCGAGCCGTCAACCAGGTCCGCCGCCACGGCTCCTTCAAAGCCGCCATCGATGCGGGCCTGATCAGGGGGGGCATCGTCTACGACCTCGTCTCTTGCGGGGCGGAGTTCGTGTTCGGGGGCAGTGTGCGCGACGACGGCCCCTTGCCCGACGTGGTCACCGACATGCTCGAGGTGCAACGCCGGGTGCGTGACCTGATCTGGGGCCGCGACGGTGACGACCTCGTGGGATTCTGCATCGTGGTCGGGACGATGTTGCATGGGATCGCGACCGGCAACTGCCTCCCCGCTTCGGTACCGCTGGTGTGCGTCGACATCAACCAGGCCACGGTCACCAAGCTGATGGACAGGGGCTCGTTTCAGTCGGTGGGGATCATCACGGACGTGGGCTTTTTCATCAGGGGCCTGGCCGAGCGCTTGGCCGAAGTGGAACCTCCGAGCCGCTGACCTTCCTCGGGCGCGTCAAGAGCGTGAACTCCGTTCAGAGGAGATTCACACACCTCAGGCGTGGCTAAATCTCCTCAGAACCCGAGAACGCCATCAACTGGGCAACTCGTACGGTTAGACCGGCGCAGGTGGAGCCATCCCGCCCTCTGCTCTAAGTGTTCGGCGGGCTGCTCTTGAGAACCGGGAGTGCTCGCTCCAGTAGTTCGGCCAAGCCCGGCTCGGACACCTCCTCGAGCTCGTAGCCGGCGCGGTAAGCCGGCACCTCGAGATCGATCACCTTGCGCAGATCGATGGGCGTTGCGATGAGCACCACTTCCGCGTCGGACGAGTTGATCGTGGCGGCAAGCTCCTCACGTTGTACCTCCGAGTAGCCCATCGCAGGAAGCAACTGCTCCATGTGGGGATAGCGCTCGTAGACCTCCTTGATGCTGCCGACCGCCCACTGCCTCGGATCAACGAGTTGTGCGCCGGCGCGCCGGGCCGCGACCACGCCGGCGCCGTAGCCCATCCCACCGTGCGTCAGGGTGGGCCCGTCCTCGACCACGAGGACTCTTTTTCCTTCGAGCTCGACGCCGTCCTCAATCGTGATGGGAGAGTGCGCCTTGACGATGCCGGCGTTGGGATTGAGCGCGTGGATGGTCCGCTCGAGTTCCTCGACCGCGGCCGGGGCCGCCGAGTCGACCTTGTTGATGACCACGATGTGCGCGCTCCTGAGGTTGGCTTCGCCCGGGTGATAGCGCGTTTCGTGGCCCACTCGCAGCGGGTCCGCGACCGTGATGTGTGCATCCGGAACGTAGAAGGGAAGGTCGTTGTTGCCGCCGTCCCACAGGATCACCTCAGCCTCCTGCTGCGCCCGTTCAAGGATGGCGCCGTAGTCGATTCCCGCGTAGACGACCGAACCGGTCGCGAGATGGGGCTCGTACTCCTCCCTCTCCTCAATGGTGCAGTCGGCGGCAGCAAGATCGTCAAAGCTCTCGAATCGCTGCACTGCCTGGAGGGCCAAATCCCCGTAGGGCATGGGGTGTCTCACGATCGCCATCCGGCGGCCCCACCCCCTGAGGATGCGGGCTACCGCCCGCGTGGTTTGCGACTTGCCCGACCCGGTCCGAACCGCGCACACGGCAACCACCGGGACGCGGGCTCTAAGGGCCGTGCTTCCAGGGCCCAGCAGCGTGAAGTCTGGCCCCCCAGCCAGCACGCGAGAGGCCTGGTGCATAACGGCCTCGTGCGAGACGTCCGAGTAGGAGAAAACCACCTCTTCTACCTTTTGCGATGCGATGAGCGCCTCGAGGTCGTCCTCCGAGTGGATGCGGATGCCGTCGGGATAGAGCGGCCCGGCCAGCTCCGAGGGGTATAGCCTGCCCTCGATACCGGGGATCTGCGCTGCGGTGAACGCCACCACCTCGGCCCCCTCGTCGTCGCGATAGGCGACGTTGAAGTTGTGGAAGTCACGGCCTGCGGCGCCCATGATGAGCACGCGCCTGCGGGAAGCGGAAGATGGGCTCATAGTGCCGGGACTCTAACAAGCACCAAGGAGCACAAATGGCGACCAGGAAGCTCACCAAGAGGGGGACCCGCCGCCGGGTCCAGTTACTCGAGGTCGCCTACAGGCTGTTCGCCGAACAAGGCTACCACCGCACCACGATCGCAGATGTCTGCGACGCGCTCGGCGTCGGCAAGGGGGTCTTCTACTGGTATTTCGAGTCCAAGGAAGTTCTGTTCGTCGAGCTCTTGCAAGGATCCTTGCGTGCCCTGCGACGCTCCCAGCAGATGGCCATCCGCGGTCTCTCGGATCCTTGCGAGCGCATCGAGCATGGCATCAGAGCGACGATCGAGTTCTTTCGCGCCGATCCCGGCTTTCTCGCCCTCATCCGGACCGCTGCTCGCTACGAGGAGTTCTCCTCCTACGTTCAGCGCGGCCAGCAGGTCATCGCGGCCGACACCGCAGTGCATATCAAGGAGGGCATGGAGGCCGGCTCGATCCCGCCCGGGGACCCGGCCCTCATGGCTCACGGCATCCTCGGTGCGATCTTTCACTTCGTCGAGGTCTACTTCGGCACCGAGGCTGAGGCATCCTTCCGCCGCCCCCAGCTCGCCGAAGAGGCGGTCGCCTTCTGCATGCACGGGATCCTCGGCGCACACAACGCCGACCAGCTCTAGAATCGAGGCAATGGCGACCGTAGCTGCACAGCGCCTCCAGGCAATGCCGAGAGAGGTCGGCGCGCGCCCGCAACTTTCCTCCCGAGAGCATCTCATTACCGTGCTCCTGGCGGCGTGGATGACGGCGGGCATCTTTATCGATGGCTGGGCCCACATCAACCTCACGCCCCTCGAAACCTTCTTCACGCCTTGGCATGCGGTCTTCTATTCCGGTTTTCTTGCAACTGCGGGCTGGGTCTCGTATGAGGCGCTCCGCTTCCAGCCTCGACCGCGGGCCTTTGACCGCGCTGCCGTTCCGGCCGGCTATCTGGTGGGCCTGCTCGGCATCCTGCTGTTCGGCCTAGGAGGCGTCGCCGACATGTTGTGGCATGTGATCTTTGGCATCGAGGTCGGCATCGACGCCCTCTTGAGCCCTTCCCACATCGTCCTGTTCATGGGAGGCCTGCTGATCGGCTCGAGCCCACTGCGCGCCCTCTGGCATGCCCATGGTCCGCCGAGCTCATACGCTCCGATACTCGGCTCCCTGACCCTGACCACCGCAGGGCTCGCCTTCTTCTTCCTCTACCTGTCCCCTTTCACCGACCTCACTCCCACGACCTCGTTCGTGGAATGGGCGAAGCGTGCCCCCGCCGAGCTTGGCTACGCGGACATCAACCTCAGCCTCGGAGTCGCCGGCTTCCTGCTTTCGACCGTGATCCTCGTTACCCCGCTGCTGCTCGCGCTACTTCGCTTCCGGCTCCCGTTCGGCTCTGCGACTCTGATCTTCACCACGGTGGCGTTCGGGCTCATCGCCATGCATGAGTTCCAGCCCGCCGCGCCGTTGCTCGGCGCCTTCATTGGAGGCCTTCTCTCGGACGTCACGCTGGCGAAGCTGCGGCCGTCGCCCGAGCGGCCCGCAGCCCTGTGCGCGGCCGGAGCCCTGCTCCCGGCCCTGCTGTGGGCCTCCCATTTTGGGGTTCTGGCGGTGGGCTACGGCATCGGCTGGCCGGCCGAGCTGTGGACCGGCGTAATCGTGCTGAGCTCCCTGATGGGCTTGCTCATCGCCTTCTTGCTGGTACTGCCCCGGCCGCGGACGGCCCCCGCCTAGTCGCCGGAGCGGGATCCGTCCCGGTACCTACAGGTCCAGGTTGGGTGATCGGCTACCGCGGCCGGTGGTGTGGGTGGCAGGGGCCGGGTCTAGGCCGCGGGAGGGTCCTGGGCCAGCGCGGCCCTCATGCCCCTGACCGCTTGTCTGATCCGCTGCTCGTTCTCGACCAGGGCAAAGCGCACGAAGCCGTCCCCGGTGGGTCCGAAGCCGATACCCGGCGATACCGCCACCTTGCCCTCTCGGAGCAGGAACTTCGAGAACTCGAGTGAGCCGAGGTGGGCGAACCGCTCGGGGATCGGCGCCCATGCGAACATCGTCGCAGGCGGCGTCGGCATGTCCCAGCCGATCCGTGCAAGCCCGTCGCAGAGTGCGTCGCGCCGGCTGCGGTAGATCTCTCGGATCTCCTTGGGGACCGTCTGGCACTCGTTGAGCGCGATTATCCCGGCGATCTGGATGGGCTGAAAGACGCCGTAGTCGAGATAGGACTTGAGCTTGGTCAGCGCCTGCACTATCGCCGGGTTGCCCACGCAGAAAGCGAGGCGCCAGCCCGCCATCGAGTAGGACTTCGACATCGAGAAGAACTCGACCCCTACCTCCTTGGCGCCGGGCACCTGCAGCAGCGAGGGGGCATGCTCGGCATCGAAGACGAGATCGGCGTAGGCGAGGTCGTGGACAATCACCATGTTGCGGCGGCGTGCGAAATCGACCAGCTGTTCGAAGAAGGCGAGGTCGACCACGGCGGTGGTGGGGTTGTGGGGGAAGGAGCACAAGACCACTCGCGGCTTGGGCTCCGAGCGCTCGTAGGCAGCCACCAGGTCTGCGAAGAAATCCGATTCCAGCGCCAGAGGGACCGCGGTAATGTGGGCTCCCGAGAGGATCATCGCATAGGTGTGAATGGGGTACGTCGGCTCGGGCACGAGGACCGAGTCGCCCGGTTCGCACAAAGCCCAGGCCAGGTGCGAGAGGCCTTCCTTGGCGCCTATCGTGGCCACTGTCTCGGTTTCGGGGTCGAGCTCGACGCCCCATGAGCGCTCGTAGAGGTCCGCGATGGCCGCTCTCAGCTTGGGGATGCCCTTGGAGGCCGAGTAGCGGTGGTTGCGGGGGTTGTCCACCGCCTCCTTCAGCTTCTCCACCACCGGCTTGGGCGTGGGGATGTCTGGGTTTCCCATGCCGAGGTCGATGATGTCCTCGCCCGCCCGCCGGGCGGCCATCTTGAGGTCGTTGACGATGGAGAAGACGTAGGGCGGGAACCTGGAGATGCGCCGGAACTGCATGTTCGGCAACCTAGCAGCCGCTCGGCGGGGGCTCGGGCCGCCCCGCACCGGCCGCGCCGGCTCGGCAGCGGACCGCCGACGCGCACCTCGGCGTACGGAATCGATAGCCGGAAGCGACTGCTCGCGGTTGAATCCGGCCGGGAAGGCTGGAGGGACGGTGACTACTGGTTGGGGTCGTCGAGGTCGGGACTTGCCCGGTCGAGCCGCTCCACCTTCCCGAACCTGATCCCATCGCCGTCCGGTTCCGCCTCCACTGAGATGACACCGCCGTTCGATAGCCCCCTCAGCCGGTGTGAGCCCGCCACCCCGTAGCCCTTCGCCGCGGCCACCAGCCACCTGATCGTGCCCCCGTGGCCGACGATCGCGACCGTCCCCGAGGGATGCGCCTCGAGCACCCGTCGCAGCCCGGTCAGTGCCCGCTCGGTTACCTCCTCGGGAGACTCGCCCCCCGGGCGCCTGTTGCCGTGGCGGGCGGGGCCCCACAGCTCAGGCCAGCGGCGGCGGATCTCGTCGATATGAACACCTTCCCAGTCGCCCTGATCGATCTCTCTAAACGCGGGGTCGGTTACGACCTCCACGCCGTGCTCGGCGGCGATTGGCCGGGCCGTGTCGAGGGCGCGCTGGAGATCACTGGCGTAGACGGCGTCGATGTCATGGGTGGAGAGTGCGGCAGCCGCCTCCCGAGCCTGCCGCCGACCCTTGCGATTGAGAGGGATATCGGCCTGGCCTTGAGCGAGGCGGGCCTTGTTCCAATCGGTGGCACCGTGACGCACCAGCAATAAACGTGTGATCGGGACTCCTCAGCGCTCGCCGGCCAGCGCCTGGGCGAGACGCGCGGCCGAGCTGCCGAGGTTGTGCTCTGCCGCGAGGACCTCCAGCCGGTCGAGCTCCGGGGGGTGCGGCTCGGTAACTGTGAGAGGAGCATCCCTGACGAGCTCGACGACGCCCCGGGCTGCGAGGAGGTAGTCGAGCGCCTCATCGAACGCCGCCTTCAGTTTGGGGGGCAGCTCCTCGAGGTTTCCGATGATCCCGGCCACCGAGCCGTACTCGGACAATAGCTTCGCCGCCCGCACCGGCCCGATTCCCGGCACGCCGGGAAGGCCGTCGGAGGGATCGCCTCTCAGCGTGGCGAAGTCCGCGTACAGCCGCGGGGGAACGCCATACTTTGCCTCTACTGCGGCCTCGTCAAAGACGGTCACGTCGGTCACCCCTCGGCGAGGAAACAGCAGCCGGACGTCCGGATCGCGCACGAGCGGGAGGAGGTCGCGATCTCCGGTCACAACGGTCGCCATCTCACCGGCCTCTTTGTCCTCGATGAGGGTGGCGATGGCGTCGTCTGCCTCGAGCTCGGGCGCTTCGATGCAGCAGATCCCGGCGGCATCGAGGACCTCAGCGAGCAGGTCGAACTGGGGCGGCAGCTCGGGGGGGTCCTCGGCCCGTTCCGCCTTGTAGCCGGCATAGGCCTCGACCCTGAAGGCCGGGCGCCACTCGGCGTCGAACACGGCCACGATGTCATCGGGGCGATGGTCGACGACTATTCGGGTCACCATTTCCATGAACCCGCGCACCGCGTTCACCGGGTGCCCCTTGGGATCGGTGATCGTGGTCGGCCATGAGAAGAAGGCCCGGTAGACGAGGCTAGGAGCATCGAGATAGAAGCGGGTGCGCATGACCGAACCCTAAGACGGACCCCGGTTCCTCAGCTCCTCGAGGTGCCACTTGTCCCAGAATCGCGATAGGTGAGGCCGGCGGGGGTTTTGTGGGACTCAGAGTGCCCTACTAAAGGGCACCGAGAGGCGCTCAAAACGTGAAGCGGAGGCCCAGAAGAGGTTCTGCTTGATCACCCTCAGCGTTCGCCGGGACAGAGTGATGGCCGTCACCGCTCAGGAAGTGGTGGCCGGCGTTGGCCGGTTCACTGAAGCAGTGGTCGCACGGCCTCCGCCAGCAGCGCGTACGCCGCCGGGTCGTGCGCGTCGGGGAACGTGATCACGAGGTGGGTCGCACCGGCGCGGTGGCGCTCGGCCAGCGCTTGTGCTACGGCGGCGGGATCCCCCCAGATGTATGAGCTCGGGTCTCTGGAGCCCAGCTTGCGACGGGCCTCTGCCTCGTCCGATCCCAGGATCACGAGGCCCGCCCAGGTGATCTCCACCCCCCGCCCTTCGGCTGCGATGTTTACTCGCCCGGCGTCATGGACGAGGTCCGAGGCGCTGCCGCCCCAGCCGTTCCAGCCTTCGGCAAGGCGGCCGGCGGCTGCGATGGTTCCTTCGGAGCGGCCCGCCAGCCACAGCCGCGGGGGCACCGGGGGCCGCGGCAGCATGGCGAGGCCTTCGATTGCGACGAAATTGTCCTTGATGTTCACCGGCGGCTTGTGCCACGCCGCGTGGAGCACCTCGGCGCAGCTCACCAGCTGGGCGACACGCTTTTTGCCGGCGTAATAGGGCAACCCGAAGGCCGCGTTCTCGTCTCTGCTCTGCTCGTCGCCGGAACCGAGCCCGACGGTAAGGCGTCCGGGAGCGATCCCGGCCACTGTGGCCGCCATCGTGGCCAGCACCGCCGGGTGCCTGATCGTCGAGCGAGTAACCAGGGTGCCCACTTCGATGCGGCTGGTTGCGGCGGCGAGATAAGCGAGGGTCGTCCACGCTTCCAGGGCCGGACGCTCCTTGCCACCAGTCAGAGGCCAGAGATGGTCGAAGACCCACGCCGAGTCGAGCCCCAGCGCCTCGGCCCTCAGGGCGGCGTCCACGACCTGGGCGGGGTCTGCGGTGAACTGGGGAAGCGTCACACCAAGCTTGAGCTCGCTCATGCGCTGAGCATGAGGTATCGCACCAGGAACTCCGACACGCCGGCGGTAAGGATGGCGACGTAGTAGAGACCGGTGGCGGACTGAATCGAGCGGATCTCGACACACCTTCTGGCCATCCACACGACCGCCCCCGTAAGGGCCACCAGGCTCAACCAGATCACCAAGAAGGCCGTCGACAACGACCCCGACCCGGGAAACGAGAAGGCCGCGCCCTCGGTGGAGGCCCCCGCCAACAGGCCGCTTCCCGCCAGTCCCGCGGCTGCGGTCGCTGCGACCGCCACCAGCGACAGCGTGGTGAGCCGAGCCAGCGCCCAGGTCTTGAGGCCCGGCTGGTTCAGGTACCAGTGGCCCAGCAGCATGCCGTTTGTCACCGCGCCCAGCAGGAGGGCGCCTGAGAGGAGGCCTAAGAGTGCGAGCAGCCATGGCCACGAAGGGATCAGAGTTGCAAGAAACGCCAGGGCCGCGACTCCGAGCGCCCCGCCTGCGTACCCGACCACGACGCCGGCCGGCTCGGCCCGCACATACTGGGACACTAGGTAGACCGCAGCTACCACACCGAACCCCGCGATCAGCAGGCCGCCTTCGCCGGAGGCTTGCAGCGCCGGCACCGCCAGCACCGCCAACAGCACGCCGGTCCACGCCACGACGCGAAAGTGGCCGCGCCGCACGATCGACCACGACTGAGTCCATGAGGCGGCGGCCAGTAGACCCGCGCTCCACTCCAGCAGGACCAGGGCCACCACCGACTCGGCGCCCCTCAAGAGGGCGCCATGATTGGTGCACCTTTGCGTAAGTCCCGACGGCTCCGCCGAGGTCGGAATTGGGATTCTTTACGGCTCCGCCGAGGTCGGAATTGGGATTCTTTACGGCTCCGCCGAGGTCGGAATTGGGATTCTTTACGGCTCCGCCGAGGTCGGAATTG
>Ga0136613_10000510_pt1 | contig 17996 bp, 17 predicted proteins | sample AntDrymUQ2722106_2_FD_106649 | JGI IMG/M metagenome (GOLD analysis project Ga0136613, IMG submission 106649) | Polar desert sand microbial communities from Dry Valleys, Antarctica - metaG UQ272 (21.06) | ecosystem: Environmental > Terrestrial > Soil > Desert | place: Antarctica: Dry Valley... | reverse complement strand
TCGTCGAGGAGCCGGCACCGCAGATCGGCCCGGACGTCCTCGGGAAGCGCTGGCTCCTCCTCCCCATCGATTTCGACGCCTTGGTGAGGCGCGAGGCGATCGAGGCCGCGACGCTCTTTGCCGTCGACGACGTCGGGCAGTTCGAGTACTACCGGGAGCTCGGGCATTTCGGCGAGTGGCCGGCGCCGGAAGGAAGCGTCGGCGAGTGCCTGAAGCGCGACGGCTCGCCCGAACGGGTCGCCTGCGTGAACCTGGGGATCGGGGCGCTCGACGCGGCCTTTGCGGCCCGCGTCTTCGTCGCTGCCCGGGAGCAGGGCGCCGGAACCGAGCTACCCCGCTAGAAGCCGCTCGAGGAGCGGAACGTCGATCCGCTCGACGATCCCGTCGGCGGCCGCGAGGCGATTCGCGGGACGCGTTCCGACGAGGGCCACGCAACGTAGGCCGGCGGCCTTCGCGGAGAACACGCCCGCCTCGCTGTCCTCGAAGGCTAGAACGTCGAACGGCTCGCCCTCGTACCCCAGTCGCTCGAGGGCGAGGCGGTACGAGGCAGGGTCGGGCTTGCCGCGTACGACGTCGTCGGCGGTGACCACGACGGAGACGGCCTCAGCCAGGCCGGCCGCCCGAAGCACCGGCTCGACCTCGGCGCGCATGGCGCCGGAGACGACGCCGACGGGCACCCGCGCCGCGGCCGCCGAAACCACCGCGCGCATCTCCGGCGAGACGGTCGACCCGTCCGCGACGCGCTCCTGGTAGCGGCGCACGCGTTCCCCGAGGGCCTCAGCGAGCCCCGGGTGCTCCGGCCCGAGCCAGGCCTCGGCGATCTCCGGGTCCGAGAGCCCCGCGAGGCGTTCGAAGTAGTCCTCGCTCACGAGCGGGCGACCGTGCTCAGCGAAGATCTCTTGCCAGAGCTCGCAGAGGATCGGCTCGTCGTCGGAGAGGGTGCCGTTGAAGTCGAAGAGGACGGCGCGGATCACCGGGAGCCGCGCTCCCGCCAGAGCGCGAGCGCGGCGATCGAGACCGCGTCGGAGAGCGCCCCGAGCGCGGCCCCGAGGGGCACGCGCCCCGGCTCGAGCTCTTCGTCCTCGTCGAGGTCGACGGCACCCGTGGCCGGCGAGAGGCCTACGGCCTCGTAGACGTGCACGAACTCGGTCGAGTACGCGGGAACGGCCCAGAAGGCGCCAAGGCGACGCCAGTCCCGCGCCTCGAGCCCGCATTCCTCCGCGAGCTCCCGCCGCGCCGCTTCGTCCGGCCCCTCGCCGGCGTCGACCTTCCCCGAAGGCAGTTCGGTCGTCATGTCCTTCGCGCCCGCGCGACGCTGCCGCACGACGACCAGCTCGTCCCCCTCGACCGCGACGACGGCCACGGACTCGGCGTGCGCGATCAGCATCCGGCGGAGCATAGGATCGCCGGGTGGAGCCTCGGGCGATCGCCGAGCGGATCTGGCCCGGGCGAGGGCCGGAGGTCGAGGAGCTCGGCGGCGGGATCACCAACCGGAACTTCAAGGTCGCCGTCGGGGGCGAGGCCTTCGTGCTTCGCGTCGGCGGCAAGGACACGCAGCTCCTCGGGATCGACCGAGATCACGAGCACGCGGCGTCGGTCGCGGCCGCGCGCGCGGGCGTTGGGCCCGAGGTGGTCGCGTACGTCGCGGAGGAGGGGTGGCTCGTCACCAGGTTCGTCGAGGGGCACCCCGTTCCCGTGGAGGAGCTCCGCACCCCGACGGGGATCCAGCGGGTCGTGGAAGCCCTCAGGGGCGTGCACGAGGGGCCAGAGATCCCCGGCCGCTTCGACCCCTTTCGCGTCGTCGAGACCTACCGAGAAACGGCCGAAACGCACAGAGTCGAGATCCCGGCGGGCTACGCCTGGGCCAAGGAGAAAGCCGACGCGATCGAGCGCGCGCTCGGGAAGCGGCCGCGCCGCCCCTGCCACAACGATCTCCTGAACGCGAACTTCCTCGCGGACGGCGAACGGCTCTGGATCGTCGACTGGGAGTACGCGGGCATGGGCGACCCGTTCTTCGACCTGGCGAACTTCGCCGTCAACCACGAGCTCGGCGAGGCAGAGGAAGCCCTGCTCCTCTCGGCCTATCTCGGCGAGCCGAGCGAGTGCGATCGCGATGCCCTCCGCCTCCTGCGGTTCATGTCGGACTTCCGCGAGGCGATGTGGGGCGTCGTCCAGCAGGGCATCTCGGAGCTCGACTTCGACTTCGCCACCTATGCGGAAGAGCACTTCGAGCGCCTGCGCCGAACGGCCTCCGACCCCGGGTTCGAAGCCGCGCTCGCCCCTTAGAGGCGCCGCGCACAGGTAGACGCGCGCGCGTCTAACTGAGGGTCCCGACCCGCCCCCTGCTCAGGTTCAGCCTAACTCCGAAAACCGCACGCGTGGGTGACGGCTTCGTGCCAACTTTCGGCGCAGCGCCTCGCCAAGCGCCCGTGACTAACCGGCCGAAAGGCCCCGGGCTAGGGTGCCCGCGTGAAGTCGAGCGCGCGCGCGGTCGTGATCGGTGGAGGCGTCGGCGGCGCGTCGATCCTCTACTGGCTGACGAAGCTCGGCTGGTCAGACGTCGTGCTCTGCGAGCGGGCCGACCTCACGAGCGGCTCGACCTTCCACTCGGCCGGGCTCGTCGGCCAGCTTCGGAGCTCGCTCTCGCTGACACGCATGATGATGCGCTCGGTCGAGCTCTACCGAACGATCGGCGCCGAGGTCGGGCTCGAGACCGGCTGGCGGGAGGTTGGCTCGCTCCGCCTCGCCTCCTCCGAGGAACGAATGCAGGAGCTCCGGCGCCAGGCCGGCTGGGCCAAGACCTTCGGGCTGCCGCTCGAGCTCGTGTCGCCGGAGGAGGCGAAGCGCCTCTTCCCACCCATGTCGACCGAGGGCGTCCGAGGCGCTGCCTACCTGCCGAGCGACGGGTACATCGACCCGAGCCAGCTGACGTTCGCGCTCGCAGAGGGCGCGCGCCGCGGTGGGGCCGAGCTGTACACGAACACCCGCGTGACCGGCATCGACGTCCGCGACGGCCGCGCCCACGGCGTCCAGACCGACAAGGGCCCGATCGAGGCCGGGGTGATCGTCAACGCGGGCGGCATGTTCGCCGGCGAGATCGGAGCCCTCGCCGGGGTCAACGTCCCGATCGTGCCGATGGCGCACGAGTACCTGGTCACCCGGCCGAACGGCGTGCCGCTCGACGTTCCGACCATGCGCGACCCGAGCCTGCTCGTCTACTTCCGCGGCGAATCAGGCGGGCTCGTCATGGGTGGCTACGAGCGCCACCCGGCCCCGTGGGCTCTCGACGGCATCCCGCCCGATTTCAACGGCAAGCTCCTGCCGGAGGACTGGGACCGCTTCGAGGAGCTCCTCACCAACGCCATCGTCCGCGTCCCGGAGCTCGAGAGCGCCGAGGTCGTCCGCCTCATCAACGGGCCCGAGGCGTTCACCCCCGACGCTGAGTTCATCCTGGGCGAGACCGACGTGCGCGGCTTCTGGGTGGCCGCCGGGTTCTGCGCGCACGGCCTCGCCGGGGCCGGCGGAATGGGCCAGCTCATGGCGGAGTGGATCGTCGAAGGCCAGCCGAGCCTCGACACCTGGCACATGGACTCGCGCCGCTTCGGGCGCCAGTACGGAAGCCGCGACTACACGCTCGCCCGCACCGTCGAGGTCTACTCGACCTACTACGACGTCAAGTACCCCGGGCAGGAGCGCAAGGCGGGCCGCCCGCTCCGCGTGTCGCCCGCCTACGAACGCCTGAAGGAGCTCGGTGCGAGCTTCGGCGAGAAGTCCGGGTGGGAGCGCGCCAACTGGTTCGAGCCGAACGCCGAGCGTAGCGATCCCGCCCTCCGGCCTCGCGGCTGGGCCGGCGAGATCTGGTCGCCGGCCGTCGGGGCCGAGCACCGCGCCTGCCGCGAGACGGCCGCGCTCTTCGACGAGAGCTCATTCGCGAAGATCGAGGTCTTCGGCCCGGGAGCAGCCACATTCCTGGAGCGGCTCTGCGCGAACGTGATCGCCCGCGAGGTCGGCGCGATCACCTACACGCAGATGCTGAACGCGCGCGGCGGGATCGAGTGCGACTTCACCGTCTCACGCCTGGCCGACGAGCGCTTCCTCATCGTCACCGGGACGGCCTTCGGCCGGCACGACCTCGCCTGGATCCGCTCCCAACTCCCGGACGGCGCGTCGGTCGTCGTCGACGACGTGACCTCGCGCCTCGCCTGCTTCGGCCTCTGGGGGCCGGCCGCGCGAGAGATCCTGCAGCCGCTGACGACGTCGGACCTCTCGAACGAGGCCTTCCCGTATCTGCGCGCCCGCGAGCTCGCGGTCGGGCCGATCCCGTGCCTCACCCTGCGCGTGACCTACGTCGGCGAGCTCGGCTGGGAGCTCTACTGCCCGACCGAGCATGGCCTCGGCCTTTGGGACGCGCTCTGGGAGGCCGGCCGGGAGCACGGTCTCGTGGCCGGGGGCTACAAGGCGATCGACTCCCTCCGCCTCGAGAAGGGCTACCGCGTTTGGGGCGCCGACATCTCCGCCGACGACACCCCCTGGGAGGCGGGGCTTGGCTTCGCCGTGAAGCTCGACAAGGGCGACTTCGTCGGACGCGATGCGCTCGCGGCCGCGCGTGAGCCGAAACGGCGGCTGGCCTGCCTCGTCCTCGACGACCCGCGGTCGGTGGCCCTCGGCTCCGAGCCGGTCTTCATCGACGGCCGGGCTGCGGGCCGAGTCACGAGCGGCGGGTATGGATACAGCGTGGGTCAATCGATCGCGTACGCCTACGTCCCGTCCGAGTCCGCGGAGCCCGGCCAGGCCGTCGAGGTCGAGATCTTCGGCGAGCGCGTCAACGGCCAGGTCGCAGCGGAGCCCCTCTACGATCCAAAAGGCGGGCGGATCCGCGCGTGACGGCTCCGTGGCTCACCGGTCTCGAGGAGTCGCTGGCCGCGGACGCAGGCGAGGACAGCCTCGCGACCGCGCTCGTCGTCATCGCCGCCATGGCAGGCCAGGACGTGTACGTCGGCGAGGACGAGCGGCACGGCGCGACGATGCGCGCGCTCCTCCTCCTCACCGCGGGCGGCGACCCCTCCCGGGGCCTCGACCTGAACGGCCGCGCGGTGACGGGTCTCGCCGACGAGCTCCGAAACGCCGACCGTCAGCTCGTGCTCGAGGCGGGGATCAAGGACCTCCGCCTGCAGACGGCAGACCTGCCGCACGTCAACGAAGCGATTCGCGCGCTCGCCGAGACGCCCGACATCGCGTGGCGCGCGTACGCCTGCTCGCTCCTCGCCGAGGAGCTCGGCGGGGACGAGGTGTAGGCTCCGCCACGGAGCGCCGGGAAGTCTGGTCGGCACAAACGATCATGGCCGAATACGCCGACTTCTTCCCCCGCCTCTTCCTCTTCGCCGCCCTCCTCCTCGCCGCCCTGGCGCTCTCTCCGCTCGCGCATCGCCTTCGGATTCCGGCTCCGGCCGCGTTCCTCGCCGCCGGGATCGGCGTCGGCCTCCTCGGGGTCACGCCAACCGAGGATCTGAGCGTCGTCACGCTCGAGCAGATCGGGGCGGTCGCGCTCTACGCGATCCTCTTCCTGGGCGGCCTCGACACGGGGCTCTCGGCGTGGCGCCGCTCGGCTCGTCCGATCGTGGCGCTCGGCCTGCCCGGGACCGCGGCGACAGCCGCCTCGCTCGCCGCGATCGGACACTTCGTCCTCGGCCTCGACTGGGAGCTAGCCGCCCTGGTCGGAATCGCGCTCGCGCCCACGGATCCGGCCGCCGTCTACGCGGTCCTCCGCGGCCGGGGAGGCGATACGCGGGCTCGCACCATCCTGGAAGGGGAGTCGGGTTTCAACGACCCGATCGGGATCTCGCTCATGGTGGTGGCGGTCGCCATGATCGGCCCGGAAGGCGCGACGGTCGGCGACGGCGCGCTCCGCCTCGGAGAAGAGCTCGGAATCGGCTTGGCCTGCGGCATCGCAGGCGGCCTCGGGCTCGTGCTCGTGCTCCGCGCGACCCCCCACCTCGACGACGGCCTGCAGTCGGTCGTCGTCCTCGTAGCCGCCGTCGCGATCGGTGCTGGGACGACGTCGCTGCACGGGAGCGGCTTTCTCGCCGTCTACGCGGCCGGGCTCATCGCCGCGGACGCGTGGGCGGCGCGGGAAGGACTTCAGCAAGCCGTTCCGGCCGCGGCGGCAGCGGTGGCCGAGCCCGTGCTCTTCGGCTTGCTCGGCGCCGCGTTCGCCGCCAAGGTCGGCTGGATTGAGCTCGGGCAGGGCCTTGCCCTCGCGCTCGCGACGGCGTTCCTCGTCCGCCCACTCGTCGCCGGAGCCTGCACGATCGGCAGCGACCTGCGCCCACGCGAGCGGCTCCTCGTCTCCTGGGGCGGCCTCAAGGGCGCCGTCCCCCTCCTGCTCGCGGCCTATCCGGCCCTCGAGGCGCTCGACGTCTCGGATGAGACCCAGGCGATCGTGCTCGTCGCCACGGCCGCGTCCATCATCGTTCAGGGAGCGACGCTCGGCGCCGTGGCCGGGCCTGCGGCGAACGAGGCGGAGCGTGAGCGCAAGGGCCCGGCGCCCGAGTAGGACGCCGGGGCCCTTGCGCCGACTACTACCCGGCCGAAACGATCCCGGGCCTTCTCTCGTACTGCTGCTCGATCCGCTCCAGCTCGTCCTCGCTGCCCATGCTGATCGGACCCTTGAACCAGCGCCTCGCGGAGAGCACGTACCACCCTCCGAAGAGGAGAAGCGCCCCGCCCACGAGGATCGGCGCGTAGTTCAGCGCCTCCCAGCTGAACTCGTCCTCCCAGGGGACGCTCGCCTTGTACGGCGGAAGCAGGAAGACGAGCGTGATGAACGCGACCCAGACGATCGCGATCAGGTCGATCCAGCGGTAGTGCCGGCCGAGACTCCACGCTCCCGGCTCGAAGCGGTCGCCTAGCCGGAAGCGAAGGATGACCGGAAGGATGAAAGCGATGTAGAGGCCGATCACGGCGATCCCCGTGCCGACGAGATAGCCCACCAGGTAGTTCCAGATGGCCGGGACCATCACGAGCGCGGAGGCGACGACGATCGCGAGCACGGCCAGCTGGGGAACCCGGTTTCGGCCCACCTGCCGCCAGAGCTGGTGGCCCGGAACGGCACGATCGCGCGAGAAGGCGAAGAGCATTCTCGAGGCGGAGGTCACCGAGGCCGTTACGCAGAAGAATTGCGCGACGACGCAGATGAAGAGCAAGAGCTCCGCCCATCCCTGGCCCATCGACTCGGCCCAGCTCCAGGGGACGAGGAAGCCGAGGTTGTCGATCGCCCCTTGCGTGCTTGGGATCGCCAGGGTGACCGCGACGAGCAGGATGAACCCGAAGATGACCGAGGCGACGACCGACGTCCACATGCCGACTGCTGCGGACCGAGACGCGTCACGCGTTTCCTCTGCGAGGTGCGCGGAGGCGTCGAAGCCGGTGATCGTGTACTGGGCCATCAGGAGCCCGGTAAGGAACACGTAGATGAAGACGGCGCTGCCGAAGTTCTCGGTGCCGGAGCCGAAACCAGTGGCGTTGACGGTCTCGCCGAAGGCGTACCCGAGTGATTGGTGGCGGTCGGGGACGATCAGGAGGATCCCCACGATCAGCGCCACTCCGAGCATGTGCCAGTACGCCGAGACGGTGTTCAGGAGCGACGTGACCCGGACTTTCAGGAGATTCAGGATCGCCGCCGCCGCCAGGAAGGCGGCGTAGAGGAGGTAGATGTACTCCTTCTCGTTGGGGTAGTCGAACCAGAAGTTGAGAAGCGCCGTTCCGAACGTCGCGAGCCCGTAGCCGATCGCAGCGGTGACCGCGATCTGGCCGATCAAGTTGAACCAGCCGGTAAACCAGCCCCACGCGGGGCTCCCGAGCTTCGAGGCCCAGTAGTAGAGCCCGCCCGCGGTCGGGTACGCCGACGCGATCTCGGCCATCGCGAGCGCGACGAACGTGCTCATGAGCCCGACGAGCAGCCAGCCCCAGGTCACGGCAACCGGGCCACCCTGCCCGAACGCGATGTAGTACGAGGTCAGGCAGCCGGCGAGGATCGAGATGATCGTGAAGGAGATCGCGAAATTCTGGAACCCGCCCATTCCGCGCATCAGCTCCTGCGCGTATCCGAGCTTGTGCAGCAGCGACTCGTCGTCGGAACGTCCCTCTTTGCGCTCCGCACCCGGCTCAACCGTGCTCATACGCCCTCCTCCGTCGACTCCGCAGGTCGCCTATTTACGCGGGTTTCCGAAGGGCTTGTCAAGAAACGGAGCTACGAGGCCGTTAGGGTCAGGCTTCGATGCTGACCCTCGACGAGCTGCGAAGCGCGACGAAGGACGGGACGATCGACACGGTCGTCGTCGCCTTCACCGACATGCAGGGCCGGCTCATGGGCAAGCGGCTCCACTCACAGTTCTTCGTCGACGAGGGAATCGGCGAGCGGGGTGTCGAGGCCTGCAACTACCTGCTCGCGCTCGACATGGAGATGGACACCGTCCCCGGGTACTCGCTCGCCAACTGGGAGCAGGGCTACGGCGACTTCGGCCTCGCCTCGGATCTTGCGACCTTGCGGCGCATCCCCTGGCTCGAAGGTTCGGCGGTCGTGCTGTGCGACGTCGTCTGGCACGACGGGTCGCCGGTCACGCCCTCGCCGCGCCAGGTCCTCAAACGCCAGGTCGAGCGGGCCCGCGAGCTCGGCTACGAGCCGATGTTCGGCTCCGAGCTCGAGTTCTATCTCTTCAAGGAAACCTACGCCGAGGCGCACGCGAAGGGCTACGACGACCTGACCCCGTCGGTGCCGTACATCCTCGACTACCACATCCTCGCGACGACCTACGACGAGCCGTTCATCCGCCAGATCCGAAACGGGATGCAGGCGGCGGGGATCCCGGTGGAGAACTCGAAAGGCGAGGCCTGGCCCGGCCAGCACGAGATCAACTTCCGCTTCGCGGAGGCGGTCACGATGGCCGACAACCACACGCTCTACAAGAACGGGGCCAAGGAGATCGCGCACCTGAACGGCTGCTCGCTCACGTTCATGGCGAAGCCGCACCACGAGTGGATCGGGAACTCCTGCCACATCCACTCGAGCCTCTGGCGCGAAGGGGAGAACGCGTTCACCGGCGAGTCGGACGTCTTCAAGCAGTTCCTCGCCGGGCAGATCGCCTGCCTGAAGGAGCTGGCCGTCTTCCTCGCGCCGAGCGTGAACTCGTACAAGCGCTACGCGGCCGGGAGCTGGGCGCCGACGACGCTCGCCTGGGGTCACGACAACCGCACGTGCGGCTTTCGAATCGTCGGGCACGGCGGCTCGGTGCGCGCCGAGACGCGGATTCCCGGCGGCGATGTGAATCCCTATCTGGCGTTCGCCGCCCTCCTCGCCGCGGGGCTGCACGGAATCGAGAACGAGCTGGAGCTGCCGCCGCCACTCGAGGGAAACGCGTACGAGTCGGACGCGGAGCGCTTCCCAGCATCGCTCCGCGAGGCCGTCGCGGCCCTCGAGGAGGGCACCGTGGCGCGGGCCGCGCTCGGCGACGACGTCATCGAGCACTACCTGACCTACGCGCGCACCGAGCAACGGCTCTTCGACTCGGTCGTCACGGACTATGAGCGAGCGCGGATGTTCGAGCGAGGATGAGAATCCAGCGCGGAGGCGGCCTCTCGTCCCCGGAGGCCCGTCCGTACGAGCCACGCGGGGAGAGATCGGCACAAACTCGGCCCGAAGCGCGAGGCAACGGTGCGTTTTCAGGCGCTAGCCTGGAAGGCGGGTGGTGGGTGGTTCACTCCCCACCCTGGGTGGGGAGCGTCGGCGCTTCGCTCGTCGGGACAGGCCTCGCGCGGCGGGGTGGCGTGGCATGAAGCCGGTCGTCGGGATCACGACATACGCCGAGCAGGCCCGCTGGGGTGTCTGGGATGCGCCGACGGCCCTGATCCCCATGTCCTACGTGAACGCAATCCAGCAGGCCGGCGGCCGCCCGCTGCTCGTTCCGCCCGCCGAGGATGCGATCGACGAGACGCTCGACGCGCTCGACGGCCTGCTTTTCTCAGGCGGGTCTGACATCGATCCTTTGTTCTACGGCGCCGACAAGCACCCCTCGGTCGACGGCACGAGGCCCGACCGTGACCGCGCCGAGCTCGCGCTCATGGAGGCCGCCTTCGCTCGCGAGGTGCCGGTGCTGGCTGTCTGCCGCGGGATGGAGGTCATGAACGTCGCACGCGGCGGCGACATCGTCCAGCACCTTCCCGACATCGTCGGCCACGAGGATCACAAGCACACCCCCGGCGTCTTTGGCGATCACGAGGTGGACGTGAAGAGCGAGAGCCGGCTCGGCTCGCTCCTGGGCGATCGGGCGCCGGTTAAATCACACCACCATCAAGGCGTCGGCCGCCTGGGCGACGGCCTCGTCGAGAGCGCCTGGGCCGAGGACGGCACGATCGAGGGGATCGAGGATCCCGGAAGGCGCTTCGCCCTCGGAGTCCTCTGGCATCCCGAGCAGGGCGAGGACTTCGCACTCTTTCGCGCCCTCGTGGAGGAGGCAGGGTCCTACCGCGAGCGGAAGGCCCGCGCGTGAACACGGTCGTGAACCCCGCGACCGAGGAGACGATCGCCGAGCTCCCAGAGGCGACCGTCGAGGACGCCGACCTCGCGGTCGCGGCTGCGAAGGCCGCCTTCCCCGCCTGGCGCGCTGTCTCGCCCGCCGACCGGGGACGGTTGCTCCGACGCCTGGCCACGGTCGTCGAGGAACACGCCGAGGAGCTCGCCGCGCTCGAGACGAGCAATGTCGGCAAGCCGATTTCCGACTCTCGGGCCGAAGCCGCGATGGTCGCCGACGTCTTCCATTTCTACGCGGGGGCCGTGGACAAGCACCACGGGGAGACGATCCCTGTGCCCGGCGGGATCGACATGACCTTCCGCGAGCCGCTCGGGGTCGTCGGACTGATCACGCCCTGGAACTTCCCGATGAACATCGCGAGCTGGAAGCTCGGGCCGTCGCTCGCGTGCGGGAACACCGTCGTCCTGAAGCCTGCCGAGCTCACGCCGCTCTCGTCCATGCGCCTGGGGGAGCTCGCGCTCGAGGCCGGAATCCCCGAGGGGGTCGTGAACGTGGTGGTCGGCCCCGGCCGCACCGTCGGTCAGCGCCTGGCCGAGCATCCCGATGTCGCCAAGATCGGCTTCACCGGGTCGACGGAGGTCGGCCGAGGCGTCATGCAGGCAGCGGCCGGGACGATCAAGCGCGTCACCCTCGAGCTCGGAGGGAAGTCGGCCAACGTCGTCTTCGCCGACGCCGACCTGGAGAAGGCCGCCGCCGCAGCGCCATACGCGGTCTTCGGCAACGCCGGCCAGGACTGCTGCGCGCGCTCGCGGATCCTCGTGGAGCGAAGCGCCTACGATCGGTTCCTCGAGCTCCTCGTCCAGGCGACGGGCGGGCTGACGGTCGGCGACCCGCGCGAGGAGTCGACGGAGATGGGCCCGCTGATCTCGGCCGAGCACCGAGAGCGCGTGTCGTCCTACACGAACGGTAATGTTGCCTTTCGTGGCAACTCTCCCCCTGACCCCGGCTTCTGGTTTCCGCCCACGCTGGTCGAGGCATCGAACGACGACCGCGTCGCCCGCGAGGAGGTGTTCGGGCCGGTCGCCGCCGTGATCCCCTTCGAGGGCGAGGAGGAGGCCGTGCGGCTCGCGAACGACACGCCGTACGGGCTCTCCGGGTCGATCTGGACCGAGAACGGGGCGCGCGCGCTTCGGGTCGCGCGAGCAATCGACTCCGGCGTCCTCTCCATCAACTCGAATACATCCGTGCGGGTCTCGACGCCGTTCGGTGGGTTCAAGCAATCCGGTTTCGGTCGAGAGCTCGGTCTGCACGCCCTCGACGGGTACTCCGAGATCAAGAACCTGTACGTCGCGACCGACTAGCGCGAGCTGCAGGCCGACATGCCGTCGCGAGTCGTCCGTACCTTGTAGGGCGTGATCGTTCGCCGACTGGCCGTGCTCGGAGCTGCGCTCGCCTGCGCGCTGGCCGCGGGCGGCTGTGGTGCGAACGGTCAGGACGGGCCGGAACGGCAGGCGTTCACCGGCTCCCAGGTCGCCCGCGAGTTCCAGCAGGTGACTGGCAGAGCCCTGACGGAGGCGGCAGGGCAAGACCCTGCCTGGGATCAGCTCGGCTATGGCCTCGACCCTGAGCCGGCGCTCCTGCGCCGCTATGGGATCTTCAACGTCTACGTCGTCGAGGCGGGAAACGACGAGGCACTCGCTTCGCTGCTCTCCGACAAGGCGACCCGAGAGCCGCTCGAGCCCGACGCGAACGGCCTCCTCTGGGAGCTGGACAGCCAGAGCGGGACGTGGATCGCGTACAAGCGGTACGGGGAGAACGTGGTGCTCGCCTGGTTCTCCGAGGCGAAGACGCGCCGGACGGACGGTCGGTTTGCCCGGCTCGACCGAATCTTGTCCGGCCTCGGTTAGGCTCTCGCGCCTCATGGGACGCTTGGACGGCAAGGTCGCGGTCATCACGGGCGCGGCCGGAGGAATTGGCCGCGAAGCCGCTCTGCTCTTCTCCGAGGAGGGCGCGAGCGTCTGCGTCGCCGACGTGAGCGCCGAGGCCGGCGAGCGAACCGCGTCGGAGTGCCGGGACGCCTTCTTCCAGCAGGTAGACGTGACCGACGCCGAGAGTGTGGCGGGCCTGTATGAGGCCGCCGTCCAGCACTACGGGGGGATCGACGTCCTCTACAACAACGCCGGGATCTCGCCGAACGACGACGCAGGCATCCTCGAGACCGAGGACGAAGCCTGGCAGCGAGTGCAGGACGTCAACCTGAAGGGCGTCTTCCTCTGCTGCAAGCACGGAATCCCGCACCTGCTCGAGCGCGGCGGCGGCTCGGTGATCAATGTCGCGTCCTTCGTGGCCATCCTCGGTGCCGCGACCTCACAGATCTCCTACACCGCCTCGAAGGGCGCCGTGCTCTCGCTGAGCCGCGAGCTCGCCGTCCAGTTCGCCCGCCAGGGAGTCCGCGTCAACGCCCTCTGCCCGGGGCCGGTCGAGACCCCGCTCCTCATGGGCATCTTCGGCGACGACCCCGAGGCGTACGAGCGCCGCCGGGTGCACCTCCCCATGGGACGGCTCGCGCAGGCTCGCGAGATCGCCTACGGCGCACTCTTCCTCGCGAGCGACGAGTCCTCCTACGTGAACGGCTCGACGTTCCTGGTGGACGGCGGCCTGACCGCCGCGTACGTCACTCCCGAGTAACGGCCCTGCGGAGCCCGGCAGGTCAGTACCCGAGCTCCCGCAGCCCGAGCACGTCGCCCTTCCCGAGCGTCGTCTCGGCGTCCTCGCAGTAGCCGTTCACGTTCGGGCTCATCGTCAGGTTCTTGTGCGCCGACTCGGTGACCTTCTTCCCGTGCGTCAGACCGAAGATGTGCCCGCGCTCATGGGTGAGGACGGCCTCGACGATGTAGCGACTTCCTTCGCAGGAGGAGAGCGTGTTCCACCACTTCTTCGCCTTGTTCAGCCGCACATCGGCCGAGGCAACGGGGTAAGGCTCTTTCGGCCGATAGTCGAACCAGACGCATGCGACGGCGACCATGCTCGAGGGAAGGTCGCCGAAGCCCGTCTCCGACTTGCCGTCTCCGCTCGTCTTGCAGGTTCCGTCCGTGTTGATCTCGACCGAGCCAGAGGCCCTGCCGAGGTAGCTGCTCGTGACGCCGATGTCATCGGTCAGGCCGCAGTTGTTCTTCGCCTTCGTCCAGTTCGTGACGGACTCCTTGACAGCGGTTTCCGTGTTCGTGACGTTCAGTCCGGAGGGCGTCTTCTCCGCCAGGAAGATGTACTCGAAGGTGCCCTCGACACGGAAGCCTGCGTCGAGGTCGTAGGTCGAGTCCGAGCACTGGCCGGGCGAGGACGACGACGCGCTCCCGCTGACGAGAGCGCCGCCCTCGACGAGGGCGTGTCGTGCGGGTCCTCCGGCGGGATGGTGCTCTCCGTGCGTTGGGGCCGAGCCCAGCTCCATCCCGGCCGCCGAGGCCGAGAAGCAAAGCGAGACCGCGAGGCTGGCCGCATAAATGACCTTGCGCATTTCATTCTCCGTTTCCAGATCGAGGGGGTATCTCGAACGGTACGGAGGTGTGTGAAGACGCCGTGAACTCGGCGTCAGAATGGCCGCAAGGTTTTTCCCTCGACTAAGGGGTCGTGAAAACGACGCTCAGGCCGACATGGCGGGGAGCGCCGCCGGGAAGCGCTCGAGGATCCAGCGAGCATCGAGCGGCTGCCTGCGGTAGGGCTCCCCGTTCACCAGCGCGAAGTCCTTCGTCCTGGGATCCATGGGAAGCCGTGCCTCGGCCGGGAAGAACCGGTTGTGCCGCTCGATCAGATCGTTGACCGCCATGAAGTTCCAGCGGTCGGCCAGCCGCCGCCACCGCCGTTCGAAACGGGCCCGGTTGCCGTCCGAGCGCCTCGCCAGCTCGAGCCAAGCATGCTCGAGCGCCGCCTCGTGCGCGCGCGTCTCCGCGTCGATCTCCCGCAGCCTGATCATGTAGGGGAGCGGCCCTCCGAGCGAAGCGACGTAGCTCTCGGGCGAGGGGCCGAAAGGATGCCCCGCGGAGCCTAATGCGGCGGTCGCGGAACGGGGCGCCCTCGAGATCGCGCTCGAGCAGGCGGCGCTCACGCCGTTCTCGCGCGTTCTCCTCGCGGACACCCCACTGTCCGAGCAGGCGCTTTCGCTCCGACTCCCTCACCCTTCCATTGTGGCGAACCGACCTCGCGCGACGCGAAGATGGCGGCGTGCGCGTGACAGTCATCGGCGCAGGAGCGATCGGGCTCTCGTGCGCTCGCTCGCTCGCGGCCGCAGGAGCGGACGTGGTCGTCCTCGAGCGCGGGCGGGTCGGCGAAGGCTGCTCGTTCGGCAACACCGGCTGGATCTGCCCCGTTCTCTCGGCGCCGCTCCCCGGCCCGAAGGTGATGGGCCGCGCGCTGCTCGGGATGGGCCGACGCGACAGCCCCCTCCTCGTTCAGCCCCGACTCGACGCCGCGTTCCTCCGCTGGTCGTGGCGCTTCTGGCGGGCGTCGACGCCAGGCCTCCACGAGGCCGGCCTGCGAGCGACGCTTGCGCTCGCCCGCGACGCCTTCGAGCTCTACGACCGGCTCGCCGAGAAGACCGGGCTCAAGATCCACCGGAGCGGGATGGTGATCGCGGCCCGCACGGAGGCGGGCCTTGCCGAGTACGTCGCGATGATCGAAGGCGCCCAGCGAGCAGGGTACGACGGCCCCGTCGAGATCCTGGACGGCGACGGCCTCCGCCGCCGCGAGCCGGCCCTCGCAGGTGACGTGGTCGGAGGGATCTTCGTCGGCGCGGAGCGATACGTGCGGCCCGAGGAGCTGACCGCCGTGCTCGCGGAGACCCTGCGCGCCGGCGGCGGCGAGATCGTGGAGGGCGCGGCGGTGACCGGGCTCACCCCCCGAGGCGGCCGCTGGCGCCTAGAGGCGGGCGATCACAGCCTCGAGTGCGACCAAGTGGTGCTTGCGGCAGGAGCCTGGTCGGCGCGGCTGCTCGCCACACTCGGAGTGCGGGCTCCGTTCGAGGCCGCCAAGGGCTACAGCGTCAGGGCGTCGGGCGAAGGCACGCCACCGAGCCACGCGCTCTACCTTGCCGAGGCGAAGGTGGGCGCCAGCCCCTTCTCCGACGGCGTCCGCCTCGCGGGGATCTTCGACCTGACGGGGATCGACTCGACGCTTCGGCGCAAGAGGATCGACGCGATCATCCGCACGTCCAAGCCTTACTTCGGGGAATGGAGGCCCGAGCCCGTGCTCGAGCAGTGGGCCGGCCTTCGGCCCTACCCGGCCGACGGGCTCCCGATCATCGGCGGCGTCCCGGGCCATCAGGGCCTCGTCGCGGCGACCGGCCACGGACGCATGGGCATCACGCTCGCTCCCGGGACCGGCGAGGCGGTGCGCTCGATCGTCCTCGACGGCCGAACGCCGGCCGGGGCTCGGCCGTTCGCGCTCGAGCGGCTCCTGGGCTGAGCAGCCCGCCTCCGGGTTGGTAGAAGTCAGACCGATGGAGGTCGTCGAACTACGCTCGCTCACCCCCACCGAGCTTTCCCGCGAGCTCGAGGGCGCCGCCCACGGCGGCGTCGGGATCTCGATCATCTTCGTCGATGCCAAGCCGGGCAAGGGGCCGCGCCTCCACCGGCACGACTACGACGAGGTCTTCATCGTGCAGGAGGGTGAGGCCACCATGACGGCGGCCGACGAGGAGCGGGTCGTGCGGGCAGGCGAGATCGCGATCGTCCCGGCAGGCGTCCCCCATCGGTTCGTGAACTCGGGCGACGGCCGGCTGAGACAGATCGACATTCACCTGAGCCCGCGCTTCGTCACCGAATGGCTCGAGCCCGAGCGGCGAGACGCGTGAGCGGATGAGCGGCGAGCTCGCAATCCGTCTCCGGGGCGTCGTCAAGCGGTACGGCCCGATCACCGCGGTCGACCATCTCGACCTCGACGTCCCGGTCGGGACGTGCGTGGGCCTGCTCGGGCCGAACGGCGCAGGGAAGTCCACGACGATGCGGCTTCTGACCGCACAGGCGATCGCCGACGAGGGGGAGCTCGAGGTGCTCGGGCTCAAGCTTCCGGAGGAGTCCAAGGCGGCCCGCGCCCAGTGCGGGGTCGTCCCGCAGCTCGACAACCTCGACACGACGCTGACGGTCGAGCAGAACCTGCTCGTCTTCACCTACCTGTACCGGATCGGCCGAAAGGATCGACGCGCAGCGATCGAGCGCGCCCTCACCATGGCCAACCTGGCCGACCGGCGGAAAGACCGCGCGGACAAGCTCTCGGGCGGCATGCGGCGGCGCCTGCTGATCGCCCGCGCGCTCGTCCATCGCCCGCGCCTCGTGCTCCTCGACGAGCCGACGGTCGGTCTCGACCCGCAGGTGCGCCAGGAGCTCTGGGCACTGATCGACGCCCTGCGCGCCGAGGGGACGACGATCCTCATGTCGACGCACTACATCGAGGAGGCCCAGCGCCTGGCGGACACGGTCCTGATCATGTCCCATGGGAGCGCCGTCGCGGCCGGCCCACCCGTGCAGCTCGTCGCCGACCACGCAGGGCGGGAGGCCGTCGAGGTCTACGGTCCGCCGGCCCGGCTCGCCGAGGCCGAGGCCGACGCGCGGGCTGCGGGCTTCCGCACCCGCCGGACGGGCACGAGCGTCTCGGTGCTCGGCGTCGAGGATGCGGACGGACGAGCCCCGGAAGGCGAGCGCCGGCCGGCCAACCTCGAGGACGTGTTCGTCCTCCTCACCGGGGAGGAGATCGCCTGATGCAGGGCACAGCCCCGGTACGGCGCCTCGGCCGGCTCGAGCGCCCGGCCATGGCCGGCGTCTTCGTCCGCGAGCTCGTCAACTACTCCGCGTACTGGCGCTCTTCGGCGTTCTCGTCGACCGTCGAGCCGACCATCTACCTGCTGGCATTCGGCTTCGGGTTCGGGTCGCTCGTCAGCAGGGTCGGCGGCTTCGAGTACGTCGAGTTCGTCGGCACGGGCACCGTCGCGACCGCCGTCCTGTTCTCGAGTGCCTTCCCGGCGATGTTCGGGACGTTCGTGAAATACAAGTTCCAGCGCACGTACGACGCGGTTCTGGCCGCGCCGGTCGACACGGAGGAGCTCGTCACGGCGGAGGCGCTCTGGATGGCCGTTCGCGCCGGCGTCTACGGCTGCGTGCCTCTCCTCGTCGCACTCGTCTTCGGGCTCGATCCCTCCTGGGGGATGTTGACCGTGCCCGGCATCGCGTTCGTCGCGGGCTTCGGGTGGGCGTGCTTCGGCATCTCCATCGCCGGCTTCGCGTCCTCGATCGAGAACTTCAACTACGTGGTGAGCGCCGTGATCACGCCACTCTTCCTTGTTGCCGGCACCTTCTGCCCCCTGAGCGAGCTCCCTCGCTGGGCGCAGATAGCAGGCAACTTCAATCCGCTCCACCCCTGCGTCGAGCTCGTCCGCCACGCCGCATTCGGCTTCGAGGGCGTCACGGATCTCGCGCGACTAGG
>Ga0136613_10000508_pt1 | contig 18076 bp, 15 predicted proteins | sample AntDrymUQ2722106_2_FD_106649 | JGI IMG/M metagenome (GOLD analysis project Ga0136613, IMG submission 106649) | Polar desert sand microbial communities from Dry Valleys, Antarctica - metaG UQ272 (21.06) | ecosystem: Environmental > Terrestrial > Soil > Desert | place: Antarctica: Dry Valley... | reverse complement strand
TCGTCGCCCCGACGTCGCGGCCGACGATCATCTCGATCAGCGCCGGCATGGTCAGCTCGGAGCGCTCCACGGTGCCCTCGACCCGTCCGTCGCGCAGGACCGTGACGCGATCGGCCACCTCGATCACCTCTTCCAGGCGATGGGTGATGTAGACGATCGTGATGCCGCGCGCCTTCAGGCGCTCGACGATCGTGAACAGCGCCTGGACCTCGCTCTGCGCCAGCGACGCGGTCGGCTCGTCCATGATCAGGATCCGGGCGTCGTGGGAGAGCGCCTTGGCGATCTCGACCAGCTGCATGCTGGCGCGCCGCAACCGCGAGACGGGCAGCCCGGGATCGATGTCAACGCCGAGCTCGGCCAGCAGCTCGGCGGCACGCCGCTCGATCGCGCGATCGTCGAGCAGGCCGAGCCGCGTCCGCGTCTCCCGCGTGAGGTAGATGTTCTGCGCGACGGTCAGGGTCGGCACGAGGCTGAACTCCTGGAAGATCATCGCGATCCCCTTGCGGCGCGCCGCCTGCGGCGTCCCCAGCTCGACCGCGGCGCCGTCGATCTCCACGGTCCCGCGGTCGAGCGTGTAGACGCCTTCGAGGATCTTCATCAGCGTCGACTTGCCGGCGCCGTTGCCGCCGAGCAGCGCGTGCGTCTCCCCGGCGCGCACCTCGTAGTCGACGTCATCGAGGACGGTGACGCCGCTGAACGCCTTGCCGATCCCCCGCATGCGCAGCAGCGGGGGATCGTCGACCCGGGCCTCAGCGGAGGGCACCGTTCTTACTCGCCCGCTTCCACGACCTTCGGCGGCAGGCTCTGGTGGTACACCGCCTCCCAGCCCTCGGCGAGGCTCTCGGGCGTCACCGGCAGCGCGTTGACCGCCACGTAGGGCGGAGCCTGCTTGCCGAGCAGCGCGTAACCGGCCAGCTTCGCCTCGGCCACGCCCTGGTCGAACGGACGCTGGGCGCCCAGGCCCTTGATCAAGCCGCCCTGGGCCATGTCGATCGCCACGTTCTGGCCCAGGTCGATGGTGCTGATCGCGAGGTCGCTGCGGCCGTTGGCGCGAGCGCCGGCGAGCACCCCCTCCGCCGGCACGTCCCATACCGCCCAGATCGCGTTCAGGTCCGCGTTGCGGGTGAGCATCGCGGAGGCGACCTTCTCGCCGTCGCCGGCGAAGTCCGGCCCGCCGATGCCCTGCTCGGCCGCGATCTCGATCTCCGGGTACTGCTCCTGGATCGTCTTCTTGAACGCGTCGTAGCGCTGGCGAGTCACGAAGAAGTCGGCCTCGTGGTAGACGATGCCGACCTTGCCCTTGCCCTCGATCGCCTGCGCGAGCAGGTGGGCGGAGGCGACGCCGTTGCCGTAGTTGTCGGCCGACACGACGCTGGTGTAGTCCTCGCCCGGCTTGAAGCCCTTCGGGACGTTGTCCATGAACACGAGCTCCACGCCCTGCTCGGCGGCCTTGCGGTAGGCGCCGGCCGTGGCCACGGGGTCGGTGGGGATCGAGATGATCACGTCGGGACGCTTGGCCAGGATCGTCTCGATGTCGGAGACCTGCTTCTCCGGCTTGAAGTTCGCGTCGGTGACGCCGATCACGCGGATGCCCATCTTCTCGAGCTGGTCCTGCAGCCCGTCGACCTGCGCGGTGGACCAGTCGTTGCCGCCGTAGTGCATCACGATCGCCGCCGTCGCGCCACTGGCCTTGATCTCGGCGAGCTCGTCCTCGCTGAGGGTCACGTCCTCCGCGGGCGTCGGCTCCTCGCCGTTCGGGCCGGTGCTGAGCACCTTGGTCTGGAGCTCGTCGAGCCCCTTCTGCGCCTTCGCGGCGACGGCGCTGCTGCCCCCGCCGTCGGCAGATGGGGTGCCACCCTCGTCCTCCGAGTCGCTGCCGCAGCCCGCGACGGCCAAGGCGAGACACACGCCCAGTGCGCACGCACGAAAGCTGAACCTGTCCATCTCTCCTCCTCGATCGGGCTGCGAAGGCAACACCGCCACCGTCTTGGCTTTCTCTCGCAACTCTACAGACTTATGCGCTTGCGTCAAGCAGAAGCCTCCGGATTCGGAATTGCGGCGCGGGCGCTTGCGTGCGCCGCGCAGCGAAATGAGCCGGCACGAGCGGGTTCGGCCGCTCGCTTCGAGCGCGCGATGACCAGCTCCGTGACGCGCCATGCGTTGGCCATGATCGTCAGCGTCGGGTTGATCCCCGTGCCGGTCGGGAACGGGCTCCCGTCGATCACGTAGAGGTTCTCGACCTCGTGCGCGCGGCAGCCGGCGTCGAGCACGGACCGCTCGGGGTCGTCGCCCATGCGCGCCGTCCCGTGCTGATGCGAGCAGTTGCCCGTGATGCGGTCGGCGTACACGGGCCAGACCCGCTCCGCTCCCGCGGCCTCGAGGATCTCGGCGTTGCGGTCGACCGTCCAGCGCGCCTGCGCGAGGTCGTTCGGATGGGCCCGGTGCGTGATGCGTGCGACGGGCCGGCCCCAGGCGTCCACGACGCCGTCGTCGAGCTCGACGCGGTTCGTCTCCTGGGGCAGGTCGTGGACGAGCACGCCCACCGCGAAGGTGTGGTTGAACAGCTCGCGGTCGGCCGCCTTCGCCTCCGCTCCCCACACCGGCGTACCGGGGGTCGCGAAGTTGATCGGCAGCGGCACGCCCGCCCCCGCCGCCGCGATCTGGCAGCCGCCGGCGAAGCCGCGGCTCTCGTCGTGGGCGTAGAACTCGAGGCTGGCCGCCGAGACGTACCCACCTCCCGCCCAGCCGTAGACCGGCTCGTCGAAGACGCCGATCGCGGCCGTGTACTCATGCAGGGTGAGGTGGCGCCCGACCTGGTCGCTGCCGTTGGCCAGCCCGTTCGGGAAGCGGCCGGACTGCGAGAGCAGCAGCAGCCGCGCCGACTCGATCGCCCCGCACCCGACGAGGACCGCGTCGGCCTCCTGCTCGATGAGGTCGCCGTCCGCGTCCTGGTACACCACGCCCTTCGCGCGACCCTCGGCGTCGAGGGTGATCTCGTGCACGTAGGACTCGGGGCGCAGGTCGAGCCTTCCCGTCGCCAGCGCGTCGGGCACGAACGTGTTGAGCACGTTCGACTTCGTCCCGCTCGGATCGCCGTGCTGCTGTACGAACGCGCTCTGCACCGTGGCTCGCCGGCCCCGGTACGGGGCGGACAGCATCGCGGTCGGCTGCGGGTAGGAGTTGTAGCCGAGCCGGGCGCAGCCGTCGTGGAACAACTGCGCGTAGCGCGTCGCCGGCATCGGCGGCACCGGGTAGCCACGGCGGCGCGGCGCCTCGTGCGCGTTCGCGCCGGCCTGGCCGGAGACGCCCAGCTCCCACTCGACGTGGTCGTAGTGGGGCTCGAGGTCGGCGTAGCCGATCGGCCAGTCGGCGAGCGACGCGCCCGGCACGTCGCCCATGATCGTGCGGGGATTGAAGTCGCCCTCGGTGAAGCGGGGCACCCAGCCCGTCCAGTGCGTCGTCCCGCCGCCGACCATCTGCGGCACGGGGCAGAAGAGCTTCTCCACGGGCGTCTCGCCGGCCGACCCGCGGTACGTGCGCGGGTTGAGGATCGGATCGGGCCAGAGGTAGTAGCGGTTGACGTTGGCGAGCTCGTCGCCGCCGAAATCGCCGGCCCGCATGTGCGGACCCTTGTCGAGGCAGACGACCTCGACGCCGGCCTCGGTCAGCACCTTCGCGGCCGTGGCGCCGGAGGCGCCGGCGCCGACGATGCACACGCTCACGCGCTCGGGCTTGCGCTTAGCGGCCATCGGTCCGCTCCGCGGCGAAGTACTCCAGCGTGGAGTACTCGCCCGAGTGGACCTCCGCCATCGAGGCCGGCCCCGGGAAGCCGATGTGCCTCCAACCGACCGCGTCGCGGTTGCCGCCGTAGACCGGGTCCGCGTAGAACCCCTGGCGCGCGTGCAGGACGAGCAGCGCGAAGAAGTCGAGCCCGGTCTCCGTGGCGGGCTCCTGCAGCCCAGGCTGCGCCGCGCCGCCGTAGCCGGCGGTCGCCTTCTCCTCCTGCAGCTCCTCCTGGTCGCTCGAGGCGCGCTCGAGCTCGGCCAGCACCTGGTCCTGCCCCTCCTGTGAGAGCCTGCGAAACTCGGCCCCGAAGCGTTCGCCACTGCGCCGGTCGAGCTCCCCGACGCCCTCCTCGTACTGCTGCCGGAGCGCACCGATGCGCCGGCGCCATGCCTGCGCCGAGCGGCCGCGGAGCTCGAGGAAGCCGCTCCCGTCGGGCTTCGCGTAGATGAATGCGAGGCCGGACAGGTAGCGGTCGACGAACTCGGTCACCCCGGCCTCGCGCGCCCCCGGCCCGCCGTCGCTCGGGATGATCCGCGCCATCGCCGCGTCGATCGTCTCGTGCTGGTGCTCGTCGAAGAAGCGCGTCATGCCTGGTCTTCCTCCGTGGTGGCGAACTGGGCGTCGAACGCGATCGCGGACGGGGTGAAGTCGACCCGGCGGGTGAACGCGAGCGCATCGCGCGCTCCCCACTCGCGGTCCATGCCCGCGTCCTCCCACTCGATCGAGAGCGGGCCGTCGTAGCCGATGCGGTTGAGCGCGCGCACGAACGCCTCGAAGTCGACGTCGCCGTGCCCCGGCGAGACGAAGTCCCAGCCTCGATCAGGGGCGCCGAAGTCGAGGTGGGAGGCGAGGATCGAGCGGCGGCCGTCGAGCGCCTTGCGCGAGTCCTTGACGTGCACGTGGTAGATGCGGTCTGCGAACGCCTCGGCAAAGGCCGCGGGGTCCAGGAACTGGTGCGCGAAGTGGCTCGGATCGAGGTTGATGCCGAAGCTCTCGCGGCGCCCGATCGCCGCAAGTGCCTTACGCGTGGTCACGAAGTCGTAGGCGATCTCCGTCGGGTGGACCTCGAGGCCGAAGCGAACGCCCTCGGCCTCGAACACGTCGAGGATCGGGGCGAAGCGCGCCGCGAAGTCGTGGTAGCCGGCCTCGATCGCCTCGAAGTCGTTCGGAGGGAACGAGTAGAGCTGGTGCCAGACGCTCGATCCCGTGAAGCCGTTGACCCGCGTGACGCCCAGGGCCGCGGCGGCGCGCGCGCTGTCCTTCAGCCGCTCGGCCGCCCGGCGGCGCACGCCCTCGGGGTCGCCGTCGCCCCAGACCTCCGGCGGGAGCACCGCCCGGTGGCGGGCGTCGATCGGGTCGCAGACGGCCTGACCCACCAGGTGGGCGCCGATCGCCCAGCAGCTCAGCCCGTGGCGATCGAGCAGCGCCTTGCGCTCGCGCACGTACCCGGGATCGCGCAGCGCACGGTCGACATCGAGGTGATCTCCCCAACAGGCCAGCTCGAGGCCGTCGAATCCCCACTCGCCGGCGCGGCGCGCCAGCTCTTCGAGCGGCAGGTCGGCCCACTGGCCGGTGAACAGCGTGATGGCACGCGGCATTCGGAGGTCGGGGGTATACAAGAGCCCTCCGTCTTTTGTCAAATTATCGCGCATAAGTGGTTGCTACAACACGCATTACGTGCCACGCCTTCCGTTAGAGTTCGCCGTGTGAGCCGGGTCAGGAGCAGCAGCGGAACCCGCTCCGGTGCCGGGGAGCTGCTCGAGCTGATCCGGCACGGCACCGGCCTCACGCGCGCGGACCTGGGGCGGCGCACGGGCCTCGGGCGCGCCGCGATCAGCCAGCGCGTCGAGGCGCTGATCGACCGCGGCCTCGTGCGCGAGACGGCCGATCTGCCGTCGACGGGAGGGCGGCCGCCCGCGAACATCGTCTTTGACGGCAGCTCGGGAGTCGTCCTGGCGGCCGATCTCGGTGCCACGCACGCCCGCCTGGCGGTGACCGATCTCGCGGCCAACCCGCTCGCCGAGGTCGCCCAGGACCTCGAGATCGCGCGCGGTCCGGAGGCGGTGCTCGAGGTCGTCGCGGCGCAGCTGCACCAGCTGCTGCGTCAGGCCGGCCGCGCGCCGCGCGACGTGCGCGGCATCGGCGTCGGCGTGCCGGGACCCGTCGAGTTCGCCACCGGCCGGCCCGTCAGCCCGCCGATCATGCCGGGCTGGGACGCCTACTCGATCCCCGACCGCCTGAACCAGGAGTTCGGCGCGCCGGTCCTGGTCGACAACGACGTCAACATCATGGCCGTCGGGGAGCACCGGACCAACTGGCGCGCCGAGGAGCACTTCCTGTTCGTCAAGGTCGGCACCGGCATCGGCTGCGGGGTGATCGCCGGCGGGAGGATCTACCGCGGGGCGCAGGGAGCGGCGGGTGACATCGGCCACATCCGCGTCGCCGGCAACGACGACGTGGTCTGCGAGTGCGGCAACATCGGCTGTCTCGAGGCGATCGCGGGTGGGCGCGCGCTCGCGCGCAAGGCCAGGGCGCTCGGCTTCGACGCGGCCGACAGCCGCGACGTGGTCGCCTTGGCGCGGGCGCACCACGTCGGGATCGTCCGGCTGATCCGCGAGAGCGGCCGGGTCCTAGGGGCCGTGCTCTCCGGCATGGTCAACGTCCTCAACCCGAGCGTGATCGTGATCGGCGGTGACGTGGCCGAGGCGCACGAGCAGCTGTTCGCCGGCGTCCGCGAGGTGGTCTACCAGCGCGCCACGCCGCTCGCGACGCGGCACCTCGAGCTCGCTCGCAGCACGCTCGGCGATCGCGACGGAGCGCTGGGGGCGGCGGTCCTGGCGATCGAGCACGTCCTCTCGCCCGAGGCGATCGACCGGGCGATCCACGACGGCGCCGCCGCCGCTCCTTAGCGCCGGCAGCCGCTAGAACGTCGGCCCGAAGCGCCGCCGGCGCGGCGCCCGGCCGGGCGGCTGGCGCGGCTCCGGGCGCTGCGGGGTGGGCGGGACGTCGAGCTCCAGCGGCTCGTCCGCCTCCACCGTCGCACGCTCGCCGTAGTGGGTGATCTCCAGCGCGTCGCCCTCGGTCAGCTCGTAGGTCGCGCGCGAGTCCTGCACCTCGATGCGCAGCCGCCGGCCGCGCCAGTGCAGCCGGAACGACAGCCGCGTCAGCGCCGGCGGGAGCCGCGGCGCGAAGCTGAGCCGGCCCTCGTAGTCGCGCAGCCCGCCGAAACCGTTCACGACAGCGCTCCAGGCCCCGGCCAGCGACGCGATGTGCAGGCCGTCCTTGGTGTTGCCCTTGAGATCGGCGATGTCGACCAGCGCGGCCTCGCCGAAGTAGTCGTAGGCCAGCTCGAGGTGGCCGACCTCGGCCGCCAGCACCGCCTGCGTGCAGGCCGACAGCGAGGAGTCGCGCACGGTGATGGCCTCGTAGTAGGCGAAGTTGCGCGCCTTCTGGTTGGGCGTGAACGCGTCGCCGCGCACGTGCATGGCGAGCACGAGGTCGGGCTGCTTGACCACCTGGCGCCGGTAGAGGTCGAAGTAGGGGTAGTGCAGCAGCAGCGGGTACTGCTGCTCCGAGGTGCGGTTGAAGTTCCACAGCGCCTTGCGCGTGAAGTCCTCGTTCTGCGGGTGCACGTCGAGCGAGTCGTCGTAGGGGATCGCCATCGCGCTGGCCGCGTCGCGCCACGACGCCTCCTCCTCGACGTCGACGTCCAGCGCCTCGGCCTCGTCGCGGTGCTTGGCGCACCAGTCCGCGGCGGAGCGCAGGTTCCACTGGGCCATCAGGTTCGTGTAGATGTTGTCGTCGACGATCGCGGTGTACTCGTCCGGGCCGGTGACGCCGTCGATGTGGAACGCGCCCTCGGCGTCGTGGTGTCCGAGCGAGCGCCACAGCCGCGCGGTCGGGACCAGCAGCTCGAGCCCGACCGTGCGCTCGAAGTCCTCGTCGCCGGTGGCCTGCACGTAGCGCACGACCGCCGCGGCGATGCCCGCGTTGATGTGGAAGGCCGCGGTGCCGGCGGGCCAGTAGCCCGAGCACTCCTGCCCGCGGATCGTGCGCCAGGGGAATGCGGCGCCCTCGAGGTGCAGGGTGTGCGCGCGCTCGACGGCCAGGTCGAGCGTGGACCAGCGCCAGCGCAGCGCGTCGCCGGCCGCGTCGGGCAGGGTGTAGGTGAGCAGCGGCAGGACGAAGCTCTCCGAGTCCCAGAACGTGTGGCCGTCGTAGCCGGGTCCGGACAGGCCCTTGGCCGGGATCGCCCGCTGCTCCGCGCGCGCGCCGGCCTGCATGGCGTGGAACATCGAGAAGCGCACGGCCTGCTGGAGCTCGAGGTCGCCGTCGAGCTCGACGTCGGCGCGATCCCAGTAGTCGTCGAGGTAGGCGCGCTGCTCGCTCGCCAGGCCGTCCCAGCCGGACACGCGCGCGGCGGCGAGCGCGGCGTCGACCTGGTCGCGCACCGACGGCAGCGAGCGCACGCTGGACCAGCCGTAGGCGAGCAGCTTGTCCACGCGCAGCGGCTCGCCCGGCTCGATATCGGCGGTGACCGTCACGCGGCCGAGATCGTCGCGGCTCTCGGCCCCGGTCACGGTGCCCTCGGGCCCGGTGATCACGTGGTCCATGCCGGCCGCCATGCGCAGGCGGCTGCGGCGCGTGATGTGCACGAGCACGGCGCGCAACTCGTGCGTCGAGTGCTCCTCGGCCACCAGCGGCGCGGCGAGCGCGGCGGCGGCGCGCGGGTCCTTGGTCAGCACCGGCACCGGCTCGTTGGCCACCAGCTCGCTCTGCACGACGACCCGCATGCGACCCTCCAGCGGCTCGACCTCGAAGCGGATGGCCGCCACCGAGCGCTGGGTGAAGGACACCAGCCGGGTGGTGCGCACGCGGACCGCGCCGCCGGTCGGGGAGCGCCACTCGACCTCGCGGGTGAGCAGCCCGTCGCGCAGGTCCAGCCGGCGCTCGTGGCGCAGCAGCTCGCCGTAGCGGATGTCGAACGGCTCGTCGTCGACGAGCAGCCGGATGATCTTGCCGTTGGTGACGTCGACCAGCGTCTGGCCGTCCTCCGGATTGCCGTAGGCGGCCTCGGCGTACGGCAGCGGGCGGGTCTCGTAGAAGCCGTTGAGGTAGGTGCCGGGCAGGCCGAACGGCTCGCCCTCGTCGAGGTTGCCGCGCAGGCCGATGTGGCCGTTGGAGAGCGCGAACACCGACTCGGTGTGCGCGAGCCGGTCGATGTCGAGCTGGGGCTCGTGCAGCCCCCACGGCTCGACCGTGAACAACGGCGCCTCGCTCACCGGGCTGCGAGCAACTCGTCGAGGTCCTGCACGACGCGATCGGCCCCGTGCTCGCGCAGCGCCTCGGCCTGGCCGACGCGGTCGACGCCGATCACCGCCCCGAAGTTGCCGGCGCGCCCGGCCTGGACGCCCGCCAGCGCGTCCTCGAACACGGCGGCCTGCGCCGGCTCGGCGCCCAGCAACCGTGCGCCCTCGACGAACGTGTCCGGCTGCGGCTTGCCGGGAAGGCCGCGCTCGGCGGCCACCACGCCGTCGACCCGCGCCTCGATCAGCGGCGCGAGGCCGGTGACCCTGAGCACCTCCTCCGTGTTGGCGCTCGAGGACACCACCGCGCGGCGCAGCCCCGCGTCGCGCGCGGCCTCCAGGTAGCGGCGCGAGCCCTCGTAGACCTCGACGCCGTCCTCGCGGATCTTGCGCTGCACCGCGTCGTTCTTGCGGTCGCCGAGCGTCCGCACCAGCGCCTCGTCGTGCTCGATCGTCCGGGACTCCAGGAAGCCGCGCACGCCGTCGTAGCGCGGCATGCCGTCGACGTAGCGGTTGTAGTCGTCCGGCTCGAACGGCCGGAAGCCGTCACCGTCGCGCTCGCGCAGGAAGCCGTCGAACATCTCCTTCCAGGCCGCCTGGTGCACCTTCGCGGTCTGCGTGAGGACGCCGTCGAGGTCAAACAGCAGCGCCGTGACGCCGTCGGGGAGGCCGAGCATCGGGCGAGTGTACGCGCGCGGCGCGCGGCGCCGGCGCCGGCGGCGCACCACCAGGGCGACGACGGTCAGCGGGATGATCGCCACCAGCACCCACTGGGCGATCGGGCCGACGAAGTCCGAGACCTCGGACCAGCGGCTGCCCAGCTGCTGGCCGGCCACGATCAGCAACGTGTTCCAGACGAGCGAGCCGGTGGCGGTGAGCGCGAGGTAGCGCCGGAACGGCATCCTCAGCAGGCCGGGGGGCAGCGAGACCGCGCTGCGCAGCCCGGGGACCATCCGGCCGAGCAGGACGATCCAGGCGCTGTGGCGCCGGAAGCGACGCTCGGCGTCGTCGAGGTCGTCCTCGCCGATCCCCAACACGGCGCGCAGCCTCAGGATGAGCGGCCGCCCGCCGCGCCGAGCGAGCGCGTAGAGGGTGCTGGCGCCGATGAGCGAGCCGGCGGTGGAGGACGCCACCGCCCCGACGAGGCTGAGGTTCCCGCGGCCGACCTCGAAGCCCGCGAGCGGGAGCACCAGCTCGGAGGGGATCGGCGGGAAGACGTGCTCGACCGCCATCAGCACGACAAGGCCGGCATACCCCACTTCCTGGATGAGGTCGCCGGCCAGATCGCCGATCGCTGCGGTCACGCCCGGCAGGCTCCGGGAGCCTCGGGCGTGTGGCGCTCGTCGCCCAGGACGGCTCCAACGGCGCCGACAACCAGAACTTCAAGCTCGTACCGCTCGACCTGGCGGGACTCGTGGCTCGCTCGGGAACCGCCCGCTCGGGCCGCCCAGTCGACCATGTCGAGCGAGATGCGCCTTCCATGCTCGCCTGGGCGACGGCTTCGGTCGCGGCGCCGGAGCGCGAGGACGCGGCGGCGGTCGCGGCCAACCGCTTCGCGTACGTCATCGGCGGCAAGCCTGCCAGCGGCGTGGCGCAGGCGACGGTCCACTTCGCGGCCCTCAACGCCGACGGCTCGACGGGCGCGTGGGCGGCCACGACTCCGCTCCCGGCGCCGCGCGAGGATCACAACGCCGTGGTCGCCGGCGGACGCCTGTACGTCATCGGCGGCGGTGGACCGAACGCGACGGTCTACTCCGCCGCGATCAACCCGAACGGGACGCTCGGCGCGGGCGCTCGGAGGCGACGCTGCCAGTGGCGCTGGACGATCCGGCCAGCGTGATCGCGGGCGACCACCTGTACGTGACGGGCGGCCTCAACGGCAGCGTGCGCAACGGGTTCCTCCACATCGTCGGCGGCGGCAGTTCCGAGAGCACGGTTCGGGACGACGTGTTCTACGCGCCGATCAACGCCGACGGGACCCTCGGCGCCTGGCAGACCGCGACCGAGAAGCTCCCACAGGTCCGGCTCGATCACACGACGGTCGTGAGCGGCGGGAGGGCGTATGTCATCGGCGGCGTGAACGGGTCGTTCGTCGCACAGTCCACCGTCTATTCGGCCCCGCTGAACGCCGACGGCTCCACCGGGGCGTGGGTCGGCGAGACGGCGCTCCCGGCAGCGCGCGAGGACGTCTCCACGGCCGAGCACGGCGGCTATGTGTACGTCTTCGCCGGCAAGGGCGCGTGGGCGGTGACGACGACGTACTCGGCGAGGCTGCCGTAGGCCTCTCCCGCGGTCAGCCGCGGAACCGCTCGGCGGCGCGCTCGCGCAGCGCAAGGCCGTGGCCGAAGCAGGCGGAGTCGAACCGGTGCTCGCCGAGGCGGCGGAACGTCGCCCGGGACAGATCGGGATCGTCTGCGGCCGGATGCGGCCCGACCGCGGTGATGTTGGCCGCCGCGTCGCCCGCGAACAGGATCCCCCGCTCCTCCCACAGCAACGACACGTGCCCGGCGGAATGGCCGGGCGTGTCGACCACCCGGAACGGGCCCACCTGCGCGCCGTCGACCAGGCTGGCCTCGGTCTCGAACGGGTCGAGCGTCCACGGCAGCGCGACCTTCACGTACTGCACCAGGCCATGGCCGATCGGCGTCGCCGCCTGCGGTCGCGGCTGCTCGCGACGCTCGGAGACGAAAGGCGCAGCACCGGGGGCGACATGCACCGCCGCCCCGGTCGCCCCCGCGAGCTCGGCGGCGTTGCCGGCATGGTCGGCATGCGCGTGCGTCAGCAGGATCCGGCCGACGTCTCCCGGCCGCAACCCGACGCCGCCCAGCGCACCGAGGACTCGCTCGGCGGCGCCAGGCGTCCCCGTGTCGATGATCGTGGGGACGTCGGCACGAACGAGGTAGGCGTTGACGAGCGCCCTCGGGAAGAAGACCTGCAGGACGCCGGGGAGGATCACGCGAGCCATTGGCGCAGGCTTCCCGCGGCGGCGGCGCGCCTAACGTCCGAAGCGCAGGGCCGTCGCGGCGATCTGGCGGGCGCAACCAGAGCTTCACGCTCGTGCCGCGTCCGCCTGCCACGTGGTTGACGGCACCCGATCGGCCGGTTCCCCACCCGCACCCTCGAAATTGCTGGCGCATCGGGGCGCCCGGATTTGAACCGGACTAGGTAGGTGACGCTACGTGCCGCTTGGCTCTACAGCGTCGGTCGCGTCATCTGAGGTCATCTGAGGTTCCCTCAGAATGGGACCACGAACGGGACCACGGTCGCGGGCGAACGCTCCGGCGACCATCTCCGCCTCGTGCGCGCTCGGCGCGTAGTCCGCGTAGATCTGCGTCGTGGCAAGGTCCCGATGACCCATCCACTCCTGCAGCGTTCGCATCGGCACGCCGCCGGCCGCCATCCTGGTTCCGAACGTGTGCCGCAGGTCGTGGAAGCGATGCGACGAGTCGAGCTTCGCCGCCTTGAGCGCCGCGCGCATCCTGCGGGTGACGTTCGCCTTCGGCAGCGGCCCGCCGGTCGCTGGGTGCGCGAAGACGAGATCCCCGTCGCCCTGCCAGCGTGACTGCTGGTAGAGCCGGTCGAGTTCGCCGGCGACCTCGTCGGCCATCGGGATGCTGCGGGTAGAGCGCTTGCTCTTGGGCGTCCCGAACTCGCCGCGGACGTAGTTCTGCCTCACACGGACCCTTGCCGAGGGCCAGTCGACGTCACGCCAGCGGAGCGCAAGCAGCTCGCCCTTGCGTAGTCCAGTCATCGCGGCCGTGAGAAAGATCGCCCGGTCTAGCGCCTGGAACTCGCCCGGCCGGGCGTGCTCGACGAGCGCGTCGACGTCGTCAAGGGTCAAGAACCGGATCTCCCCCGACGCGGGCACGGCTGGCAGGTCGACCCCGACGCATGGGTTCGAGGTCGCCCAGCGCCGCCGTGGCGCCACCGCGAAGTTGAACAGCGCCGACAGCGTCGCGACGATGTTGCGGATCGTCTTCGGCGCGAGACCCTTCTCCTCGAGCGTGATCACGAGGTCGATCACGTCCTCCGGGGTGATCGCGTCGAGCGCCCGGCCAGTGAAGAACGGTCCCAGGTGAACGCGGACCTCGCTCTCGATGTTCTCCACCGTTGAGCGCTTGCGGCCGACCCGCTGAGCGTGCAGCCGATACCGGGAGCGACCTCCTCGACGTCGAGTCGCTCGCCGACCAGCGGCTTTGGCTGCGTCTCAGCCATCAGGCGCCGCAGCTCCGCCTCTGCCTGCGCGCGGGTAAGCCCGTCGCGGCTGCCGTCCACCCGCTTAGGGCCGATCGCCCGCTTGACGCGCCGGCCGTTGGAGTGCCACTTGCCGTACCACGTTTCCCTGCCGGTGCTGTCTTTGCGGACGTAGAGCGAGCCGGTGCCGTAGGAACGTCGAGCGGCCATCAGGACTCGCCAGCAAGACGAGCGTTACGGTGGGGGTGGATCAGGACTGACCTCCTGGTGCCGCGCCCCGGGCCTGACCCAATCAGGTGCCGGGGCGCTTTGCGGTGCATCGTCGGATTCTACGTGTATCGGCGGCGGCCATTAGGGGCTTGCTGAGTGCCGGCTCATGTCGGCCGGAGGACTGCGAACCGCACCGCTGCGCGCGAGACGCCGACGCGGTCACCGAGCTGGGTTGCGAGCCCGTCATCGACGAGCACACGAAGCGCCTCGCGCACGCGAGGAACGTCGGCCAGCTTCGCGGTCAACTCGTCTCTACCGATCAGCCGCGGGTGCGCGTCCAGGAGCGCGCCGAGGACCAGGCGTTGTGTGGCGTCCGGATCGGTCATACCCCGCACCCTATACGAACGTATGTTCGATTGCGAGCGGAGCATACACGGGCCTCCAGCGGGGCGAGGACATGCTCTCCCGCGCGATCCGCCCGGCAGCGATAGCCGGTCGTTCCTGTAGGGCGGCACGAGCGGAGTTCGCCCCCTGGCGAGCGGACCGCGGTAAGCGGGATCGTCCGCGGCGCGCGGTGGAAGCGTTTGGGTCACCGCTGCCACCAGGCGAAAGGAGAAGCGCCGGAGTTTCACTCCGATGGAGCGGTGCCCTGCGCACCCGCCACCGCCGCGGCGCTCCGGGCGTGGCGCGAAGGCGGGGCCGCGGGCGCGGCCCCCCCGACGACCCTAGAGCTGCCCGCGCACCGCCCCGGCCCGGAACGGCGCCGTGTGGACGTTCACGTAGAACTGCTCCGGATTGCGGATGATTTCGCGGATGAGATCCCGCTCAGCGCTGACGCAGCCGTCGTCAACTCGCCGGTCGGTGACGGCAGCGGCACGACGATCGGGCCGGCGAATCCCGCCGGGGCCCGGTGGATGTGCGCGCCGGTGGCCGGGAGGTCGATGTCACTGACACGCAGTTCGAAGCAGATCTCCTCCTGGCCCGGATTGAGTCGCAATGACGCCGTTCCAGAGCCGTCCGGGTCGCCGAGGTTGCACACACCAACCGCGTTGCATTCCGCGGCTCCCGTCAGCGCCGTCTGCAACGGGCGCCCGCCGCGTCGCCGAACGCCGGAGCCGCCAGCGAGAGCCCGGCGATTACACCGGTCGCCGCAAGCGCCGTTCGCAACGTTCTTCGCACCTGGCACCTCCTCCTCGTTGGGCCGTCAAACGCGACCCTATCCGGTGCGCGGGCGTGACGGCAAGGCGCTGTGCGCAGCCAGCGATCAGTTCGCAGCGAATCGCGGACAGTGACGCAAACTCCGGCGCCGATGAGTGGCCGATTCGCATTTGACGCCACGCGCTCCTCCGGCGCACGACCGGATCCACGCCCCGGCGCGGCCGCCGCTTACCGACGCCACCCTCCCAGCTCTTGCCGACCCCCTGCGCGACGATCAGAAGCGCGGCACCGCGCACACTGCTTGGCCCCCGACTGCCGCTCCGAGGCACGAGTGGCGGTGCCGCCAGCAGGCGAAAGCAGAAGCGCGGCTGGCGGCTGACGCGTTGAGAGCGGCGTGGCTTGCTCCTCGTGAGCCATTTCGCGCGGAGGCACGATCACCTGGGTTTGGCTTGATCATCAGCGCCTGGGTGCCGATTTCGCGAACCCGCACCGAGCCCGCGCAGTAGTCGCGCGGCGACGCCGCGTAGGGTCTCGGAGGTGTGGCTCTGGCTGGGGCCACCGGAGGTCAGGATCGCGATCGCGACTCGTTGGCGCCCGCGGCGCAGGAGCGCGATCTGGTGGTTGGCCGCCGAGGCGGTCGCACGCGGTCCGTCCCAGCCGCCCTTGAAGTGCAAGCGCCATCCCCGCGGCGCGGCATCGGCGACTCCCCAGCGCTGCTCTGGGACGATCCGGGCCAGGAGCGAGAGCGCGCGGGCGCGGTGGCGACGTGGAACAAGCCGCTCGAAACGGAGCATCAGCCGTGCGCCGTCGTCGGCCGTGAGGCGGCTCACGCCCCAGGCTGAGGCGGCCGCAAAGTCTCGCATCCCGGCGCGTCGCGCGATCGCGGTCAGGCCCTCGCCGCCGACCAGACCGTGGATTGATGTGGCGGCGTCGTTGTCAGAGCGGGTGATCATCGCCTCGAGCGTGGCCACCTCGCCCGGGGCCAGCGCCCGCCCGCGGACGTTGGGCGCCCGCAGGTAAGCGGCGAGCAACATCGCCTTGACCACGCTGGCCGAGCGCGCCGGCGTTCGGCCGCGGAAACTCCAGCTGCGGTGCCCGCGCAGCACAGCGAAGGAGACCGTCGCCTCTCGACGGCGGGCGTAGGCCCGCGCCGACGCCATTCCCGGCCGCCAGGCCGGTGCGGCCGGCGGCCGCCGGGGCTCCGGGAAGTCGATCGGCATAGTGCCCGAGGCGTCGCGACGAGGTGCCTCGGTCACTTGCGCCGGCCCCAGTAGCGCACCCAGCACAGCGGCTGAGCCGATCAGGCCCGTTAGGGCGAGGCCGCGAGCGCGGAGCGATGGCATCTCGCCATTCTTCCATCGCCGCGTCGCCCGCCCTCGCTTCGCGCGCCGAGCCGGAGCGGCTGGAACCGCGGCTGGTAGTCAGCGCGAGTGTTGCTTCGAGGCACAAGCGGGGCAGTGCCGTTGTCAAGCGAAGCAGCAGCGACGCGCGTCTCGGCGGCTGTTCGCGCGAGCAACAGTACGCGGAACGACTGTCCTTGAAGCGACCTTGACTAGACGCCGCCTTGGCGCGAAGCTCGCCGAGCGCTGTATATCGTCCCGAAAGGAGGGACAGATGGAGGCCTCACAGGTGCGACGAGTCCTGATCGTCGCTAATCGCACCGCCTCGACGCCTACCCTGCTGGACCACGTCAAACGGCTCGCCCGCGAGCGACCGAGCGCCTTCTCGCTGCTGATCCCCGACGCGCCGAAGTCCGAGCACACCGACTGGACGATGGAGCTCGCGTTGCCGCTGCTCGAGCGCGCGGCCGGTGGCCCGGTCGAGGGCCTGACCGGCGAAGATGACCCCTTCGAGGCGATTCGCCGGGTTGTCGCCGACGGCGACTACGACGAGATCGTCATCTCGACGCTGCCCACGCGCGTGTCCAAGTGGCTTCGGCGCGACCTGCCCCGCCGCGTGGAGGGCCTGGGGCTGCCCGTCACGGTCGTCACGCCCGAGCACGAGGGCCGGCAAGGCGTGGCCGGCCACGTCGGCAACATACTCGGCTGACACTCACCGCACCCCGGCAAGACCAGCGCAGCGCGACAACAGCCGGACCGCGCGCAGCGGCGCTGCTGCTCCGAGGCGAGGCTGTCGCGTAAGTCGGGTGTCGTCCGGCGGGTTTAAGACCATTCGGTGATGGGCCAGCGCTTTGTCGCGTGTGATCGCGAGCAGTCGTTCTTGATGCCGCCGGATGTGCGGGAGTGGCTGCCGGAGGGCCACCTCGCGTGGTTCGTCATCGACGCCGTCGGCGAGATGAACCTCGACGCGTTCTATGCCAGCTACCGGCGGGACGGGCGCAGCCGCCCGGCTTATGACCCGGCGATGATGGTCGCCGTGTTGCTGTACGCGTACGCGCGCGGGACACGCTCGTCGCGGCAGATCGAGCGGGCGTGCGAAGAGGACGTGGCGTTCCGTGTCCTGGCGGCGCAGCAGCGGCCCGATCACGCAACGATCGCGCGGTTCGTCGAGCGCCACCAGGACGCGATCGCCGGCTTGTTCGGCGAGGTGCTGTGCCTGTGCGCGAAGAACGGCCTCGCGAGCGTCGGGGTGATCGCCGTCGACGGGACGAAGCTGGCGGGCAACGCGAGCCGCAACGCGAATGTCGATTACGAGCAGCTCGCGCGCGAGATCCTCGATGAAGCGCAAGCGGTCGATGCCGCCGAGGACGAGCTCTACGGCGACGCGCGCGGCGACGAGCTACCTGAGCAGTTGCGCACCGGCGAGGGTCGCCGCGCGTGGTTGCGCGAGGCCAAGCGTCAGCTGGAGCGACAGCGCGCCGAGGAGGCGCGGCCGGTTCGGCGGAACCGCGGCAAGCGTCTCAAGGAAGCCAAGCGGCGCCTGGACGAGGAGCTGTGGACCGAGATGCGCGCCAACCGCGCCTACGAGCATTACCGGTCCGGGCGCATGAAAGACGGGCGCCGCTTCAGCCGACCGCCGGATCCCTACACGCCACCCGCGACACCGCAGGGGCAGATCAACATCACCGACCCCGACTCGCACGTCGTCAAGGGCCCGCGCGGCCGCGGGTTCCTGCAGGGCTACAACGCGCAAGCCGTCGCCAACGAGCACCAGATCGTCATCGCCGCCGAGGTGATGACCGTCGCTCCTGACTTCGGTCACCTCGAACCGATGCTCGAGGCAGCGCAACGCGAACTGCACGCCGCCGGCATCACCGACGTTCCCCGGGTGCTGCTCGCCGACGCCGGCTACTGGCACCAGCAACAGATGGAGCACATCGTCGACCGCGGCGTCCAGGTGTTGATCCCGCCCGACGCGGAGGCTGTCGCACAGAAGGCACGGGAACCCGGTGCATCAATCGGTCGTGGGATCACAACGATCCAGTTCGCTGCACACAGTGATTGAACGGGAGGAGGCCGTCG
>Ga0136613_10000506_pt1 | contig 18099 bp, 16 predicted proteins | sample AntDrymUQ2722106_2_FD_106649 | JGI IMG/M metagenome (GOLD analysis project Ga0136613, IMG submission 106649) | Polar desert sand microbial communities from Dry Valleys, Antarctica - metaG UQ272 (21.06) | ecosystem: Environmental > Terrestrial > Soil > Desert | place: Antarctica: Dry Valley... | reverse complement strand
TCCACGAGCGGGCAGACCACGAACGCCTGGCGGCCCGCGTCGAGCTCCTCGCGGATGCGCTCGTACGCGCGCGCCCGCTCGGCGTCGGTCGAGGCGACGTGCGTGACGATCGGCTTGCGCCCGTGTGGCAGCTCGCGCAGCGCGGTGATGTCGAGGTCGCCGTAGCGCAGCAGCGCCATCGTGCGCGGGATCGGCGTCGCGGTCATGTGCAGCACGTGCGGGACGAGATCGGACCCCGCTTGCCCCGCCTTGGCATCCAGCGCCGAGCGCTGGCGCACGCCGAAGCGGTGCTGCTCGTCGACGACGACGACCGCGAGCCGCTCGAAGCGCACGTCCTCCTCGACGAGCGCATGCGTACCGACCACGAACGACAGCTCGCCGCTGGCGAGCTTGCCGAGCAGGTCGGCGCGGCGCGCGGCACTCGTCGAGCCGGTCAGCAGCGCGGCGCGCACCGCCTCCCCGGGCAGCAGCGCCTGCAGCGTCGCGAAGTGCTGCTCGGCGAGCACCTCGGTCGGCGCCATGAACGCGGCCTGCATGTCGTGCTCGACGGCGCGCAGGATCGCATGCAGCGCGACGACGGTCTTGCCCGAACCGACCTCGCCCATCAACAGGCGCTGCATCGGCCGCGGCTGGGCGAGCTCCTCGTCGAGTCTCGAGATCGCCGCGCGCTGGTCACCGGTCAGCGCGAACGGCAGCAGCTCGTCACGCCAGCGCCGCGACAGTCCGGGCGCGCCGTCGAGCACGGGCGCGCTCAGCGCAGCGCGGCGCCGAGCACGGCGGCGCAGCAGGGAGAGCTGCGCGAGCAGCAGCTCGTCGAAGGCCAGCCGGCGGCGGCCGGCCTCGTGGTCGCCGGCATGCGCGGCGACGAGCGCGGCGGTGCGGTCGGGCATCGTGCCGCGTGCGCGCACGCGCGCCGGCAGGGACTCGATCGCGTGCTCGGCGGCGGGCAGGTGTGCACGCACCAGCGCCAGGATCTGCGTCGAGGACAGCCCCTCGGTCGCCGGGTAGTGGGCGACCTCCTGCGCGCTACCGGTGCGCTCGTCGGTCGGCGCGTGGCTCGTGACCTTGAAGCGGTTGCGAGCCTCGTACTTGCCGTGCAGCACGAGCCGCGTCCCCGCTGCGTACTTGCGTGCCAGCCACGGCTGGTTGAAGAACATCGCCTTCATGACGCCGGTCTCGTCGGCGACCGTCGCCTCGACGAGCGGCTTCATCCCGCGCCGGCGCACCGGGCGGCTCGAGATCGAGCGCACCTCGACGACGACGGTGGCGCTCTCCCCCGGCGCGAGCGCGGCCACCGTGCGCGACTCGCGGCGATCGCGCGGCAGGAACTCGAGCAGGTCACCGACCGTGTGCAGGCCGATCTGCTGCGCGGCCTCTGTGGCCTTCGCGCTACCGGCCTTCAGCGGCGCTTGCAGCATCGACGGGCGCGGCCAGCGCAACGGTGCCTGCAGCAGCTCGTAGTGGTCGAGCTCGTCGGTGGTCGCGAAGGCGGTCGGCACGCAGCAATCATGATCGGCGCTCCGGACCGCGGGACATGCGGCCCGGAGCGCGCTGCGCTCAGAGCCGCACGGGCAGCCGCACGCCGCCGACGACGACGATGTAGCGACCTGCCCTGAGCCGGCCGCGGCCGGAGCGCCGAAGCGTCACGGTGCCTGAGCGGGAGAGCGTTCCGCGGGCGACCGTGCGGCCGCGTCGCACAAGTCGCGTACGCGTGCCGGTCGTTCTCGCATATCGCACCCTGCAGCGCACAGTCCGGCGATTGGCCAGGAAGCGGCAGGTGACGCGCGCCGTGCGGCCGCGCGGACCGCGTGGACCGCGCGAGCCGCGCGGGCCGGCGGGTCCAGCCGGACCCTGAGAACCGGGCGCGCCCGCCTGAGCAGGATCGACCGGCACGATGGCGGCCGAGTCAGCGCTCGTGCTGGCGTTCGTTCCGGTTGCCGTCACGCGGCACGTGATCTGGCGCCCGACGTCGGCCGCCGTCAGCGTGTACGCCGTCGCGGTGGCAGCGGCTATCGGCTGACCCGCGCGCAACCACTGGCGGGTGAACGTCGGCGTGTCGGTGAAGCTGCCGTCGCTGCATGTCACGGTCTGGCCGCGGGCTGCCGAGCCGCTGATCTGCGGCGCGGATGTGTTCTGCGGGAACGCGAGCGTCTGGAACAGCCGCAGGTCGGCGTGCGAGTAGCGGTTGTCGTTGTTCAGCGCACCGTTCTGCGAGCCGACCGTCCAGATCTCGCCGCCCGGCATCGCGGCGACGCCTGAGATCGAGCCGGATGAGCGGATGTCGGCCGCCGGCAGCGGCGGGCCGAGGGTGGCCTTGCCGGCGATCGTGCCGCCGGCCGGGACCCCGGTCACGGCGAAGCGCGTCACCACGGCGTCGCCCTTGACGTCGTCGTTGGAACCGTCGTTGGACTCGGGTGGGCAGCCGGTACGCGCCCTGCTTAGGAAGCGTCGAGAAACAAGTGTGCGGTTTGGGTGCCCGATCCGTGGCTGCCACATGCCGCACGCGAGCGCAGCAATACTGGTGGTATTGCGCATCGCGGGTGGTGTCTGGCGCCGCGGGCGGGTGCCGAAACCGTGCTCTTGTTGATTGACGGTTCCTTACTCCGCCGTCAGCAGCCACCAGTAACTGGGCTGGCCGCCGAGCTCGAGTTCAAGCTCGACCTCGCCCGGCGCGAGGATGCGCACCTCGTCCTCGCTCAGCGGCGCGCCGTCACCGGCGATGCAGGTCAGCAGCTCGGCACCGGAGCCGAGCTGTTCGAGCACCGCCCTGAGCGTCGGGGCCGGCTCGCCCCACGCCACTATCCGGTCATCGACGAAACCGACCGCCTCACCGCTGACGAAGCGGCCCTCGGTGTCGTCGCGCGCCGCCTGCGCGACGGCACCGGTGCGCAAGTGCCCGAGCGCGGCGTTCATGGCGGCGGCATTCGCGGCCGCGGGTCGGCGGGGGTCGAGCGCGAGCGCCGCGGCCAACCCGGCCTGTTGTGAGCGCACGGCGCTGACGCGGACGGTCTTCTCCGACAGCTGCGAGGCGTGCTCAGCGGCCATCACGACGTTCGGCGAGTTGGGCAAGACGACGACCTCCTCGGCGCGCACCTCGTGGATGCCCGCCAGCAGCTCGTACGTCGACGGGTTGAGCGTCGGCCCGCCATCCAGACAGGCGACGCCGAGGCTCTCGTACAGCGCACGCATCCCGCTGCCGGCGACCACGGCCAGCACGCCACAGCACGGCTGACCGCCTGCGGCGACGCCGGCGCTGTCGCCCGACAGGCGTTCCGCGCGCTCGCGCACCTGCACGTGCATGTCGGCGACGTCCAGCCGCGAGACCTCGCCTTCGCCGTCAAACAGCGCGGTCGCGGCCTGCGGCTCGTCGGTGTGCACGTGCACCTTGAGCGTCACGGCGTCGCCGACGACGAGGACGGAGTCGCCGATCGCCTCCAGCGGGGCGATCCAGTGGCTCGGGTCGAGATCGTGGCCGGTGACGGCGAAGTTCGTGCAGTAGCGGTGCGTGGCAGAGCTGTGGTGCGGATGGCTGACGCGCAGCGGCGGCGGCTGGCGGGCCAGCTCAGGCGCCTCGCTGCCGCGCAGCGCGGCGATCATGCCGGCGACGATGATCGTCAGCGCGTGGCCGCCGGCGTCGACGACGCCGCTCTCACGTAGGACGGCCAGCATCTCCGGGCCGCGGCGAACCGAATCCTCCCCCGCCCGCAGCGCGCGCTCGAGCACGTCCGCGATCAGCTCGTTCTGGACCGCTGGCTCGCCCTCGGAGCCCAGCCGTATGTCGCCCATGTGCGCGAGCTCGGTCGCGACGCTCGTCGCCATCTCGCGCATCACGGTGAGGATCGTCCCCTCGGCCGGTTCGCGCACCGAACCGTAGGCGCGTTGTGCGGCACGCGCCATCGCGGCCCCGATCAGCACCGGGTCGACGAGCTCGCCGGGGCGGCTGATGAGCTCCTCGGCAGCGCCGCGGATGAGTTGGGAGAGGATGACTCCGCTGTTGCCGCGCGCGCCGAGCAGGGCGGCGCGTGCGACGGAGTCGACGATCTCGTCGCGGCCGATCTGGTCGAGGGGGCCCTCGTCCGCGGCGAGGTGGTCGAGCTCGGTGAGCACGGAGCGCAGCGTGAGCGCCATGTTGTCGCCGGTGTCACCGTCGGCGACGGGGAAGACGTTGAGGTCGTTGATCTCCTGGCGGCGCGACTCGAGATGCGCGAGAGCGCCCTCGACGACGGCGCGGAAGCGGACAAGTGAAGGGTCAGACATTGAGAACGAGGCTTCGCCCCCCCGTCGCGGGAGCCCGCGACCTACGGGCGACGTCACCCTAGTGCCGGAACCGGCACCTGCGAAGAATCGGGGTTCGCCCTGCGGTCGCCGGAACCGGCGACCTGAGGGCGACGTCACAAGGCCTTCGTGACCTTGCCGGCCTTCAGGCAGCGCGTGCAGACGTAGACCCGCCGCGGGGCCGAGCCGACGAGGATCCGGACCTTCTGCAGGTTCGGGTTGAAGCGCCGCTTCGTGGCGACCATCGAGTGGCTTCGGCTGTTGCCGAACGCCGGGCCCTTCCCGCAGCTGTGACAGACCTTGGCCATCGCGACGGCGAAGTGTAGAGCGTCCAACGAGCGTTGGTCCGCCGCGGTCGCCGGGTATCGTCGAAGCAGATGCCGAAGATCGAGCTACCGAAGCGCTATCGCGTAGCCCGACACATCGCCAGCGGCGGCATGGCCTCCGTCTGGGAGGCGCAGGACCTGCTGCTGCGCCGGACCGTCGCGGTCAAGGTGCTGGGCGCCCACATCGACCTCGACAGCGGCGCGCGCGAGCGCTTCCAGCGCGAGGCGCGGACATCCGCGCAGCTCTCCGATCGGCACATCGTGACGATCTATGACATCGGCGAGCACCGCGAGCACGCGTTCATCGTCATGGAGTACTTCGCCGGCGGGACCGTCGCCGATCGCCTGCGCGCTGCGCGAGACGGGGGCGCCGGCATACCGCGCACCACCGCTCTGCGCTGGCTGCGCGAGGCTGCGGACGGCCTCGACGTCGCCCACGCTGCCGGGATCGTCCACCGCGACGTCAAGCCGGCGAACCTCATGCTCGACGCCCACGATCGCCTGGCGGTCGGCGACTTCGGGATCGCGCGGCTCGCCGATGACACGCAGATGACGCAGACCGGTCAGGTGCTCGGCACCGCCGCGTACCTGTCGCCCGAGCAGGCGCTGGGCCGGCCGGCGACCGCGGCCAGCGACCGCTACGCGCTGGCCGTGGTCGCCTACGAGCTGCTGACGGGCGCGCGCCCGTTCGCGGCCGGTCCGCCTGCCGCCCAGGCGCGCCAGCACGTCGAGGCGCCGCCGCCGCACGCCTCGCAGGCGGCGCCCGACCTCCCAGGCGCGGTCGACGCCGTGCTCGCGCGAGGGCTCGCCAAGGAACCGTCGCAGCGGCCACCCAGCGCAACGGCGCTCGTCGACGAGCTCGAGCGCGCCCTGAACGCGGGGGCGCCATCGGTGGTCGAGCCGACTCGGGCGCTTCCCGCCGTCACTCCGACCGAGCCGACCCGGAAGGCTCGTCCGGGCCCTCCTCTGCCAAAGGCGACGCCGACCGCGCCCGCGAGGGGGCGAAAAGGGGGCGCCCGGCGGTTCGCGCCGCTCGCCCTGCTCGCCTTCGCAGCGCTGTCCATCGCCGGCATCGCCGCGCTCGCAGCCGGAGGCGACGACGATCGCTCTGGGGACGGGAGCGCGCGCCCCGCCACCCAGGCGGGCGAGGGCACGAAGACGAGCACGAAGAAGTCCTCGCCCCCGCCCGCGAGCGAGCAGCCGGCGACTCCTGCGCCCGCCGCCAGCGGCGAGAGCCCGTCCACCCTCGATGCCCGCGGCTACGGCCTGATCAAGCAGGGGCAGGAGGCCGCGGCGCAGGGCCGTGAGGCCGAGGCGAAGGCCCTCTACGCCGAGGCGGTCCCGATCGAACAGCAGGCCGTCGCCGGCTTTGAGGCTCGCAATCAGGCGAGCGGGAGTGGTTATGCGTTCGCGCTCTTCAACCTCGGAACGGCGCTCAACCGCTCCGGACGGCCGAGCGAAGCGATCCCATACCTCGAGAAGCGCCTGAGCATCAGCAACGACCGTCGCTCCATCGTCATGAAGGAGCTCGTCGCCGCGCGCGCGGCCGCCGGCGGCTCGCCCCCGGCCGGACAAAAGAAGTCAAAGCAGCAGGACGGCGACAACGACGAGGAATGAGGAAGCGTCGAGAAACAAGTGTGCGGTTTGGGTGCCCGATCCGTGGATGCCAGATGCCGCACGCGAGCGCAGCAATACTGGTTCGAGCATCGCGGGTGGTGTCTGGCGCCGCGGGCGGGTGCCGAAACCGTGCTCTTGTTGATTGACGGTTCCTGAGTTCCCGTCAGCCCGACTCGCGCCGCGAGGGCGCGGGCGCCGGCGGGTGCTCGGGCCTCCGCGCAGGTCGCGGGTAGCCCTCGCGGACGCGGCCGTCCTCGCGCAGGCGCACGCGGCTCGCGTCGGCATCGGGAAGCGGCCACGGCAGCCGCGCTCCCGGCGGGGAGGGCTGCGGCTCGCGCGGCGGCGCATCGCCGTCATCTCCGCCGCGCCGCCACCAGCGTCGCCACGACCCGCGTCCCTCGTCGCCGAGCACGCCCCAGACGAGCAGCAGGCCGCCGACGACGTGCACGGCGAAGACGATCGTCAGTGCCAGGAACTCTTCCACTTGACCGGCGGGCACGCTCTCAGCCTACCGGGTGAGAACTCCCTGATCGCCGGCGTGCCATGCCTCAGACGTCGCCCGCGATCTCGGCTTTCACCCGCGCCAGCGCAAGCACGGCCTCGGCCGTGTCGGCACCCTGGTCGCGCTTGTCGCCTCCGGCGCGCTCGATTGCCTGGTCCATGCTCTCGACGGTCAGTACGCCGAATCCACACGGCACGCCGGTGCGTAGCGAGACCTCCTGGATGCCGCGCGCGGCCTCCGAGCAGACGTGGTCGTAATGCGACGTCTCGCCGCGGATGACCGCACCAAGGCAGGCGATCCCCTCATAGCGACCGGTCTGCGCCGCCGTCAGCGCCGCGAGCGGCAGCTCGAAGGCGCCCGACACCTCGAAGACGTCGATCGCGTCGGCGTCGGCCGCCTCGAAGACGCGCGTCGCGCTGGCGATGAGCTGGTCGGCGAGCTCTGAGTAGAAGCGCCCGACGACGATCGCGAACCTCACGAGCGACTCCCGTCCCGGCGTCCGCGCCCGTCGCGCTCAACCTCGTCGTGGAGCATCTGCTCGTCGACGTCGACGCCCTGGTGGTGCAGTGTGTGGCCCATGCGGTCGCGCTTGGCGCGCAGGTACTCCTCGTTGTGTGGGTTGGGCATGTGCTCGATCGGGACCTGCTCGGAGACCGACAGTCCGTAGCCCTCCAGGCCGCGGATCTTCTTCGGGTTGTTCGTAAGGATACGGATCGAGCTGAGTCCGAGGTCGACGAGGATCTGCGCGCCGATCCCGTAGTCGCGCAGGTCGGCGGGCAAGTTGAGCGCGAGGTTGGCCTCGACGGTGTCCATGCCGGTCTCCTGCAGCTTGTAGGCGCGCAGCTTGTTGAGCAGCCCGATGCCGCGTCCCTCCTGCGCGAGATACAGCAGCACGCCGCGGCCCTCGCGCTCGATCATCGCCAGCGCCGATTCGAGCTGCTCGCCGCAGTCGCAGCGCAGCGAGTGAAAGACGTCGCCGGTCAGGCACTCGGAGTGCACCCGCACGAGCACGTCGGGCTCGCCGTCGACCTCGCCCTTGACGAGCGCGACGTGATGCTTGCCGCCGATCAGCTCGCGGTAGCCGGTCGCCTGGAAGTCGCCGAAGCCGGTCGGCAGCCTGGTCGACACGACGCGCTCGACGAGCTTGTCGTGGCGGCGCCGGTAGGCGATCAGGTCGGCGACGGTGACCATCTTGAGGCCGTGGCGCTCGCAGTACGCGGTCAGATCGTCGACGCGCGCCATCGTGCCGTCGTCGTTCATGACCTCGCAGATGACGCCGGCCGGATTGAGCCCCGCGAGGCGCGCGAGGTCGACTGCGGCCTCGGTCTGGCCGGCACGCTCCAGCACGCCCCCGCCCCGGCTCTTGAGCGGAAACACATGACCGGGCTGGACGAGGTCGCGCGGCGAGCTCTCGGGGTCGATGGCGACCTGGATCGTGCGCGCCCGGTCAGGCGCTGAGATCCCGGTCGTCACGCCCTCGCGGGCCTCGATCGAGACCGTGAACGGCGTCTCGAACGGCGACTCGTTCTTGGCCGCCATGAGGTCCAGCCCGAGCTCGTCGCAGCGCTCGGGCGTCAGTGACAGGCAGATCAGCCCACGCCCCTCCTTGGCCATGAAGTTGACGGCCTCGGGCGTCGCGAACTGCGCGGCCATCGTCAGATCGCCCTCGTTCTCGCGGTCCTCGTCGTCACAGACGACGACCATCTTGCCCTGGCGGATGTCCTCGAGCGCCTGCTCGATCGTCGCGAACGGGCTCTTGGTAGCAGGCTTCATGCGCTGACTCCGACGAGCTTCTCGACGTACTTGGCAAGCACGTCGACCTCGAGGTTGACGGTCGTCCCCGACACGGCCGCGCCGAGGTTCGTGCGCTGCAGCGTCTCGGGGATCAGCGCGACGTCGAAGCCATCGCCGTCGATCCGCGCGATCGTCAGCGAGACGCCGTCGACGGCGATCGAGCCCTTGGCGACGACGTAGCGCAGCACATCGGCGGCAGCCTCGATCGTCACGACGCGCGCGAAGCCGTCCTTGCGCACCTCGCTGAGGGTGCCGACGCCGTCGACGTGGCCCTGCACGATGTGCCCGCCGAGACGGTCGGCGGCGCGCAGCGCGAGCTCGAGGTTGACGCCCGAGCCGGCACCGACGGCGCCGAGCGTGCTGCGCTGCAGCGTCTCGTGCATGACGTCGGCGCCGAAGCGATCGCCGGCGACGTCGGTCGCGGTCAGGCAGACGCCGTTGACGGCCACCGAATCGCCCTCGGCCAGCTGCTCCGCCAGCGAGGTGGCGACGGTCAGGCGCACGCCGTGAGACGTCGCGTCGATGGCCGCGACGGAGCCGAGATCAGCAACCAGGCCAGTAAACATTTACCTCCGACGGGGCCTCCGGCCCCGCGTTTTGAGATTGCGCTCGACATCAGGTCTCGCGAGCCAATCACCATTCTCGCAGCCGCGCGGAGACCAGCAGATCGTCCGCCACGCGCTCGCAGTCCAGCGTCAGGGCGCGCAGGGCCTCGGAGATGCGCTCGACGCCCTCGCCCTCGAGCGGATCGCGGGCGGCCCGGCCGCCGAGCAGCAGCGGCGCGAGGAACAGTCGCACCTCGTCGATCTCGCCGGCATCGAGGAAGGCCCCGGCGAGGTGCGGACCGCCCTCGAGCAGGATCGAGGTCACGTCATCGGCGCCGAGCTGCTCGAGCGCGGAGCGTACGCGCGCGGGCTCGTTGCCGCCTGTCGCGACGATCACCTCCGCGCCCGCCCTCTCGAGCGCCTCGGTTGCCGGGCGGCGCGCGGCACGTGAGACGATCACCGTAAGCGGCGGGTCCGGCGCGGCCGACACGAGCTGAGAGTCCTGCGGCAGCCGCGCGGTGGCGTCGAAGACGACATGCCGTGGCTGGTGATGGACGCCCTCGACGCGCGCCGTCAGCCGCGGGTCGTCGGCGAGCGCGGTGCCGATCCCGACGGCGACGGCGTCGACGCTCGCGCGCCAGCGGTGCGCGCGTGCGCGGCTGGACTCGTCGGAGATCCACTGCGAGTCGCCGGTGCGCGTGGCGACCTTTCCGTCGAGCGTCATCGCGGACTTGAACAGCACCCACGGGCGGCCGGTGCGCGCGTGCTTGCGGAAGGGCTGGTTGACGAGCCGCGCTCGGCGCGCGACCTCGCCGTCGGCGACCTCGATCTCGATGCCCTCGTCGCGCAGGATCCCGAGTCCGCGGCCTGAGGCCTTCGAGCTGGGATCGTCGGAGGCGACGACGACGCGAGCGATCCCGGAGGCGAGGATCGCATCGGTGCAGGGCGGCGTCTTGCCCTGATGACAGCAGGGCTCCATCGAGACGAACAGCGTCGTGCCCTCCAGGTCGGTGCCCTGAGTTAGCGCGATCGCGTTGACCTCGGCGTGCGGGCCGCCGTGCTCGTCATGCCAGCCCTCGGCGATGATCGTCCCGTCGCGGACGATCAGCGCCCCGACCATCGGGTTCGGATGCACGCGGCCGCGACCGTGCTCGGCAAGCTCGATCGTACGCTGCAGGTGTTCTGTATCCGCACTCAACAGCGCCACGCTTCAGAGCATACGGCGCATGGCTGCGCCCGCATCAGGGGCGGCTCAGGGGAGCGCAGTTTCCGCCGCGCAGCCTGTAGACGGTCATCTCCGGGCCGGAGCGATGGTAGGAGCGCGGGTAGTAGTCGAACGTCCAGTCGAAGTTAAACGCCACCGGTCCCTCGCCCTTGGCGTACGGCGAGATCTTGTACACGACGTCGGCGCGCCGCGCGAGCTCCGCGTAGTAGGCGATCGCGCTGGGAACCTGCTGCGGATCGACCTCGGCGCGGCCGCGCTGCGTCGATCCGACGATCACGTGGCAGAAGCGGCCGCGCTCGTAGGAGTCGATCAGCGCCGGGCGCAGTACGCGCTCGTAGTCCTCGACGTTGATGACCATGCCCTCGGGGGCGATCTTGCCCGTGCGCGGGTTGATCAGGGACCTGCCCGTGGAGAACTTGATCCAGCGGTTGCCGCTCTCGGTGTACTGCGACGGATCGCCGATGTCCTGCGACCAGGCGCCCGGCACGACCGGCTCGACGACGATGCGGCTCCCGAGCGGCACGTTGGCGACCATCCACTTGCGCGCGAGGTTGCGCGTGTCATCGCGCGAGGTCACCAGGCCGCTGTGCATCGAGTACACGAGGCCCTGAGCGCACACCGCGACGACCGCAAGCGCGACGAACGTCGACCGCAGCGGCGGCATGAAGCGCGCGCCGAGAGCCGCGAGCTCGAGCGCCGCGTACGCGGCGAGAATGCACACGAACGGGAAGACCGGCATCAGCCAGCGGCCGAAATAGCGCTCCTGCGAGCCCATGAACACGACGAACAAGACGACCGGCAGCACGATGATCCAGACCAGGCGCCGCTCGTCGAACCACAGGCGCACCGCGCCGCCGGCGGCAAGGATCAGCGGGACCCACCCCAGTCCCCAGCCGAACGACCACAGGTAGTACAGGTAGCCGTTCTCCTGCGTGAGACCGAGCTTGCCCGAGGAGTCGCCGGAGGCATCGGACTGGTGCGTGAGACCGTCCCAGAAGGCCTCTGGGTCGAGGATCGCGTATGGGTTTCCGATCAAGAAGAAGGCGGCCGCGACAGCCCCCGCGATCGCCAGGCCGCGCAGCGCGAGCGCCCTGCCGCCCGAGGCGGTGAGCTGAGCCGCCGCGGCCGCGAGGAGCGGGATCAGCACGATCCCGCCCGTGTACTTCGTCGCACAGGCCAGCCCGAAGCCGATGCCCGCGATGACGTAGTCGCGCATGCGGCCGAAGCGCAGCACGCCCGCTGCGCCCCACAACCCGAGGCCGACCCCGGCGAGCGTCGGCACGTCGTTGAGCGCGAGCTTGGAGTAGAAGACCGGCAGGAACGACACGGCGTAGATCCCCGCGGCGAGCAAGGCGACGCGGCGGTCTATCAGTCGCGCAGCCGCGAGGTACAGCAACCAGACCGCGATCGTGCCCAGCACGCCGGCCAGCACGCGCGTGAGGACCCAGACCTCGGTCGGATCGGCCGCGAACGAGTTCGCGACCCCCTCGCGACCGCCGAACCAGACGCTGAGCAACAGATGGGCGAGATACGTGTAGGCCGGCGGGTTGACGAAGTACCCCGGGTTCCAGTCGTGGTCGAACAGCCCGACGGCGCGCGTGACGAAGTGTGCGTTCTCGTCAGCGTTGTAGGCGTACGGCAGGCCGTGCTTGACGCCCCACAAGCGCAGGCCGAGCGCGAGCGCAAGCACGACGCCGACCGCGATCCCCCAGCGCATGCGCGGCGAGCGCATCAGCTCAACAGCCCGGGGCATAGGCGGCGTAGTAATTGCTCGTGGCGATGCGATCGAAGCCTGGCGGCGGCAGGTTCTGCTCGGTCTGGTCGAGCGTGGTGACGAGCGCCTGGCGCAGGATCGCGAGGCGGTCGTGGACGAGGATCGCCACGCCGCGGGTCGGCGTCACGGCCGCCGCTCGCGGCTCCCGCAGGTCGCGCAGGTCCGAGCGCGCGAGCACCGTCGACTGCGGCCGGTCGAGGATCCAGCGGACGTCGGGTATCAGCTTGTGGTTGGGCACGTACACGTTGCCGCCGCAGCTCAGCGCCTTCGTCACCGCCGGATCGTGCAGCACCTTCTTCAGCGCCACGTGTGCCCCGCTGCGAAATGCGAGCTCCGTGTCGAGCGTGTCCAGCTCTATACGGGTCGCGGTGAACGCGATCCCGATCACGACGACCGCCGCGGCGGCGAAGGCCCATATTCGACGCCAGCGGCTGCCCTCGCGCAGCATCGTCCAGCCGCCGATGAAGACGGCCGCGAAGATCATCAGCGCCAGCGACGCGACCAGCAGGTAGCGGTCGATCACCGACAGTCCGGCGAAGCCGACGGCGGCGAACGTCCCGACGCCGCTTGCGAACAGCGCCAACGGCATCATCGCGCGACGCGGCATCAGCACGATCGCCAGTACGAGCCCGATCGCCCCCGCGACCGCGATCGGAAACTTCGTCAGCGTGATGAGAAACGTGTACAGCGCATCGGGCACGGCGCCGATGCCCTTGTCGCGACCGAGCTCGCTTGCGAGCTCCTTCGTGCCGCTCAGCGAGTACGTGGCCTTGCCGGTCACGGCGAAGTCCACGCCGGCCCACACGACGGGGCCGACCGCGGCCAGCGCCGCGTAGCGCGCCCGCGCCATCCACGTCGACTTCGGCACGAGCCACAGCCAGTACAGGCCCGCCAGCAGCCAGGCCTCCGGGCGCATGAGTCCCGCCGCCGCGAGCAGCCCCAGCACGAGCACGGGCCGTCTGCGCGGCGCGCGCGCCTCGATCACGGCGGCGACCATGACGACGGCCAGATAGGAGATGTCGATGTAGCCGCGGGCGGCGAGGAACGGGTAGTCGAAACGCGTCAGCAGCAGCGCCGCGGCGGTGAAGCCGACCAGCGGCGTGAAGGCTGTCTTCGCGAGCATGTAGACCGCCACCACGAGGATCACGAACGACAGCACCGAGCAGAAGACCATGACGCGGCCGGCGCCCCCTCCGAGCGGCTGCAGCAGGGCGCCGAATGCGATCGAGAGCGGATGCTCCGTCGGCGCGCGATAGGCCTCGAAGGAGAGCTTGTCGAGGCTCAGCAGCTCGCGGCCCCAGAGCAGCGAGTAGATCGAGTCGTAGTTCGGATAGGTCGGATACAGCACGAAGCCGGTCAGCGCGCCGAGCGACAGCAGCGCGAGGCCCAGGCGTTCGCACATGCGCGTCGACATCCGGCGCAGCAAGCGTCGCGCCGGGGAGACCTCGGCCGGCGGTTGAGTGTTGACCGGAGCCGGCCTCTTGGCGCTTGGCAAGGATGACGTCGCGATGGCCGTTAGGATCCCATGCCGACCCGCCGCATGAAGCTGATCATCCAGATCCCCTGCTTCAACGAGGAGCAGACGTTGCCGCTCGTCCTCGCGGACCTCCCGCGGCAGGTCGACGGCTTCGACGCCGTGGAGTGGCTGATCATCGACGACGGGTCGACCGATGCCACGATCGAGGTCGCACGGGCCGGCGGCGTCGACCACGTCGTGCGCCTGACCAACAACAAGGGCCTGGCAGCGGGCTTCCAAGCCGGCCTGGACGCGTGCCTGAAGCTCGGCGCCGACGTCGTCGTCAACACCGACGGCGACAACCAGTACAACGCCCACGACATCCCCAAGCTCGTCGCGCCGATCCTCGCCGGCAAGGCCGACATGGTCGTCGGCGACCGCGAGGTGCACAAGATCGAGCACTTCTCGCCGCTGAAGAAGACGCTCCAGCGGCTCGGCTCGTGGGTCGTGCGCCAGGCCTCCTCGACCGAGGTGCCCGATACGACGTCCGGTTTTCGCGCCTACAACCGCGAGGCGGCGATCCAGATGGCGGTCGTGTCGAAGTTCACCTACACGCTGGAGACGATCATCCAGGCCGGCAAGCTGCTGGTCGCCGTCGATCACGTCGCGATCCGGACGAACCCCAAGACGCGCGAGTCGCGCCTGTTCCCGTCGGTGTGGTCATACGTGCGCCGCAACGGGGTCTCGATCTTCCGCATCTACTCGCAGTACGAGCCGCTGAAGGTCTTCATGAGCGCGGCGATCTTCATCGGCGTGATCGCGCTCGTCGTGTGGACGCGCTTCGCCTACTTCTACCTCGTCGAGGGAGAGGGCGCGGGCCACGTACAGTCGCTGATCCTCGGCGCCGTGCTGTTCAACGCGGCGATGGTGCTCGCGGCGCTGGGGGTGATGGGCGACCTGCTCGCGGCCCAGCGCACGATGGCCCAGCGAACCTTTGAGCGCGTGCGGCGCATCGAGCTGCAGCTCGGCGTCGCCCCGTCGCACTACGAGCCGGGCGCGACCGCAGCCGGCAAGCCCGCCACGACCGGCGCCGATGCCGGCGGCGCAACCGGCAAGACGGAGGATCGGGAGGCGGTGCGGCTGTGACGCCCGCCGCCACAGTGGATGCCGAGGGGACCGTCACCGGCAACACCTACGACAAGTACGGCTCATCCAACCCGGTCGTCAAGCGGCTGATGGGCGCCTTCGAGCGCACGCTCGACGAGCTCTTCGACCAGGCGGACCCGGACTCGCTGCTCGACGTCGGCTGCGGCGAGGGCGTGCTGACGCACAAGTGGGCGCAGCGGCTCGGCGACAAGCGCGTCGTGGGCATCGATCTCGACGACCCGAATCTGCACGCGCTGTGGGAGCAACGCCAGGCGCCGAACATCACCTACCAGGTGATGAAGGCCGAGAACCTGCCCTTCGCTGACGGCGAGTTCGACGTGGCGACCGCGATCGAGGTGCTCGAGCACGTGCCCGATCCTGCGCACACGGTCGCCGAGATGGCGCGCGTGGCGAGCGGTCACCTGCTCGTGTCGGTCCCGCGCGAGCCGCTGTGGCGCGGGCTGAACATGGCGCGCGGCGCCTATCTCAAGCAACTTGGAAACACCCCGGGGCACTTGAACCACTGGTCCAAGCGCAGCTTCGTCGAGCTGCTGTCGCGTCACGGCGAGGTCGTGCAGGCTCGGTCGCCGTTCCCCTGGACCATGTTGCTTGTCCGCCTCTAGCGGCGCGGGCACGCCCCGCTCGCGCTCCGGCTACGGGCGCGGAGCGCGAGTCCTGTCGGTCGGCATCGCGACGACCGGTGTCGTCACGTTCGCGTACTTCGCGCTCGCGGCACATGCGCTCAGCGACGTGCAGTACAAGCGCATCTCGCTGCTGTGGTCGGTCGTGTTCGTGATCACGTCGGTGCTCTACCGGCCGATCGAGCAGCTGCTGTCGCGCACCATCGCCGATCGCCGCGCCCGCGGGCACGACGAGCACCCGCTGCGCGTGCCGCTGCTCATCCAGGGCGCGTTCGCGGCCGCGTTCCTCGCCGCCGCGCTGGCGTTCCGAGGACCGCTGCAGGACGATCTCCTGGACGGCTCCTCGTCGCTGTACACGATCCTCGTCGCCGCCGTGCTGGCCTACGCGGCGAGCTACTTCGCGCGCGGCTTCCTTGCCGGCCACCAGCGCTTCGCGCTGTACGGCGCGCTCGTGTTCCTCGAGGCCTGCTCGCGCGTGTGTTTCGCGCTGGCGGTCGTCGTCGGCCTCGCATCGGGACAGACCGCGGTCGCGCTCGGCATCGCCGCGGCGCCGATCGTCTCGCTCGTCGTCGTGCCGCTGTTCTTCGCACAGCGCGCGGATCCGCCGCCGAGCGTCGCCGCGGTCAGGGAGACCGAAGGCGGGCTCACCCTGCGCGGTGGCGCCGGCTTCGCGAGCGCGGTCTTCGCCGTCATGGTGGCCGAGCAGACGCTGATCAACGCAGCGGTGCTGACGGTCGAGGGCACATCGCGAGACGCGGCGCTGGCGGGAGTCGTCTTCAGCGTGCTGCTGATCTCGCGCGCGCCGCTGCAGCTCTTCCAGGCGGTGCAGGGCTCGCTGCTGCCGCATCTCACCGGCCTCGAGGCGACCGCCGGGGGCGACGAGTTTCAGCGCGCGATCCGCGTGACCGTGGTGGCGATCGCCGGCTTCGCGCTGGCCATCGCCGCCGGCCTGTTCGTCGCCGGCCCGCCGGTCGTGCGGGCGCTGTTCGACATCGGCCGCGACCTCGACGGCGGCGGCCTGGCGCTCGTCGGCCTCGGGATGGGCTTTCACCTGATCGCCGGGACGCTCAATCAGGCCGCGCTCGCCCGCGGACAGGCGCAGGCGGCCGCGGTCGCGTGGCTGCTCAGCGCGGCGGCCTTCGTCGCCTGGATGCTCAGCCCGGTCATCGACGACCAGCTGCTGCGGATGGAGGTCGGCTACTGCGCAGCGACCGCGCTGCTGAGCTTGCCGCTGGCGGCCCTATACCGACGCGGGGGAGGTCGCGCCCCGGGGCTGATATGACCTTTACCAAGTGCGCCACAAGCATCACTACTCGCTGGACGAGGCGAACGCGCTGTGCGAATGGGTCGCGCATCAGATCAGCCGGATCCGGGAGGCGGACGGCCGCCTTGGGCAGCAGCCCGCCGCGAGCGATGCGCAGAGCCGCGCAGCCGACGGTGACGGGGGCGGTTATCCCGGCCGCGAGGTCGCGGTCGACGCGGTCGACATCTATCTGCGCATGCGGCGCCTGGACTTCATGGACGTGATCGTCCGCGATCTCGATCGCGGCCTCGTCGACTTCCCGGCGCTGCGCGACGGCCAGGAGGTCTACCTGTGCTGGACGGTTGGCGAGCCGAGCGTCCAGCACTGGCACGATCTCGATGCCGGCGCCGCCGGGCGCCACGAGCTCTGAGTGCGAGCACAGGTCGCGCGCACTGTGCGGCTACTCACACTGACGCCGCGAGCGGAGATCTAGGGTTCGGGTCGGCCCGCCAGGTCGAGTTGACCGTCGGTGAGATGAACAAGTCGACACGCCCTCGCGCCAGCGCGCGAACCGGCGCCCACGTAGGCTGACGAGCGGGCTGCGGACCGCGCTCCTACGGACAGCCCGCCGCGTCGGCGATCTCGCGAAATGCAGCCGCCGGGTCATCGCTGCCGAAGATCGCCGAGCCTGCAACGAACCAGCTTGCGCCGGCCTGCGCGCACTCCGCGGCGATCTCGGGGTTGACGCCGCCATCGACCTCGACCGGGGCGTCGTCGCCGAGCATCGCGCGCACGCTGCGCACCTTGTCGAGTTGGTTGCGCAGGAACGGCTGGCCGCCCCAGCCCGGGTTGACGGTCATGATCAGCGCGAGGTCCACCTCGACCCAGCCGAAGGAATCCAGCGGCGTGCCGGGGCAGACCGTCAGGCCGGCGCGGCAGCCGGCGTCGCGAATCGCCGACAGCGTGTAGTCCAGGTGCGGAGTCGCCTCGACATGGATCGTGATTCCGTCCGCCCCCGCCTTGGCGAACTCGGCGACGTGGTTCTCGGGCCGCTCGATCATCAGGTGCACGTCGAGGAAGATCTCGTCACCGAACTCGTCGCGCAGCGCGGACACGACGACCGGCCCGTAGGTGATCGGCGGGACGAAGTGACCGTCCATGACGTCGCAGTGGATGACGGTCGCGCCGGCGGCCATCACCTCGCGCACCTGCGCGGCGAGGTTTGCGAAGTTGGCGGAGAGGATCGACGGAGCGACGCAGCGCCCCGGAGGTGGCAGCGGCGCCACGGGACTAGATCTCACGCAGCATCGAGGCTGCGCAGGCGTTGCAGGACATGATGGCGGTCTTGGACATGCGCACGATCGTAGAATGCTCGCCGCATTGGGGGCAGACTGAGCACAGCTCGAAGCGATGCAGGCAGTAAACGCAGCGATAGCGGCCCGGGAGATTGGTGGGTCGCAGCCACGGCTCTGAGCAGTTCGGGCAGGGCATGCCCAGTTCGTCGCTCACATCTGCATCCTGGCGCATCAGGCGGGCATCCTGGCGCATCAGGCGG
>Ga0136613_10000505_pt1 | contig 18101 bp, 17 predicted proteins | sample AntDrymUQ2722106_2_FD_106649 | JGI IMG/M metagenome (GOLD analysis project Ga0136613, IMG submission 106649) | Polar desert sand microbial communities from Dry Valleys, Antarctica - metaG UQ272 (21.06) | ecosystem: Environmental > Terrestrial > Soil > Desert | place: Antarctica: Dry Valley... | reverse complement strand
GTTCTGCCGCGTTCAGGGCTGCTCGCCTGCTGGAGGCTGCGGCGAGCCCGGCGCGCGAGCGCTACGGCGCGCTGATGGAGATCTTTCCCGCGACGTTGCGAGCCCGGCTCTACTCGCCGAGCCTGACGAGTGCTCTCGGCGCGCCGCGGCCGGCCTGGGAGCTGCTCGGCAACCCACCCGCTCGCGGGATCAGCGGTCTCCAGAGGCTCGACGCCCGCACGTACCTCCCCGACGACCTGCTCGTGAAGGCGGACCGGGCGTCGATGGCGACGTCGCTCGAGCTCCGCTCGCCGTTGCTCGATCACGAGGTGCTGGAGCTCGGGGTCTCGCTGCCGGACTCATTGCGCTTCGAAGGCCGGCGCGGAAAGGTCGCCCTCCGACGTGCGTTCGCAGATCTCATCCCACCCGAGCTCGCCGCTCGCAGCAAGAAGGGGTTCGGGATTCCCCTCGGCGACTGGTTCCGTGGACCGCTCCGGGAGCTCGCCGGAGACACGCTCCTGGATGCACGAACCCGAGCACGCGAGCAGCTGCAGCCGAACCGCGTCAAGCGCATGCTCCACGAGCACACGCGAGGCGAACGCGACCACGGTCATCGCCTCTGGTGCCTGCTCGTGCTCGAGCTCTGGCAGCGCTCGTGGCTCGACCCCGCCGTCGCGCCGCCTCATCGCGCTGCGGCCACGCCATGACGCGACGGCAAGCGCTTGCGATCGTGCTCGTCGCCGCGGTCGTGCCTCGCTTCGTAGTCCTGCTCTCCGAGCGGGGGGCGATCCTTCAGGAGCTCGTCGAGAAGAGCGACCGCTTCGCGCAGACACTCGTCTCCAGCGGAACGTTCGGCTTCCTGCCCGGGCGACCCTCGGGATACACCCAGCCCCTCTACGCCTGGTTCCTCGCCGCGCTCTACCAGGTTTTCGAGCGTCACTGGCTGGTCGTCGGCTTGGCGCACATCGCGATCGCAGCACTGACCGCGGTGATCGTGCTCGAGATCGGTCGACGTGCCGCCTCGCTGCGGGTCGGCGTCGTCGGGGCGACGATCGCCACGTTGCACCCGTTCCTCGTCTGGCACGACATGCACCTGAACCGCGAGATCCTGGACGGGCTGCTCCTCGCGATAGTCGCGCTGCTCGCGCTCGTCGTCGCGGAGCGGAAGGGAGCTTTGCTGGCCCTCGCGCTCGGAGCGGCAGCGGGCTTCGCGATCCTCGGTAACGCCCGGCTGGCGCTCCTCCCGCTCGTGCTCGCCGCGTTCGTCGCCCTTCCACTCGAGCGTTCGAGGCGTTCCTTGCTGCTCGGCGCCGGGGTAATCGCAGGAGCCGCCGTTGTCGTCGCACCCTGGATCGGTCGCAACGAGGTCAGCGTCGGTTGTCGCGTTCTCACGACCGACACGCGCGCGCTCTGGAAGGCGAACAACGAGAACACGCGCGAGATCCTCGACCGCGGCGGCTGGATCGACGACGTGCCCGAGCCCCGTGGTGGGCCTCCCTGGCCCGAGCTCGCCGCCGACCTCACGCTCGCCAGCAAGCCCACCGAGGTCGACGAGTGCGCGCAGCAGCGCTACTACCGCGAGCTCGTGTTCGATTTCTGGCGCGAGAACCCCGACGAGAAGGGCCGGCTCGCGGCTCAGGCCGTGCAGATGCTGTGGAGCCCGACGTTCTCGGTCGACTCCGACGACGCCGGCCGGGGACGTTTGGCAGAGCTCGGTCGCGACGTCGTCGAGCCGGTGTTCATGATCGCCGTCTACCTGCTCGCGATCATGGGAGCGGTCCTGGCGCCGCGGCGCTATGTCGCACTCGTGGTTCTGCTCGTGGGCTACAACACGCTGGCCGCGATGGCCTTCGCAGGAACAGTCCGCTACCGCGCGCCGTTCGACTTCCTGCTCGCGATCCTCGCCGCGGTTGCGCTCGTACGAGGCTGGGACTGGCTCCGGGAGCGCCGTTTGCGACCAGCGACAAGAACATGAAGATCCTCCACGTCCAGCGAATCGGAGGCATCGGCGGCTCAGAACGTCACGTGCTGGAGCTGCTGCCCGCGCTCCGCACTCGTGGGATCGACGCCGGCTTCCTCGGCCTCGACGACACGAGCGCGGCTCCCGAGCCCTTCTACGCGGCGCTAGCCGAGCGCAAGGTTCCTTTCGACAGGCTGCCGTGCCCCCGCGATCTCGATCCGCGTCTCGCGGCGGGAGTAATCCGCGTCACGCGCGCAGTTCGCCCCGACGTCGTGCACACGCACCTGATTCACGCGGACGCCTACGGCGCGCTAGCCGCCGCGCACACGCGTGCCGTGCTCGTCTCCACGAAGCACAACGACGATCCGTTCCGCTCGGGAAAGGCCCGCCATCTGGAGAAGTTGCTGACGAGACGCGCGGCTCGGGTCATCTGCATCACCGAGGCGCTCGCCCGCTTCAACCGCGACGTCGTCGGGCTTCCCGACCGAAAGCTCACGGTTGTGCACTACGGCCTTGACGCCCCGCCCGAGCCGTGGGGGCCGCCGGGGGGCCCTGATCTGTCCGCGGAGACACCCGTGCTCGTGGCCGTCTGCCGGCTCGTCCCGCAGAAGGGGATCGACGTCGCGACCGAGGCGCTCGTCCGCATCCGGGAGAAGCACCCGGCAGCGCACCTCGTCGTGCTCGGAGAGGGGCCAATGCGGGCCGAGCTCAGCGAGCTTGCAACCACACGTGGCGTCGCGGATGCGGTCAGCTTTCCCGGGCGGGTCGGGGACGTGGCCTCGTGGCTTCGCCGGGCGGCCGTGGTCGTCCATCCCGCACGCTGGGAGGGCTTCGGCCTCGCCTTGCTCGAGGCGATGCTCTGTGAGCGGGCCGTCGTCGCGACCAGCGTCAGCTCGATCCCCGAGATCGTCGTGGACGGTAAGACCGGTCTGCTCGTGCCGCCCGACGACGCCGCGCGGCTCACCGAGGCGGTCGTCGCGCTCCTCGGCAACCCGACTCGCGCTCGAGCGATGGGAGAGGCAGGCCGAGCACGGGCACTCGAGGAGTTCTCGGTCGAACGGATGGCCGAGCGCACGACGGTGGTCTACGAGGAAGCGTTGTCGAGCTCACGCCGATAGAGCGCCTCGATTGCCGCAGTCGAGCGTTCCTGCGTGAAGGTTTCGAGCGCGCGTCGTCTCCCCGCCTCCCCCATCGCAACCGCTCGGCGAGGATCCGAGGCGAGCGTGACCATGGCCTCGGCGAGCTCCTCCGCGTCGCCCGGTGGGACGACGAGCCCCGTCTCCCCGTGCGCGACGATCTCGGGAAGTCCCCCCACGGCGCTTGCGATCACCGCTCGCGCCCGCTCCATGGCCTCGAGCGCGACCATCCCGAAGCCCTCACCGAGCGACGGTACGACCACGGCCGACGCATCCTCGATGGCCGACTGCACGGGCGAGACGTAACCGAGGAAGCGAACCGCGTCGCCGAGCCCGAGCTCGCGCGCAAAGGCCCGAAGCGCCGGTTCGAGCGGCCCCGAGCCCGCGACGTCGAGGGCGAGCTCAGGGACGCGAGCTCTTGCCTGCGCGAGCGCGCGCAAGAGCACGAGGTGGCCCTTCACCGGGATCAGCCGGCCCACGCAGAGCAGGCGTGGCTGCGAGCCTGCGAACGGAGTGACACCATCTCGCGCAGCGATCCCGTAGTGGACGATCTCGAAGCCGGTCTCGTCGAAACCCTCCATCTCGGCCAGGTAGCGCGCGAGCCCCTGCGAGATGGCGATGTGGACGTGGGCGAGTGACGCAACCGAGCGATCCGCGAGACCGAAGAAGCGACCCTCGCGGAACCAGTTGAAGCCGTGCTTGGTGGAGAGCCGAAGCGGCGTTCGGACCATGGCTCCTGCGATCTGTCCGTACACGTCCGCATGGACGAGGTGCGTGTGCAGGATGCGCGGCCGGCGCCGCGCGAGGAACGCCCCGACCTCGGCGTACGCAATCGGGTCGACATCGGCGCGTAACCGGACGTCGTCGAGCGGAACTCCCCGGTCGCGGAGCGCTCGCGCGAACTCCCACGCGCCAGGCTCGTCCTCATGGAGCATGAGGAAGTCCAAGTCCCAGCCCCGCTCGCGCAGGCCCGGAAGCAGCTGGAGCAGGTGTGCCTCGGAGCCTGAGATCCCGGCCACCTTCTGCACGTGTAGGACCTTTCCGGCGGGGGCCGTCATCGGGCGACTCCCGCTGCGGCAAGCACTCCGCGCGCCCAGGACTCGACCGAATGCCCCGCCTCGACGCGCTCTCGCAGCTGCTTGCCGAGCTCGGCTCGGTCAGCCGAGCCCAGTTCGGCGAGCTCCCGGATCCGGGCGGCGAGCTCATCCGAGCTGCCGCGCCCGTAGCGCTGCCCTGGCTCGAGGAGCGTGTCGAAGACCGGATTGGACGCGAGCACCGGCAAGCAGCTCGCAGCCGCCTCGTAGACGACCTTGTCCGGCGCCCCTGCACGCATGTTGTTCACGAGCGCGTCATGGCTCGTGAGCAGCTCGGGGACCTGAGAGCGACGCACAGCGTCCGCGAGCGTGACGCGCGCGCCGAGCTCGAGCTCTCGGACAAGGCGCTCCAGCTCCACACGATGCGCCCGCTCGTCGTCAGAGAGCGCCGGCCCGTAGACGTCGAGCGCGATGCGCTCCTCGACCTCCGCCAAAGCTCGCAGCACAACCTCGAGCCCCTTCGCGCGCGAGTAGCGCCCGAGCGCCAACAACCGCAGGTCGTTGCCCGAGCGCGGAGGAAGGCAGGAGAACTCGGACAGATCGATCCCGTGGCCGATCGCTCTGACCTTGCCCGAGGGCAGCGGGAACGATCGGCGATCAACCGAGATGACAGCGGTCGAGACGCGCTCGGCGGCTTGCAACAGCCGGCTTGCCCGCCAATGCGTGAACCAGAGCAGAAGCGGTACGCCGAGCGGCCGCACGAGTGGAGCCGCGAGCACCGCGTAGATCGGGCACATGTGCGCGACGACTGCGCCACCGCGCAGTCCTGGAAGCTCACGCGCCAGCGCTGCCGCGAACCGGGTCCCGCGGCCGATCTTCCCACTCGCGCGAAACGTCCGCACACGACAGTTCGCCGGGAGCGCGCCCTCGACCGCGCCGTCCGCCAGCACCACCACCTCGTCGACGAACGCGGCGAGAGCTGCGATCTTGGGCACCGTGGCTGCGAGCGCCGGGTGCCCGGGGTCGACCTGCTGCGTGATGAAGACGACGCGCGTCATCTCAGAAAAAGTCCGTGTCCCCGAACGAGAAGGTCCATGCCTCCGAGCGGGCGTCGAGCGGCTGCGCCAGACCCTTGCCCATGAAGTCGAGCCGGTACGTCGTCGGGAGAAACCCGTGCCGAACAAGCAGCGAGCGAGGAAGAACAGGAGACGGGACAGCGAGGAGCGCCGCCGATCCTCGCGCGGCCGCAAGAGCGCCGTGCAGGAGCATGCTCGCGTCTTCGCCCGCGGCGATGAGCTCCATCAGCAGCGCCAGCCTCAGACGACGTTTCCGCGTAAACCCGACGACGGCGAAACCACCGCGCTCAGTCTCGAGGATGCGGTACGTGCGCGGCGACACGACGTAGCGCCAGTTCAGATAGCGGCTCTCCCGGATGACGTGATTGCCCAAGAACCTGGCCCACTCCGCATACGCCCTCTCATGACGCCCGTCGAACAGCTGGGGCGAACCCAACTTCCGCCGACCGAACGGGAGCGGCGTCGCCCACACCCGCCGGCGGTCGATCTGCGTCCAGCCGAGCGGCTCCAGGAAGAGTGGTCGCGTCGGCGTGCTCGCGAACGCGAGCACGCACGCAGAGTTGCGTTCTTTCCCCTGCTCCTCGTGCCGCAGCTCGAGGGCCCGGAAGATGCCGAGGCCGCGTGCCTCCGGCGCTGTCACGGCGTGCACGGAGAACTGCGCCAGCTGCTGCTGCCCGCCGACGACGAGCCGCGTGAGGCTGTGTCCGGCCGCGCCCACCACGGCTCCGTCGCGCACGGCGATCGAGCGCAGGCTCCCGGCGGGATTGCCGTCGAACCACCAGTCGAACGCCTCGCTCCCCATTGCCCCGCCTCCCCATGCTTCCCCGAGCAGCGCCAGATAGTCACGACGGCGCGCGGGCTCGAACGGCTCTAGCTCGAACGAGCCGCTCACCTCATCTCGAAGCCGTGCCGAGCGCGGCGTTGAACGCACGGCGCACGTGGGTGCCGGTCACCGTGTCCTTGACCGCGATCAGATCGCACGCCCCGGCAAGAACGAGCTCGAAGGTCCGCGGCGGGTAGGGCTCGACGTTGTAGCGGCGCAGCCGGAAGCGGTCGCTCGCTGGACTGTTCGCTCCCGAGACCGAGGTGAACGCAAGCTTGTACCCCGCCTGCTGGACGAGGCTCGCGTGCTCGGGGCCGTAGTCCGCAAGCGAGCCCTTCACGAACGCGAACGCCTCGACCTCACGCCCGAGCCGTTCCTCGAGCCGCAGCTTGGAAAGCGCGATCTCACGGGTCGCTTCGGCGGGCTCGAGCTCGGAGAGGGGCTTGTGGCCGATCCCGTGCGACTCGATGCGCACGCCTCCCGCCTCGAGCTCCTCGAGCTCGTCCCACTCGACGGTCTCGTTCGAGATCCCGAGCAACCGCAGCGACTCCTCGTGCGGCAAGGGCCGCGTGTCGTCGAGGAACCCGATCGGGACGAAGAGGACGGCCGGATAGCCGTGGCGACGCAGGATCGGGAGGGCGTTCTCGAGGTTGTCCCGGTACCCGTCGTCGAATGTGAGGAGCACTGCCTTCGGGGGGAGGGGCGCTCCTCGCAGGTAGTGGTCCAGAACCGCTTCGAGCGAGACGGGCTGGTAGCCCAGCGCGCCGAGCAGGACCATCTGCTCGTCGAAGACCGTCGTAGGAACGGTGGTCGGGTTCGGCCAGAGGTCGTTGACCTTGTGGTACATGAGCACGCGGAGTGTGCGATCCGCGGCGTCAGCGAGCAGCGCGACGCCGCTGACCGTCTCGCCGATCGCACGGTAGACGCCGTTCTTCAGAAGCTGCTTCGCCCGGTCGGCCCGCATGGGCCGGAGTCTAGGTGCCCGCTGCGAGGGCTCCAGCGACTTACGATGCTCGCGTGCAAACGTTGCCGAGCGGGACCGTGACCTTCGTGTTCACGGACATCGAGGGCTCGACCGAGCTCCTGAAGCAGCTCGGCAGCAGCTACGGAGACATTCTCGCCTCGAGGACCTCGCGGCTCTCTGCGTCCGGCGCAACGGCGGTTGAGTCTCGGGTGAAACGGCAGGCTCAATCGGTTGCGCAGAGGTTCGCGATCTTGTCGACCAGGTCGCGGACTCTCCGTGCGTACTCCTCGGGTGTCGCCAGCCAGGGCTCCACCTGTACACGCGCCTCGGCGCCTAGACGTTCCGCAAGCTTGCGATCCGAGAGCACACGCGTTAGTCCCTCGGCCAGCGCGTCCGCGTCGCCGGGAGGAACGAGGACGCCGGTCTCCCCGTTTGCGACGACGTCCAAGATCCCGCCGACCCGACTTCCCACGACCGCGCGACTACGGCACCCCGCCTCGATGACCACGCGGCCCATGCCCTCCGAGCGAGACGGGAGAACCAGCAACGTAGCGGAATCGAGCGCAGTCGCGACTTCCTCGGCGCTCAAGGACGGGCTCCACTCGACGCGCCCTGGCAGCTCCTCGACCAGACGTTCGACGATCGGTGCCAGCGTCCCTTGGCCGACGACGTGTAACACCGCATTCGGCACCGAGCTCGCCACACGACTCCAGGCTTCAGCGAGAACGTCGAACGCCTTGTAGCGCTCGAGCACGCCGACGAAGAGCGCTCGGGGCGCCTCCGGGAGCGGCACCACCGGATTCGCCGTGAACGGCTCGAGATCCATGAATGCGGCGAACTCCGCCGCGGGCTCGATCCCCTCCGCCCGCACGAGGTCGGTCGTGTACGTGCTGATCGTCCGCACCCCGTCCGCACGACTAAGCGCGCTTCGCGCAAGGGCGTCCGCGAGCGGGTCGAGCAGGCGTCGCGCACGGGAGCCGTAGAGCCTGGTCGGCGCCCGCCAGTCGCCGTGCAGGTCGAGGATCACCGCCGTCTTCGATCTCACCAGTCGCCGCGCGAGAAGCGCGAGCGCCGTCTCCTGGGCCCCCTGCGCGATAACCGCATCCGGTTGAAAGCGGCGGAGCTCTCGGGCGATCCGTCGAGGCAGCCGCGCGTAGTACAGGGGCCCGTCGAGCAGTCGGAGCGGAAACGGCCTCGTCAGCACCAGGCGCGGTTCGGGAGACGGCTTCCCGTCGGCAGCGGTGCCAAGCTGACGCCAGTCGAGCTCGCCGGAGAGCGCCTCGAAGCGCCGCTCGAGGCCGCGTCCGAGCGGAAAGCGAAATCTACCGCGCCCCACGAAGAGCACGCGCGGTCGAGCATGTCCGCTCATTGTGCGACCTCGCGCAAGATGGCCTCCAGCCGCGCGTAGAGGACCTCTGGACGCAGATGCTCGACGGAGGGAGCGGCCGCTGCCGCCAGACGCTCTCGAAGGCCTGGCTCGTCGAGCAGCAGGCGACGAATCGCCGCTGCAAGCCCGTCCGCATCCCCGACCGGAACGAGCAGGCCGTTCTCGCCGTCGCGCACGAGCTCCGGCACACCGCCGACGCTCGTTGCGATCACCGGCGTCCCGACGGCGAGAGCTTCCACGACCGTGTGCGGGAAGTTCTCCCAGGACGAGGTGAGGAGCGAGGCGTCCGCACCCCGGAAGAGGGTGAGCACGCCCTCCCGGTTCAGCGGGCCGAGGAAACGCACGCGGCCGTCGAGACCGAGCCCGGCTACCCGATGACGTATATCCGGCAGATCCGGTCCGTCCCCGGCGATCGCCAGCGTCACACCGCCGACGCGAGCAAGTGCGGCCAGAGCGACCTCGAGCGCCTTCTGCCTCGTGATCCGCCCGGCGAAGGCAAGCAGCGGCCCCTCGACAGCGAGCGCCGCGCGTGCCCCGTCGCGGTCGGGAAGAGACGGAAGCGCGGGAGCTGCATTCGGCAGCACCGTGACCCGCTCCCGTGGAACGCCCCAGCTCACCGCAAGCTCAGCGAGATATGTGCTCGGGCAGACGAGATGTGCAACACGCCGAAGCGCGCGATCGCGCGTGTGCCGCAGCCCCCGGACACGCCATCCACCCCCGAAGCGCTGAAACGCGTCGAGGTCGCCCTCGAACAACCCCCACCTTCGCGCGCGCTCGTAGGCCTCGTCCGCGACGAGCTTGACCACGACGGGTCGGCGCGCGAGCGACGACCCGAGCACGGCTCGGCCGAGCATGCTCGTGCCGTACACGACGTCGGCGTGCGTCGCGCGCTCCCGGATCCACGCCGCCACACGCGCGTGTCGCACTCCCGCTGGAGCTGCTCGATCGACCCAGCGAACCTCGTACGCCTGCTTCGCCGGCTGCGTTTCAGCAGTAGTCACGACCTCGACCGAGTGCCCCCGGCCGAGCAGGAAGCCGGCTAGCTCGGGTGCGTGACTCGCCGGCCCGCCGACGTCGGGGGGCCAGATCCCCGAGACGATCAGGACCTTCACGGCGTTACCGCGCCGTCATCTGGACCGTGTGCCGCCACATCGACCCGCAGGCGCGCGATTGCCACTGCCCAGGCGAGCGCGAACACGACCGTCGCCACGAGCACCGCGACGGCTGCGCCCGTCGCACCCCACTCCGACCCGAACAGCGCGACCAGGGGAATGACGACCAGCGCCTCCAGCCCGTGCGTCACGATCCGCAGGCGAGGACGCCCGATCGTCACCGGCAGCGACTTCGACCAGCCGAGCGCAAACTGGATTGCCGCGGCGACGAGGATGATGCGCGCCGCGTCAACCGAGCCTGAGTACTCGCTCCCGAAGACGGTCTCGACCAGCCACGGCATCGTGAGCAGGAACACCGGCACGGCGACGACCATGAGACCGACGGCGACCAGCGTGTACGCGCGCAAGCCCGCGAGAACGCTCGTTTGCCTGCCGTGCTCCCAGGCCCGCGTCTGGTCGGTGAGAAGAACGAGCCGTGCGGGTGAGCTCGCCGCCGAGAGACCAGTCTGCGGCGTCTGGGCGATGCGGAAGAGACCGACCTGTGTCGGACCCGCGACGATTCCGAGGACGAGGGGCACGAGCGTCGTCCGCAGCGAGACGACCCCGGTGCCTACGCTCGAAGCGATCGTGAACGAGATGACCTCGCGCCGGTCCTCCCCGAGTGGGCGGGACGGCGTCGCGGGAAACCGGCGAAAGGCGGCCAGACCGACAACGGAGATGGCGACCGTTGCGATCGCCTGCGCGACGACCATCGCCGCCAGCGTCTCGGTCACGCCATACGGAGCAGCGATCACGATCGCCGTCAGGCGCAAGGCCATGGCAAACGTCTGGTACGCGCCGCGCAGGTCGTAGCGTCCGCGGAGCAGGAGCGCGGTCGCGCCCACGTTCTCCGTCGCCTGCACGAGGGGCATGAGCGCACCCACGAGAATCGGAACAGCAAGACCCTCCGCGCCGAAGATCGAGTCTGCGACCGGAGCGAGGAGCGCCAGGGCGAGCGCGGCCAGGACTCCGCCGGCGAACTTGATCTGGAGCGCACGGACGAAGAGCCGGCGGAGCTTCCCCCACTCCTCGCCGACGACGTACCGGAATCCGAACTTCGTCAGCGGCTCCTCCACGGTCAGGTCGAGGAGGACCTGGAAGAAGCCGACGGCCGCGAGCGCGGTGACGTAGATGCCGAAATCCTCCAGGCCGAGGACGCGCGCTGCGACGACCGTCCCCAGGATCCCGAAGACGACCGCGGCGTAGACCCACGCGGCCGTCGCTGACCGACGCCAGAAGACCCGAGAGGCCATTAGATGCTTGGTCGGGAATTGACGCGCAGCCGAGGGCGGTCACGACCAAGCCGGGCGACGCACTCACTCGTCGTGCGGGCTGGTAAACCTGGACGGCGAGGGAGGGCGGCGATCCGGCGCCGTGTCGTGGTCGTCATCGGGCCCGCCGTGAATTCTCGACCAAGCATCTACAGGGTCAGTCTAGAGTCCGCGTCCGAATGCGAACCCTCCGCGATCTCGTCGACCGCGACGCCACCGGAGCGCTCCTCCTGGCGTTGGCGATTCCGTTTCTCTTCCTCCACGAGAAGTACCAGCCGGAACTCACGGTCGACCTCGGCTCGACGTCGGCGGACATCCGCCTGTCCGATCTCGCCGTGCTCGTGGTCGTCATCGCGGCCGGGATCTACGCGGGCCGCAAGGGCACGTCTCGCCTGGGGCCGGCCCGGATCCTGTGGATCCCCGGTTTCGCGCTCCTTCTCTGGCTCGCCTTCCAGGCCTTACGTCCGGCCTCCGTCGACGACGCCCTCTTCGAGGATCACCTCGTGAGCTACGTGAAGCTCGTCGAGTACGCGCTCATCGTCGTCGTCGTCCCGCTCCTCGTGCGGCGAACGCAAGACCTCACGATCGTCCTCGGAAGCCTCGTACTCTGGTCTGCCGTTGCGTCTGCGGTCGCCCTCGCGCAGTTCTTCGGGCTCGACATCTTCGACGCCTGGAACGCCGGCTGGCGTCAGCCGTCGTTCCTCGGACACCACGACCTGGCCGCGCTCAGCGCGATCTCCGTGGCACTCGCAGTGGCCGGAATCCTCGGCGGGCGAACCCGTCTCCCGGCCGCATCGCTCTGGGGACCGGCCCTGGTAGCGGGAGCGCTCGGGCTCATGCTGGCGGGCTCGCTCGCCGCGGCGGGAGGACTCGCGCTCGGTGCGCTCGTCGTCGCGATCGGCGCGCGAGGGCGCTTCGACCCCTCGCCGCGCCAGTTCCTCGCCGTCTTCGCGCTCGTGGTCGTCGTCGCGGGCGGGGTGACCGCGATCCGCGCCGACTCGCTGGAGCAGTTCGTCCGCTTCCTCGGAGTCCGCGGCGACGAGCGCCCGGAGGGAGTGGAGACCTACTCGCAGCGCACCGTGCTCGCGTATCTCGGCCTCCGGATCTGGGAGGACAACCCGGTCGTGGGCGTCGGCTGGCAACGCTCCGGGCGCGAGGACGTCTTCGAGCCCTACCTCGAGGATGCCCGCGAGCGCTTCCCCGACGTGGTCGACTTCGCATTCCCCGCGGCGGGCCGCGAGTGGGGTGTGCAGAACCTCTACGTCCAGATGCTCGCCGACGCAGGCATCGTCGGCCTCCTGCTCCTGCTCGCGGCCGGCTTCAGCGGGCTCGTGCTTGCCGGCCGGACGGTGACCTACGCACCGAACCCGTGGGCGACGGGAGCCGGGCTCGCGGTGATGTGCGGTTTGCTGACTCTCGGCGGGGAGTGGGCGTCGCTCGGAATCGTCTCGGGCATACCACTCCAGGCGGCAACGTGCCTCTTACTCGGCATCGCGGCGGCCGGGGCCGCGACCGTGGAGGAGGAAGCTGGCGTCTAGCTTGAAGAATGCCCGATCGGGAATTCACGGCGGGCCGGAGGACGGCCACGACACGGCGCCGGATCGCCCCCGGCTGCGCGTCCATTCCCGATCAGGCATCTAGTACGGTGACGCCCGCGTGAAGGTCCTCGTCACCGGCGGCGCCGGCTTCATCGGGTCGAACGTCGTTCGCGCCTTGCTCGCGCGGGGTGACGACGTCCGCGTGCTCGACAACTTCTCGACCGGCAACCGCGCGAACCTTGCCGGGCTCGATCGAGACGTGGAGCTCGTCGAGGGCGAGCTCCGCAGCTACGAGCGCGTGCACAACGCCGTTCGCGGAGTCGAGATCGTCTTCCACCTGGGAGCCCTCGGCTCGGTACCGCGCTCGGTACAGGATCCGCTGACGTCGAGCGCTGTGAACGTCGAGGGCACGTTGAACGTGCTCCTGGCTGCGCGAGACGAAGGTGTTCGACGAGTGGTGTTCGCGTCGTCCTCGTCGATCTACGGCAACCAGCCCGAGCTGCCGCTACGAGAGGCCATGGCGCCCGATCCCATCTCGCCTTACGGTGTCGCCAAGCTTGCCGCGGAACGGTACTGCGTGAGCTTTGCGCGAGTGTATCCCTTCGAGACGGTGGTGCTCCGCTACTTCAACGTCTTCGGGCTCCGGCAGGATCCGCGTTCGCAGTACGCGGCCGTGGTGCCGCTCTTCGTCACGGCGATCGCCGCCGGCGAGCCCGTCACGATCTTCGACGACGGCGGTCAGTCGCGGGACTTCACCTACGTCGAGAACGTGGTGGCGGCGAATCTGCAGGCCGCCGACGCCGAGGGCGTGAGCGGCCGCATCTTCAACGTCTCGGGGGGAGCACCGGCAACGGTGAACGAGCTGGCGGAGACGATCGGCCGACTGCTCGACAAGCCGATCGAGCGCCGCTACCTGCCCGCTCGCGCCGGCGATCTGCGCGACTCGTGGGCGGATGTGAGCGCGGCCCGTGAGGCGCTCGGATACGAGCCCACGGTGTCGCTCGAGGAAGGCTTGCAACGGACCGTGGAGTTCCTACTCGAACGAAAGGACTGACGATGGGCTATCGCTTCGGATCGATCGACGAGCTCGGAGAGGGGCACGGCTTCCGGAAGGTGCGCGCGCCACTCGGCGTGACGGCCTTCGGAGCGAACGTCATCGTGTACCCACCCGGATTCAAAGGTTTCCACCACTTCCACGACACCCAGGACGAGCTCTACTTCGTGCACTCGGGCTCGGCCCACGTCGAGGTCGAGGACGAAGACCGGATCCTCGGCCCCGGCGGGCTCGCGCACGTCGAGTCGACGACGCCACGCAGGGTCTCGAACGCAAGCGACACGGACGACCTCGTCATGCTCGTCATCGGCGGCAAGGGCGGCTACGTGGAGCGTGACGGCCACATGGTCGACGAGGCCGACGTCGAGCGGCGCGCGTCGTTTGGACGCGCGGATCCTAGGCCGTCCGAATCGCACTGAAAACCAGATCCTGCGAGAGCAGGCGAGCGTGGAGGCGACGGTAGCGACCGCCGAGAGGCGTGATCCGCACTCCCGTGAAGTCGGCGAGCAGCGCGCGGATGCCCGCGGGCGTGAACATATGCAGGTGCGTGGGGTCTCGCTCGGGCTGCAGCCCTCGGGCGAACCGCAGCCGGTTCTGCACCCGGAACGCGTTCGGCACCGAGCCCACGAAGACGCCATCCGGGCGGAGGACGCGACGCGCCTCTCCGACGAGCGCGCTGGGGAAGCGGACGTGCTCGAGGAGCTCGCCGGCGACGACCACGTCGAAGGTCTCGCTGTCCAGCGGCAGCGGCTCGTCGACGTCGGCCACGACAGGTGTGATCCCGAGCTGCTCGGCCTTCGCCAACGCGGCACGGTCGACGTCGACGCCGACCACCTCGTTTCCTTCCAGGAAGTTGCGGGTGAGCGCACCGGAGCGGCAACCGAGGTCGAGCACGTGCCCGCCTTGCCCGATCGCGTCCTGGAAGAGCGGAATTCGCTCGGGGACGAAGACGAAGTCGCCGGCGTTTCGGCGCTGACGGTGGTGGGCCTCGTACAGCTGGCCGAGACGCGTACTCACGGAGAGCTGACGGCGGCCTCGTGGCCGAGCGAGGAGATGGTTTTCCTCAAGCCGTCCTCCAGCTCGACCTCCGGCTGCCAGCCGAGCAACTGCTTGGCGCGGGTGATGTCCGGCTGGCGCACCTGCGGGTCGTCGACCGGAAGGGCCTCGTAGACGATCTCGCTCGAGGAGCCCGTGAGCCGGATGATCGTCTCGGCAAGCTCGAGCAGCGGCTTCTCGTCCGGGTTGCCGAGGTTGACCGGGAGATGCTCGTCAGACTCTGCGAGCAGGACGAGGCCACGGATCAGATCGTCCACGTAACAGAAGCTTCGTGTCTGCGAGCCGTCGCCGAACACCGTCAAGGGCTTTCCCGCGATCGACTGGTCGAGAAACGTCGGGATCGCGCGCCCGTCGTTGGGCCTCATCTTCGGCCCGTAGGTGTTGAAGATCCTCGCAATCCCAGTGTCCACGCCCTGCTGTCGGTGGTACGCCATGGCGAGCGCCTCGGAGTACCGTTTCGCCTCGTCGTAGACGCCGCGCGGGCCGATCGGATTGACGTGCCCCCAGTAGGTCTCGGGCTGCGGGTGCACCTGCGGATCTCCATACACCTCGCTCGTCGACGTGAGCAGAAAGCGCGCCCGCTTGAACTTCGCGAGGCCGAGCGCATGGTGCGTCCCGTACGAGCCGGTCTTCAGGGAGTGCAGTGGCATGCGGAGGTAGTCGATTGGGCTCGCAAGCGCCGCGAGGTGGTAGACGTAGTCGACAGGCCCGTCGACCACGATCGGATCGATCACGTCGTGATTCACGAACGTGAACGCGTCGTCGCGCAGGCGCTCGATGTTCTCGAGCGACGAGACGACGAGGTTGTCCAGGCAGATCACTCGCTGCCCGCGCGCGAGCAGCGCTTCGCAGAGATGCGAGCCGAGAAAGCCGGCGCCGCCGGTGACGAGGGACGTGGGCATGGTGTCGATGGTAGCCAGAGGGCCTTCGACCTCTGGGTACGCCGTGGCGGGCATTGCTCCTGCGTTGACCTAGTGATCGGCGCGCCTACACTGAAAGAGCGTGACGTCGACCAACATCCGGAAACGGACCTCGATCGCGCTCGTGTCGATCTTCGCCTTCGCGATTCTGTGGATCACGTCCGCTGGCGCGGTAACGCCGGGCGACCTCGACCCGAGCTTCGGGACGGGCGGCAAGGTCGCCACGGATTTCGGCGGCTCAGAAGCTGCTCAGGCTCTGATCTTGCAACCGAACGGCAAGATCGTCGTCGGTGGCTCCACGTATCAGGGCGACGAGGTCACGGCCGCGTTGGCTCGGTACCTCCCCGATGGCTCTCTCGACCCCGTGTTCGGCGGCGACGGCACAGTCACGCTTGGCGTGAGCGGCTCGATCTGGGGACTCGCGCTCCGACCAGGAGGAGGAGTCATTGCTGTGGGTGAATTCGGGGCCGTCCGCATTCAGTGGAACGGCCTGCTCGATACGACCTTCGGCACGAACGGCGTAGCACAGCTCCCCTTCGGCAACGCGTGGGACCTCGCGATCCAGCAGGACGGCAAGATCGTGGCCGTCGGCTGCAACGGATGCCTGGGGAACAGCGACTTCCGCGTCGCGCGCCTGAACCCAGACGGAACCACCGACGAGAGTTTTGGCAATGGCGGCGAGGTCGACACTGATTTCGACGCTCAGGACACGCCCTTTGCGGTGGCAGTTCAACGAGACGGCAGGATCGTCGTCGCCGGTTGGGCTGAGAACGCCAACTCCACGGAGAGTGACTTCGCGCTCGCTCGCTACAACCCGGACGGGAGTCTCGATTCGACCTTCGACGGCGACGGACGGACGACGATCGACTTTGGAGCTCGGGAGTTCGCCTACGATCTCGCGGTTCAGTCCGACGCAAAGCTTGTCGTCGTAGGACAGAGCACGCTACCCCCCACCGGGAACGACTTTGCGCTTGCCCGGCTCAATACCGACGGCAGCCTCGACACCCAAGGTCTCGACCGGTACCTCGACGCGCCTTTCGGCACTGGCGGAAAGGTCCTTACGAGCTTCGGGGACGATGACATCGCGACGTCAGTCGAGATCGAACCGGGTGGCAAGATTCTCGTAGCCGGGCTCGCAAGCCCCGAGGGAACGGACGGCGACTTCGGGCTAGTGCGGTACACCGTCGACGGAAGTGTCGATTCGAGCTTCGGCACGGCGGGAAAGGTGACGACCGCGATGACGACTGGAGAGGACGTGCCCTGGGGAGTTGTCGTTCAGCGGGACGGCCGAATCGTGGTGGCCGGAGGCAGCCAAGGAAGCGGCTCCGACGACTTCCTTCTCGCCCGCTATCAGGTCAGAGGATGCTGCTTCATCGATGGCTCGCCGCCCGGCGGACCACCCGATCCGGGGCCGCTTCCGTAACCCTCCACTGTCTGTTCGAGCCAGTTTTCGACGCGGAGCCCAGGCACCCGCTCGAAGTGGCGCACGTTGCCCGTCACCAGCGTGAGGTCGTGCGCGAGGCAGATCGCGGCGATGCGCAGGTCGGGATCCTCGAGTCGACGACCGGCCGCCTCGAGCTCGACGCGGATATCGGCGTACGAGCGAGCGGCTGGCTCGTCGAACGGAAGGATCGAGACATCTCCCCCGACGTACTCATCGATCGCCTGGTGAAGAACCGCGCTCCGCCGCCGGCCCGCGCCGTACAGCAGCTCGCCGAGAGTGATCGTCGTGGTGAAGTGCTCGTCCGCGGGAATCTCCGCGAGCTTGCGCTGCGCAGCCGGTGGCGCACCGCTCCTCAAGAAAACGCTGAGAACGTCGGTATCGAGGCAGATCATGCGTCGTCGGGGAACGGATCAGCGCGGGGACGCTGGTTCTTGCGATCCGCGACAATCTGCTGCATGTCCTCGTGCCACTCGTCCACGCCTTCGACGCCTTCCAAAGCGCCCATGATCGCGAGGAGGCCGCGTTTCTTCGGCGGTGGTTCGGTTGCGGCCTCCCACGCCGCCACGAGCGCCAGCACAGGCAGCCCGCGTCGGGTGACGAGGAACCGCTCCCCGCGGCCTACTCGTTCGATGAGCTCCGAGAACCTCCGCTTCGCCTCAGCTACGCTCAACACCTCGGTCATAGTGACATTCTGCCGCTCAAATGTCATCGTGTCCACTACGAACGTGTCCCGAGCCATGCGGCGCGAAACACTTGAGGCGTGACCCCGGAGGCGAGCTCGAGAACGGCGTGCTGCAGAGCGCCGGCTGGTTCGTCGTCAACGCGCGGTAGTCACGCTGGCTGCACAGCGAGCTCGGTGCCTGCTGCGGCGAGGAACCGGGGCAGGAGGACTTCCTCGTCTTGCGTGGCGAGTGCGTCCTGATCGTCGAGGGCGAGGAGCGGCCACTCCGCCAGTGGAATCTCGTTCACTGCCCGCCCATGACCAAGCACGTCATCGTCGGTGCCGGCACCGAGCCGCGCTCGTGCTGGGCGTCGGGGCGCGAAAGGGGCAGATCTCGATGCTGACGTCCTCGAGGTTGTTCACGCGCGCTGCACGCGGATCAGATCGTGGCGATCGGCAACGTGCAGCGCAGGCGACTGCGTGGCCGCGGCACGGATGGGATCGTGGCGGCTCACGCGTCGAGCGGTAGCCGCTGCACCAGCGCGTCCACGCGCGCGAAGCCGTCCTTCGCTCCTTCCTCGACGCCGTACTGCATCGTCGTGTCGCGCTCCTCGGTCGTAGCGAAGCGCATCGTCTGCGTCAGCTTC
>Ga0136613_10000504_pt1 | contig 18102 bp, 21 predicted proteins | sample AntDrymUQ2722106_2_FD_106649 | JGI IMG/M metagenome (GOLD analysis project Ga0136613, IMG submission 106649) | Polar desert sand microbial communities from Dry Valleys, Antarctica - metaG UQ272 (21.06) | ecosystem: Environmental > Terrestrial > Soil > Desert | place: Antarctica: Dry Valley... | reverse complement strand
TCGAGGGCGGCCAGACGATGAACCCGTCCACTGAGGACATCGTCAAGGCGATCGAGGCCACGCCCGCAACCGAGGTGCTCGTGCTGCCGAACAACTCCAACGTGATCCTCTCGGCGGAACAGGCGGCGAAGCTGGCGACGAAACCCGTGCGCGTGATCCCGTCGCGCTCGGTTCAGGCCGGGCTCGCCGCGATCGTCCGCTACCTACCCTCGCTGAGCGCCGCCGAGAACGAGACCGCGATGACCGAGGCCCTCGAGCAGGTCGCAACCGGCGAGGTCACGGTCGCCTCGCGCGACGTCGAGCTCGACGGCGTCGCCGTGCGCAAGGGCTCGTATCTCGGACTCGCCGACGGCGAGGCGGTGGCGTCGTCAGCCGATTTCGACGAGGTCGCCTTCGCCGTCGTCGAGCGCCTGCTCGTGAACGGCCGTGAGGTGCTGACCATCCTCACGGGAGCCGACGAACCCGAGCTCGCCGGGATCCTGAGCCGGCTCGAGCAGAGCCACCCTGACGTGGAGCTCGACGTCCAGCCTGGCGGCCAGCCGCACTACCCGCTCCTCCTCGCGGCCGAGTGAGCGCGCTGGCCGAACCGCTCCGGATCCTGCTCGTCGAGGACAACGACGTCTTCCGCCAGGCACTCGAGCTTCTGCTCGGGCTCGAAGAAGGACTCGAGGTCGTCGGCGCGGTCACGAACGGCAACGCCGTGCTCGAAGCGTGCGCTGCGCTCGACCCGGACGTCGTCGTGATGGACTTTCGGCTGCCGGGAATGGACGGCGTCGAGGCGACGATGGCGCTTCATGCGGTCCGTCCCGAGATCGCGGTCGTCTGCCTGACGGCCTCGGCGAGCCCTCGCGAGCTGGATGCGCTCGTGGCGGCCGGCGTGGTCGCCTGCCTGCGCAAAGATCAGTCGCTCGACGAGATCGTGGGCGCGATCCGTAGGGCGGGAGCCCCGGTCGCATGACGCTGACGAACGAGAACACGGCGATCGTGATCGACTCGACGGCCGACTTCCCGGATGCGCAGGAGCGCTTCTCCAACATGAGGGTCGTCCCGCTCTACGTCAGCTTCGGCGCCGAGACCTTTCGCGACTACGTCGAGCTCGACCCGCACACGTTCTACGCGCGGCTGCGGTCGGCCTCTGCGACACCGACAACCTCGCAGCCGACCCCGCAGGACTTTCTCGCGACCTACGAGGCGCTCTCCGGCTACGAGCGCGTCTACTCGCTTCACATCTCGTCGCGACTCTCGGGCACCCACGGCAGCGCGACGCTCGCCGCCCGCGAAGTCGGTGACGACCGGGTTCGGCTGATCGACACCGAGTCCGTCTCGGTCGGGATCTCGATGCTGGCGCTCGGGATTCGGCGTCTGCTCGAGCGCGGGACGAGCGATACGGAGATCGAGGCGCTTGCGGCGAGCCACAGGCAGCGCTCCGGCCTCCTCTTCACCGTCGACACGCTCGAGTTCCTGGCGAGGGGCGGCCGGATCGGACGGGCGAAGGCGCTCGCCGGCAGCCTGCTCAACGTGAAGCCGATCCTGACGATTTCGGACGGCGAGGTAGTGCCGCTCACCCGCGTTCGCGGCCGCGGCCGCCAGAAGGCGCTCCAGGAGTTCCGCCGCCGCTTCGAGGCGGCGACGACCGACGCGGACGGCCTCCACGTCGGAATCGCCCACGCCGAGGCAGACGAGGCGGTCGCACAGCTCCAGGCGCTCGTGCTCGAGGCCCGCCCGCAAACCGAGATCGAGCTCGTGACGTCGCTCGGCGCCGTCGTCGGCACCCACGCCGGCCCCGGCACCGTCGGCTTCTTCTGGTTCCAGGATTAGTCCGGCCGGACCGACTGCGATACTCGGCGGATGCGCCGGCTCCCGCCCGGTTTCGCCGCTCTGGACCCGCCCGAGGGCGGCTGGCCGCCGACTCGCGGCCGCTTCCGGCCCGAGCGGCTCGAGGCGCCCGTCGAGACGCTGCCCGGGGTCGGGCCAACGCTCGCGAAGCGGCTCGCGAAGCTCGGGCTCGAGCGGGTTGGCGATCTGCTCTCGCATCGCCCGCGCCGGTACGAAGAGCCGGCCCCGCAGCGACGGATCGCGGAGCTCTCTCTTGCTCCACCTGGGGGCGACGAGGAAGCTCTGATCGAGGGCGAAATCCTGAAGACCTCGTCGCGCCACGGTCGCGGCCGATTGCGGATCCTGACCGCCCAGGTTGCGGACGCCTCCGGTCAGATCTCGGCCACCTGGTTCAACCAGCCGTGGCTGCAAGAGAAGCTCGTGCCGGGCACCCGCGTCCGCCTGCGCGGGACGACGAACCGCTACGGCTTCCAGGTGCGCTCCTTCGACCTGAACGGCGGCGGCGCGACAGCGGACTACGCACCGGTCTATCCCGCGAGCGAGGAGATCTCCGCCGCGAAGGTGCGCGAGCTGGTCACGAACGCGCTAGCGCACGTTCGTGACTACCCCGATCCGCTGCCCGTCTCCGTCAAGCTGGAGCGAGGGCTTCCGTCGAAGTCCGATGCGCTCTTCGCGCTGCACGCCCCGCGCTCGCTCGCCGAGGCGGAGGAGGGGAGACGCCGGCTCGCCTTCGACGAGCTGCTCGTCCTCCAGCTCGCGCTCGCTCGGCAGAACGCGGAGCGGGAGCAGGCGGTCGCAGCGGCTCTCCCCGAGCCGGGCGAGCTGATCGACCGCTATCGCGCTGCGCTGCCCTTCACGCTCACCGAGCACCAGGAGAGCGCGATCGCGGAGCTCGACGCCGATCTCGCCCGGACGACGCCGATGCAGCGCCTGCTCCAGGGCGATGTTGGCTCCGGCAAGACCGTCGTCGCGCTCTACGCGCTCCTGCGCGCGGTCGAGGCGGGTCGGCAGGGAGCCTTGATGGCGCCGACGGAGACGCTCGCCGAGCAGCACTTCCTCACGATCGAGGGGATCTGCGCGCAGCTGGGTGTCTCCTGTGCGCTCGTCACCGGCTCGGCGAGGTCGCCGGATGCCGCGCTCGCGGACGTCGTCGTCGGGACGCACGCCCTGATCCAGCAGGGCTTCGAGCTCCGCGACCTCGCCGTCGCGGTCGTCGACGAGCAGCATCGCTTCGGCGTCGAGCAGCGCTCGGCGCTTGCCGAGGGTCGCAGCCCGCACGTCCTCCACATGACCGCCACGCCGATCCCGCGCACGCTCGCGCTCACGGTCTATGGCGACCTCGCGGTGAGCGAGATCGCGAAGCCGCCCGCCTCGCGCAAGCCGATCGTGACGGCCTGGGTGACGGACGAGCGCAGCTCCGAGGCGTACACGCGGCTTCGCGCGCACCTCGCGGAGGGCCGGCAGGCCTACGTCGTCTGCCCGCTGATCGAGGAGTCCGCGACGTCGCCCGCACGGGCCGCCGAGCAGGAAGCCGATCAGCTTCGCGGCGGCGAGCTAAAAGGCTTCAGGGTTGGTTGCATGCACGGGCGGCTGAAGCCGGCGGCGCGCCGGGAGCTGATGGCGAGCTTCAAGGCGCGCGAGCTCGACGTCCTCGTCGCGACAACCGTGATCGAGGTCGGGGTCGACGTCCCGAACGCGACGATCATGATCGTCCAGGAAGCCGATCGCTTCGGGCTGGCACAGCTCCATCAGCTCCGGGGGCGCGTCGGCCGGGGCGCCGAGCAGTCCTATTGCCTCCTGATCTCGCGCGCGAAGGAGGAGCTGACCGAGTCGGCGACCGAGCGATTGACGGCGCTCGTCGCCTCGACGGACGGCTTCGAGCTCGCCGAGCGCGACCTCGAGATCCGCGGCGGCGGCCAGCTCCTCGGCGCCCGCCAGTCGGGGCTCTCGGATCTCCGCTTCGCGCGGATCACGAAGGACCTCGGGCTGCTCGAGGCCGCCCGCGACGCGGCCCGGTCGCTGCCGGTGGAGACGATGACGGCGGAGGTCGATGCGCTGCTCGGCGGAGCGGAGCACCTTGGCGCGTCGTGACGTTGAGCAGCTAGCGAGCGCCGAGGCCCAGGAAAGCCGACTCGCCCATTGCCGCTAGAGAGGCGGCGGCGATCTGAAGGCGGCCTGAACCGGCCAAAGCGTCGGCGCAGGGTCGAAGCGGCAGAGGAAGATCAGCTCCGCGTCGTCGCCGTGCCCGGTGACCGCGTGTTCCCACGAGTCAGGGAGCCCGGGCGGTGCATCGAAATGGAAGAAGTGGCTTCGGGCCGGTCTCCCAAGACCATCACGATGGTCGTGCGTGCCTAGAAGCGTTGGCTCGGAAGTCAGGCGCACGCCCGTTTCCTCGGCTACCTTCACGCACGGCGGCGTCACGGACGTCCTCACCGGGTTCCAACCCGCCCGCTGGAACCTGCGTTCCGGAGTCAGGATGGTCTCGGTGCTCGAAGACGAGAAGGTAGTGGTCACGCTCGACGTAGACGACGACTCGATGCCTCAACTCGTCAGAATCCTAGTGGGCGTGTGCGAGAGGAACCCGCACTGCGCCGGTGTGCTGACATCGGCCCGATCCGGCCTGGTGGTAGCATGTGACCACGATGACGCGCATCGGTATCCGGGAGCTCCGCGACACTCTCACGCAGACGATCCGGCGCGTGCGCGCGGGTGAGAGCGTGACCGTCACGCACGACGGAGAGCCGGTAGCGATCCTCTCGCCGTATCCCGAAGACCGGCTCGCGCAGCTGATCGCGGAGGGGAAGGTGCGCCCCGCGCTGAAGCCGCTCAGGCCGCTTCCCGAGCCGGTGCAGGTGACGGGCCCGATGACCGCGAGCGAAGCGCTCGAGGACGATCGCGGCGACTGATCTCGTCTACGCCGACTCCTCCGCGCTCGTCAAGCTGGCAGTCGACGAGCAGGAAACCGAGGCGCTCCGCGCCTACGTCGATCGAGCAACGTTCGAGCTGATCAGCTCGGTGCTCGCGATCGTCGAGGTCCAGCGCGGGATCCGACTGGCCGATCTCCGAACTCCGGTCCGGACTGCGCACGACGTGCTCGATCGCGTCCTGCTCATCGATCTCGACCGCGGGCTCCTGCACGACGCAGTCTCCTTCACCTCGTCTCGCGTCCGCTCGCTCGACGCCATCCACCTTGTCAGCGCCCGCCGATCGGGCGCACGGCAGATGCTCGTTTACGACCGCCGACTCGCCGAGGCCGCCTCGGCGGCAGGGCTCGAGGTGCTCCAGCCAGGGGTCTAGGGAAGCAGCTCGAACGAATCGACGTGCTTCGGCCGGACGACCGAGAAGTGCCGGCGATCTAGCGTGGCGATGGTGGTGAGCCCGAGCCGCTCGGCGGCCGCCACGACCGACGCATCGACGGTGCCGAGCGGCAGGTCGCCGTACCGCTCCACGAGCTCGGCGATGCGGAGCCAGTCAGACGCGTGAACGGGCTCGACGATGAGATTTCCCAGCCCGAGATCGGTGAGAAAGCGAAGCTCCGCGTCCGGGTGCAGACGCGCCGCCATCAGATGCGTCACCTCGGCAACCGTCAGGACGGGAACCAGCAGCGGGCCGGTGAAGCTCTCGAGTAGCGCGAGGCACCGGTCGTGATCCGCGGCGTCGCGATCCGCCACGGCGAGCAATGGCCCGGCGTCGACTACGAGCGCCGTGGATCGCTCCACTCTTCGGCGAGGATCTCCTCGATGCGGGAGGCGATCGTGCCATCCCCGCTCGCGCCGGCCGCCGTGAAGAGGAAGCGGCGCCGGTCCGGCGGCCCGCCGTTGGCATAGAGCTCGAGCGCTTCCCGAATCACTTCCGAGAGCGTGCCGTTGCGCTGCGCTGCGATGTGTCGCAGCTTTGTGTCAAGTTCCTCACTGATCTTGATCGTCGTCCGCTTCATGGGTATGCCAGCATACCACTCATGAGAATCGTCGCCGGTAGCCAACGTGGCGCCCGAATCGCCGCGCCTCCTGGGCTCGCGACCCGGCCTACCGGCGATCGTGTTCGTGAGGCCGCCTTCAACCTGATCGGGCCGGTCGAGGGGGCGAGCGTGCTTGACCTCTATGCCGGCTCGGGCGCCCTCGGCCTCGAGGCACTCTCGCGCGGAGTTGCGAGCGTGACCTTCGTCGAGTCCGATCGCGCCGCCTGCCGCATGATCTCCGAGAACCTCGCGAAGCTCCGGTTCACCGGCGCCCGGGTCGTCTGCGCCGACGCGGTCTGGACGCTGCGGCAAGAGACCCGCGCCTACGACCTCGTGCTGGTCGACCCGCCCTACGAGCAGTGGGCCGAGCTCGAGCCGAAGCTCGCAGCGCCGCTTGCGCGCGTTCTCGCTCACGACGGGCTCCTTGTCGTCGAGACGAGCTCGCGGACCGAGCCGGCGCTGCCGCTCGCGCTCCGCACCTCCCGGCGGTACGGTTCCGCGCGGCTCACCCTCTTCGAGCACCCATCTTGATCACTGCGATCTATCCAGGCACGTACGACCCGGTCACGCTCGGCCACGTCGACGTGATCGAGCGTGCGGCCGCGATCTTCGACCGGATCGTCGTCGGCGTCGTCGGCAACCCGCAGCACAAGACGCCGATGTTCACGCTCGACGAGCGGGTCGGCTTCCTGCGCGAGGCGCTCGCCGACCTGGCGAACGTCGAGGTGGACGTCTTCTCCGAGCTCGTCGTCGACTTCGCGCGGCGCTGGCAGGCGAAGGTGATCGTCAAGGGCCTTCGTGTGATCTCGGATTTCGAGTGGGAGTTCCAGATGAATCAGCTGAACCGGCATCTCGCACCCGAGATCGAGACCGTCTACGTGATGGCGAGCCCGCAGGTCAGCTTCGTCTCGTCGAGCGGGGTGAAGGAGATCGCCGCCTTCGGCGGAAAGGTGGACGAACTGGTGCCGGAGCCCGTGGCGCGCCGACTCGCGGAGAGGTTTCCGAACGGCAGACCCGGTGCCCCGGAGAATCCCCGAGAGTAGACTTCTGGAGACAAATGGACGTTCTCGTTCTCATCGACAAGCTCGACGACCTCGTGCACAACGCGAAGGCCGTGCCGCTCACCGACCAGGTGCGGATTGACCGCGAGGAGATCTACGACATCCTCGACCAGATGCGCGCGACGATTCCGGAAGAGATCAAGCAGGCGCGCTGGATCGTCAAGGAGCGGCAGGAGATGCTCGCCGAGGCAAAGCGCGAGACCGACCGGCTGCTCGGCGAAGCGCGGGAGCAGGCGGTGCGCGAGGCCTCGCAGACCGAGATCGTCAAGCTCGCGGAGCGCCAGGCGCAGGAGATCGTGGACGACGCGCGCCGCCAGGCGCGCGAGACGCGGCTCGAGATGGAGGACTGGGCGGATGGGATCCTCTCGACGCTCGAGGTCAATCTCGACAAGTTCCTCACTGCCGTCAAGCGGGGCCGCGAGCGGCTGCACGAGCGCTCGCAGGAAACCGTCGTCGCGGGCGTCGGCCCGCGCGAGCTCGACGAAGACGGCTCCTACCTCTAGTTCGCTCGCGCTCCCGACCGGCGACCGAGCCTCACGCGTTACCCTCGGCCGATGACGCGCTTTCCGCTCAGGCGGCTCCGGCTTCGCTCAGGCGAGGTTCAGCGCGACGCAGTCGAGATCGAGCTGGAGCCTTTCGATCTCGGCGGCCAGCGCTACCTGCCCGTGCCGCAGGTGGTGGAAGCTGAGCTCGTGATCACCCAGGCGACCACCGGACTTCTCTTCGAGCTGCGCTTCGGGGTGCGGCTGCACGGGCCGTGCATGCGCTGCCTCGCCGACGCGGCGCTCGACAACCGCGTCGACGCGCGCGAATACCACGCGGCGGCGGCGGGCGGAGACGAGGAGCTGCAGAGCGAGTACGTGGTCGACGATCAGCTCGAGCTGACGGCCTGGGCGCGCGATGCGATCGCACTGGCGCTCCCCGATCAGATCCTGCACGATCCGGATTGCGCTGGGCTCTGCCCGGTCTGCGGGAAGGATCTGAACGTCGAGTCGCATACGCACGACGACGTGTCGAACGATCCCCGTTGGTCGGCGCTCGAGGGCCTGCGCGACCGCCTCTGAGCCTTCCGTCGCAGTGGACGGGCCACCGTCTCCGAAAGACGTGTCGGTTTCGGACGGTATGCTGCGCGTGGCGCTTCGGCGCCCTCCAATGACGGACTAAACGAGTCATAGACGTCCTCTGCGCCCGCCAACGGCGCTCTCGTTCCCGTCTTCGTAGGAGGTATCGCCCGTGCGCGTCTCACTCGGCGGCGTCGTCAAGGCGTACGGCGCCAACACCGTGCTCGATCGAGTCGACCTGGCGCTCGGCGCGCGCACGCGGCTCGGGCTCGTCGGCCGGAACGGCGTCGGCAAGTCGACCCTGCTCCGGCTGCTCGCCGGGGTGCAGCTTCCGGACGAGGGCCGCGTCGAGCGGACGCCGGCGACACTGACCGTGGGCTACCTGCCGCAGGAGCACGATCGCCGACCGGAAGAGACGCTGCTCGGCTACCTCGCTCGCCGCACCGGCGTCGACGATGCGCAGGCGGCGGTCGAGCGGCACACGACGACGTGGGACGCCGAGGCGTACGGCGCCGCGCTCGAGCGCTTCCTCGCGCTCGGCGGCGGCGACCTCGAGCACCGCGCCCGCACGGTCTGCGCCGAGCTCGGGCTCGACGTCTCGCTCGAACAGGAAACCGCGACGCTCTCCGGCGGCGAAGCTGCGCGAGCCGGTCTCGCAGCGATCCTGCTCTCGCGCTTCGACCTGCTCCTGCTCGACGAGCCGACGAACGACCTCGACTTCGACGGGCTGGAGCGGCTCGAGCGCTTCGTAGCTGGCTTCGATGGCGGGCTCGCCGTTGTCTCGCACGACCGCGCCTTCCTCGATCGCACGGTCGAGCGGATCGCCGAGATAGATCCCTGGACTCATCGCGTCAGCGAATGGGCCGGCACCTGGAGCGACTACGAAGCGGCACGCGACCTCGCCCGCGCCCGGCAGTACGAGGCGTTCGCCGACACGGAGGAGAGACGCAGCGAGGTGGAGGCGTTGCTCGCCGCCCGGCGCAACCAGGCGCGAGCCGGCGGCGGGATGGCCGACCGCCGCGGCACGAAGGCGCTCGCCGGCAAGGTGCGCCAGGCGCGGCGATCGCTCGAGCGGATCGAGCACGTCGAGAAGCCGTACGAGCCCTGGCAGCTCCGGCTCTCACTGAACGCGCGGCAGCGTCCCGGCGATCGCGTAGCCGTGCTCGAGGGCGCCGTCGGCGTGCGCGGCGACTTCCGGCTCGGCCCGATCGACCTCGAGCTCGCGCCGGGTGAGCGCGTCGCGATCACCGGAAGAAACGGCAGCGGCAAGTCGACGCTGCTGGCGCTCCTGCTCGGCGAGCTCCCGCTGAGCGACGGCCGGCGCGTCGTGGGCCGCTCGACCGTGATCGGGTCGCTCGACCAGCGACGTCAGGCCTACGACGGCTCGACACAGACCCTGGCCAGGTTCATGGAACGGACCGGGCTGACGCCGCTCGACGCCCGAACGCTGCTCGCGAAGTTCAACCTCGGCGCCGACCACGTCGAACGCGCCTGCGAGACGCTCTCGCCGGGCGAACGCACCCGTCTTCACCTCGCCGAGCTGATGGCACGCGGGGTCAACTGCCTCGTTCTCGACGAGCCGACGAATCACCTCGACCTCGAGGCGATCGAGGAGCTCGAGAGTGCGCTTGCGACGTACGAGGGCACCGCGGTCGTGGTCTCGCACGACCGCCGCTTCCTCGAGCGCGTCGCGCCGACCCGCGAGCTCGCGCTCGGCTGATCGGCGCGACGTTTCGCTACACTCGGCAGCCGCCGATGGCAGTCCCCAAGAAGAAAACCTCGAAGGCACGTCGAGACAAGCGCCGCGCTCAGCACGGGATCGAGTCGCCGCGCGTCAACGTCTGCCCGACCTGTCATCAGCCCAAGCGCCCGCATCACGTGTGCCCGACCTGCAAGACGTACAAGGGCCGCGAGATCGAGCCGCTCCGCACTCCCGCTCCGTAGCGAATGACTCGCGCGTTCCTGGCGCGTTCCTGACGGTGCACGGCCGGAGAGGACAGTATGCGTAATACGGACTCGGAGAGCCGGGTGCCGTCAGGGGCCGGGCGACGGCGGAGCCGGAGATCACATGAACAACTGGGCCCGGTGGGAGCCGGCGCCGGCCAGGGGCGGGCGCGCATCGCGGTCGATGCGATGGGCGGGGACGGCGCCCCTGACGAGGTCGTCGCGGGCGCGCTGCTCGCCGCAGGCAAGGGGCTGACGCCGATCCTCTTCGGGCCGGCGGGGCTCGAGACCGGCGGGCTCGAGCTCGTCGAGGCGCCCGACGTGATCGGGATGCGCGAGAAGCCGTCCGAAGCAGTCCGCGCGAAGCCGGACTCGTCGCTCGTCGCCGCCTGCCGAGCTGTCGCTGCCGGTCATGCCGACGCCGTCGTGTCGGCCGGCAGCACCGGCGCGATGCTCGCTGCCGGCCTGATCCACCTGCGGCGGCTCGAGGGCGTCGCGCGACCGGCGATCGCCGTCGTGATCCCAACCGCCAGGGGTCCCTCGCTCCTGCTCGACGCGGGCGCGAACGCCGACGCGCGTCCGGAGCACCTGCTCCAGTTCGCCGCGATGGGCTCGATCTTCGCGCGGGAGCTGCTCGCGGTCGCAAGCCCCGAGGTTCGCCTGCTCTCGATCGGCGAGGAGCCCGAGAAGGGGAACCAACTGACTCTCGAGGCGCATGCGCTTCTCGCGAACGCCGCCGATCTCGGCTTCGCCGGCAATGCGGAGAGCGGCGACCTCCTCGCCGGAGCTGCCGACGTCGTCGTCTGCGACGGCTTCACCGGCAACGTCGCGCTGAAGCTTCTCGAGGGAACGATCTCCACCTTGCTCGACGCCCTCCGCTTGGAGATCGCGTCGACGCCGAGCGGACGCCTCGGCGGCCTCCTGATCCGCCCAGCCGCTCAGCGCCTGCGCGACCGCCTAGATCCCGACACCTACGGTGGTGCCTACCTGCTCGGGCTGCGCGGCCTCTCCGTGATCGCGCACGGCAACTCGTCCCGTGCTGCGATCGGAAATGCGATCCGGCTCGCCGCCCGCGGAGTCGAGCGTGACGTCGTCGCTCGCCTGGCTGCGAGCATGCCGGAGCGCCGTTCGGCGACGACTGTATGATCGGCGCGCTCTACTCCCACCGCTTACTCCCACCCATCCATTCGTTCAAGTGAGGTCGATGTGGCAGCGTCGCGTGAAGAAGTCTTCGAACGGGTCAAGGAAGTCCTGACTGAGCAGCTCGGGGTCGAAGAGGCCGACATCAACGAGGAGGCCTCGTTCCAGGAGGATCTGGACGCCGACTCGCTCGACCTCGTCGAGCTGATCATGGAGCTCGAGGATCAGTTCGGGATCAAGATCTCGGACGAGGACGCCCAGAAGATAACCACGGTCGGTCAGGCCGTCGACTACGTCTCGACCCACCAGTAACGCGGCGCCGACAGGCGACCCGGAACCACTCGGGCGCCTGCTCGACTCGCTTCCCGCCGAGCGGCTCGAGCACGTTTTCACGCACACGTCCTGGGCATCCGATCGTGCCGCCTCGTACGAGCGGCTGGAGTTCCTGGGCGACAGCGTGCTGGAGCTCGCGATCGCGCGCGAGCTCTACAACCGCTACCCGGATGCGGCGGAGGGCCGGCTCGCGAAGATCCGCTCGCACGTCGTCTCCCGGGCGAGCTGCGCGCTCGTCGCCCGCGACCTCGACCTCGGTGCGCGCCTCGGGAAGGCGGCCGCGGCCGGCGGGATCGCCCCGGAAGAGCTGGCGCGGATCGTCAAGAGCAGGAACGTGACGGCGGCGCTCCTCGAGGCGGCGATCGCAGCGCTCTTCCTCGTCCACGGCTACGAGCCGATCGAGGCCGCGATCGTGGCGGCCTTCTCGGACCGGATCGACTATGCCTCCTCGACTCACGTCGACCACAAGACCGAGCTCCAGGAGGCGCTCGCGCGGTCGGGCCGGTCCGTGTCGTACTCGGTCCTCAGCGTCGAAGGGCCTCCGCACGATCGCCGCTTCTCCAGCGCGGCGCTCGTCGACGGGGAGGAGCTCGGCCGCGGAGTTGGTCGCTCGAAGAAGGACGCCGAGCAGGCTGCGGCGAGCGAGGCGCTGGCGGCGCTCTTGGGCGCGGCCTAGCCTCCCCCGCCCTGTGTGCTAACTTCGGCACATGCGTTTGCACATCACTCTGGCCGACGATCTCGTCGCGCAGGTCGACCGCCGGGTAGGCCCGCGCCGGCGAAGCGCGTTCATCGCCCGCACGGTTGAGCAAGCGCTTGACGACGCGCGGCGCTGGGACGAGATCGTCGCCTCGCTCGGAGCCCTCAGCGACGGTCACGACTGGGACGGCGATTCCGGCGAATGGGTGCGCGAGCAGAGGCGGCACGATCCACGCCGCACCGGCTGAGAGTCGGTGTCGCTTCTCCTCGATACGACCGTCTTGATCGACGTGCTCCGCGGGAGACCCGCAGCGGAGCGCCTCAGCAAGCTCAGGGAGCTCGAGCCCGTTCCTTACGTCTGTGCGATCAACGTCGAGGAGCTCTGGCGCGGGCATCGTCCCGGCGAGGAGGCGGTGCTGGAGAGGTTCGTCGGCGCGCTTCGCCTCGCCCCGCTCGGCACGGTGGAGGGCGAGCTCGCGGGTGGCTGGCGTCGGACGTTCGCGGCGAAGGGCCTGACGTTGAGTCAAGCCGATTGCCTGATCGCGGCCGCGGCGGTGGGCGTCGGCGCGGTGCTTGCAACAGGCAATCCGAAGGACTTTCCGATGCCCGGCGTCAGCATCGAGCACTGGCTCGTGGGCGAATGACCGTCGCCGTCCGCCCAAGCCTCGTCCGCAGGCCGCGCTAGCCTCGTTCCGTGCACCTGCGCTCTCTCCGCCTGCGTGGATTCAAGTCGTTTCCGGACACGCTCGAGCTGAAGCTGGAGCCGGGGGTCTCCGTCGTCGTCGGCCCGAACGGCTCCGGCAAGTCGAACGTTGCCGACGCCATCGTGTGGGCGGCCGGCTCGCTGACTCCGTCCGAGCTGCGGGCGGACAAGCCCGACGACGTACTGTTCAACGGCGCCGAGGGCCGCAAGCCCGCCGAGAGCTGCGAGGTCGAGCTCGTCTTCGACAACGAGGACGGCGGCTTCGGCCCTGAGCTCGCGTTCTCGGAAGTCTCGATCGCACGACGGCTCCATCGCGGCGGCGAGGGTCAGTACCTCGTCAATCGGGCGCACGTCCGCCGCACCGACCTCGTCGAGTTGCTCGCGGACGTCGGCCTCAGCGGGACGATGCACTCGATCGTCAGCCAGGGCAAGGTCGAGGCCGTGCTCGCCTCGAAGCCGGAGGAGCGGCGCGAGCTGGTCGAGGAGGCGGCCGGCCTTGGCAAGTTCAAGCGCCGCAAGCATCGCGCAGAGCTGAAGCTGAACCGCGTCGGGATCCAGGTCGAGCGAGCACGCGACGTCGAGGCGGAGGTGCGCAAGCGCCTGCGCCCGCTGGCGCTCCAGGCAAGCGCTGCCGAGCGGGCCGAGAGGCTTCTCGCGGAGATCGGAGGTCTGCGGGCGCGGGTCGCCGATCTCGACCTCGCCGCCGCCGAGGCGCGCCGAGCGGAGGCCGAGGAGCGGAAGACCGCCTCTGGGATCGCCCGCAGGCGGGCCCAGACCAGGCTCCACACCCTGCTCGCGGAGCGGCAGGAGGCCGAGGACGAGCTCGCAGACGCCGCCGGTCGCCGCGAGGCCGCGCTGAAGGCGATGTACCGCTTGCAGTCGGCCACCGAGCGGCTGACGCTGCGGCGCGAGGGTGCGACGAGCTTGCTCGAGCGCCTGCGCGCGGATGTCGCGGACGCCGAGGCAGTGGCGACGGAGCTCACGGACGAGACGCTGCGAGCGCTCGAGCTCGCGGCGGCGGAGGCTACGGCAAGGGCACGCGCTGCGGCCGCCGCGAGTGGAGCCGGCGCCGAGCGCGCCCGGGCCGCTCAGGAGCGGCTTGCCGCACTGGAGCGCGCCGCGGCAGGACGTGCGGAGGAGCGGCTGAGCTCGCTCAGCACTGAGCGGCGGGAGCTCGAGCAGGCGCTAGCAGAGGTCGCGGGCGGTCGCGAGGGGGCGGGCGCCGCTCTCTACGCGCTCGGCAGCGCCCGCGAGCGGATCGCGCTCCGGCGGGAGTCCTCAGCGACGCTGCGGGAGCGGTTGCGCATCGAGCTCGCCGAGGCCGAGGCGCTCGCCCGCCGAACGGACCTGACGCCGCAGGAGCTCGAGCTCGCGGCCAACGAGGCCACAGCCGCCGCGCGCTCCGCGGCGCATGCCCGCGACGATCTTGCCGCGCGTGCCGCGATCTCGACCGAGCGGCTGGCCGCGCTCGAGCGCTCACTCGCCGAGCGGGAGGGGATTCCGCCCGCGGCGAGGAAGCTCGCGGCCACGGGAACACCGCTCGCGCTCTCCCTGCTCGACGTCGTCGCCGGCACGGAGCGCGCGGTCGCAGCCGCACTCGGGTGGCGGGCCTCGGCCCTCGTCGCCGACGATGCCGTGGCGGGTCTCGACCTGCTGCGTCGCGCTCGCGAAGCCGGTCTCGGCAGCCTCGCCGTGCTCGTCGGCCGCTCGCCGTCCGAGCGCGTCGCCGAGCTGGCGGTCGTGCCGCTCGAGGAGCTGCTTGCGAGTCGCGTCCCCGCGGTGACCGCGGAGGGCTTCGGCTACGACCCCGGTCGCGGCGAGCTCTGGTTCGCCGGCGAGACGGCCGAGGCCGTCCTGCTCGAGCTCGAGGCGCGCCGCCGGGAGCTGCAGAGCGAGGTCGCCGAGCTCGCCCGTGCCGCTGCCGAAGCAGGATCGGCAGCGGAGATGGCTGAGCGGCAAGCCGAGGAGACCGAGGCCGCGTACGCGAAGGTGGCGCACCTTCGGTCGGTGCGAAACGTGGATCCGATCCTGCTTCGCCGCTTCGGTGCGTGTGCGGATCGGCTCGACGACGCGCTGCTCGGCGCGGTCGCGATCGCAGTCCGGCTCGAAGAGCCGCTCCGCGCGCGCACACACACTGCTGCCGAGCGCGCCGGCACCCTCGGCGCAGAACTCGCCCGCGTCGGCGCGCTCGAGCACGAGGCGCGTCGAGAGGCCACCCAGGCGAACGAGCGCGGCGCCGCGGCGGAGCTCGTTCGGGCGCAACTCGGCGGCTCCGGTCAGATCCGCCTGCTCGAGGTTTCGGAGCGCGACCGCGCCGAGGTCGAGCGCGAGGCTCAAGCGCTTACCGAGGAGGCCGAGCGGCTCGCTAGGGAAGCTGCCGCCGCATCCGAGTCCGCGCGGAGCGCCGGCGGCACGGCGGCCGAGACGGCTCGTCGCACTCCGAGGCTCGATCCCGATCTGCTCCGGCGCGTGCTCGGGGGTGCCGAGCGCCTGGACGAGACGCTCGCGATCGCCGCGACGACGGCTTCGCGCTTCGAGGCGCCGCTGCGCGCCCGCGTCGATGCGGGAGCGACGCGGGCGGGCGATCTCGGTGGACGCCTGCGCGAGCTCGGCGCTGCGGAGGTCGAGCTCCGTCAAGCAGTCGAGGACGCCGCTCAAAGAGCAACGGAGATCGAGATCGAGCTGACGCGGATCGAGGCCGACGCCGTCGATGCGCGCCGGCGGCGCGACGAGAGCGATGCCGATCCTGCTGAGGGCGAGGACAGGGCCGAGCTCGTGGCACGCGTCGAGCGGCTAGAGGCGCGGCGGATCCAGCTCGGCCAGGTGAATCCGCTCGCGAAGGAGGAGTACGCCCTCGAGCAGGAGCGGCTCGCCGAGCTCGAGGCCCAACGCACCGACCTCGAGGCGAGCCTGAAGGAGCTCGAGGAGCTGCGCGCCGACCTCGCCGCGACGGTCGAGCGCCGCTTCACGGAGACATTCGCCGCGGTCGCCGCGCATTTCGAGGAGGTCTCCGAGACGCTCTTCCCCGGGGGCGAGGGACGGCTGAGAATCGTCGAGCCGGAGGACGAGGGCGAGCTGGGAATCGAGGTCGAGCTTCGCCCGGCTGGAAAGAGGATCACGCGGCTCGGGATGCTCTCCGGCGGCGAGAAGGCGCTCGGCGCGATCTCGTTCCTCTTTGCGCTCTTCCTCGCCAAGCCGTGCCCGTTCTACCTCCTCGACGAGGTCGAGGCCGCGCTCGACGACGCCAACATCGGCCGCTTCGTCGAGCTCCTGCGCCGCTACGCCGACCGCGCTCAGTTCGTCGTGATCACACACCAGAAGCGGACGATGGAGGCCGCAGACGTCCTCTACGGCGTCACGATGGGCGGCGACGGCGTCAGCCAGGTCGTCTCGCGCCGGCTGCCGCGCGAGGATGCGGCTGCGATGAGCGCCTGATGCGGCGCGTCGCTGTGCTTGGCTGCTCGGGTTCAGGTAAGACGGTGCTGGCCAACCGGCTCGGCGAGACGCTCGGCCTCCCGATCGTCCACGGCGACTTTCATCGAAAGGATTGGGAGGAGCTCCAGCCGGCAGTCATCGCTTTGGAGGAATGGGTGATCGACGCGATGCGTCTCGACTCGCTGGACGAGCGCCTCGCGCGCGCCGACACCGCGGTGTTCCTCGATCTGAGCTCGTGGGAATGCTTTCTCGGCGTTCTCAGGCGCCGTCGGCGCTATCGGGGCCGTCTCCACGCCGACGGCGTCGCCGATTTCGTCAATCTCGAGCTGCTGTTCTGGCTGCTCCGCTTCCGCCGCCGCCATCGCCCGCGCGTCCTCGAGCTTCTGGAGCGCCACGCCGGATCGACCGAGATCGTCGTTCTCCGCTCGCGGGCGGAGGCGACTGCCTTTGCGACTTCGTGTTCATTCAACACAAGTCTCTCCCGCGCCGCGTAGCCATCGCGTCCACCAAGAGCTTGTGTTGTTCCAACACAAGCTCGTCAGTCGAACTCGTTCTGCGCCGCGAGCCGGTCGGCGCCTGGATCAGCCAGGCGTCGATCAGCCGCTCCCGCACTTCCTCCTCCTCGATGTGCTCGAGCCAGATCAGCAGATACGCGGGCGAGTTCTCGAAGTGAGGTCAGCCGATACGCGTCCGGGTTCGACGCGACGAGCAGCGGGCGCTCGTCGCGGTCGCAGCTCCACATCGCGCCCTCGTGTCGCGTCGTCAGCCCCGCGAACGTCTTCCCGCCCACTTGAACGACGGCTTGCCCCACGAGGTCGTCTCTTCGGTCTCGGGCAACTCGCGCGCGAGCTCGGCAACCCGCTCCCACGTCACCATGACGTGAGGCTAGCGCTCCGCGTCGATCACCCGAGCGTCGCCCCGAGCTTCGGCGGCGCGACGAGCAGCCACGAATCCTCGATTCGCTCGCACAGCTCGCCCGTTGCGATCGCGTCGAGGTTGACGAGCAGCATCGGATAGCCGTCGTAGTGCGGAGTGACGTAGTACGCGGCCGGATTCGACTCGACGAGGAGCGGCCGCTCGTCCGGATCGACGCGCACGACGAGTGCGCCGTACTCGTGCGGGCTCTCCCACGCGAACGACTTCTTCCGCACCTTGAACGCCGGCTTGCCGTACGAGGTGCCTTCCTCGGCCTCGGGCAGCGCCAGCGCCGTCGCCCGCACGTCGTCCCACGTCGCCACTGACGAAGGCTAACCTCCTGCGATGCCACGGACCTGGGCAGAGCTTCTCGGCGACACCGACGGGCCGCAGGAGAGCGAGGCGGAGCGCGCCGGCTTCTTCGGCCGCCTGCGCGACTCGCTCGGAAAGAGCCGACGTGCGCTCACCGGCGAGCTCGCGGCGGCCGCGTTCGATCCCGGTAACGAGGAGGATTGGGAGCGGCTCGAGGAAGCGTTGATCCGCGGCGATGTCGGCGTGCGAGCGACCGCCGAGCTCGTCCGTCGACTCGAGGCTCGCGGTGAGCTCGGCGACCTCGGCGAGGCGCTCTCAGAGGAGATCGCAGACATGCTCGGCGAGCCGGGAACGCTGAACGTCGAAGCCAAGCCGAGCGTGATCCTCGTTGTCGGCGTCAACGGCACCGGCAAGACGACCACGATCGGCAAGCTGGCGCAGAAGCTGCGCGAGCATGACCGCTCGGTGCTCCTTGGCGCCGCCGACACGTTCCGCGCAGCCGCCGAGGAGCAGCTCGAGATCTGGGCGCAGCGGGCGAAAGCGGACTTCGTCGGCGCGGCGCACGGCGCCGATCCAGCCGCGGTCGCCTACGACGCAGTGGAGGCGGCGCGTGCCCGAGGCCACGATGTCGCGATCGTCGACACCGCCGGCCGCCTGCACACGCAGTCGAACCTGATGGAGGAGCTCGCGAAGGTGCGCCGCGTGATC
>Ga0136613_10000503_pt1 | contig 18103 bp, 19 predicted proteins | sample AntDrymUQ2722106_2_FD_106649 | JGI IMG/M metagenome (GOLD analysis project Ga0136613, IMG submission 106649) | Polar desert sand microbial communities from Dry Valleys, Antarctica - metaG UQ272 (21.06) | ecosystem: Environmental > Terrestrial > Soil > Desert | place: Antarctica: Dry Valley... | reverse complement strand
CGCCGCGGTGGGATGGCACGCGAACGTCGTCTTGCGCCGCAAGGTCTCATCGGTGCCGTCCACCACCAGACGGCCCGGCCCGTACCGGGCAGCGGAGGACCTCGCAGCTATCACCACACCACCATCATCACCGCAGGGTGCGACAACCACGGTGAACCCGCCGCACCGACGCCAGCCCAGACGCCCAACCGCACAGGTTATTGCCACGCAGGCCCTAACACCACCGGCCTCGGGCTCCGCGGCCACGCCGGGATGCGGACCCCGCCGCCCGCGGTCAGGCCAGACCAGGGCTGCGCGAGCCACGCCCCCCGGCACGTTCGCGGCACCGGCGACCTGGTGGATCCCGCCGGCCCGGCGTGAGGCGGGCCGCCGGTACACTGCGGCGGGGGCAGAAGATCAGGCAGCGTCGAGTGGGAGGAAGCGGCTGTGCCGACCGCCAGCGGGGGTGGGGCGCCGGGCCTCGGCGAGGACACCGGCCCTCGTCCTGTGGTGCGAGCGGCCACCGGACTTCTCCTCGGTGTGGGCGTCGGGCTCCTGGCTGCGGTGCTGAGCCCCCGCCGTCCCCCGGCCGCGGGTGGCCCGGCCGGCCCCCCGCTCCCGGCGAACCCGTCCCTGTCGGGCCGGGTCCCGCCCGATCCGATCCCGCCGGCGCCGTGACGCGAAGGATCCGCGACCTCACGCTCGCCGCGCTCGACGACCTGCCGGCGACGTGCCGGTCGTGCGTGTTCTGGGAGGTCGGCACGGGGTCCCGCGGGCCGCGTCCCGACCCTCGGGCAGGCGGGGAGAGCAAGGAGGCCTGGTGGCAGGCCACGCAGCTCGAGTGGGGGACGCCGGGGAAGGCGATCTACGTCGACGACGTGCCGGCGGGGTACGCGACCTTCGCTCCCGGGGAGCACTTCCCGCGCATGCGCCGGATGGGACGCGCCGTGTCGGACGACGCGTTCCTGCTCGCCACCCTCTGGGTCGCGCCGGACCACCGTGGCCAGGGCCTCGCCACGGCGCTCCTGCAGAGCGTGCTGCGGGAGACGCACCGCCGCGGCGGCAGGGCTCTGGAAGCGTACGGCGCTCCGACCGTCGCACCGGGCGCGACCTGCGTGGTCCCGGAGTCGTTCCTCAAGTCGCGGGGCTTCCAGGTCCTCCACGACGACGGCGACCTGCCCCTGCTGCGGCTCGACCTGCGCCAGACCGTGCGGTGGCAGGAGTCGGTCGGGCACGCCCTGGAGGGGGTGCTGTCCGTCCTCTCGCGGCGGGAGCGGCAGCCGGCACCGGCGCGGGCCCGCCCGGTCCTCGAGACCCGCTACGCCCGGGACGACGGCGCCCGGCCGTCGCCCTGACCGCAGCGGGAACCCAGCAGCGGCGCCAGGTGCGCCGGACGTTTCGGGGGCTTGCGGACCGCCGCCTCCCGAGCCGAGCGGTCAGAATCAGACCGGCACCGGCGCGGGGACAGCCGCGGCGAGGAACCGGGCGACGGCTCCGGCGAGGGCGGCGGCGAGCGCGTCCTGGGTCGCTGGATCGGTCAGCCGCGCCTCGTCGGCCGGCGAGGTCAGAAATCCCGGCTCCACGACGACGGCCGGCATGCGCGTCTCGCGCAGCAGGCCCCAGGTCATCGGGTGGATGCGGCAGTCCGGCCGCCATCCCGCGGCGATCATCGCGGCCTGAGCGGCAGCGGCCAGGGCCATGCCGGCCTCGGACACGAACGTCGCCGAACCGAAGTAGTAGGCGCTGGCTCCGCGGGCGGAAGCCGACGTGAGCCCGTTCAGGGCGATCGAGACCACCAGATCCACCCCGAGCTCGTTGGCCAGACGCGCCCGCTCGGTGGCGGTCGGGGTGCTGGCCGGACCCCGCGCGAGCGTCGCGTGGGCGCCCTGCGCTGACAGCCGGGCCGACAGCAGCGTGGCGATCTGCCACGCCACCTCCGACTCGCTGGCGCCGCCGGGGCCACGATGGCCGGGATCGTCCGGCCCGTGCGAGGGGTCCACGAGGATCCGGGCTCCGGACAGCCCGCGCGCGGACAGGCGCCGCAGCCACTCGCGTTCGCGGGCCCGCACGCCGATGCCGCCCGAGTGGTGATCGCGGTGCAACCGCCGCAGGGCCGCGATCGTCCCGGGACCCGCGACCCCGTCGACCTCGAGGCCGATGTTGCGCTGCAGCTCCTCGACGACGGCGTGGGCGAGCGGACCGAAGATCCCGTCTTCGGCGCCCGCGTCGAAGCCGAGTTGGTTGAGCCGCGTCTGCAGCTCCCGCACATCGTCGCCGCGCATCATGATGCGGGAGTGCCAGAGCAGCCGGTCACCGAGGGCGTACCCGGCCTCCACGAGGGCACGCCAGGACTCGGGGCCGACGATGCCGTCTGCGGCGAGGCCGCGTTCCCGCTGGAAATGCCGCACCGCCGCGGTGGTGACGGGCCCGAACACGCCGTCGGAGAGCAACTCATCGACGGGTGGCGGCAGCCTCCCGGCGCCGGTGGCCTGAAGAGCCCAGCGGATGAGGCGGCGCTGCAGGTCCCGCACCGCCGCACCGGTGTCGCCGACGCGAATGATGGGGGCCACGGCGCCCGAGTCTACGAGCGAGGCGTGCCGCACCGGCGGATGCCAACGCCCGCGCCACGGTCGCTCGGTCCGGCGACGCCGGCCGTTCAGGCGATGAATTCCTGGAGGTCGGCGAGCAGTTGGCCCTTGCCCTTGGCGCCGACGATGCGCTTCTTCTCGTTCCCGCCGGCGATGACGAGCAGGGTCGGGATCGACATCACCCGGTACTTGCGGGCGGTGTCGGGGTTCTCGTCGACGTTGAGCTTGACGACCTTGAGGGCGCCCGACTGCTCCTCGGCGATCTCCTCAACGACCGGCGAGACCATCCGGCACGGACCGCACCACTCCGCCCAGAAGTCGATGAGGACCGGCGTGTCCGACTGCAGGACCTCGCTGTCCCAGTCGGCATCGGTCACGGCCTGCGCGTTGCTCATGCTGTCCTCCGGTCGATTTCGGCGTCGGACTGGCCAACCAGCCCCCCGCCGGCGGTATTCCCCGGCACCAGGCCCGCCCCACCAGTCCGGGCGCGCCGGCCGCGACATCAGTGATGTGCCTCCAACCAGCGCTCCGCGTCGATGGCCGCCTTGCACCCCATGCCTGCCGCGGTGACGGCCTGCCGGTAGATCCGGTCCACGACGTCGCCCGCCGCGAAGACGCCGTCGACGCTGGTCGCGGTCGTGGGCTCCTTCACGACGACGTAGCCGTCGGGGTCGAGGTCCAGTTGACCGGTGAACAGCGATGTCGCCGGGTCGTGGCCGATGGCGACGAAGAGCCCGTCGGTGCGCAGGGTGCGGTGCGCGCCGGTGACGGTGTCGGCCAGCACCACGCCCTCGACCTGGTCGTCGCCGAGGACGTCGATGACCTGGGCGCCGAGCTCCCAGGCGACCTTGGGGTTGGCGAACGCCCGGTCCTGCATGATCTTCGACGCGCGCAGCTCCTTCCGGCGGTGGACGACGGTGAGCTTCGACGCGAACTTCGTGAGGAAGTTCGCCTCCTCCATCGCGGAGTCGCCGCCGCCGACGACGACGAGCTCCCGGTCGCGGAAGAAGAAGCCGTCGCAGGTCGCGCAGCTGGACACGCCGCGCCCGATGAGCCGCTGCTCACCGGGGAGGTCGAGCCAGCGCGCCGTGGCCCCGGTCGAGACGATCACGGTGCGGGCGGCGTAGGTGTGGTCGCCGACGTGCGCGGAGAACGGCGAGCCCGCCGAGAGGTCGACCCTGTCGACGTCCGCGGTGACGAAGGTCGTGCCGAACCGCTCCGCCTGCTTGCGCATGTCGGTCATGAGTTCGGGGCCCATGCGCCCCTCGGGGAAGCCCGGGTAGTTTTCGACCTCGGTGGTGAGCATGAGCTGGCCGCCGGCCTGGCGGCCCTCGATCATGATCGGCTCGAGGTCGGCGCGGGCGGCATAGAGGGCCGCGGTCAGGCCGGCGGGCCCCGAGCCGACGATGATGACGTCGTGGGCGGAACTGGTCATGTGGACTCCTGTGACGGGCTTCCCGCCCGGTGAACGCGCCGACGAAGCCGCGCTATTCCGCCCGGGGGCCGGCCGGCCGCGAACCTACACTTGCCGGGCGATGAGCACTCCGATTCCGACCTGCGTCAACCATCCGGGAACACCGACGCGGATCTCCTGCTCGAACTGCGGTGACCCGATCTGCACGCGGTGCATGCAGCAGGCGCCGGTCGGCCAGAAGTGCCCGTCGTGCGCGCGACTCCCGCGGCGTGCCCGCGCCCTCGGCAAGCCGGTCCACTACGTCCGCGGCATCGGGGCCGGTGTGGCCGCGGCGGTGGCCGGCGGGGTGGCCTTCGCCGTCCTGCTGCGTCTCCTGCCGTTCGGAACGTTGATCCTCAGCGGTTTCCTGGGGTTCGGCATCGGCCGGGCGGTCGGGTGGGGCGTCCACCGCCAGACCCAGCCGCCCTTCCCCGGGATCGCCGCCGCCTGCGGCGTCCTCGGCGTGCTCGTGGCGTTCGCGCTGCTCGGCCGTGTCGTTCCTAGCGGGCTGTTCCTGCTGCTCGCGTACCCGGTGGCCGGCCTCTTCGCGGTGCGCGGCCTACAGCGATAGCACGACAGCGCAGTCGGTGCCGACGACGTCGATCCGCACGCGGTCGAGGGCGGCGGAGCCGGCGGTCGCCCCCACGTGGACGTAGACTAGGGCGGGACTCCCGGCGAAGGTGACCCGCTCGACCCGGACAATGACCTCGGGCGGTCCGTCGGCCGGCGCCACCGCGTCCAGGCACGCCGCCGGGGACTCGCCCGACGGGAAGGCCGGGGCCTGCTCGACCTCGGCCCGGCGCTCGGCGGCCAGCCCGGGGGCCTCGTCGACCGGGGTGCCGAGCAGGCGATCGATCTCTTCCAGCCCGGTGTAGCGCTCGCGGACGGCGGCCTCGTCAGCCAGCGCGGGGCCCTCGGCCACGGCGGCGGAGTCCTGGGACTGCGCCTCGGTCTCGGCGGCCGACTCGGTGGCCGTGGCCAGGTCCTCGGCCGCGCCGGCGGTGTCATCGCCGGCGGCGTCGGCGTCGTCCGTCCCGCCTGCGGCGGCGGTCTCGGCGGGAGCCGCGGCGTCGAACTGCGTGTCGCCGTCCCCCTCGGCCGCCTCGCCCGCCTCCGCGGCCAGCGACCGCTGCTGTTCCTCGGGCGCGGCGGCGTCCTCGACCGACTCCGCGTCCCCGGCGGCCAGGTCCCCCCCGCCGCCGTCGACCCGCCCGTCCCAGCGGGCGACCGCGGTGCCGATGGCCGCCACGAAGACCAGCGCCGCCGCCGCGGTCCCCACCGACCGCCAGGTCCCGCGTCGGCGGGCCCGGACGGGGTCCAACGACACCACCTGGCCGGGCACCGCGGTGCCCCGTTCGGTGTCCAGGCGCTCGCGCAGGCGCCTGGCGTAGCCCGCCGGAGGGTCGACGTCGTCCAGGCCGCGCAGGGCGACCACGACGTCCTGAACGCCGTCCAGGCGGGCGCGCAGGGCCGCGTCGGCAGCGAGCCGCGCCTCGAGCTCGGCCGTGGCCGCGTCGTCCAGCTCGGCAGCGAGGTAGGCGGAGAGCAACTCGTCGTCACGGTGGTGGGGGTTCATCGAGGATGGCATCGCTCAGGTTGGAGGCGCGGAAGGGTCGGAGGGTTCCCCGCCCGCGCCGGTTCGGAGGTGGACGAGGGCCGCCGCGAGGCGTGCGTGACCCCGGTGGATGCGTGACTTGACCGTACCGACCGGCACGCCGAAGCGCTCCGCGATGTCGGCGTACGGCACGCCGTGGACGTCGTGGAGCACGACCGGATCCCGGTACTCCGGGTCGAGGCCCGCCAGCGCGGCCGTCAGCTCCATGCCGAGCTCGCGGTTGGCGATGACGTCGTCGGCCTCCAGGCGGTCGGCGAGGTCCGCGACGTCGGTGCCCGCGGACTGCGGTCTGCGGGCGCGCTTGCGCGCGAGGTCGTTGCACGCGTTCGTCGCGACGCGATACATCCACGTCGAGAAGCTCGCGGCGCCGGCGAACGTGCCGGCGCGCCGGTAGAGGAGCAGGAAGGCGTCCTGGGCCGCGTCCTCCGCGTCGGCGGCGTTGCCGAAGTACCGGTGGCAGATGGCGTAGACCCGGCGCTCGTAGCGGGCGACGAGCCGGTCGAACGCCCGCTCGTCGCCGGCGACGAACGCGGCGACCAGGGCGGAATCCGCCTCCGCGTCGTCCGCGACCCCCTTCATCCGCCGGCGGTTCCCGAGTCGCTCAAGAAGCGACGCGAGCTTGCGGGCGGAGCGTTGGCGACCTGTGTTCCGAGCGCGGTCACCCCGGAGAAGGCCGCCCGGTAGCGGCCGTCGGTGGGCTGGAGGTCCCCGGTCACCCAGACGAGCAGGTAGCGGGCCCGCACCGGCGTGTCGAACGTCGTCGTCACCTGCTCCCCGGCGGCCTCGACCGTCGCGACCACCCGCCAGTCGGCCGCGGCGGCTGCAGGGGCGTCGGCGACCCGCAGGTCGTAGTCGATGCCCGGAGTGGTCGTCGTGACCTCCGCGGCGGTGATGTCGCGCACGGCGCCGAGGTCGACGTAGAACCCGACGCCGTCCTTGAGGTTGCCGAAGGCCGCCGTGTTGTACAGCTCGGTCCGCCACTGCGTCCCCGGGTCGCCGTCGATGACCGCGCCGACCTGGTCGTCGTTCTCGCCGTCGCCGCCCTCCGGGTCGAACGTCGAGGCGCCCGCCGCCTGCAGCGGCGCCGCGGTCGCGGGCGCGGCGGTCGGATCGTCCTCCTCCGATGCCGGCGTCACGTCCTGCGCGAACCGCGGCAACAGGCCCTCGCCCGACTCGAGCACCCCCGTCGCGAGCCCGACCCCGACGAGCGCGCCCGCGAGGAGGAGCAGGGCGAGCACCGGCGCGAGCCAGCGACCCTCGCTGCGGAGGAACGACTCGTCCGGCGGCGGGGGTCCGGGTGTCCCGCCGCCGGGTGAGGCGTCGTCGTCGGGCCGCCGCATCACGGTGGTCGTCGCCCCGGCGGCGCCGACGAGGGCCGCGGTCTCGCCGGGGTCGGCGTCCGCGAAGGCGGCGAGGGCGTCCGCCAGGTGCCCGCTGGAGGGAAATCGGTCCTCGGGGTCGCGCGCCAGGGCGCGGAGCACGATCTGGTCGAGGCCGCGGGGGACATCCGCGCGCAGGGAGCGCAGCGGCAGGGGGTCGTGGTCCAGGCGCAGCGCGGCGGTGGCGACCGGCGAGTCGCCCTTGAACGGCCGCCGGCCGGTCAGCGCCTCGTAGAGCACGCACCCGAGGCCGTACTGGTCGGCCTTGCCGGTCAGGGGCTGCGCACGGATCTGCTCGGGCGCGACGTACGCGGCGGTGCCGAGCACCATCCCCGTGCGCGTGAGGTCGGCGCCGTCCTCCTCCGCCTTCGCGATGCCGAAGTCGGCGACCTTCACGGCGCCGTCCCCGCCGAGGAGGATGTTCGCCGGCTTCACGTCCCGGTGCACGAGCCGGCGCTCGTGGGCGTAGTCGAGGGCGCGGGCGACCTTCTCGCCGATCGCGGCGGCCTGCCCGATCTCCAGCGTCCCGAGGTCCGCGATGACGTCGCGCAGCGTCGCCCCGTCGACGAATTCCATCACGAGGTAGACGCGGTCGCCGTCGGTCCCGGTGTCGTACAGCCCGACGACGTTCGGGTGGGTGAGCTTGGCCGCGGCGATGGCCTCCCGGCGGAAGCGCTCGCGGAAGGCCTCGTCGGCGGCGAGATGGTCGTGCAGCAGCTTGACCGCCACCGTCCGCGCGAGCACCTCGTCGTGGGCGCGCCAGACCGACGCCATCCCACCGCTCGCGATGCGCTCCTCGAGCAGGTAGCGGTTGCCGAGCATCCGCGGCACGGGCGGGGCCGGCTCGGCGAGCCGTTCGGGCGTCCCCCGCGGCCCCCTCTCGCCGTCGTGGCCCCCCGCGGGGCTCGGCTGCGTCATGCCCGGGTCGTGCGGCGGGAGCGCACGACGCGGAGCCGGCCCCGTTCCGGCGAGGGTGCGGTCTGCTGGATCGCTCATCGCGTCCAGTGCCCGTTCATCCCGACCCTTCCGCGGTGTGACCCGCTCCTCACAGGGCGCTCGTCCGTCGAGCGGGAGTGTATGCCCTCGACCGGTCGGAGCCGGGGTGCCGGGGCCTCACCGGCCGAGCAGGCGACGGCGCACCGCGAGCGCCTCCGGGAGCCTCAGCGCCGACCCCGCCGCCAGGTAGACGGCCCCCGAGGCGGTCAGCACCGACGGCGCGGCGAGCAGCGGCGGCAGGCCCCCGGTCAGCGGGCGCAGGAGGAGAGCGGCGCCGCCGGCCGCCGCCGTCGCGACGGCGATGCGGCCGAAGAACCCGCCCCCGAGTCCGGTCAGGCCGATCCGGCGGGTCACCGCCCGGCGCAGCAGGACCAGCTCGACCCAGGCCGCTGCGCCGGACGCGAGGGTCAGGCCGAGCGCCCCCAGCCGCGGCGGGTCCGCGCCGGCGGTCCGCACCGCCTGCGGCAGGGGTCGCAACGCCGGCAGGTCGCCGAGCTGGGCGAGCCCGCCGGCGGTGACCCCGACGCGGTCGAGCTGGAGCATCAGCAGCACGCCGACGGCGGCCGCCACCGCCACGCGCACGACCGCCACGCGCGACGGGGTGCGCGCGTCGCCCGTGCCGTACAGGGCCGACTGGTAGAGCCGCGACGCGCCGCTGGCCGGCAGGCCGACGGCGTAGCCGGCCAGCACGATCCACACCTGCATCGTCGCCGCGGGGCCGAACGCGCCCCGCTGGAACAGCGCCGCCACGACGAGGTCGCCGACGACGACGTATGCGACCGCGGTCGGCAGGACGAAGAACGCGATCCGCGCGAGGCCCCCGTCGAGCCGCCGCGCGAGCGCGCGGCGGTCCGCCGGGCCGGCGCTGGACAGCTCGGGCAGCTCGGCGGCCGCGATGCTCATGCCGAACAGGCTGATCGGCAGCAGGTAGAGCACCTGGGAGTAGCGCAGCGCCGCGGGGGCGCCGATGACGAGGAAGCTCGCGAGGAAGATGTCGAAGTAGGCGGAGAGCTGCACGACGCCGCGCGCACCGACCACCGGCCCGAAGGCGCCGAGCACCCGCCGGACCGGCGCCGACCGCGTCTCGGCCCGCAGCCGCAGACCGGGGACGAGGCGGAGCACCGACGGGACCTGGACGCCGAACTGCAGCAGCCCGCCGGCCACGGTGCCCCACGCGAGGCCGACCGCCAGCGAGCTCCGCGCGGCCTCGCCGCCTCCCCGGTACGCGGTCAGGCCCAACGTCACCAGCACGGCGATCTGCGCGACGTTCCACAGGACCGGCGCGACGTACGCGAGGAAGAAGCGGCGATGACTGTTCAGGACCCCGAGGCACCACGCCGACAGGACCAGCAGGCCGATCCCCGGGGTCAGGATCCGTACCAGCCGGACGGTCAGCTCCAGTCGCTCGCCGCTGTACCCGAACGCGATCACGCGGGTGATGGGTCCCGCGAACACCACGCCGGCGACGGCCAGCACTCCGGTCAGGAGCGCGAGGAGGCCCGCGACGGCACCTGCCAGGCGGCCGGCCTCCTCCCGCCTGCCCTCGGCGAGCAGCCGCGAGTAGACCGGGATGAAGGAGGCCGAGAGCACCCCCTCTCCCAGCAGGTTCTGGAGGGTGTTCGGGATCCGCAGCGCCGCGGTGAAGGCGTCGACCGCGAGGCCGTTGCCGAGGAACGCCGCCACGGCCGACTCGCGCGCCACACCGCTCACCCGCGACAACAGGATCCCGGCCGCGACCAGCGTCGAGTTGCGCCCGGTCGAACCGGCGGCCGGGTCGGCCGTCTCCTCCGCCTCGTCCGGCATCAGGCGGCGACGCGCGCGGAGGTGTCCTCGACGCGCGCCCGCCGTCGGCGCAGGATGTCCCGGACCCACCACACGAGCAGGAACACGCCGGCCCCGCCGGTGACGAGCAGCGCGACGGGCGAGTTCGCCGTCGACCGCACGACCACGGTGCCGGCGGTGAGGACCCGGACGCCCTCGGGATCCTCGACGACGACCTCGATCGGTGCCGTCCCGCCGGGGATCAGGGTGCGGGTGGCGAAGCTGATCGTGGTCGGCTCCGGCCCCGGCTGGAGCACCAGGTCGGCCTGGGCGCCGTCGGTGAAGGCGAACTTGGCCGTCGGGGCGATGCGGACCCGCACCCGCAGCGGGACGGCTGCCGTGCTGACGAGCGTGACCGGGATCTGCCCCTCGTCCACGCTGGTCAGGGTGACCGGCGGTCCTTCGAGCACCGTGACGGCCGAGGAGACGCCGTCGGCCGTCGCGAGCACGGTGTCGACCCGCGCGCCGCCCTCGCCCTGCAGGGCCGGGTAGCGGTACCACACCGAGGAGGCTTCGAGCAGGAGCGCGTCGTACCGGCCGGGGGTGGAGTCGTCGGCTGGCAGCACCAGCGCGAGGGACCCCAGCGCCCCGCGAGCCTGACCGACGCGGTCGAGGTACTCCGGCGGCAGCTCCCGCCGGCGGGACGCGGGCGGGTACCTCAGACGCACGGGCTCGTCTGCGCGTTCGACGCCCCGTTCGAGCTGCGACAGGGCCACCGGGTCGATCCACGGTGCGGCCGCCAGACCGTTGAGCAGGGTGGACAGGACGTCGGGCTGCGGTTCGAAGTCCTGGGGCGGCGCGAGGAGCAGGCCCCGGCGCGCCGGGGCGAAGGGCCGCTCGAAGTACACGGCCGCCGTCTCGGCAAGGATCCGCTGGGCGTCGACCGCGGCGCCCTCGCCCGACGGACGGCCTCGCAGCGCCTGGTCGAGGAACGGATCGGGCACGATCACGGTGGCCTCGGACCCCGTCGCCGTGCGCAGGCGGCGGACGGGCGACGGCGTGAGGTCAGAACCGGCCGGCACGGCGAGGTACCGCTCCGGCAGCACGACCGTGTCGACGGCACCGGAGGCCTGGGCCAGCGTCGGGACGTCCAGACCGTCGGGGGGCCACAGGATTCCCGGCGTCGGCCGTGACCCGGTCAGGCGTTCCACCGATGCCGCGCCCTCTGTGACGTGCCGGACGGCCTCCTGCGCCAGGCCGGCGCGCACGAGGGCCACGAGATCCGCCGGACCGTACGGCAGCGCGAGCTGCTCGACCCCAGTGCGCCCGATGACCGACCCCAGACGGACGAGGAACTCGTCGGCGTGGCGGGCGGGGCGTTGCTCCGCCCCGATCTCAACTTTCCGCCCGGCGTCGGTGGCAAGGTAGCCGTCCGCGATGTCGGCGAGCTGGTCGAGCAGGTAGCCGCTGGTCGCGACCGTCACGGGGAAGCGGGTGGCGTCGAGCTCACGGGCGATGAGGTCGAGCCGACCCCCCGGGCGGACGGCGTCCGGGAGCCGGGGCGCGAAGCTGCCGTCGGCGAGCCGGCCGGGCGCATGGTCCACGCCGACGAGCACCGCGGTCCGCACCGGCCGGTCGACGGAGGCGGGGGCGAGGACCACGCTGGTCGTGACGCGGTCGAGCACCTCCCCGTCTCGCTGGAGCTCGAGCCGCAGGGGGTAGACCCCGTACCGGTCGTCGGGGCGGGAGAACCCGAGCTCGGAGGCGGTGCGGCCGAGCTCGACCTCCCTGATGCCCCCGGACGGCACGAGGCCGACGTCCACGGCGAAGCTGTCCCAGAGGCTCCCGACCGCTCCGGCGTCGACCGCCTGCTCGAAGTCGTAACGGCTGAAGGTCTTGCGATGCACCGTCGCGAGCACGCGCAGACCGTCGGTGGCGCCGGGACCGGGGTTGCGGACCGTCACCCGGATCGCCACGTCGTCCCCCGGCCGCAGCACCCCCGTGAAGTCGACCACCCGCAGCTGTGGCGCCCCGGCCGCGGTCGCGCGGGCGGGGCCGCCGCCGTCCGGCTGGGCGACGGCGGCCGGCGACGCCCCGACGAGGAGAGCGCAGAGCAGCAGGAGCGCCGCGCCGGCGCGGCGCGGCGTCACCCCACCGCTCCGCGGCTCGTCGGCTCCGGACGGTCGACCCCCGCGGGCGGCGGCATCGCGGGCGGAGCGGCCTCGACGAGCCGCCGCTCGTTGGGGTGGGACAACCGCACGAGCGCTTCCGGCAGCGGCATCCACTCGACGTCCTCGGCTTCGTCGTCGCGCACGTGGGTGTCCCCGCCTCGATGTGCCATCAGGAAGTAGTGGACGAACTTGTGGTACCGGACCTGGTCCGGCTTCCACACGAACCAGTAGTCGATCACGCCGAGCTTGGCCGTGACCTCGGCCGTCAGGCCGGTCTCCTCGCGCACCTCCCGCACCGCGGCCGTCTCGAGGTCCTCCCCATCCTCGAGCCCCCCCTTGGGCAGCGTCCACTGCAGCTGGCCCGCGGCGTTGCGGTGCGAGATGAGCACGACCCAGCGACCGTCGGGCCGGTCGTCGTAGACCAGCCCGCCGGCGGACGTGGCCCGCCTCGTCGGGTAGCGGGTCATCGTCGTCGCCCGCGACGCCGGCGGCGGACGGCCCCTTGCATGACTGTCGAGGATAGACAACCCCGCCCCGGCGCCCGGGAGGCGGGCCGCCACCGCGCGGCAGACACGGCGGATCGGTCAACCCGGGCCGCGCATGGCCGACAAGGAAGTCGACGCGGCCCAAGGAAGACGACCGACGACCAAGGAAGACGACCGACAACGTGCACATCAACGACTACCTGCGGCTCCTCGTCGACAAGGAGGGGTCGGACCTGCACCTGAAGGTTGCGGGCCCGGCCTACATCCGCATCGACGGCCAGCTGAGCGAGATCCACGACCTGCCGAGGCTCACCCCTCGCGACACGGAGCGCTTCGCACTGGACCTGCTGTCCGGGCGGGCCCTCGAACACTTCCAGGCCGGCGAGGAGGCCGACTGCGCCTACGGGGTGTCGGGCCTGGGCCGGTTCCGCGTCGCCGTGTTCCGCCAGCGCGGCTCGGTCGGTCTCGTGCTGCGTCGCGTGCTGCCGGGGACCACCGACTTCGCCACCTTGGGGCTGCCCCCGGCGGTGCGCAAACTCGCGGAGGAGCACCGCGGCCTGGTGCTGGTGACCGGCCCGACCGGTTCCGGCAAGACGACGACGACGGCGTCGATGATCGGGCACATCAACGCCTCGCGGCGCTGCCACATCGTGACCGTGGAGGACCCGATCGAGGTGCTGCACGCCGATCGGCTCTCGCTGGTCGACCAGCGGGAGGTCGGCGTCGACACGGCCGACTTCGCCAGCGCGATGCGGTCGGTCGCGCGCCAGGACCCCGACGTCATCTTCATCGGCGAGATGCGCGACCAGGAAACGGTGCACGCGGCGCTGCAGGCGGCCGAGACCGGGCACCTCGTCATCTCGACGCTGCACACGACGGACGCGACCGAGACGGTGAACCGGATCATCGACTTCTTCCCGCCCCACCAGCAGCAGCAGGCCCGCCTCTCCCTCGCGAACTCCCTCCAGGGTGTCGTCTGCCAGCGGCTGGTGCCCGGCGCGGCCGGCGGGCGGGTGCCGGCGATCGAGTGCCTGGTGATGACCACGCGGCTCCACGAGTTCATCATCGACCCGATGAAGACCGGTCTGATCTCCGAGGCGGTCGCGGAGGGCTCCTACTACGGGATGCAGACCTTCGACCAGCATCTCCTGGCGCTGCTCAGCGACGGCCGCGTTACCCTCCGCGACGCGCTGGAGGCGGCCACGAGCCCCCACGACCTTCGCATCGCCGTCCGCGCCGCCGGGTTGTCGGCGTGACCGGCCACGACCGGGACTGCCCGTAGCATGGCGGGCCATGGCGTCTTCCGCGGCCCTCACCGCCGAGCAGGAGCGAGTTCTCGCGCGCCTCGTCGCCCGCTACCCGGTCGCCGACGCGCTCGGTGACCGCTTCGCCGCCGCCGGGCACGAGCTCTACCTGGTCGGCGGCACCGTGCGCGACGCGCTGCTCGGCCGGACGTCCGATCTGGACTTCGCCACGTCGGCGGCGCCGGCGCAGACCGAGCGCGTCCTGACCGGCTGGGCCGATCACGTCTGGCTGACCGGCGCCCGGTTCGGGACCGTCAGCGCCCGCAAGGACGGTTGGAGCGTCGAGGTCACCACGTTCCGGTCGGAGGCCTACCGGTCGGGATCCCGCCACCCCGAGGTCGCCTTCGCGGGCGACATCGACACCGACCTGTCACGTCGCGACTTCACCGTGAACGCGATGGCGGTGCGCCTGCCGGAGCACCGGTTCGTCGATCCCTTCGGCGGGCTCGCGGACCTGCGCGAACGGATCCTGCGCACGCCGCTCGACCCCGCGACGAGCTTCTCCGACGACCCGCTGCGCATGGTCCGCCTGGCGCGCTTCGTCGCGGTCCTCGACGCGCGCGCCGACGACGCGGCCCGCAAGGCAGCCACCGCCATGGCCGGCGAGCTCGACCACATCAGCCGTGAGCGCATCCGCGACGAGCTCAACAAGCTCATCGTCGCCCCCCGCCAGGCCGAGGGCATGGACCTGCTGGTCGACACCGGCCTCGCCGACCGGTTCCTGCCGGAGATCCCCGGGCTGCGGATGCAGCACGACCCGCTGCACCACCATAAGGACGTCTACCGCCATTCCCTGGCGGTGGTGGACGGGTGCCCGGGGGATGACCCGACCCTCCGGCTCGCCGCGCTCCTGCACGACATCGGCAAGCCCGCCACCCGCGAGTTCCACCCGGGCGGGAAGGTGTCGTTCCACCACCACGAGGTGGTGGGCGCCCGCATGGCGCGGCGTCGGCTGCAGGAGCTGCGCTACCCCAACGATCAGGTGGCCGACGTGGCCGACCTCGTGTTCCTGCACCTGCGGTTCCACGGCTACGCGGAGGGCGTCTGGACGGACTCGGCCGTCCGCCGGTACGTGCGCGACGCCGGCTCGCCGCAGCAGCTGCGGCGCCTGAACGCCCTCAGCCGCGCGGACGTCACGACCCGCAACGTGGCGAAGGCGCGGCGGCTGCGCCGCGCCATGGACGACCTCGAGGCGCGCATCGAGCGCCTCCAGCAGGAGGAGGAGCTCGCGCGCATCCGCCCGCCGCTGGACGGCAGGGCCGTGATGGCGCATCTTGGCATCCCGCCGGGGCCGCTCGTCGGCGAAGCGCTCGCGTTCCTTCTCGAGGCCCGTCTGGATCGCGGGCCGATCCCCGAGGACGAGGCCTACCGGCTGCTCGACGCGTGGATGACGGCGAGGAGCACTTGACGGCCCCCACCCGCTTCGCCGTATCCTGTGGTAAGGGATACCTCACATACGGGTTGGTTGGAGCTCCAGGATGCTGGTCTGTCATTGCCGGGCGGTGAACGAGGATGTGGTCCGTGACGCCATCGCCGCCGGCGCCGCCGACGAGTTCGACGTCGCCGCGGCATGCGGCGCGGGCAGCGTCTGCGGTGGGTGCGTCCCGACGGTGACCCGGATCCTCGGTGAGTGTGCCGGCTGCCCGGTCGCCGCCTCCGCCGGGCCGGGGGCCCGGGCGCTGATGGACGCCGGCGGGGCCCACCCTCTACGCTGACGCCGCGGCCCGCCGGGCAGCAGGGACAGGAGGGTGGGATGCAGGGCAGCCCCGAGGTCATCGAGATCCTGAACGAGGCGCTCACCGCCGAGCTGACGGCGGTCAACCAGTACTTCGTCGCCTCGAAGATCGCCGCGAACTGGGGATACCACCGGCTTGCGAAGGACTACTACGACGAGTCCATCGGCGAGATGAAGCACGCCGAGACGCTCATCGAGCGCATCCTGTTCCTCGACGGCGTCCCGAACATGCAGCGCCTGTTCCCCGTCGGCGTCGGGGAGTCCGTCATCGAGCAGTTCCGCCTGAACTACGAGATGGAGAAGGCCGCGGTCGAGCGGTACCGGCGCGGGATCGCGATCTGCGCCCAGGCCGGCGACCCCGGGTCCCGCGTGCACCTGGAGGACAAGCTCGCCGACGAGGAGCGCCACGTCGACGAGGCCGAGGCCGAGCTCGCGAACCTGGAGCAGATCGGCGAACAGCTCTGGCTCGCGAAGTGGGTGTGACGCCAACGCCGGTTTGCGACCGTTGCGCCGGCGAAAGCCGCCGAACCGACCGGAGGCCGCTACATGGAGCAGAACCCGATCGACGTGCAGCGCCACCTCGGGGGGATCAGCTACCCCGCCAGCAAGGACGACGTCGTGTCGACCGCCCGCGCCAACGGCGCCCCGGACGAGATCGTGCGGGCGCTTGAGGGCATGGCGGGCGAGGACTACAGCGGGCCCGACCAGGTGATGGCCGCCCTCAACCGCTAGGCGGCGCCTCCCTCGGAGGGCGGTGACGCGACGGCCCACACCGACTGGGCGTGGTGCCGGGCGTCCGTGGCGACGTCGGGTGGCGTCGAGGGCATCTCGGCGAGCAGTTCCAGCAGCCCGGCGACGCCGGTCGCCGCCACGACGTCGATGGTCACGCTCGCCATCGGCAGGCGCCCGCCCGCGGCCGGCCGCTTCGGGGGCGACGGCATGGCGGCGCCGAGCTCGAGGGCGCGCTCCCTGGCCTCGTCGCGGATCTCCCGCGGGGTCGAGGGCAGGTCCGCGAGGAGCTCGAGCAGGCCGACGACGATGCGGGCGGCTCCACCCTCGAGCGTGACCGCCGGCCGGTCGGCGGTGCGGTCCGCTGCCGGCGGCAGAGGCGGTTCGGGGTCCTGCTCGGGGCTCATGGCGAGTGACCTCGGTCGAGAGGGGACCCGGCGACCATTCCCCCGGGCGGTTCTCCACACACCGCGGCGCGGCGGCGGCGGTCAGCCATCGATGGCCGCCCCCACGTCCGGGCCGGGCTCCGGAGCGCCGGGGACGGCGGGGGCCCCGCGCAGCGACGTCGCGCACGCCGTCCCGGCCGACGCGCCCTTGGCCGCGGCGACCTGGACCAGCTGCAGGCCCGGCGTCAGGTCCCCGGCCGCGTACACCCCCTCGACCGACGTCCGGCCGCAGTCGTCGACCTCGACGAATCCCTCGGGTCCCAGCCGGCAGCCGAGCTGCTCCGCGAGCCCCGTCAGCGGCGCGTGGTCGATGGTGAAGAACGCCATGTCGCAGGGAAGTCGGGCGCCGCCGGCCACCTCGAGGGCCTCGAGCGCACCGCGGGCGCCGATGAGCCCGGCCGGCCGGTCCTCGACGACCTCGACGCCGCGATCGAGCAGGGAGCGCCGGTCGGCGGGGGCCGCGGCCAGCGACTCGCGGTCGGTGACGACCGTCACCGTCGCCGCCCAGTCGAGCAGTTCGAGGGCGAACCCCGTGATCTGCGCTCCCCAGCCGAGCACCACGACCCGGCGGTCGCGGGCCTCGTAGCCGTCGCAGCTCGGGCAGTGGAAGACCGACGCCCCGTAGTGGTCGAAGAAGCCCTCGACGGCGGGGAACTCGTCGCGCACCCCCGTCGCGAGCACGATCCGCCGCGCGGCGACGGGCGTTCCGCCGGTGAGTTCCACCGTGAAGCCGTCACCCGCGGACCGACGGATCGCGGTGACGGAGTCCTGGACGCAGGCAGCGGTGTCGTAGCGGCCGAGTTGGGACCGGGCCCGGCCCAGCAACTCCGCCGGGTCGACGGGGTCGGAGCCGAGGTAGCCGTGCGCCTGCTCGGTCCACCGGTTGCGGTGCTCGCCGGCGTCGACGAGGAGAGCCTTGCGCCGGTAGCGGGCCAGCCACAGGGCTGCCGACAGCCCGCCGGGGCCTCCCCCGACGACCACGGCGTCGAAGATGGCGTCGGGTGCGACGGCGGGCGGCGGTGATGCTGACAACGAAGGACTCCTCGGTCGGCCGTGACCACCATCCCCCCTCGCGGCGGTGACACTCGCCGGCCGTCACCGATCGCGCCGCTGGTCCTGCGACGGCGGGGGTTGCGGCGGACGATCGCGTGCACCGCCCGGCCGGCGCGCTCGGGCCGGTCTCGGCACGCTCGCTGCCGACCTCGCCCCGGGCGTCGGCCGCCGGCCGCCACACGGTCCGCGCGTCGACCGCGGTAGTAGATGGCGGACCCGACTCCCGCGGGGGCAAGGTACCGGGCGCCGTCCTGTGTGTCGATCACGCCCCAGTTATTTCGGTTGGGCGACCGCCCCCTCCGCCGCGCGAACAGCAGGGCGTCGGCCGAGCAGCCGCGAAGCGTCTCGCTCAGCCGCCGGTGTGGGCGGCGGCTCGCGCCCGAGCCATGATCTCCTCGATCACGTGGGT
>Ga0136613_10000501_pt1 | contig 18135 bp, 17 predicted proteins | sample AntDrymUQ2722106_2_FD_106649 | JGI IMG/M metagenome (GOLD analysis project Ga0136613, IMG submission 106649) | Polar desert sand microbial communities from Dry Valleys, Antarctica - metaG UQ272 (21.06) | ecosystem: Environmental > Terrestrial > Soil > Desert | place: Antarctica: Dry Valley... | reverse complement strand
TGACGCGGGTCCGGTGGCGTCTCCGGCGTCGGCTCCTCGCCCTCGCGCAGCTCGGACTTGAGCTCGCCGAGCTCCTCCTCGAGGTCGGCGAGCGCCCCGGCGAGATCCGGATACTCGAACCCGACGGCGGCGGCGCGACGCTGCACCTTGCGCGCAAGCGCGAGCGCGGGGAGCGCGGCGGGAACGTCGTGGAAGACGCCCTCGCGCCCCTCCTGCTCGGTCTTCAGAGCCTCCCAGCGCTCGCGCACCCGCTCCGCGGTCTTCGCCTCCGCCTCGCCGAAGACGTGCGGGTGCCGTCGGACGAGCTTCGCGTGTACCGCCCGCGCAACCTGCTCGAGATCGCCCTCCCCGCGCTCCTCCAGGAGCAGAGCGAGAAAGGTGACCTGGAAGAGGAGATCGCCGAGCTCGTCGAGCAGCTTCGCCGGATCGCCTCCCGCCGCCGCGTCCGCGACCTCGTAGGCCTCCTCGATCGTGTGGGGGACGATCGTTAGCGCCGTCTGCTCGCGATCCCACGGACAGTCCCGTCGCAGCCGCCGCGTCAGCTCCTCGAGCTCGCCGAGCGCCTCCGCCGAGGCCATTACTCCTCTGCGTTGGTCGTCGTCGCGCCCGTCGTTCCGGCCGGCGGCGGAGTAAAGCCGATCGCGTACGAGACCTGATCCTCGTACTCCTTCTTCAGGTCGTCCACCCACTTCGTCATCGCCTCGTTCTTCTTCGTCTGCCGGAGTTGCTGGCGGATCGACTCCTTCACATCCGCGAGGGGCGTCACCTTGGCCGCCGTCGCCTGCTTGAGCGGCTGGATGATGTGGAAGCCGAACTCGGTCTTGATGGGCCGCGAGATGGCGTTGTTCTCGAGCAGGAACGCGGTCATGTCGAACGGCGCCACGGTCTGGCCCCTCGAGACCGTCAGCTTGCCCCCGTTCGCCTTCGAGCCGGTGTCCAGCGACACCTTCTTCGCGAGCGCGTCGAAGTCGGCGCCGTCCTTGAGCTGGTCATAGATCCGACTCGCCTCGGGGCGCGTCTTGACGAGGATGTGGCGCACCTCTCGGCTCTCCGGCTGGCTGTACTGAGCCTGGTTCTTCTCGTAGTAGTCGGAGATCGCCTTGTCGTCGATCTTTACGTCGGCGGTCACCTTGTTGAAGATCTTCTCGTTCAGGATCTGGGAGCGAATGTCCTTGCGCACCTGCGCGTCGGAGAGGCCCTGGTCGCGGAGCTGCTTCTCGTACTTCTTGCCGTCGCCGCCGAAGTACTGCTTCTTGATCTGCTCGAGCCGGGCGTCGACCTGCTTCTCGGTCACCTCGATCTCCAGGTCCTCGGCCTGCTGCTCGAACTCGACGCGCTGGACGAGGAACTGCACCACCTGGTTCTTCAGGGTCTGGAACTCCTGCGAGCCCGCCGCCGGGAACTCGCGCTTCTGATCCTTGTAGCTCTTCTTCGACTGGTTGATGATGGCCTGGTACTCGGATCGGGCCACCTTCTCGCCGTCGACGACGGCCACGGCGTCCTTCGGGACTTCGTCGTCGCCACCACAGCCGGCGGCGAAGAGCGCGAGGGCGAGAGCAGGGAGAAGAAGCAGGCGTGAGGTCTTCATCGGTAAGGAGTACTCCAGTGCAGTCGAGGTCGCAGGCCAGTGTAGCCAGGGTCGCGTCCGGCCCGGAAAGTGGCCGCGGCCCTTAACGCGCGGTACACAAACTGCGTCTATGCGGCCTGGCGCGCGGTTACCAGCGCGTCGACGAGGTCGATCGCCCCGGTCAGCGCCTCGGTTCGCCGGCTCACCTCTCGCTTCGCGCTCGTGTAGACGGCCGTGTCCGAGACGTCGCGCAAGGCGCGCAGCTCGGAGGAGCCGAGCACGAGCGGCCCGACGGTGGCCCGGCCGCCGCGGAAGATCAGGTAGTCCGCGCCGAGGCGCGCGAGCTTGAGCTTCGCTTCCTGGATCGCGAACAGGTGCTCGACCGGCTCGGGCACGGGGCCGTAGCGGTCCTCGAGCGCCGCGTGCAGCTCGCGGAGCTCGTCGTCGGTCTCCGCGAGCGCGAGCCGGCGGTGGATGTCGATCTTGAGCGCCTCCGAGGCGACGTAGGTCGCGGGCACGTAGGCATCGACGCGCGCGTCGACTCTGACCGGCCTCGTCGCGAGCCGGCGCTGCCCCTGGAGCTCGGCCACGGCCTCGGCGAGCATCTCGACGTAGAGCTCGAAGCCGAGCGCGGCGACGTGCCCGGACTGCTCGGCGCCGAGCAGGTCGCCGGCGCCGCGGATCTCGAGGTCACGCATCGCAATCTGGAAGCCGGCGCCGAGCTCGGTGTGATCGGCGAGCGTCGAGAGCCGGGCGCGCGCCTCCGGGGTCAGCTCCTGCGCGTCGGGATAGAGCAGGTACGCGTGGGCGGTCACGTCCGAGCGGCCGACTCGCCCTCGGATCTGGTAGAGCTGGGCCAGCCCGAGCATGTCGGCGCGCTCGACGATCAGTGTGTTCGCCTGCGGGATGTCGATCCCCGACTCGATGATCGTCGTCGAGACGAGGACGTCGGCATCGTTGCGCAGGAACGCGTGCATCTTCTCCTCCAGCTCGCGCTCGCGCATCTTCCCGTGCGCGACGATGAAGCGGAGCTTCGGGCAGAGCTGCTGCAGCTTCTCGGCCGCCTCCTCGATCGACTCCACCCGGTTATGGAGGTAGAAGGCCTGGCCGCCGCGCTCGACCTCGCGCTCGAGCGCGGTTCGGATCAGCTCCTCGTCGTACTCGCCGACGGTCGTCCGGATCGGGCGGCGCCCCTCCGGCGGCGTCTCGATGATCGAGATGTCCCGCAGGCCGGAGAGCGACATGTGGAGGGTGCGCGGGATGGGCGTCGCGGAGAGCGCGAGCACGTCGACCTCGAGTCGCAGCGAGCGGATCAGCTCCTTCTGGGCGACGCCGAAGCGCTGCTCCTCGTCGAGGATCACGAGCCCGAGCTCCTTGGGGATCACGTCCCTCGAAAGGATTCTGTGGGTGCCGATCAGGACGTCGACCTTCCCTTCGGCGAAATCCTTCAGCACCTTCTTCGCCTCGGCCGCAGTGCGGAAGCGCGAGACCATCTCGACGCGAACGGGAAAGTCGCGGTAGCGGCCGCGGAACGTATTCCAGTGCTGCTCGGCGAGGATCGTGGTCGGGCAGAGGACGAGCGTCTGCTTGCCGTTCACTGCGATTGCGAAAGCGGCGCGCACCGCGACCTCGGTCTTGCCGAAGCCGACGTCGCCGCAGACGAGCCGGTCCATCGGCCGCGGGGCTTCGAGGTCCTCCTTGACCGCCTCGATCGCCCGCGCCTGATCCTCCGTTTCGCGGTACGGGAACTCGGCCTCGAGGCGCTCCAGCCACTCGTTCTCGAGCTCGTAGGCGTGGCCGGGGGCCTGCTGGCGCTGTGCGTAGAGGCCGATCAGCTCCGTCGCCAGCTCGCGCACCGACTCGCGGGCGCGCGCCTTCAGGTTCGCCCAGGCCTTGCCGCCGAGCTTGGAAAGCGTGGGCGCGCTCGCGTCGGCGCCGATGTACTTCGAGACCTTGCCGAGCTGCTCGTGCGGAACGTAGAGCCGGTCGTCGCCGCGGAAGCCGACGAAGAGGTAGTCGCGCGTGACGCCGGCGACCTCCTTCGTCTCGAAGCCGAGCAGCTTCCCGACGCCGTGATCCTCGTGGACGATGAAGTCGCCGGTGCGCAGGTCGGCGAAGGTGGCGAGCGCGCGACCGAGGCGGCGGTCGGCCCGCGGCGGCCGCTTCCGGAAGACCTGGGTATCGGGAAGGAGGACGAGCCCGAGCTCCCGCCAGACGAAGCCGCGGCGCGCGGGCGCGACCGCGAAGAGGAGCTCCGGCTCCTCAGGGAGATCGGCACCTGGCTCGAGCATCTTCGCGGCGGCCCGCCGAAGCAGGTTCTGCGTTCGCAACGCCTCGCCCCCGTGCGGGAAGGCGACGACGACGCGGTTGCCGCCGCGGACGAAGCCGCCGAGCTCCTGCTCTGCCTCGGCGAGACCACGTGCCGCGAGCGCGGGCCGCTGCGCCTCGAAGGCGAACGGCTGCGACTGCGGGAACGGGTCGAGCTCGGTCGTCCCCTTCAGCCCGATCGGGTCGAGCCCCTCCTCCGCCCAGACGCGGCGTACCTCCTCCGGCTGCCAGATAAAGTCGGGGACGCGCTCGAGGGCGAGGACGAGATCGGCCGGCACAACCGGCGCCGCTCCCTCCTCGGCAAGTAACAGACTGTTACTTGGATCGACGAGCTCGCCCCGCCGCTCCGCTGCCGGGTAGACGACGGCGTCGGTGACCGGATGGAGCGCGCGCTGCGTGAACGGCGAGAAGACTCGGACCTGCTCGATCTCGTCGCCGAAGAACTCGACGCGGAGCGGCTCGCGGCCCGTGGTCGGGAAGACGTCGACGATCCCGCCGCGGACCGCGAACTGGCCGCGCTCCTCGGCGCGATCCACGCGCTCGTAGCCGGCGAGCGCGAACGCCTCGGAGAGGCCGTCCACGCCGGGCTCCTCCCCCACTTCGAGCCGCACGGGCTCAGGGCGGTGCTGCGCCGGTGGCATTCCCTCGGCGACCGCCATCGCGGAGGCGCAGACGAGCCCGCCTCGCGCGAGCACGTCGAGGGCGCGAGCCCGCTCACCGACGAGATGCGGCGGCGGCTCGAGCCCCGAGCTCCAGCCGACGCCCCGTCCGGGAAAGAGCGCGACGCGATCGGCGCCGACGAACCAGCCTGCGGCCTCGGCCGCGTCGCGAGCGTCCGCGTCCTCGGGGAGCAGGCAGACGATCCCGCGGTCGAGGTGCTCGTGCAGCGTCGCGAGCAGCAGCGGCAGCACGGGCTCGGAGACGCGGGCGCGCGTCGGCAGCGCGGCGGCGAGCGCCCGCAGCCGCTCGTGCTCGAGCAGCTCGCGGACGAAGATGTGAAGGGCTGGCCGGTCCATGACGAAGGGCCGGAACGCAGGTTCCGGCGCGCAATACTGTATCCGCCTGGACGCAACTAGCGGAACCGGTCGCGGACATGAAATGCACCGCAGCTCGGGCTCGTCTGAGCACTCGCCCACAGCCAGGCCCGGCACTCCAGCGATAGTGGCGCGCTTCGCACCGATAGCACAGTCGCTCTTTCGTTTGAGACTACTGTTGGCCTGACGGAGCGTCAGTTCGTCGGGCCGGACGGTCGACCTTCAGGTCAGCAGGCGCGTCACCGTCGCACAAGCACGGTGACAGCCGCCAGAGAGAGAACCCGTATGCATGATGCTATGCTTTTTGTATGCTGCAAATCGTTACGCGGGTCGACGACAACCTTGCTCGCGAGGTCGACCGGCTAGTACAGGAAGGCGTCGTTGCATCTCGCTCGGCCGCTGTCCGCCTCGGTCTCGAGACCTTGATCGAGCGCCATCGCCGCCATCGGATCGGTCGGTCGATCGTCGACGGGTACACCCGCCGGCCGCAGACCGAAACCGAAGTCGGCTGGACAGACGAAGCCACGACGAAGATGATCGCCGACGAGTCCTGGTGACCGCTCCCGCCCAGGGTGAGGTCTGGTGGGCTGAGGCGGAGGACAAGCGCCGACCGGTCCTGATCGTGACCCGGAACGAGGGGATCCCCGTTCTCACCTGGCTCGTCGTGGCCCCGGTGACACGGACGGTACGCGACATCCCGACGGAGGTAGCCCTAGGTCCCCAGGAGGGGCTGCCGGAGCCCTGCGCGGCGACATTCGACAACCTTCAGCCGATCCGACGTTCGTTTCTGACGCAACGTGTCGGGCGACTGGATGAAGCTCGGCGGAACGAGCTCTGCCGCGCTCTCTCCGCTCTCGCCGACTGCTGAGGTTCAGCTCGCGCTAGCGCCCGCCGTGCCAGCTCTCCCAGAGTGCTGCGTACGAGCCGTCCTGGCCGACAAGCTCGTCGTGGGTACCCAACTCCGCAAGCTTGCCGTCCTCGACGACCGCGACACGATCGGCGTCGTGCGCGGTCTGGAGGCGGTGGGCGATCGCGACGACGGTGCGTCCGTCGAGCACCGAGGCGAGCGAGCGCTCGAGATGTCGTGCGGCCCTGGGATCGAGCAGCGAGGTCGCCTCGTCGAGCACGAGCGTGTGCGGATCGGCGAGCACGAGCCGCGCGAGCGCGACCTGCTGCTGGCGGGGGGGAGTCAGCGGGAAGCCGCCGGCGCCGACCACGGTATCGAGCCCCTCGGGCAGAACCTCCACCCAGGGCAGTGCGTCGACAGCCTCGAGCGCCGCGCGCAGCTCGTCGTCGGTCGAGCCGACGCGGGCAAGCCTGAGGTTGTCGGCGAGCGTGCCGACGAAGACGTGCTGCTCCTGCGTCACGAGCGCCACCTCGCGACGAAGCGTCTCCAACGAGAGGTCGACGAGCCGGACGCCGCCGACGTCGACACGACCCGTCCGCGCCGGGTGGATTCCCGCGAGCAGCCGGCCGAGCGTCGACTTGCCGGCGCCCGAAGGGCCGACCACGGCGACCCGCTCCCCCGGCTCGAGGTCGAGGTCGAGGCCGTGCAGGACGTCGTGGCCCTCGCGGTAGGCGTAGCGGACGTCGTGCGCCTGCAGCCGCTCGCCGGCCGGCTCCTCGCCCGTCGCCTTTCGGTCATCCGGCACCTTCGAGACACCGACAAGCCGGGCAAAGGAGGTCGCGCCGACCTGGATCTCGTCGAGCCAGGAGATCAGCCGGTCGACGGGATCGGCCAGCTGCTGGACATAGAGCGCGACGGCGGTCACCTCGCCGATCGAGGCTCGTCCCGTTGAGACGAGCCAGCCGCCCCAGACGAGCGCGGCCGCGACCGGCAGGACATACGCGATCTCGACGGTCGGGAACCAGACCGTGCGCAGGTAGAGCGTCCGGCTCTCGGCCGCGTAGGCGTCGGTCAAGTCGGCGTCGATCCGCCGGATTCGCTCGCCCGCGAGGCCGAGCGCGTCGATCGTGCGGCCGCCGTCGACGGTCTCACCGACGGTGCCGGCCATCGTCGCGTACGCCGCCCGCTCCCAGAGGTAGCCGGCGGGCGCGTAGCGCAGGTACCAGCGCGTGCCGAACACGATCGCGGGGAGCCCGACGATGCACGGGATCGCAGCGATCGGGCTGACGAGGATCGCGGCGCCGACCGTGAGGACGCTCGTCACCGCCGCGATCAGCGTCTCCGGAATCGCGAACCGGACGGTGCGCGCTAGCGAGTCGACGTCGGCGGTCGTGCGCGAGACGAGATCCCCGGTGCCGGCACGCTCGACGGTCGAGAGCGGTAGCGCAAGCACGCGGCGCATGAAGTCCTCACGCAGCCGCGCGAAGATCCGCTCCGAGAGCACGAACGACTGGCGGCGCGCGAACCACGTGAGCAGCGTCTGCGCGAGTACGAACGCCGCGAGCAGGACGACGATCCTGTCGACGGTGGCGGTGCTCGTCCCGCGCTCGACGTCCTCGACGAGCTGGCCGAGGAGGCGCGGCCCGGCGAGCCCGGCAACCGCCGCGAGCGCGTGGAGAGCGAGCACGGCGGCGAGCGGCCGCCGGTAGCGCCTGACGAGCGAGCGCGCCTGCGCTCGTACCTCCGGGCCGTCGGCGATGGGCAGCTTCTCGCTCATGCCGCCTCCCCCTCCTCCTCGTCCCGGTTGACGGTGGCTCGATAGGCGGGGACGCTCTGCAGGAGCGCGCGGTGGGTACCCGCAGCCGTGACGCGCCCGGCCTCGAGGAAGACGACCTTGTGGGCCTGGTCGAGCACGAGCGGGCTCGCGCTGACGACGACGGTCGTCCGGCCGGCGCGTGCCTCGCGAAGCCGACGGGCGATTCGGGCCTCGGTGTGGGCGTCGACGGCGCTCGTCGGCTCGACGAGGACGAGGATCTCGGCGTCGGAGAGCAGCGCCCGCGCAAGGACGACCCGCTGGCGCTGGCCGCCGGAGAACGAGCGACCCCGCTCCTCGACGTTGCCGTCGAGCCCATGGGGCAGCGCGTCGAGCACGTCCTCGGCGTTCGCGACCGCGAGCGCGTCGAGAATCGCCTCGTCATCAGCGTGACCCCACGGATCGAGCTCGTGGCGCAGGGTGCCGGAAAAGAGGAGCGGATCGGTCTCGCTGATCACGATTCGCCGCCGCACGAGCCCGACCGGAAGCTCGGCCAGCGGAACGCCGCCGAGTGTGACGCCGTCGCTCTCGACAAAGCGCCCGAGGCGGTCGGCAAGCTCGACCGCGTCCTCGGACTCGGCCGAGACGAGGCAGGTGAGGACACCCGGCTCGAGGACGAGCCCCGAACGGGCGTCCGCGAGCAGGGAGTCCGCGGACGGGGCGGCGGCCGGCGACTCGGGATCGACCACCATGCGCTCGACGGCGAGGATGTCGAGCATCCGGCGGGCGCCGACAAGCGCGCGCGTCACCTTGTCGACAGCTTCGGCCGCGTTGCGGAGCGGAATCACGAGGAAAACGGCGCTACCGTAGAACGCGACGAGCTCGCCCGGCCCGATCCGGCCGTCGATCGCGAGGCGCCCGCCGAGCCAGATCACGATCACCACGAAGATCCCGGGCAGGAGCACCTGGGCCGCGTCGAGCGTGGACTGGGGCAGCGCGACCCGCACGCCGGCGAGCCGAACCCGGTCCGAACGGCTTCGGTATCGGTCGAAGAAGACGGCTTCCCCGCCGATCCCACGGAGAACCCGCAGGCCGGCGACCGTGTCGGCGCCGAGCGCGGTGAGCTGACCGACCTCCTCGCGCTGCTCGCGCTGGCGCGCCTGTAGCGGCCGGATCACGAACGACAGGCTGCCGACGAGCGCTGGTACACCGAGCAGGACGACGAGGCCGAGCACCGTCGAGGAGGAGAGGAGCAGGACGGCAACGACGAAGTACGAGACGATCGCCCCCGCGAGCCGCGCCGTGATGTCGAAGGCGCCGCCGGCGCGAAGCGCGTCGTTCGAGACGGTAGCGACGACCTCGCCGGTCGTCAGGTGCGCCCGAACGGCAGGCCCGGCATTCGCCGCGTGGTGCGAGATGACCTGAATCAGCCGGTACGACGCCTGAAGCCAGTTCGAGACGGCACAGCGGTGCCGCATCACGCCCGCGACCGCCTGGACGGCGCCGAGCGCGAGGAGCACGCCCGCCCAGGCGGCGAGCGCACCGGTGTCGTCGTCGACCAGGCCGTCCTCGATCGCCCGCCCGAGCACGTACGGGAGCAGCGCCTGCGCGAGCATCCAGACGATCCCGAACGCGACGCCGAGCCCGAGCGTGCCGAGCTGCTTGCTCCCCACCCAGAGCAGCAGGCGCGCCGGCGAGCGCGTGTCCGGACGGCCAGGATCGTCGAAGGGCAGCGACCTCATCGAGGCGTGCAGGAGACACGGGTGCGGGCGGGACGGTCCATGGAGAGGGGCGAAAGAGGCTCTTTCGCAGCCCTCGAGTCTACGCGTGCGAAGATGCCTGGATGTCCGAACGAGCGCGCGAGTCGATGACCCAGGCTCAGCACGACGCGCTCGCCGCGGAGCTCGCCGAGCTCGAGGGGCCGAGGCGGTCGGCGATCGTCGAGGCGATCGCGACAGCGCGCGGGTTCGGGGACCTCTCCGAGAACTTCGCCTATCACGACGCGAAGAACGAGCAGGGCCTGCTCGAGCGACGGATCACGATCATGCGCGCCCGGCTCGAGAGCGCGGTCGTCGTCGAGCAGAGCGCGGACGGCGTCGTCGGCGTCGGCTCGGTGGTCGAGGTGGCCGACGAGGCCGGCGAGACGATGGAGATCGAGATCTCGAGCGTCGGCGGCGTCTCGCCCGACTCGCCCCTCGGCACGGCGCTCGTCGGCGCGAAGGTGGGCGAGACGGTCGAGGTGAAGGCGCCGCAGGGGTCCTGGCAAGCCCGCGTCGTCTCCGTCCACTAGGGCGACTCCCATGCGCTGCTTCGGCGACGGCAACCCGCTCTACGAGCGCTACCACGACGAGGAATGGGGCGTCCCCGTCCGCGACGAGCATGGCCTCTTCGAGCGGATCTCGCTCGAGGCGTTCCAGTCCGGACTCGCGTGGATCACGATCCTGCGCAAGCGCGAGGGCTTCCGCAGCGCCTTCGCGGGCTTCGACCCCGAAGCCGTGGCCGCCTTCGGTCCCGACGACGTCGAGCGGTTGCTTGGCGACGCCGAGATCGTCCGCAACCGCGCCAAGATCGAGGCGACGATCGCGAACGCCCGCGCGACGCTGGCGCTACGGGAAGCGGGCACGCCGCTGCACGAGCTCGTCTGGTCGTTCGCGCCGCCCCCTCGGCCGGCGGCTCCGACGAGCTGGGAGGAGATCCCGACGCAGACGGCCGAGTCGAAGGCGCTCGCGAAGACCCTGAAAGGGGTCGGCTTCCGCTTCGTCGGCCCGACGACCGCCTTCGCGGCGATGCAGGCGTGCGGCCTCGTCGACGACCACCTCGCCGGCTGCATCCGAGCTCGCTGAGCCGCCGTGCCCGTGTCCGGGGTCAAAGCCCGGCCGTGTCCGGAAACGACATGTCCGGGATCAGAGCCCGAGGCGTCAGTTGAACGCAGCCTGCGTCCGCTCGAGACCGTCGCGGACGAGGGACTCGACCGCGTCGGCGGCGCGAGCGACGACCGCGTCGGCGTCCTCGTCGGGCTCGAACGGCGAGAGGACGTAGTCGGCGACCGGGCGGCGGTCGCCGCGACCCGGCCGGCCAACTCCGACCCGAAGGCGGAGGAAGTCCGCCGAGCCGAGCGTCTGGCGGAGCGAGCGGAGGCCGTTGTGGCCGGCGAGCCCACCGCCGAGCCGGGCCTGGAGGCGCGCCGGCTCGAGGTCGACCTCGTCGTGGACGGCGAGGATCCGGTCGAGCTCGACCTTGAAGAACCGCGCCGCCGCGCCCACCGACTGACCCGAGAGGTTCATGTAGGTCTCGGGCTTCAGCAGCGCGACCTTCGCGCCGTCGACGCGGATCTCGGCGAGCCGACCCGAGAACTTGGAGCGGAAGGAGCCGCCGTGCCGGCCGGCGAGCTCGTCGACGACCATCCAGCCGACGTTGTGCCGGTCGCGCACGTGCTCCCGCCCGGGGTTGCCGAGCCCGACGACCAGGAGCTCGAGCGTCGAGGCCGATTCGCCTCGACGGAAGAACGGCAAGAGGGCCTAGCTCTCGGCGGTGCCGGGCTCGCCGTCGGGGCCGGTGCTTGCGTCGGACTCGCCCGCTTCGTCCGCGCCCTCGCCCTCGAGCCCCTCGCCCTCGGCGCCCTCGAGCTCCTCGCCCTCCTCGGGCTCCTCCTCGATCTCCGCGGCAGGCGCAGAGACCGTGGCAATGACCGTCTCGTGCGGATCGTCGAGGAACGTCGCGCCCTCGGGCGCCCGCAGATCCTCGAGCCGGAGCGTGTCGCCCATCTCCATCCCGCTCACGTCGGCCTCGATCGACTCGGGCACCTCCATCGGGAGCGCCTCGACGTTGAGGGTCGTGCTCGGAGCCGAGAGAACGCCGCCCTCGCGAACCCCGGGCGCGTCCTCGCCGCCGATCAGGTGCACTTGAACGGTCGCCTGAATCGCGACGTCGAGCCGGACTTCCTGGAGGTCGACGTGCCGGACGAAGCCGCGCACCGGGTCGCGCTGATACTCCTTGAGGATCGACGGATGCGTCGTCGACTGTCCTTCGAGCACCACGTCGAGCACTGCGTGCATGCCTGATGCGGTGTTCAAGGCGGCGCGGAGGTCGCGCTCGCCGATCGCAATCGCGCGGGCAGCCGTCTTGCCGTAGAGGACCCCCGGGATGAATCCCTGCTTGCGCAAGCGGCGCGACTCGGGAGTCCCGAGCCGCTCGCGTTCCTTGACCTCGAGACGGAATCTGTCGCCGGACACAGCGCGCCAGTGTAGCGAACGGCAAGTAACAGTTTGTTACTTGGCTAGCGGATCCGCAGATCGATCCCGAGGAAGAGGAGCGGCCAGAGCGCAATCGCAAGCACCGCGGACGCGACCCGCTTGACGGTGTCGAGATTCACGAGGTAGTCCTTCGAGGCGGCAACGACGACTCCGACCGCGAAGTAGACGAGCAGCAGGAGCTTGCGAGGGAGTAGCATGCGTGGCGGGTTCCCCTCGCCCGGCAACTCGAACCGCTCGGAGGTTTGAGCCGCGAACGCCGTGGGAGGGAATCACCAAGGGGGTCTACGTGATACGTACCTACTGGCGCGATCCGCGCTTCTGGATGTGGTGGTGGCGACAGCGTGTGCCGGCCGACGCGAAGGTGGTCGCCGCCGTCGTGGGAATCTGCCTGCTCGGTTTCGGTGGCTACGCAGTGGCCGGCGGGCTGAACAGCGCCGTGACGACGACAAGCGAGCCGTTGGCCGCTCAGGTGACGACCGTGCAGAGCGTGGTCACGATTCGCGAGAGCGGCCGGGTCGTGACGAAACCTGTGCGGGTCGTCCGACAGGTTCGCGTCGATCGAACTGTGCCCGGGCGCGCCAGTACCGCCTACGAGACGCAGGTGCAGCTCAGCACGGTGACGACGCCCGGAAGCACCTATGTCGTCACGCGACGCGACGTCCAGACGGTGCCGGTCTTCCGCGAGGTCGTCATCACCCGAGATGGCCGCGTCGAGACCGTCGTCCGGACCCAGCCGGGGGCCACCCAGATGCGAACCTCGATCGTCACCACTCGGCGCACCGTCACGAACGAGCGCGTGGTGACGAACGAACGGGTCGTCACGAACGAGCGGGTCGTGACGAACGAGCGGGTCGTGACGAACGAGCGGGTAATCACTCGCGAGAACGACCGGGTGGTTACGCGCGACCGGGTCGTCACCAACACCATTCCCGTCACGGTGCGATCGACCGACACGGTCGTGAGAACCGATACGGTCCTGAGAACGGAGACGGAGACGAGGACGGTGCCGGTGACCGTCGTCGAGACGATCCGCCGGACCGAGACGGAAACCGTTCCCGTGACCGTCGTCCAGACCGTTCCTGTCACCGTCACGGTCACCGTCAAGGGACGCGATTAGAAGAGCTGCGTCTCGCCGCTAGAAGAGCTGGTTCTCTCCGCCGAAGATCGCCGAGACGGAGTCGTCGGAGAAGACGTTCATGATCGTCTCGGCGAGCAGCGGCGCGACGGTGAGAACTGTGATGTTGTCGGGCTTCTTCAGCGCGTCGATCGGCACCGTGTCGGTGACCACGATCCCTGCGACGTCCGCCGCGTCGAGCTCTGTGAGCCCGTTCTCGCTGAGGAGCGCGTGCGTAACCGAGAGCCAAACGTCGGACGCGCCGTGTTCCTTGAGCGCCTGCGCGCCCTGGATCAGGGTGCTTCCGGTCGTCGTCACGTCGTCGCCGACGATGCAGATCTTGTCGCGGACGCGGCCCGCCACCTCGGTGATCGCGACCTGGTCGTGCGAAAGGCGCGTCTTGTGCATGACTGCGAAATCCGCTTCGAGCATCTCGGCGAAGCGGACTGCAACCTTCGCGCGGCCCGCATCCGGCGCCACGGAGACCACCCCGTCCCCGTAGACGCCGAGGTCGCGGAAGTGGCGCGCAAACAGTTGCTGCGCAGTCATATGGTCGACGGGGATCGTGAAGAACCCTTGGATCTGGCCGGCGTGGAGATCCATCGTCAGCACCCGGTCGGCGCCGGCGAGCTGGAGCATGTCCGCGACAAGGCGCGCCGAAATCGGTTCGCGAGGCTTCGCCTTACGGTCCTGGCGCGAGTACGGAAACCACGGGATGACCGCCGTGATCCGCTTTGCCGAGGCGAGCTTCGCCGCCTGGATCATCAGCAGGAGCTCCATCAGATTGCGGTCGACCGGATCGCAGCCGGTCTGGACGAGGAAGACGTCGGCGCCCCGAATCGAATCGTGGAAGCGGCAGTACGTCTCACCGTTCGGGAACGTCTCCAGCTCGACTTCGCCAAGCGCGACGTTCAGGCTGTCGGCCATCCTCCTTGCCAGAGCGGGGTGCGAACGTCCCGCGAAGAGCATGAGTCGCTTCTTTGGCGTGTGCGGAATCGCACGGCCGACGCTCATCGGCGCCGTTCCGCTGCCGGCGATCTCGAGGCCGGGCAGCGCCTGCTCAATCGTCCCGCTTTCCACCCCGGCCTTCCTTGATCGTCTGCCGGGGCGCAAACCCCACGAGTGCGCTGTCGGGAACATCATCCGTGATCACGGTGCCGGGCGCCGTCCAGACGTCGTCGCCGACGGTCACCGGCGCCACGAACATCGTGTCGACCGCGACCCGGACGTTGTCGCCGATCGCCGTCTTCCCCTTCGGCTCCCCCGGCCGGTGAGAGAAGTTCGCGGTGATCGAGCCTGCGCCGATGTTCGTGTCCCTCCCGATCTCCGCATCCCCGATGTAGGAGAGATGCGGCACCTTCGAGCCTTCCCCGATCCGTGACTTCTTGACCTCGACGAAGGTGCCAGCCTTCGAGCCCGCGGCCAGCACCGTTCCGGGGCGAAGGTAACAGAACGGTCCGACGAGCGCCCCCGGCCCGACCTCCGCATCGAGCACGACGGCGTGAGGGCCGATCTCGGCGCCGGCGGCGATGCGCGTCGTCCCCCGCAGGATCGTGAACGGGTGGACGACGGCATCCGGCTCGAGCCCGACGGTGGGCTCGATCCAGGTCGAGGATGGATCGGCGATGGTGACCCCGGCGAGCATGTGCTCGAGGTTGATCCGGTCGCGCAGCACGGCCGCCGCGACGGCGAGCTCTGCCCGTGTGTTCACGCCTTCCGTCTCGGCCGGATCTGCCGCGACGTGAGCGGCCACGCGCTCGCCTCGCGCCACCAGGCCGAGCACGGCATCCGTGAGGTAGAGCTCTCCCTGCGCGTTGTGCGGCTCGAGCCGCTCGAGCGCCGGCCAGAGGAGCTCGGCGCGGAAGACGTAGATCGAGGAGTTGCACTCGCCGAGCTCGAGTTGCTCGGGCGTCGCGTCGCCGGACTCGACGATCGCTCGAACGCCGCCGCGCTCGTCGCGGACGACTCGGCCGTACCTACGCGGATCTGCCGGCTCGAAGGAGAGGACGGTGGCCGCGCCGTCCCCGCTGCGGTGGGTCTCGATGAGATGCGCGAGCAGGTCGGCGGTCAGGAGCGGCGTGTCGCCGGAGAGGACGAGCACGTCGTCGGCCGAGCCTTCGAGTGCGGCGCGGGTGGCGCGAACGGCGTCGCCGGTGCCGAGCGCCCGTTCCTGCACCGCAACCTCCAGCTCACCGAAGGCGTCCCGCGTCTCCGGCGAGGCGATTACGAGCAGACGTGCGGGCCCGAGTGGCCGAGCTGCCTCGAGCACCCAGTCGATCATCCGCCGGCCCAGGATCGGGTGAAGGTGCTTCGGAACGGCTGAGCGCATGCGCGTTCCACGCCCCCCGGCCATCACGACTGCTGCGAGCTTGGTCTCGGTCACGGGCACGGGTGGAATGGCTGGGGCGCCAGGATTCGAACCTGGGATCGCGGGACCAAAACCCGCTGCCTTACCGCTTGGCTACGCCCCACAGTCTCCGTCGAGTATAGGGAGGCACTAGCGCCGATCGCGCAGGAGGAGGGCGAGCGCAATGACGGCCGCGACGACGATCGCAATCACGATCACGGTCGTGACGACCAGGGCGACCGCGGGAACCAGCACGACCGCGAGTTGGGAAACGGCGGCGATCCAGCTCGACTCGCGTACGGCCTGCTGGGTGCTCTCGCGGCCGACGCCGAGATAGAGCGCGAACGCGAGCCCGGCGAGCACGAGCGCCGTCCACCAGGGAATCGCGTCGAAGAGGACGAGCAGCCCCTCGACGAGCACGATCCCAAGCGCGAGCCGCAGGCGGTTGGCTCGAAGCGTCGATCCGAGCCGGCTCTGGCCCTGTTCGATCGTGGCGTGCGTCTCCATATCCAGACGGTAGCGAGCGAGGCGGCCGAGCGAGGCGGACGAAGGGCGATCAGCCGTACCAGGCGGGGACGGCGAGCCAGGTTCGGCCGGCAGCGCGGACCGCGGCCTGCGCCGCCTCGGCCTGGCGGCGGTGGCGGAAGAGGCCGTAGACGGCGGGGCCGGCGCCGGTGACGTCGGCGCGGAAGGCGCCGAGTCGAACGAGCTCGGCGGTGAGCGGCGAGGCGGCGAGGTCGTTCGCCGGCAAGGCGGCAAGGTCGCGCGGCCGGATGATGCGGGCGAGTGCTCCTTCGAGGGTCTCCAGCCGCGACGTCCAGCCCTGCGCGCCGTCCCGCTCTTCGAAGCGGCGATAGACGGTGGCCGTCGATTCCTTGGCGACGCCGTGCGGCAGGACGAGCACGATCCAGTAGTCCTGCGGGAGCTGGAGCGGGGTCAGCTCCGAGCCATCACCGCGACCGAGCTGGGGCCCGCTTTCGAGGAAGAAGGGGACGTCGGCCCCGAGGCGTGCCGCGAGCGTGCTCAGCGCGGCCGCCGCCAGCGGCTGATCGAGGGTCTCGTTCGCAAGTCGCAGCACCGTTGCCGCATCCGAGCTCCCGCCGCCGAGACCTGCGGCGATCGGAATCCGCTTGGTGATCACGGCGCGCCAGCGGGGCGCGACCCCGGCGGCGGCGGCCAGCTGCTCGAGCGCTTGCCGGACGATGGTGTCGCCGGCGTAGCCCTCGACCATGAGCCGGGGCGCGGGAGAAAGCGCGACCCGATCGCCGAGATCGATCCGCTGCAACACCGTTGCCACCTCGTGCTTGCCGTGCTCGCGCTGCGGGCCGACGACCAGCGCGAGATTGAGCTTCGCGGGCGCAGGCGCGCGGATCACAGCGCCGCCGCCAGATCGACGAACTCGGCCGGCTCGAGCTCCTCGGCCCGGACGTTTGCGGCTCGACCGATCGTTGCGAGCGCGACGACCGCCTGCTCGCGCGTCACTAGGCCCGCGAGCGCCAGCGAGTTCGGGAGCGTCTTGCGCCGGTGCGCGAACGAGGCCTCGACCACGCGCTTCAGGCGCGGGAAGTCGTCGGGTAGCGAGAGGCGCCTGAAGGCAACGAGCGCGGAGTCGACGTTCGGCGGCGGGCGGAAGACGGTGCGGGCCACGGCGTGGAATCCCGTCTTGCGGGCGGCGAGCTGGACGAGCACCGACACGGCACCGTAGGCCTTCGTCGAGGGCGAGGCGAAGAAGCGGTCGGCGACCTCTCGTTGCACCATCACGCACCAGAGTTCGAGGCTCGGCAACCCGTCGAGGCTCTCGGCGACGAGCGGGGTCGCGACGTTGTAGGGCAGGTTCGCGACGAGCTTCGTCGGGGTTGGATCGAGGGCGGCGAGATCGAGCGCGAGCGCGTCGCCCCAGTGGAGCTCGACGGTGGGGGCAGCGAGCGCATCCAGGTGCGGCTCGAGCGAGCGATCGAGCTCGACGGCGTGGACATGGCCGACTCGGTCGGCGAGATAACGGGTTAGCACTCCGAGCCCGGGGCCGATCTCGAGCACGACATCGGCAGGCTCGAGATCCGCGAGCCTGCCGATCACGCCCAGGATGTTCTCGTCGATGAGGAAGTGCTGGCCGAACTGCTTCTTCGGGACGACCGGCACGGGCGGCTCAGAGCCCGAAGGCGGCGGTCGCGTTCGCGTCGATCTGCGCCGCGAGCTCGGCGGCGTCCTCGCCGCGCGCCTCGGCGAGGGCGGCGACGGTGTGGGTGATGTAGGCGGGCTCGTTCGGCCGGCCACGGAGCGGTTGCGGCGCGAGGTACGGGCTGTCGGTCTCGGCGAGGATCCGCTCGGCGGGAACCTGCGCCGCCGCCTCGCGGAGCTCCACCGCCTTCGGGTAGGTGACGTTGCCCGCGAACGACACGTAGTAGCCGCGTTCGAGCGCGGTGGGTAGCAGGCCGGCCGAGGAGAAGCAGTGGAGGACGACCGTGCCGTCGAAAGCGGTAAGCGCCGCGGCCGTCTCCTCGTCGGCGTCGCGGGAGTGGATCACGAGCGGGAGGTTCGTCTCGGTTGCCAGCTCGATCTGGGCCTCAAAGAGGTATAGCTGCTCCGCCGGGGTCGCGAAGTCGTGGAAGTCGTCGAGCCCGGTTTCCCCCACGGCGACGGCTTTCGGGTGCGCGAGCAGCTTTCGGAGCTCGTCGACGCGCGCCGCCTCCTCGCCGCCCGCCTGGTGCGGGTCGATCCCGACCGCTGCGTAGACGCCATCGTGCTCGTCGGCGAGCGCGAGCGCCGTCCTGGAAGACTCGATCCCGGTCCCGATCGTCACCACCCGCGTAACCCCGACGGCGCGGGCGCGCGAGAGCAGCTCGCCCAGGGGCTCGTCGCACCCGTCGAGGTGCGCGTGGGTGTCGATCACGC
>Ga0136613_10000499_pt1 | contig 18146 bp, 18 predicted proteins | sample AntDrymUQ2722106_2_FD_106649 | JGI IMG/M metagenome (GOLD analysis project Ga0136613, IMG submission 106649) | Polar desert sand microbial communities from Dry Valleys, Antarctica - metaG UQ272 (21.06) | ecosystem: Environmental > Terrestrial > Soil > Desert | place: Antarctica: Dry Valley... | reverse complement strand
CGGGGGCGGCGGGCTCGGGGGCGGCGGGCTCGGGGGAGGGGGCCGGAGCTTCGGGGGAGGGTTCGGTGGTGGAGGCGGCCGCTCGCGGGGCGGCGGCTGGTAGACGACAGATCAATCCGGCGGCCAAGCGGCCCGTCGGGAAATGCACTGGAGGAGACCAAATGGCACAGACGACCATCCTGGGGCGGATCGGACAGCTGGTCCGCGCCAACATCAACGCCATGCTCGACAGCGCCGAGGATCCGGAGAGGATGCTCGACCAGCTGGTGAGAGATTTCACGAACAGCATTTCGGAGGCCGAGGAGGCCGTCGCGCAGACGGTCGGCAACCTGCGGCTGCTGGAGGACGACCACCGCGAGGCGCAGGCGGCGCAGGGCGAATGGGGCAGCAAGGCGAGCGCTGCATCCCGCAAGGCCGACGAGGTGCGGGCCGCGGGGAACACGTCCGAGGCGGATCGCTTCACCGAGCTGGCCAAGATCGCGATCCGACGTCAGATCAGCTTCGAGCAGCAGGTGACCACGTTCCAGACGCAGATCGAGCAGCAGACCGCCCTCACCGATCAGCTGAAGGACGGCCTGAACAAGCTGCGCCTCAAGCGCGACGACCTTGTGCAGAAGCGCGACGAGCTCGTGAGCCGCGCGAAGATGGCTGGAGCCCAGCGCCAGGTCCAAGAGGCCGTGCGCGAGGTCTCGGTCATGGACCCCACCTCGGAGCTCAACCGCTTCGAGGAGCGCGTCCGTCGCGAGGAGGCCATGGCGCGCGGCATGTCCGAGGTCGCCGCATCGTCGCTCGAGGAAGAATTCGCGTCCCTCGAGGATGCCGACACGGAGGCGGAGGTGGAGGCCCGCCTCGCCGGACTGCGAAGCAGCTGACACCCACTCCCGCCATGAGTACGGCACCGGAGAGCCGCCCGTTCCGCTTCGGACTCGTCATCGACTCGCGCAACACGACGCGCGACGAGGTCATCGAGCTCGGGCGGCGGGCGGAGGGTGCCGGCATCGCCATCCTGCTCGGGACCGACCACCTGGGCCGATGGGCCACGCTGCCACTCCTGCAATCGGCCGCGGAGGCGACGAGCCTCCGCATCGGCACCTTCGTCCTGAACAACGACCTGCGCCACCCGGCCGTCCTGGCGCAGGTGCTGACCACGATTGACGCGATGACCGACGGACGGCTCGAGGTCGGGATCGGCGCGGGCTGGAATCGGCCTGAGTACGAGGCGGCGGGCATGACCTTCGATCCCCCGCCCCTCCGATTGGCGCGCATGCGCGCGTCGGTGGGCATGCTCAAGCAGGCCATGCGCGATGGCCGCATCGACCATACCGGCGACCGGGCCTACCCGGAGATTCACCAGGAGGGGCTGGTGACGTCAACCCAGCGTCCGCATCCACCGATTCTCATCGGTGGTGGCGGCCCGCGTCTGCTGGCCTATGCCGCACGCGAGGCGAACATCATCGGTCTGGATCCCCGCTCGCTACCGGAAGGCGGAGCCGATCCGGAAGACGTGACCGAAGCAGCGATCGATCGAAAGGTCGCCTGGATCAGGGAGGCCGCCGGAGCGCGCTGGTCGGAGCTCGAGCTCAACATCGCGATCTTCGACCCGGCGACTCGACCGCTGCCAAAGGACGCCATGACGCTCAGCCCTCACTACCTCCTCGGCGAGTCGGACCAGATCGTCGAGACCCTGGTCGCCCGTCGGGAGCGCTGGGGGATCTCTTACATCGCGCTGCGCCCGGATCAACTCGACCGGATGTCGGCGGTCATCCCGCACCTCGCATGATCGCGCTCCGCCCGATCCGACCCGAGGAGGCGGCCTGGTTCGCGTCGCTCGGCGGAGGTGACGTCTCCGAGGCGCTCACCGAGGCCTGGGAAGCCGGAAGCTCCTCGCCGCAGTGGACGCTCGTGGCCGAGATTGACGGCGAACCGCTGGCCCGCGGCGCGTTGTACGCGGAGCCCGTCGGCGGCGGCGTCGACACCCTGGAGGGCACCGCGGCATTCCTCTGGGCGGACTACGAGGACCCTCGGCACCCCGAGGCGATGACCCTGCTGCTCGATGGACTGGCCGACCGCCTGCGGCCGTCGGGTCCGACCACGCTGGACCGGCGCCTGAACTCGGAGGTCCACACCGATATCGACCGGCTCCGGCCTCTGCTCGAGAGCGCCGGCTTCGACCTCCTGCAGGAGAAGCTCGGGTTCACCTGGGTCCCGTCCAACCCGGCGCCCTCGACGCCAGCGCGCCTGCGGTTCCGGTCCCTGGCCGAGGTGGGTCACACGCCGTACCGGGACATCATGGCCGCGACCGCCAGCGGAACGCTCGATCGCAACGACCGGTATTACCAGGAGTTGTGCGGCCCTCGTCCATGGGCCGACGAGATGCTGACGCTCCTGCAGCCCGGTGATGAGCGCAGCTGGCTGATCGGCTACGGGCCTGACGACACCCCGGTGGGCTTTGTAGCCGTCGGTGCGTTCGACGATGCCGGGACGTGGACGATCGTCCATATCGGGGTCGTGCCCGCAGCGCGGGGCCACGGCCACGTCGACGACCTGCTCGCTGTCGCCGACCGGGTCGCGCGCGAGCGCGGCTTCACCTCCGGCCTCTCGGACCTCGACACGGAGAACGCACCGATGATCGCCGCCATGGAGCGAGCGGGCCATCGCACCGGCCAGCGGCCGTGGCACGTCTGGCATTACCGCCGGGCGGTGGGTGACGAGGGATCGTTGGTTGGAGGCATGTCTCGCCGGTTCAGTCCTCGGACCTGAGCTCCCGGAGTCGTGCGCGGACCATCTTTCCCACCAGCTCGGCGGACAGCGCATTCCTGGGCGTGAAGTGCAGGCTGCCCTTCGTGCCCCCGTACCCCTTCAGCTCGTCCGCGTGGGCGGCGATGAACGCATCGGTCAGGCCGTAGAGGCTGCAGTGGGCCTTCCACCCGGCGAACAGGAGCAGTGCGCGGCCCTCCACCTTGATCGTCGGCATGCCGTAGCTCATCGTCTCCACGGCATTCGGCACCAACCCCATGATCTCATCACGCAGGCGCTGCAGCGCTTCCCCCTGTTCAGGGGGCAGGCCGGCGAGGTACTCATCGATCGGGGAGCCGTCCGTCATCGCCGGTGATGGTACGCCGTGAGCTTTGGCTTCGATCTGACCCCCGACGGCGACGGCGCCGTGGTACAACTGAAGGGCTCGAATCGGCAGCACCTGAGTCCGCCGATCGCCGCATTCAGGAGGTGACCGATGCCGAAGTTCATGGACGTCCACCACGGAATGCACGGGATCACGCCCGAGGCGCTCAAGGAGGCCCACCAGGCGGACGTCGACATCCAGGGCGAGGAAGGTGTCGACTTCCAGCGAGCGTGGGCAGACCCTGACTCCGGCATGGTGTGGTGCGTCTCCGAGGCGCCGGACGCTGAGGCCGTCAAGCGCATCCACGAGCGCACCGGCCACCCGGCAACGGAGGTCTACCCGGTTCCGGTCGAGGTCTGATCGACCGCCCGCGTCGCAAGCCCCGCTGGGAAGCGCGAGTCATGGTACCGAATGAAGAGCCGATCGAGGACGCCGTCCACTACGCCGATGGACGGATCAAGCACAGCGGCTTCCGCCTCCAGGGCAGGATGCACGGCGCGTGGTCGTGGTATCGCGCCGACGGCTCGCTCATGCGGACCGGAACGTTCGATCGCGGCCGGCAGGTCGGGACGTGGCGGACGCTGGATCGCCAGGGCAAGGCGGTCAAGGAGACGGAAATCGGCGACTGATGGCACAGGCGGCCTGACCGGGACCGAGGGCGGGCAGAGAAGGCGTAGCCTACCCCGATGACCACCCCCGTCACCCGCCACCGAGACCGGCTGCGCCAGAGCGTGGCGCCGTTCCTGTCGTTCTTCGGCGGACCGTACTCGAAACTGAACCGCCAGCCGGACATCGCCGACTTCGCCGTCGGAAATCCCCAGGAGATGCCGCTGCCGGCATATACCGATGCGCTCGGGCGCCACCTCGAGCCGCGGGACAAGGACTGGTTCGCCTACAAGCTGTCGGAGCCCGCGTCGCAGCGAACGGTCGCCGAGACCCTCAGCACACGGACCGGCATGGCCTGGGATCCCGCGGACGTGGCGATGACCAACGGCGGCTTCGCCGCCATCGCGGTGGCGCTGCGGACCCTGGTGGAGCCGGGAGATGAGGTGCTCTTCCTGTCGCCGCCGTGGTTCTTCTACGAGATCCTCATCCTGGCCTCCGGCGGCGAACCGGTCCGAATCTCGCTGGACGCGCCGGGCTTTGACCTCGACGTCGACCGAATCGCTGCGGCCATCGGGCCGCGCACGCGGGCGGTGCTCGTGAACAGCCCGCACAATCCGACCGGCCGCGTCTATACGCCAGAGGCGCTGGCCTCGCTTGCCGATGCACTGACCGATGCATCGGCCCGCATCGGGCACCCCATCTGGATCATCTCGGACGAGCCCTACAACCGGATCGTCTTCGATGGTCGAACGGCCCACAGCCCCGCCGAGTCGTATCCGCATACGATGATCACCTACTCCTACGGAAAGACCCTGCTGGCACCGGGGCAGCGGATCGGCTTCCTGACCGTGCCGCCAACGCTGCCGCAGCGCGCCGAGCTGCGGGAGGAGATCTTCGTCCAACAGATCGCCGCCGGCTACGCATGGCCGAACGCGCTCCTGCAGCACGCGCTGGCCGATCTCGAGCGGCTCACGATCGACATCGGCGCACTGGAGCGCCGTCGCGACCTGCTGGTCCCGGCGCTGCGCGAGATGGGCTACGAGGCCTCGCTGCCGGAGGGCACCTTCTACACGATGGCTCGCTCCCCGATCGCGGACGACGCCGCCTTCGCCGAGACGCTGGCCCGCCACCGCGTGCTGGTCCTGCCCGGGAGCGTCGTCGAGGTCCCCGGCTGGTTCCGGATCAGCCTCACCGCATCGGACGCGATGATCGCGGCCGGCATCCCGCGCTTCGCCGCCGCGCGGCGGGAGGCGACGAAGGCGTAAAGTCGACACCGTCCACACTGGAGGAGTTGGCAACATGCCCGACAAGGGACCCGGGTCGAAGAGCAAGGGAAAGAAGGAGAAGGGCGGGAAGTCCGGGGGCAAGAAGAAGTAAGGACGGTCGCGTCCTGAGCTGCGCGATGCCCCCGCCGGGGAAGCCGGCCGGAGCTAGGTGTCGCGCATTCGCTCCAGTCCATCGAGGATGAGGTCCAGGCCGAACGCGAACTCGCCCTCGTCGTCGGCGTTCTCCACCCTGTCGTGCTCCCCGGCGTGCTCGAGGAGGTAGGGGTACTCGTCAATGCTGAGGCGGCTGAGGAAGTTCGTTGCGAGGTCGGCCAGCTGCTCCTCGTCGAACTGAAAATGGACCTGCCACAGGGTGAACCCCGAAATGTGGCTGTCCAGTGCGTGGTAAGCGTGATGCGTCATCTCGGCCGAAAACCCTCCCTTGCGCAGGCTCCCGAGGATGCCCTCCATGTAGCGAAGCCGAGCCGAGCTGATCCTGGCCGGTGACAGCATCAGGCTCGCCGCCCACGGGTGGCGCACGAGGACTTCGTGAGCCGAGATCGCTGTCCTCCGCACCGCGGCCTTCCACTCGTCTCCCGGATCGGGCAGCTCGAAGCGGCTCACCACCATGTCCACAATTCCGTTCCTGCGACATCTGGTCACCGACCGTGAGGCACAGCTGCTCCGCGCGCGTCGGTCCGTGCACGCCCCGCGGCGATCCTCGATCCGCCGCCGGATCGGCGAGCACCTGGTGCTCCTGGGCGCTTGGATTGCCGCCGAACCAACACTCCGACCAGCGCGGACCTGAGCCGTGAAAGCCATCACCTTTCCTCGGTACGGCTCTCCTGATGTCCTGCGGCTCGAAGAGGTCGCCGTCCCGGACGTCGCAGGCGACGCCGTCCTGGTTCGCGTCCGCGCTGCATCGGTGAATGCAACCGACTGGCACAGCATGCGAGGCAAGCCGATTCCGATTCGGATCGGCGATGGACTGCGCCGGCCGAAGCTTGGAAGGCTCGGCGTGGACGTTGCGGGGCTGGTCGAGGCAGTCGGCAGTACTGTGACCCATCTGCGCGTGGGTGACGAGGTATTCGGGGCGCGCAACGGTGCCTTCGCCGAGCTGGTGAGCGGCAAGAACTTCATTCACAAGCCGGCCAACCTCAGCATCGAGGAGGCCGCGACGATCCCCGTGGCGGCGACCACCGCTCTGCAGGGCCTTCGGGACAAGGGTGGGCTCCGGAGCGGACAGCGGGTCCTGATCACCGGGGCCTCCGGCGGCGTCGGCACGTTCGCGGTCCTGATTGCGAAGGCGTTCGGCGCGCACGTGACCGCCGTATGCAGCACCGGGAACCTCGAGATGGTGCGGTCCATCGGTGCCGACGCAACCATCGACTACACGAGGAACGACTTCACGCGGTCCAGCGAGCGGTACGACCTCGTATTGGACATCGCCGGCAGCCATCCGCTCACAGCGACGCGCCGCATGCTTGCCTCGCGCGGAACTCTGGTGGTGGTCGGTGGACCCGGCAGCGGCTGGATCGCGCCGACGGATCGGCTGCTGGCGGCCCTGGTGATGTCGAAGCTCGGGCGGCAGCGCATCATCCCCTTCCTCGCCCAGCTCACGAGGGACGACCTCGTTGTTCTGAAAGAGCTCGCCGAGAGCGGCAAGCTTCGGCCGGTGATCGACAGGACCTATCCGCTGAGCGAGACCGCCGACGCCATTCGCTACGTCGAAACGATGCACGCGCGCGGCAAGGTCGTCATCACCGTCTAGCTGGCTGTGACGGCGTCAGCCGCGGTCTCAGCCGGGTACCCGCCCATGGCTAGCGGTGGGCCTCGACGGCGGCAGCCGAGTCGAAGAAGGCCTGCCAGCGACCGAGCCGGCCACCCTCGAGCGTCAGGACGTGCACGAACCGGGTGGACCAGGTCCGACCGCTGGGCTTGGCCCGCCCCTCGAAGAAGCCGATGACGAGGACGGTGTCATCCTTCGCCACCATGTCACCCGGCTCGAAGCGGATGATCTCTTCCGCCTCGTCGTGCGCGTCCAGGAAGCGTCCGATTCCTTCTCGCCGCTCCCACCGTCCGCCATAGGACAGCAGGCCCTGGGCGGGATACTCGAACACGGCGCTCTCGGAACAGAGCTCGAGGAAGGGATCCGTGTCGTCCTGCTCCAGCGCGTGGTAGAGGCGCTCGACGAGTTCGAGAGCATTGCTCACGTGGTGATTCTCGTACGCGCGTCAACGAACGGCGGTTGACGGTTTCCCCACTGCGGCGGACGATCTGACCCATGGCCGCGATCAGGCGAAAGAACCTCGACGCGCCGGACGAGCTCCGCCAGATCGAGCACTACATCGGTGCACTCGTCCGCATCGGCTCGTATACCGTCGTCGGGGTGTATTGGAGCCGGGATGGCGATGGTCGACCCACATGGGGCCGGCCATGGGCACGCCCTCATGCCCGGTCCACCACGTGCAGATCGTGCTGTCGGGCAGATTCGCCGTTCGCATGGACGACGGCGAGGAGATGGAGCTGGTCCGCAACGACGTGGCCGACATTCCGCCCGGGCACGATGCGTGGGTCGTGCGCAACGAGCCGGCCGTTCTCATCGACTTCGCCGGCAACATCGACGCAATCGGTGTTCCCCGTGAGCACGAGCGCATCGTCGCCAGCATGCTGATGACCGACATCGTCGACTCGACGAAGACCGCGGGCCGGATGGGCGACCAGGCATGGAAGCAGATGCTGGCCGATCACAACCACATCGTGCGGCTTCAGCTCTCCAGGTTCGGGGGGTCGGAGGTGAACACGACCGGTGACGGATTCCTGGCCACCTTCAGGAGTGCCGTGGCGGCCTTGCGGTGCGCGGCGGCGACTCGCGACGCGGTCCGTGAGATGGGGCTGGAGGTGCGCATCGGCGTCCACACCGGAGAGATCGAGGTCATGGCGAACGACATCGGGGGCGTCTCCGTCCACACGGCGGCCAGGATCATGGCCCTCGCCGGCGCGTCGGAGGTGCTTGCCTCGTCACTCACCGTCAGCCTGGCCGATGGCAGCGGGCTGACGTTCGACAATCGCGGGACACACGACCTCAAGGGGCTGGAGCGGCCCGTCGAGGTACACGCTCTGAAGGGCTAGCCGCCGCCCCGAGCCGATCGCCTCGGGGCTGTCAGGGCGGTGTGACGGGGAAGTGGCACCGGACCACGGTGCCGGCACCGGGCGTGCTTTCCAGTGCGACATCGCCGCCGTGAGCGCGCACGAGGTCGCGCACGATCGCAAGGCCGAGCCCGGCCCCGGCCGCATCGCCCGATCGCCAGAACCGGTCGAACGCCCGCTCCACGGATCGAAGGTCCATTCCGGAGCCGGTGTCGGAGACCGTGAGCTCGACGGCCTCCCCGAACGCACGCACCGCAACGGTGACCCGACCGCCCGTGGGCGAATGCCGGAGCGCGTTCGTGAGGAGGTTCCCGATCACCTGGCGCACGCGGCGCGGGTCGAGATCGAGCGGGGCCGTCGCGCCGGCATCGACGGCCAACACCACGCCGTCGCTCGCGGCCTGCGGCTCGAAGCCGGCCACGACATCGGTCGCCAGCGCCCCGAGATCGGTAGACTCGCGGTGGAGCGTGAGTGCGCCCGCATCGGCCAGGGAGAGCGTGCGGAGGTCATCGATCAGGCGCTCGAGCTGATGCGTCTCGGCCAGGATTCGCTCCAGGTGGCGGGCATCGGCCGGGTAGAGCCCGTCGAGCATCCCCTCCACGTTTCCCTGGATGACGGTCAGCGGCGTGCGCAGCTCGTGGCTCACGTCGGCGAGCAGTCGCCGGCGGTCCTCGGAGTCCACAGCGAGGCGCGCGCTCATCGCGTTGAAGGCACGTGCAAGGGCTCTGATCTCGCGTGGGCCGCGGACCGCGACCTGCGCTCCGAACTCGCCGGCCTCGACACGCCCCGACGCCTCGATGAGCTCGAGACCGATGACCCGATCCGTCTCCTCGTCCCGGGCGGTCAGCATGATGATCGGCAGCTCCCCGCTCCGGCGAAGGGCACGGGTCACGTCCAGCCCGTCGAGGCCCGGCAAACCGAGGTCGAGGACGACCAGGTCCGGAGCATCGGTCCGGGCCCGCATCAGCGCCTCGTCGCCGCTGCCGGCCGTCACGACGGTGAAGCCCGCGGCTCGCAGGTAATCGACGACGAGCCGGACGATCTTCGGCTCGTCGTCAACGACCAGGATGCGGGCCATGCCCCGGATGGTACGTCCGCCCGTCGATCAGGAGCTGGCCGTCGGCTCGCCCTCGGGGCCCTCGCCGCGATGAAGCTCGCGGTGCATATCCTCGAACATCGCGCGCCGGCCGCTCCAGCCGCCCGGGCCCCCCGGCCCACCTCGACGCCCGCCGCCGAAAGCCAATCGGAGGAGTCCAAGGACCACGAAGGTGACGAAGATCAGGGCGAAGATCCCGACGATCGTCCCGACGAAGCCGGAGCCGAGCGGGCCGTGCCAGTACGGGCCGTCGCGGTAGCCGTACGGCACCAGCACCGTATCGGCGGCCTCCGGCACTGCCTGCGCCGATTCCGCCATTCCTGCCGTCACGCCGGCGTTGTACACGGCCGCGCCAATGCCGATGACGATCGCAAAGGCCACGAGCGTGGCCATCACGCGCACGAAAACTCTCACGAAATTCCTGCCTCCGATGCTCTGCCGGTCCTCCAATCGGAACCGATGAGATGAGGCTGACCGCGAATTGCGCGCGAAAGATGAACGCGCGATGGAGTCCTAGAACCCGATATCGCCGCCGAAGTCTCCCCCGCCGCCGAAGTCGCCGCCGCCGCCATCGCCCGTATCGGCTTCGCCTGAGTCGGCGCTTTCTCCGTCGCCCGAGGCGTCCCCTTCCGACGGCCCACCGTCGTCGAAGGAATTCGCAATCGATGAACCGATGAACGCGCCGGCGAGCGTCGCCATGAACATCGAGCCCAGCCCAGGGGCCCCGCCTCCGCCGAATGTGCGTTCCATGGTGCCTGGTTCGCGCATCTCGGCCCGGGTCGCGGTACGAGCCAGCGACCTGGGATCGTCACCGCTCACCTCCGACGGCGGCACCCGGTCGGCGAGCTGCCGCAGGACGGCGGCTCGCTGCTCAGCCGAGAGCTGTGCGAACGCCTCCTCGTGGGCCCGCTCGACGTCTTCCGGCGGCGCCGTGCGGAGCATGTATCGGTAGCGTTCGATGGCCTGCTCATCTTCCATGCCCCCCATACTGCATATCGCGGGCCGGTCACGTCAGGCGTAGGATCCGTCGGGGCTCTCCATGCACGTGGGTGCCGAGCCCGCGCGGAGGCTGTTCCGCGTTCTGAGTAGCTACCGGAGGGGCGCTTCGATGCCGCAGTTCACCGTCAACCCATCGCGGTTCGATCCGTACAAGAACTTCAAGTTCAGGGTGAAGTGGGACGGCCGCCATGTGGCGGGCGTGACCTACGTGAGCGCGCTCCGGCGAACGACCGAGGTCGTGGAGCACCGAGAGGGCGGAGACGCCAGTACGGTCCGCAAGGGTCCCGGAAGAACGAGGTACGACCCCATCGTCCTCGAACGCGGCCTGACCCACGATCCCGAGTTCGAGCAGTGGGCGAACAAGGTATCGAGCCTGGGGTCCGGCCCCGGCGCCGAGGCCTCGCTGAAGGACTTCCGGAAGGACATCATCATCGAGCTGTACAACGAGGCCGGCCAGCTGGTGATCGCCTACAAGGTCCACCGGTGCTGGGTGTCCGAATTCCAGGCGCTCCCCGACCTCCGATCGAATGGCAGCAGCGTGGCGATCCAGAGCATCAAGCTCGAGATCGAGGGGTGGGAGCGGGACGCCGAGGTGGTGGAACCGGAGGAGCGGACCCTCTGACTCGCGACGAGCTCATCTCAGCTGGCAAGGGCGCGCACCGCGTGCCCGACGGCGCAGATGATGTCGGCGGCATAGGCGGCGTCGACGACCGCGTCCGCATTGCGATGGTAGTTCGGGTTCGGATCGGCCAGCGGCTCCGATGCCATGTTGCCGAAGAAGTCCTCGGTGACAACCACCGCCGGGTACCCCTGTTGGTGGAAGGCTGCATGGTCGGAGCGGTTGATCGCGCCGTCGGAGACGGTGCGATCCGGACCACCCGAGGGACTCGTGCCCCTGTACACCTGAGGGGGCGGCAGGGATCCGAGGCTGGCAGCCCACGAGGCGACCGTGTTCGCGATCGGGACGCTGGCGTCTCGCACGGCCGGATCGGTGTAGCCGGCGTGGACCTCGAAGAGCCGATTCGCGTCACTGTTGAAGCCGATCATGTCCATGCACACCACCGCCCGGATCGGCGCGCCGTTTGCCTTGAGCGCCGACGCGTAGGACTTGCTGCCGATGAGCCCCTGCTCTTCGCCGTTGAAGAAGCAGAAGCGCACCGTGTGGCGCAGCTGGCCTCGCATGCCCCACATCCAGCGCGCAAGGGCGAGGGTGCCGGCCACGCCCGAGCCGTCGTCGTCCGCGCCGCGGGCCGGCCCGGTGGCCGCGCTGTAGCCCGCATCGGAGGCGGCGGTGGAGTCGAGGTGGCATCCGACGATGACGACGCCGGCGCCCCAGCCTGGGACGAGGCAGAGCCGCCACCACGGCCACCACGGCCGGAGCCCCAGCTGCCACTCCAGCTCGCGGCGCAGGGCCCACGGCGGGAGCTCGCCGATGCGATCCTCGTCGATCAGCTCCTCCGCGCCGTCCCTGCGACTTCGACCGACCAGCCGTCGGATCGCCTTCACCCACGGATCGGGTGGGTCCGGACGTGGCCAGCGGACCAGGATGCGGCTGAGGCGTTCGAGAATGTCGGGCCGGATCCGCCATGAGCCCGCACCCGGGAGATCCGCGATCACGTTGTACCGCGTCTGCCCGGACCACATGAAGGGCTCGCGCCAGGCGCAGTAGCCAATCGCCCGCAGCTCGGCGACGAGCGCGTCCACGACCCGGGCATTGTCGGGATGCCCGGTGTGGCGAGACGCGATCGTCCCGGCGGCGTCGAGGGGCGCAACCCCGCTCAGGCGATCGATGTCGGCCTGGAAGCTGGGAGCGGATGCCGGACAGGCCGCAACGAGGACCTTGGCTTCCAAAATCGGCAGGCGGTCGATCACCTCGAGCGCGACCTTCGTGCCGGTCCGGAGCCATGTGCCGGCCACCAGGGTCGCCTGGTCCGCCGCCGGCGGAGCGGACGGGCTCAGCAGGCCCGGGTCGGGCGCCAGGGCCACCGCATGACCATGCGCGCCATGAAGGGGCAGCTCGTCGACCGTCGTTCGACCGCGCAGGGCGATCAATGCCCGATCGGGATCGCGCTCGAGGACCGAGTGATCGGACCAGCCGGCGCTCACCTCTCGATCGACCGGCAGAAGGAAGGCATCATCGAGCCCGACGTCGAGGTCGAGTCGCTGCACCTGCAGGCCGAGCGCCTCCGCACGGCGAGCTGCGGCGGCCTGGATGGCACCCAGCAGCCGCCAATCGCCGGCCGGCCGCCGCTCGAGGTCATACGGGATGACGTCGATCCGCTCGAACAGCTCCCGCTCGCCGATGAACGCAGCGAAGAGCCAGCCGGAGGCGTCGGCGTCACCGCGAGCCATGGCCGGATGCGGGAGCGGGCGGTAGCCGAGGGCGGCCGCCGCCTCGCGATAGACCGCGTCCGCGCACACGAACACCTCGCGGCTCGTCGAAGGCGGAGGGAGCTCCTCGGGCACCGGGAGCCGCCCGAACTCCTCGACCGGCAGGAGCTCCTTCGCGTCGGCGTCCAGCAGGCGTTCGTCCTCGCCCGCGACCAGCAGGCGGATCGGCCGGCCGGTCGACCCGGCCTCGGCGATGAGCGCCGCGGCATGCGGCAGCAGGCTCACGCCCACCAGCCGCGGCCTGCCGTCGGATTCCGTCAGGCGCAGCGAGCCGGATGCCTGGTCGAGGACGAGGGTGACGGCACGGCCCCGCTCACCCTTCTGCCCGCGACCCCGGCGAGACGTGGCGGCCACCGCTCAGCAGCACTCCCCGTCCATGCCGACCTCGAGCGTGATCTTCTTCACGCGCACCTTCGTGACGCCGTGGCCATGGAGGTCGAGGCACTCGAGCAGCTCGGCGGCGTGCTCGAGGCACTTGTCCGTATCGGCTCCGCCGGGAGCGGCACCCGGGCGGTCCTCCGCGCGCTCGATCGCTGGATCCACGCGGTACGTCATCCCGCCGATCCGGCCGCCGTCCGCGTTCACGGCCAGCACGATGTCCCGGTCGTCCGCGCTCTCGATGTCGGCGCGATCGAAGGGAGCTCCCGGCTCGAGCTCGATGACCAGCTCGCGCTGTTGGCGACTCGGGAGCGAGAACCGTGTGTTCCGCAGGCCCTCGAACCCCAGCTTCCAGCCGCGCTCGGCAAGCAGGGCCGGCAGCCTGACGTCGATGTCGATGACCGCGCGGCCGGGGTTCGGGTTCCCCACCCAGAGGTGGAACCCGTGAAGCCCCTCCATCAGGCCCTTCCCACCGCCGCCTCCCGGCAGCAGGTTCACGTTGCGCTGACCGATGTTGTTGTCGTTCGGGACCAGTCGCCACTCGGGGATGACCTCGCCCGGGGTGAAGTTGTCGATGTTGCTGGGGTCGCTCGTTGCCGACACGATCATGAGCATGCAATCGTGCCCGTAGGCGTTGACGTTCGGCTCCCACTCGAACGGACCGACGATCTTCTCCTCGGTACTGTTGGGATTCAGCGTTCCGGCGGACAGCTGGGCCGTGTTGAAGGGCTCGAAATCGGCGGGCCACAGAAGCCCCGCGGCCGGCTTGGTGTGGAAGCCCCGGACAACGACGTTGTTCGCCGTCTGCGTCCCGCGGTTCTTGATCTTCACGTACGCGTAGTTCTTCTTGTTGAGCTTGGGCGTCTGGTGGGTGAGCCCGCCATCGGCCTTCTTTCGATTCCAGATCGTCGTCGTGTTCCAGTGGACCGGCTGGTACTGGTACTCGCCCGCCCGCCCGTCGTCGATGTACACGTCCACCGCCGGCGGCGGGCCAACCGTGGTGACCGTGCCCGCGGCAGGGAATGGCGTGTCGAAGCGAAGCCCTTGCTGCTCGAACGCCCAGCGAATGACCTTGCCGTAGGCTCCTCCGTAGAGGCCCTCGCTCGTCCAGTTGAGGGCATCGACGGCGATCATGCTGTTCGCGAACGCGCGCGCGTGGGCCGGGTTCGTGGCCGGAGTCAGGTCATTGACCGTGCGCAGGATCAGGTACGCCATGTATCGAGCGGCGAATCGGCGGCGGCCGATATCCGCGGCGTCGCCACCGATCGAGCGATACGCCCGGAAGAGCGTGGTGGAGAGCACCTGCTCGCTGCTGTAGCCGCCCACGGCGTTCGGGCCGTCCCAGCCCCAGGTCGCCACGGGCCGGTCGTGGCGGCGCCCGACGAGCGGGACGAACGGCGCGAGGACGAACCGATCCGGCGCGATCGACTCGGGATCGACGAGGATGACGGCCATGCTGTCGCCGGCACTGTGGCTGAACCCGAAGTTCGGTCCGCCGACGTGCGGGTAGAGGATGCCGTGACCACCCATCTCGTGGAGGTGCACCTTCCAATCGGTCGCGATGCTGATCGGGTTCGCGGTGTCGGTGGCATCCGCCAGCGCATAGCAGAGGTGGGTGATGCCGGTCGCGTTGCCCACGCAGTGGGCGTTGACCGCCGTCCCGAGCCCGCGGTGGTCGACCGGAACCGGAAAGACCGTGCCTCCCCAGTAGGTACTCGGGAACCCCATGCCCGCGACCAGCGAGAAGAAGCGCTCCGTGTGGTAGTAGGCGTTGACCCCCGCGAAGTTGTTCGTGCGCACCTCGTAGTCGAAGTCCGTGCCGGCAGGCTGCGTCGGCGAGGCAACCGTCGGGGCCTCCTGCTCGTTGAGCCGGACGCGCCAGCCCACCAGCGACTGAATCCCTCCGGAAGGCGCGTTGAGGTTCGGCAGGACCACGTCATCCCGGAACGGGTTCAGGATCGCATTCGTGGCGGTCGGCCCATTCGCGGTGTTGCCGCTCTCGCTGATCGGATCGTGGAGGAACACGAGGCCGTTCACCGACGCGGCCATCGGTCGCAGGTAGAGGACGGAGCCGGTCTCGAGCTCGACGAGGACCCGCCAGTTGATGTCGCCCCACTCGGCGGTCACGTAGCTGAAGATAATCTCGGCCACGAGGTAGTCGGCTCCGGGCCGAATGCGCCGATCCACCGCCGGCAGGGGCAGGGTCGGCGTGCGCTCGGGTGCCTGGAATCCCTGCTCCTCCGCACCGACAAAGTCGATCACCGGATCCGGCTGGGCAGGCTTCTCGTCACGCGGCAACCGCTCATCGGGGTCGTAGCGATAGATGAAGAACCGGCCGCTGATGATCTGCGCCCCACGCGTCTCCTCCCGCTCGGCCGACGTTGCCCGACGAGTGGATCGCCGGAAGGCGCGGCCCGCCACCAGCTCGCCGACGAAGCGAGCGGTGTCCGAGCGAGCGGTGGATGGTCCGGCGTCGAAGTCGAACCCCTGCGCGGGCTGCTCGGCGGCGGCCTGCAGGAAGAGCTTCCGCCATCGATCGATGACCTCCTCCGGCGGCAGCTCGGCGTCGAGCCCGTCGAGGCTGGTGTTCACCGCGCTGACGACCCGCAGTGGACTGTGCTTGACCGTGACCGATACGCCGGCGGCCCACACGGGGACGTTTCGATGGGTCTGATAGAAGCCTTCGGTCGTGGCGTCGAACAGCTCCTTCTCCTCGCTTGATCGGAACTCGGTCCCGCGGTCCCCCTCGGGGCGGAGGTACTCCACCTGTTGATGGGCGTAAGCAAGCTGGTCGCCATCGACGGCGAACGTATCGGCCACCTGGCGGAGGTAGGCGACGGCGGTCTCCTTGGGACTGCTCTCGGTCGACTCCCAGTACTCATCGACGTGGTTGATGCCACGGACGCGGTCAGCATCGTCCACGGAGAGGCGAGCCTTGAGCTGAGAGTCATAGATCTCGGGCATGACATTCTCCAGTCTCTGCGGGGCCTGGCCAACCTGCGCGGCTGGCCGGATCAGAATCCTAGGCGCAGACCGTCATTCACCCGTGGACGGCACGTTCTGCCGCCGTCGCCGGGGCCACTCCGGTGCGTCACGATCCGGTCCCGGTCATATCACCGTCACGTCACCGTAACGCGACGTGAGTACGATGGTCCACTGGGACTTGACGCCCGCCGTACAGTCAGACCGAGGGGAGCCACGATCGATCCGGAGGCCCTCCCGATCACGAAGGGCACCGTGAAGAAGATCGGCCTATCGCGCACTCCTGCCATGGCGCGCCGAGCGCACGCCACTATCCGCGTGCGGTTGCTGGATGCCTTCGCGCTCGAAATCGATGGCGTGCCCGTCGATCTCCCGCACGGCACTCAGCGCCTGGTGGCCTTCCTCGCGCTCAGGCCGCACGCCCTCGGACGAAGCTTCACCGCCGGCTCGCTCTGGCTGGATGCCACCGAGGACCGGGCAGCGGCCAACCTCCGCTCGGCGTTGTGGCGGCTGCGCCACCGCAACAGCTCGATCATCGTCCCCGCGCATGGCACGCTCCGTCTAGATGCGAATGTCTGGGTCGACGTCCACGAGGCATCGGCAGCCGCCCGGCGCTGGCTGGGCGGTGAGGCCACCACGTCCGACGTGTCCGGCTCGGGTCTGCTGCAGGCCGAGCTGTTGCCCGACTGGTACGACGAGTGGGTCGTCCTCGAGCGAGAACGCTTTCGCCAGCTGCGACTTCACGCCCTCGAGGCGATGGCAGAACGCCTGATCGACATGGGTCGAGTCGGCGATGCCTTCCTGGCGGCGCTGGCGGCAACCACCGATGACCCGCTTCGCGAGTCGGCGCAGCGCGCGCTGATCAAGGTGCATCTGGCCGAGGGAAACACCGGTGAGGCGGTCCGCCAGCTCCGCCGCTGCGAGCAGCTCTTCGAGCGAGAGCTCGGCATGCGCCCGTCACCGCAGCTCAGCCGACTCGTTCAGGAAGCGGCACTCGGCGCCGGCTGACGGCCACCGCCGCCGGGCTCATCAGCCGGTCGTCGCGATCGCCTGTGCCAGCGCGTTTCCAACCTCGGGGCTGTGGACGTCTCCGTGGTCGGCAATGAAGGCGTCGGCCTGGAGGTTGTACACGGTGCCGCGCTTGAAGCTGTATTTGGTCTTGGTCGGGCCGAGCGTGCCGAACGTGGCCTCCGGTGTCTTGACGGCCCCGTTGCGACCGATCCCGCCGTAGAGGTCGTTGGCGTCGCCGACGCCAGCGGCCTGCTGACCGGCGAGCCGCGAGACGATCGCGTAGTTGATCCCGACCGCAGTGTCATTGTCGGTGTGCGAGATGAGGATCGGTCCATTGACGCGCCCCGGGCTCACCACCTGGCGAAAGAGGCCGTGCTTGCCCGGCTCGTAGTCTTTCGCGAAGCCATGGTGAGAGAAGGCGCCCTGCAGGAGGATCAGCGTCGACGCCGTCGCGTCTCCGTCCGAGGGAGCGGCCGATGCGGCCGCGGTGACGAGTCGCGCGCCAAAGCTGTGCCCGACGAGGTGCAACCGCATCGAAGGCCGGTCCCGCCGCAGGCGCTGGAGGACCGGGTGGAGGCCGACGCGCCCGACGAGTCCGGCGCGTTCCTTCATCTGGTAGTAGGTCGTGAGGTTGAGGAGCCGCCGACCCGCGGAGAAGACGCCGCGCCCAAGGTCCCCGAGGTTGAAGGCCGCGCCACCCGCCCCGGCCGCGCCGGCCGCTCCGCCGGCGCCCGGCGTCGACCGCCGTCGCGCTGTGATCGGACGGTCGAGGTTCTTGAACGCCTCCTCGGCCGTGATGTCGAAGATCGGCTCTGTGCCCTCCTCGGGTGTGTCATCCGGCTTGGCCGCCTTCGGCTGTTTGGCGGCAGCCCTGAGCACCTCGAGAAACTCGGCCTGGACCTTGGGACTGGCCAGCCTGGGGACCAGCTTCCTGGCCTCCTTGAGCCGGGCATCGGCACCTCGTGCGGTGAACGCGCCCTTGAGGGCATCGAGCTGGGCGAGCAGCGCCGCCTGGTCGGCGGCCTGGCCGGCCGCGGCCCCCCCGGGGATGAGCTGAGCGTCGGCGAATTTCTTGGAGGGCCACAGAACGGCCAGGATGGCCGTCTTCCGGTCGGCGAGATGGCGGTCGGTGGCGTCGCGCATTGCG
>Ga0136613_10000498_pt1 | contig 18217 bp, 17 predicted proteins | sample AntDrymUQ2722106_2_FD_106649 | JGI IMG/M metagenome (GOLD analysis project Ga0136613, IMG submission 106649) | Polar desert sand microbial communities from Dry Valleys, Antarctica - metaG UQ272 (21.06) | ecosystem: Environmental > Terrestrial > Soil > Desert | place: Antarctica: Dry Valley... | reverse complement strand
GGGTCGATCAAACCTCTCACCTCGACGAGATCGACGGTTCGAGATGCCGTTTCCTGAGCTTGGGAGGGGGATGCGATCAGAATTAGTGAGCCGGCCAGCAGCGTGGCGATCCAGGCGGCACACAGGCGGCGAAGGAGCATGCCCCAATTGTCATCGATCCGGGGTCAAACGGGGTCCGGGTTTTCGGGGGACCGGTGGTCCATGTGCGACCGTCGCACGTCAGGCACCCAATCCGGTGGTCCCTGTGCGACCGTCGCACGTCAGCCCCCTGGGGGGCCGAGGGATCGGCGCAACCGGGTCTCGTCCGGGTCGATAAGAATCTCCCGATGGAAATCGCCGACTTCCTGGCTCCGCGCATACACATCGTCTGCGGAAAAGGAGGCGTAGGCAAGACGACCGTCTCGGCTGCTCTGGCCCTGGTGGCTGCACGCGCCGGATACAAGGTCTGTGTCGCCGAAATCGACCACAAGGGCAGCCTGCCTAGACTTTTCGGCGCCTCCGAACCGAGCTACGAACCCTCCGAGCTGTCGCCCGGAGTGTGGGCGCTGAACGTAATGCCGGAAGATGCCCTCGCCGAGTACCTCGAGGTCCAGTACCACATGAAGCGCGTATCGAAGGTGCTGACCAGCACGCATTTCACCGACTACATCACGACCGCGGCCCCCGGACTCAAAGACATACTCGTGCTCGGCAAGATCTGGTATCTGGAGCAGAACCGGGCTCCCGGCGGGCGGCGGTACGATTTCGACACAATCATCGTGGACGCCCCGGCCGCCGGGCACATGATTACTTTCCTTGCAGCCCCCATGGGCCTGGCGGACGCGGTCCAGGTGGGACCCGTAAAACGCCAAGCGGACTGGTTGATCGAGATGCTCACAAATCCCGCGCGCTCCATCGCGCACCTGGTGACGCTTCCGGAGGAGATGCCCGTGGCGGAGACCCTGGAGACATCACAGAAACTGGACGATGAGCTCGGCGTCTCTCAGGGAGTGACTTTTGCCAACGGCGTCTATCAGGACTCTCTAAGCGACGAGCACCTCGCCCTTCTCACCAAGCCCTCATCGCTGCAGTCATGTGCCGACTCGGTCGGACTGCGCCTCGACAAGGAGGACTTCGACGCGCTCAACGGCTACGCCTCCTTCCTGGAGGCGCGGAGCGCGATTCAAGCGAAGCACCTGAGGGTCCTGGCAAAGAGCGCGTCGAGACCGATCGTTAGGTTGCCCCACCTGTTCGGCTCGGGGTTGACGCTGCCCGACATCGAAACACTGGCGGACGAGATCGAAGGAAAGCTCCAAGAGCTGTGAATCCGATTCAGCGAATCACGGCAACCAAACAGATCATCGTGTGCGCGGGTGCGGGAGGTGTGGGAAAGACCACCACCGCTGCCGCCATCGCCTTGCGCGCCGCTTCCGAGGGAAAGAAGGCCGCGGTGTTGACGATCGACCCGGCCCGGCGTCTAGCCTCCTCACTCGGGCTCAAGGAGCTGGACAACGCTCCCACAAAGGTGAACCGACGCAAATTCACCGCGGCCGGAGTGGAAGCTGAAGGCGAGCTTCACGCGATGATGCTCGACACCAAGACAACGTTCGACGAAGTCGTCTATCGCTACGCGCCAAGCCCCCAACAGGCCGATCGCATCATCGCCAATCGCTTCTACCGCAATATCTCGGGCACATTGTCGGGAACCCAGGAATACATGGCGTTGGAAAAACTCTACGAGCTCCATGTCACCGGCGACTACGATCTGATCGTCATCGACACGCCGCCTACCCGCAACGCCCTCGACTTTCTCGATGCCCCCCGCCGGCTCACAGGCTTCTTCGAGAGCCGAGTTCTGCGCTGGTTCCTGCTTCCCTACATGAAGGCGGGCTCAGGTTTCATGCGTGTGGCCAACGTGGCGGCAACGACCTTTCTGAGGGTCGTCAAACGGATAGTGGGGGGCGCGGTCCTTGAGGACACGGCTGAGTTCTTCGTCAATCTCGAAGGCATGTACGACGGCTTCAAAGAACGAGCGCGAGCCGTGCAGGCACTGCTGCAGTCGGATCTGACCTCGTTCGTCGTTGTGACCTCGCCGACAGAGGAATCGGTAGCCGAAGCAGTCTACTTTGCTCAAAGGCTCAATGAGGCTCGGTTGCCTTTCGGCGCCGTTGTCGTCAATCGTGTCCACCCAAAGTACGGCGACGGCATCGGAGCCAGGACGAGGCAAATCTCGAAACTACGCGCCCAGGAGGGCGACGGAGCGCTCCTGGCCGACCTCCTCGACAACGAGAGCGCGTTCATGCGCGTAGTGCGCCGAGAGGAGCGCAACCTGCGCGCCCTCGCCAGCAAGGTCCCGCGCCATCGTTGGGTGCGTGTCCCCTATCTCGAGCAAGAGGCGGTGGACTTCCGCGGCCTGGTGGCCGTTTCAGACCAGCTCTTCGATACCGGCGGTGGTCCATCGCGAAATTAGCGCCAACACCGAGAGCGTCACTGGGTGCCAGATTGAATCCCAATTCCGACCTCGGCGGAGCCGTGCAACGCAGCCGTCGGTGATGCAGGGGCGCTCGAATGTGACGATGATTTCCGCGACGGGGCACTAGACTCGGCTCGTATGCTCGCCGCCAAACTCATAGAAGGACTCGTATTCGTCCTGACCGTGGGGTCGGGACTCGTTGCCACCCTCTTGCTCGTCGACTTGCTGCGGGTGGGAAAAGGCCGCCAGGGAGTCGCTTACAAGGGCGGGATCGGGCAGTGGTCGTGGGTGGCCCACCGGGTCACCGGAATCCTCGTGGTTGCCTTCCTATTTGGCCACATCGTCGACACCTTCGGAGTCGGCTTTGGTCCCGAGCTCTACGACGAGACCATCTCCTTGTATCAGCAGTGGTGGTTCAAGCCTTTTGAGGTTGCATTAGTCGCCGCAGTCGTCTACCACGCTTTCAATGGGTTGCGGATCATCCTCTTCGACTTCTGGCCGCATCTGGCACTGAAGCAGAAGCTCTTTGCAAAGATCCAGCTCGCAGCCTTCGCAATAGCTTTTCTTCCCGCCGCTTTCTTCATGCTGCGCTCGGCGCTCGAAGAGTCTCCGCTCGGCTGATGGCGCTCAGAGAGGAACGCAGGCGCACAGCGCTCTCTCCCATCGTGGAAGAGGTCGCCCGAGCCATCGGCCGGCACGGCGTCAAGCCGGGGGAGACCGCGGGAGCGAAAGCCGCGCTCCGGGTGACTCTGGAGCGCGATGTCAGCCGCGTGATCCAGGTGTATTGGACCCCCTTCGAAGCTACCGTGCCCGGGTCCTCGATCGGCCTGCACCTCGAGGTGGCCGAGCCAACGGTGCATTGGGCCGAGTGCTACCTGTCGCCCGAATATCGCAACTGGGTCTTCTGCTTCCACGAGCGCCCCGACGGTGACATCCAGCTTGCCTATCACCGCGATTACGCAGCGCCTGAGGAGGCGGTCAGAGGCTTTTTCGACCTGTCCGGATGGTACGTGCTGACGGCCACCGACAAGGCGTGGTCCGACGCCGCTTACGAGGTCGATCCCGAGCTCGACTGGACCGACCATCACAGCGCGCTGTCGGGTTCGTCTCAGGCGGGAGGGATCCAGGAGTCGCTCAAGAAATCGACGATCATCTGGCTGCGCTGGCCCACCCAATCCGGGACCGAGACGATGCCGGTGTGGTTCGTATACGACCAGAAGGCGAACAGGATCTTCGTGCTTTCAGGCGAGCGGCAGCAGACCATCCCCGGGGCCGAGAGTTTGCGGGAGGTCGACGTCATCTTTCGCTGGAAGGGCAAGAACGCCCGGGTTGGAGAGGTTCCCGCCAACGTCAGGGTGCTCGAGCCGGGCCCGGAGTGGGACGAGGTCGCCGAGAAGGTCGCGGAGAAGCGCTTGAACATCCCCGGCCTGCCGGAGGACACCGCCCGTCGCTGGCGCGACGAGTGCACGCTATTGGAGCTGACGCTCAGAACCTAAATATCGAGTGGTCGTCAGATGCTCTCTAGCGGCGGCCGGCACTTTACGACCACTCGGCGAATGGGCTAGGCGATGAGGGCCCGCCACTCGGCCCCCCAGTGCCGGCGAAAGCGCCTGCGCTCCCGCTCGGTCATGCCCCCCCAAACACCGTGGTCGATGGGCGTTTCCAGTGCAAAGAGAAGACACTCCCTGCGCACCGGGCAATCTCTGCAGATCCTCTTGGCCACTCTGTGCTCCAGAGATCCTGGAGAAAAGAACAGATCGGGATCAAAAGAGGCACAGCGCGCCTTTGCGCGCCAGTCCTCGTCGGACGAATCTAGAATCAGCAACTGTCCCCACCTCGCCTAATTCATTTCCTGATGTGTTCTCAGGGTAATGAGAAGCGAGGCAAAATGTTATGGCCCGCTGGGATGATTTATTGGGGGTAAAGGACTAGGCGTCCCTGAAGCCTGCCGCAGCCTCCTCGACGGTCGGCGCGATCGATACTCCCTCGCCGAACCCGGTGATCGAGAACAGCTTCAGATGTTGCTCCTTGGTGCAAGAGACGGCGAGATCACCTCCTGCCTCGCGCATCCGTCGCACACCTCCCATGAGCGCACCGAGGCCGGAGGAGTCCATAAAGGGGACGCCGTCGAGATCCACCACTACATGCGGCGACTCCTCTTCGATCATCTTCCCGAGCACGTCGCGCAGCGATCCCACCGTGTAGACGTCGAGATCGCCGGCGGGCTTGAGGATCCGATAACCGTCGGCTTCCTCTATCTGGATATCTACCTTCTGCTGTGCCACTGTTCTTCTCCTGTCAGCTCCACACCTGCCCTGCCCACCGGAGCCCCTAGAAACTCGACCACCAGCATAGTCAGGTCATCGTCCAGCTTACCGGCCGCGAAGCGCTCTACCTCCCGGACGAGCTCTTCCACGAGGGCCTCTCCTCCGAGGATGCCCAGGCGTGTGAGGGCCTCGGCGAAACGGTGCTCTCCGAAGGACTCGCCGTCTACGGACTTGGCCTCCAGCCAGCCATCGGTATAGAGGACGAGCCGGTCTCCGGGGAGCACTTTGACGCTGCCTTGCTCGAGTCCGGGGTCGTCGAACCAGCCCAGCACCCGGTTGCGAGGTCCCTCGAGATAGTGGCCTCGAGGGCCATCGCGCGTGCCGGAGGCGCGCAAAATGAAGGGCGGCGGATGGCCCATGTTGAGCCAGGTCGCCTCGCCCGTGGACAGCTCCAGATCGAGGTAGATCACAGTCGCGTAGGACTCGGGGTCTGTGGCGTCCACCAACGCCCGATTAGCCCGGGACACGATCCGCCGGCCGTCACCGCCGAGGCCGCGCTCCGCCCGCAGAGCAGACAAGGCCACGGTCGCCATCAGCGCAGCTCCGATGCCTTTCCCTGAGGCGTCGCCGACCACGATGGCGAGCCGGCCGTCTGAGGAGTCGACATCGAACCAGTCCCCGCCGACCAAGTTGGCCTGTCGCTGCATCGGGGCGAGGTGAACCTCGGGAGTGTGAGGGACGCTCTTTTGCAACAGATTCCTTTGAATGGAGGCGGCGATCTCCAGCTCTTGGTCGTGAAGAGCAAGCTGCTGCAGGCGCTTTAGGCCCGCCTGCATCTCCGTGAAGCGGGTCGCGAGCTCCTCGACCTCATCCCCGGTGCGAATGTCGATAGTCTGGTCGAAGTCGCCTCGACCCACGGCCCTGGCAGCGTCCACCAGCTGATGGAGGCCCTGCACGAGCCTGCGAGACACGACTATGGCGAGCAGCAGCCCGATCAGCACTGCTCCGATGGTCACCAGCAGGAGAATGGCGAGGGCCTGGGCGCTGCGGTCCTGGAGGCCGCGCTGATTGCGCGCCATGACGCGGTCCTGAGTGCGCCTCAGCTGCTGGCCGAGGCGCTCGATGTCCGCCACGGCGCTGTCTCCCTCCCTGCCGAGACGGTTGAACGCAAGCGCCCGGTCGCCCTTCTTGGCGATCGGCAACACCCTCTTGTCCACCTCGCGATGGAAGTCCTTGCCGGCCTCGATAAGCTCCGCCAGGAGCGTCCGCTCGCGCGGAGAGTCGAACAGCGCGCGGGCGCGGCTCTCGGTGACGGCGACTTGCCTGACCTCCTCGCGGTACTGCTCGAGCTGCTCGCGGCGGCTATTGATCAGGTAGCCCCGGATCGCGGCCGACTGAGCCGTGTAGGGGCGCACCACTTCAGCGGCCACCACCAGCCCGGGCACGGCGTCATCGAACACCCGAGTCTGGACCTCTCTGAGGGACCCGAACAACGAGTAGGTCACCCATCCGAGAAGACCGATGAGGGAGAGGAGGAGGACGAAGCCCCCAACGATCTTGTATCGCAGGGACAATCTCACAATGCCAGTATGCTCGAATCGATGCAATTTGCGCGCGCCGCCCTCGCCGTGGGGGCGGGTCTCGGCGCCTACTCCTTGTTGGAGCCACACCGGTTGCGGTTGGTCGAGCGGCGCGTCGAGGTCGGCGCCGGGTGCCCCCCTCTGACGATCCTCCACCTCTCCGACACGCACATGACCCGGCGGACGGCTCATCTCAAGAGCTGGATCCAGGCCCTGGGCGTCCGCCTCGGGAGCTCTGTCGACCTCGTCCTCCTGACCGGGGACATGATCGACGAGGATGGAGGCATTCCGGTCGTGCTCGAGGCGCTCGGGCCGCTTCGAGCGAAGCTGGGGCAGTTCTACGTGCTCGGGTCCCACGACCTGTTCGTGTCGTCCCACCAGGGTTACTTGAAGTACCTGAGCACCTCGGTCACGCCCCCGCCTCCCCGCAAGACGAGGATCGAAGAGCTCGAGAGCGGGCTTCGGGAACAGGGGTGGGTCGCTCTCACGAACCGCACCGAGCTCCTGGATACAGCAGGGGGCCGCGTAAGGCTCGCAGGCGTGGACGACCCCTACCTCGGCCGCCACAAGACATCTCACATCGCCCGGGCCGAGGACGAAGGAGCCGCCATCGCTCTCGTGCACGCACCCGACGTGGTCTCGGAGTGGGCTCTCAATGGCTTCGATCTGATCTTGGGGGGGCACACCCACGGTGGCCAGCTGCGCCTGCCGGGCTGGGGGTCGCTGGTAACGAATTGCCGCCTGCCCAACGCTCTGTCCCAGGGGCTGCATCGTATCGGCAACACCTGGCTGCACGTCAGCCCCGGGCTCGGCCAGAGCCGCTTCTCACCGATCCGGTTTTGGTGCCGGCCGGAGGCGACGCTGCTGCGGCTGGTGCCCGGTGGGCGATGAGCCCGATAGAGCTATAAGCAACATTGAGCCGGAGAGCAGGCCTCAGCGAAGGTCATTCTCGGGGTGGGATGCATCGGTGAACTCCCGCATGACCCCGGTCACCATGTAGGAGGTGCGCTCTCCGATGTCGACCGAGTGATCGCCGATACGCTCGAGATAGCGAGCCACCAACACCAAATTCACGGCCCATTCGAAGCTCTGCTCGTCTCCTGCGTACTGCTTCAGCTCTTGGAGCATGCCGCGGTTGAGCCGGTCCAGCACATTGTCCTTGACAGGAAGCTCCTCAGCCAGATCGGCATCGCGCGCCGAGAACGCTCGCAGCGCGATATCCAGTAGCTCCCCGGCTCGAATTCCCATCTCTTGCAGCCTGGTGAGCATCGGGGAGTTCGACGGGTACGGAAGCCCGTTCAGCACGAACTTGGCGATGTTGACACACAGATCGCCGACGCGCTCGATGTGCCCGTTGGAATGGAGAATGGCGTTGACCAGCCTCAGATCACGGGCGACCGGCGCCTGCAGGGCCAAGAGGCTCAGCACCCGTGTCTCGGTCGCCAGATAAACATCGTCGACGCGGTCATCGCCTTCGATCACTTCCCGGGCAAGGCCGGGATCGCGTCGCTCGAGCGCCAGCATGACGCGCCCGAGTTGTTCGAGCACCATGCGGCCCCCTGCCAGGAGACTGGATTCCGCGGTATCTAGCTCCTCGGCGAAGTTGATTCTGACCATGTCCTCGACCCTATCTGTTGCGCGACTTTCTTAACGCAGCGCGAACACGCCACGAAATACCTGCTCAGAGCAGTCAAAGCCCTCCCCACAGCAGCACGAGCACCTTAGAATCTCAAGTGGAGATGAACACTAGATGATCGAAGTCCTGCTGACGGCGGCCTGCCTCGCGCTCGCCGGGGCGCTGATCTATTTGCGAGGCAACCTCAAGTTTCAAGAGGCTGAAGTACGCCGTCTTCAAGAGGCTGAACAACAGCGGGTCGAGCTCGAGCTCACCACATTGGAGCGAGAGCAGCGGCGCTCAGGCGAGATCCTCGATCGCATGGACGAAGGAGTCTTGGTGTTGGACGATGCCCTCGTCCCGATCAAGGCCACCGCCGCCGCGCGCGCTCTCCTGCACTTGGGGCAGGGAAGACTGCCTGCTCGGCTCCCCTCGGATGAAGTGCTCTCGGTAGCGAAAAGGGCGCTTTCGACTCAGGGTCCAACCGAGCAAACGATCAGTCTGTGGCCGGCCCAAAGCACCTTGCGCATTCGCGCCCTCCCGCTGGAGGATCCGGCGGGAGTCGCCGTCCTGTTCCAAGATGTAACCGAGGAGCTCAGGACGATGCGCATCAGGCGCCAGTTCGTCGCCAACGCCTCCCACGAGCTCAAGAGCCCCGTCGCCAGCCTTCAGGCTTTAGGAGAGGCGATCGGGGAGGCGGCGCGCGACGATCCCGAGACTGCCATCAAATTCGCGGCCAAGCTCACCCGGGAGACCGAGCGGCTGAGCCGCCTCATCGCAGATCTGCTCGACCTTTCCAAGCTTGAGGACCCAATCAACCTAGCGGCGCGTGACACAAATCTCGCTGCCGTCGCACGACGCCAGCTCGCCGAGATCCGCTCCGTAGCGCAGGCGAAGGACTTGTCTCTCGTGGAACGCTTGGAGACCGGGGTTCTGGTCCGAGGCGACGAGCAACAGCTCGGACTGATGCTAAGAAACCTGCTCGACAACGCCGTCAAGTACACGCCCGATGGAGGAGTCGTGTCGGTCGAGATATTTTCCGACGGTGCCGACGCAGTCGCGCGTGTGTCCGACACGGGAATAGGCATTCCTCTCAACGCCCAGTCCAGGGTGTTCGAGAGGTTCTATAGAGTCGACAAAGACCGCTCGCGCGGCAGCGGCGGCACCGGCCTTGGATTATCCATCGTAAAGCACGTCGTGGAGCTCCACGGAGGCTATCTTGGCCTTAAGAGTCAGCTGGGTGAAGGATCCACCTTCACCGTCAGACTGCCCGCACTCGGTGAGAGAAGCCTAAAATCGGTGGCCAGCTGACTGTGGCCCGAGCTCAAGTGGAGAGGATCGCAGCCGTGCCGCACATCCTATTGATCGAGGACGAAGAGGGGCTCGGCGAGGCGCTCGAATATCAGCTCGGACGCGAGGGCTATGTCGTGGACCGAGTAACCAACGGAGCACAGGGCCTCGACCGCTTCAAGACGGCGGGCGCCGATCTGCTCTTGTTGGATCTCATGTTGCCCGGCTTGTCGGGAGAGGAGATCTGCAGGGAGATTCGTAAGACCTCGAGCGTTCCCATCATCATGCTGACTGCTCGCGACACCGAGATCGACAAAGTCGTGGGACTCGAGATCGGAGCCGACGACTACGTCACCAAACCGTTCAGCACACGCGAGCTGATCGCCCGGATCAAAGCGGTGCTGCGCAGGACAACGAGCGGGGCCGGCGGCAGCGAGGGTGTGCTGGAGGGCGGCGGCATCAGATTAGACGCCGACCGCTTCGAGGTAATGGTCAGAGAGGAGCGCGTGCATATGCCCCGCAAAGAGTTCGAACTACTAGAGCTGCTGATGGAGAACTCGGGTCGCGTCCTGACACGAGAGACGCTCATCGACCGCATCTGGGGGGCCGACTACTTCGGTGACACGCGCACTCTCGACGTTCACATCAAGCGTCTCCGGACCAAGTGCGAAATTGACCCCAAGAACCCGCAACATCTCACGACGGTCAGGGGGCTTGGCTACAAGTTCGTGCCGTGATTTCTGGTCGAGCGGGCATTGGTGGTCGCCAGACGACCCTTTCATCCCGCTCGCTCGACACCGAACGTCTTCTCGACGCCACACCTAACCCTCGGAACGCTCCAGAATCACGACAATCTCAGCCTTTGGCGCTCTTCCAGACGCTGGCTGCAAGAAAGCCCTCCACGACCCGCCAACCCTCTGCCGCATAGGTGTTCAGAACCTTCTCCAAGACATCTGGGTCGAACCTACCTGCAAACCGGCTGTCACGCTCTGCCAAGACTTTGTACTCGATCATTAGAGCTCCCTTCGTGGACACCCCTTAAGCCTCTCGAACGCAGGGTCCGAGGCTCACGGCCCGATTTGTTTTGAGAGAGAACCCAGGTCGCCTGTGAGCAGGTAGCGGAGGCGTTCGCCCACCATGACGGAGTGGTCGGCAATGCGCTCGAGAGCGCGGCCCGCGAGCATGGTCTGCACCGCCTGCGGCACCGCCCCCCGTCCCTCCATGGCGAAGATCGCCTCCGTCAAACGCGCGTTGTAAGCGTCCATGGCATCGTCTCGCTGCTCCAAGCTGTGGGCGAGCCGCAAATCCTGCGAGGAGAACGCCTTGATCGCAAGTCTGAACAACTCGGTCGCCTCGCGCGCCATGTCTTGGAGGATGGAGAACGTGTCCGGGTTGAGTGAGAGCAAGTGGTGGTCGGGGGCGAGCTTCACGATGCGCAGGCAGAGATCGCCGGAGCGCTCCAGGTCTTGGATGACACTGAGAACCGACACCACCAATCGCAGATCGGAGGCGACCGGCGACTGACGGCCGAGCAAGTCGTAGCAACGCTCGCTCAGCGACACGAACATCTCATCTATATCGTTGTCTCCGAGGATGACCTTGTTTGCTAAAGCGAGGTCCCCGGTAAGCAAGACGCTAGCCGAGCTCTCGAGCGCCTGATCAACTCGAAGGGCCATCATCTCGACCTGAATTTTGAGTTGCTCCAGAGCAAAGTCGAAATACGCCCGCGCCGATTCCGGTGCGGGCTCCGGCACGGGATTCCTCTGCCGTCCGGCGGCCCCCATACCGTGCCTATCCGAAGCGGCCGGTGACGTAGTTTTCCGTTCTTTCATCTGAGGGGTTGGTGAACATCCTCTCAGTGTGATCGAACTCGACGAGCACACCGGTGCGACGATCCTGTTTCTCGTTCACCTCGGCGGTGAAGAACGCTGTCATGTCGCTGACGCGCGCTGCCTGCTGCATGTTGTGGGTGACGATGATGATCGTGTAGTCGTTCTTCAGATCCTGCATGAGGTCCTCAATGTGCCCGGTGGCGATGGGATCAAGAGCAGAGCACGGCTCATCCATCAAGATCACATCGGGTTGCACTGCGATCGCACGCGCGATACAAAGACGCTGCTGCTGTCCGCCCGATAGCGACATCCCCGACTCCTTGAGGCGGCTCTTGACTTCATCCCAGAGCGCTGCTTTGGTCAGCGCCTCCTCCACCAAGTCGTCCATGCTCCCCTTGAAACCTGCGATCTTGGGACCGAACGAGACGTTGTCGTAGATCGACTTGGGAAAGGGATTGGGCTTCTGAAAGACCATACCGACACGTCGTCGCACCTCCACTGGATCGACACGAGATTCATAGAGGTCGACTCCATGATAGAGAATATTGCCTTCGATGCGGGCCGTATCGACGAGGTCGTTCATTCTGTTGAAGCAGCGAAGCACGGTCGTCTTACCGCACCCCGAAGGGCCGATGAGAGCCGTGATGTTCCTCTGGGACACGGCCAGCGTCACATTACGAACGGCCCGGAAATCTCCGTAGAACACGGACAGGTCCTGAACGTCGAAGACAGCTTCCTCGGAGGTTTTCTGCTCTTGTGGGCGCGATTCCACCTTCTCATCCGTCGCTCGATTGGTTCGACGGCTCAGTGTACCCAAGGGCTTGGCTTGCACCCTTTTCACCACTTCCTCTCGTATCGGTTCCTCAGGATGATTGCGGCAAGGTTGGCTAAGAGGATCACGGCGAGTAACACGATGATAGCCGCGAAGGTAAGCGCCCGGAAGTCCGTGTCCGGCTCCTTGGCCCAGGCGTAGATGATGGTCGGCAGAGAGACGTACTCGCCCTGGAGCTGCTCGGCCAAAGTTTGCGAGCCGGTCGACAAAAAACCTGTGACCGCGCCGACCAGAAGCAGAGGAGCAGTCTCGCCCAGCGCTCGCGACAGAGACAGGATCGTCCCGGTGAGGATTCCCTGTGCAGCCGACGGCAAGACGTGCGAGCGGACAACCTCCCAGCGAGTGGCGCCCACACCGTAGCCCGCCTCACGAATGCTGTCGGGCACTGCCCGCAAAGCCTCCGCCGATGTGATGATGACCAGAGGGAGCACCAACAGCGACAAGGTCAGTCCGCCGGAGATAATGCTACGCCCGCCCGTCAACGGCTCGAGCACCTCGACGAACAGAAACAGGCCGAGCAAGCCATAGACGACCGACGGCACACCTGCCAGGTTGCGGACATTGACGTCGATGAGCCGAGCAATACGGTTATCGGGGGCGTACTCCTCGAGGTAGACGGCGGCGCCGATGCCCACCGGAAATGCCACCAGGACGACGAAAGCCATCATCAGAAAGGACCCCACGATGCCTTGCCACACGCCCGCCCTCTCGGCCAGCGACGACAAGCTACCCTGAATGAAGTCGCCGCCACGTTCGGTGAGCACTCCGGCACCCGAACGCACGACATCGGTTAGCAGGATGACGAGTATCGCAAGCGAGGCCAGCAGCATCAAGAGCAGGGAAGCCTCGAACGCAGCGCTTCGGAAATCAAAGCGCCTCTTTGACAGGCTCTGCCTGACGACCTCGGTTACGGATGGCGACTCCGCGCGCGTCGCCATCAGTACTTCTGCCTCACGCGTCTGACGATCCGGCCGCTCAAGACATTGAGTCCGAGCGTGAGCAGAAACAGAACCAGGCCCACGAAATAGAGGCTTTGGAAGGCAGAGACATCCCCCTTGACCTGATCCCCGCCGATGGCGAGAGCCGCCATGGCGCCGGTCATGGTCTGGCCGGGCTGGCAGTAGTCGGCCGAGAACAACGACCCACCCGTGGCGCCGCCCGCCAAGGCGACAACCATGGTCTCTCCAATTGCTCGCGACATGCCGACGATCACGGCGGCCACGATGCCGGAGATGGCGGCGGGGAACACGATCTTGACCGTGGTCGAACGCTTGCGGGCGCCGAGGCCGTAGGCCCCTTCTCGCAGGGACATGGGCACCGCTCTCATGGCGTCCTCGGCGATGGAGGCGACCAGCGGAGTCACCAACACTCCAACCCCGACGCCGGCAGCGCCCAGGTTGAAGAAGGAAGCGTCGCCGCACAGGAAGCGGTCGACGATCTGCGGATTGATCCAGGAGAAGGCGAACACGCCGAGCACGATGCTGGGTATCCCGGCGATGATCTCGAGGATCGGTTTGAGGAGCTTGCGGATGCGAGGCCGGGCGTACTCGGAGAGATAGACGGCAGCGCCGAGACCGAGCGGCGCGGCGACGAGCATGCCGATCCCGGTGACGACCAGGGTTCCCACGAGAATCGTGCGGACATCGAAGATTCCCCGCCGGGGGAACCAACCCCGTTGCCACAGGTCTCCAACACCGATGGCACCGACGAACTGCACGGCTTCCTGGATGAGGGCGAGCACGATGGTGGCGCTGATGACCACCGACATCGCGGCTAGCGCGAAGAAAATGCCCCGAACCAAGCGCTCTTTGCGCCTGCGCGAGGGGCTTCCTTCCAGCTCGAGGAGCAGCCCGCCTGCGGCGTCGCTCAACCAACTCCCCAAATGCTCATCCGTGGCTCCTTAGTAACAACGTCCGGTGTGGAGGCCTTCCCACTATGGGTATCGGCCTCCACACCCGAATCGTTAGGACTGAGCGACGGACCTAGCCGTCGCGGGTCCCGGTTTCGCGGTCCTCCCACACCTGCGTGGTCTCTGAGATGACATCTTCGGGAGCCTCGACGTAGCCGGTCTCCTGGACCAGCGTCGGCAGCTCGGCCAGGTAGAAGTCGACGAATGCCTGCAGCGAGTCGTTGCTCTCCGCCTTCTTCGAGTTCACGTAGACGTAGAGCTCACGGGCGATCGGGTACTCGCCGGCGGCGATGGTCTCGTCGGTCGGCTCGATGCAGTTGTCGCCTTCCTCGGCGATGGGGATGGCTCTCACCTTGTCCGTGTTCTCCTGGTAGAAGGCGTAACCCACCCAGCCGAGCGAGGTTTCGTCGCCGGACAAGCCCTGAATGATGACGTTGTCGTCGGCAGAGGCCGTGTAGTCGGCCCTGATGACCGGCGCGTCCTCCTCGATCTTCCTGTCCTCGTAGGCGATGTCCTCGAGAACTATCTCGGCGAAGGAATCGTAGGTCCCAGACTCCTCACCGGGAGCCGTAATCTCAAGCGGCACATCGGGATAGGGGGCGTGAGCGGCGCCGATCTCCTCGGCCAGCGAGTTGGCGTCGGACCAGCTGTTGAAGCCCTCGGACTCGGGGCCTATAAGGGCGTAGAGGTCCTTGAAGTCGAGACACGAGATCTCGTTGTTGTTCTTGCTGGTCAGCACCGAGATCCCGTCGATGGCGACCTTGAGCTCGACGTATTCGATGCCGCCGTCCTTGCAGGCCTGCTGCTCTTCCGGCTCGATGGCCCTCGAAGCATCAGAGATGTCGGTCTTGCCCTGGCAGAACAGCTCGAAGCCATCGCCCGTGCCGGGCCCGTCCACCGAAAGAGACACATCCGGGTTTTCCTCAGCGAACAGCTCAGCAGCCAGAGAGGTGATCGGCTCGACCGTCGAGGAGCCTGATGCCACGATCTTGCCGGTGAGGGCTGCCCCGCCCGACCCGCCGCTGCCGTCGTTGGTGGCATCGGCTCCGCCGCAAGCAACCGCAACGAGCGCCAGTGTCATAGCGGCGAGCAGGGCCCTGAATCCGGCCGTGTCGCGAACCCTAAACATTCGAGTTGGTACCTCCTGTGATGGACGCCCCGCTTGAGGGATATCGGTGATGCTCAAGCTACAGAGGGCATGTGGCAGAGTGGCATCGCTACTATGAATTTCGCATGAACAGGGTTTTTGGGTTCTGAGCAGGGCCGGCTCCGGTACAAACGCCCGCAGCGCGCCTCAGAATCCCAAAAACGCACTCAAGAGCGCATTGCGCGCGATTGACTTCCGCGGCACCCGCCCGCGCCGTCCCAGCCGGCTCAGGCTGAAGAGAAGGTCTTTCGGGACCAGCGACTCAATAGCAGCAGTGTGGCTATCGCCAGCAACTCGAAGCCCACTTCGATGCGCCCAGTCGACGAAGACTCAAGTAGCCGGCGGTTAGGAGGGCTCTCCTGTACTGCGCTCGAATCCCCGAAGGCGTCGGTTCTTGCCAGAAGCCTGGGAAGGCGTGGGACGAAGGACGCGAGAGTCAACTTGTTCTCTGCCTCGGCGCGCCCCTCGGAAGCGCCACGATTCGAGCCTCGCCCATCGTCGTGGGCGAGCCTCAGCCCACGCTCGGCGGCTCGCAGCCAGCCAACCAGATATGTCATTGGATCAATTGCTCGCCCATCCGATCCGTAGAAGCCGAAATGGACGTGCGGGGAGGAGCCGGCCGCGTTACCGCTGCTGCCGCAGTACCCGATGACGTCGCCCCGGGCGACTCGATCGCCGGAAGCGAAATCACGCGAGTTCCAGGCCGACAGGTGAGCGTAATACCAGTAACTCCCATCGGCCCTATGGAGCCTAGCCACCTTGCCCCCGAGACCGCCCTCGTCGAACTCCACGTACCCACTCTCGCTTGCCAAGACGGGGTCGCCGTAGCGACAGAACACGTCCTGCCCCTCATGTTGTCTCGTCGACGAGCCCGGCCCGAAGCGGGGAGCTCCCCACGTGTTCGTCCACGAGGCGGGGCCGGCGATGATGAAGGGGGCAACCTCGGGGACGCGTTTCCTGGCGCGGAGGGCCTGCGCCGGGGGCAGCGCATCGAGCAAGGCCGCCGTGCTGAAGGACCCTGCGAGGTTGTATCCCGAAACCACACCCGTGGGGCCGAACGGAGCTCGTTCGCCGTCATGCACCTCTTCGTCGGAGCCCGGGTCCCTGGGACCACTCCGACTCGCCCCCACGACCGGTCCAGGCTCCGCGGACCCTGAACCCCCTGATTCGGATCCACCAGCACCCTGGGAGTTGTTGTCTTGGTGACCTCTTCCGGGGGAACCACCGGCTGCGCCGGTCGGATCCGGTGATTCCGGAGCGGCTTCGGCATCGGTTGGAGGCTTATCGATGCCTGGCCCGCTCTGATCCGGACCGGTCTCAGCGGGCCCCGGCGGCTCCTCTTCCGGAACATCGCCACTGCTTGCCCCCGGTTCGACGTCATCGTCCGGCTGCTCGGCCTCGTCAAGCTCTTCCGCCTCTTGGTCGTCCTGGCCTCCGGCGGGCTCGTGCTCAGCGGCCTCGCCGGCCTCGTCGTCGACCCCCCCGTCGGCTTCGTCGGCCTGGTGGTCGTCGTCTCCTTGCTCGGCTTTGTCGGTCTCGTGGTCGTCGGCTTCTTGCTCAGCTTTTTCGTCGGCGTCGTCGGGCTCATGGGCGTCGGACTCAAGCCCGCCGGCTTCATCGACGACCTCGGTGTCGACTTCCTCGCGCTCATGGTCGTCGACTTCATCGTCGACCTCGGTGTCGGCGTCCGTATCATCCCGGCAAGCGATTGCCTCCGGAGCTGGCTCCCGCTCCTCATCTGAGGCGTCCTGATCGCCTTGGGACTCCACTGCCTCAGGTGCCGAGCAATCCCGCTCTACATCCGGCCGCTCCCCGTGGTCCTCGTTTCTCCCGGCCACGGCGTCGGAGGCCGCCGCCCCCTGCAGGCCCAGCAAGGCAACGAGCGCAAGCACTTCGAACAACGCCAGGGCGCGCAGGCGCCAGCCGCGCACGTGTGTCTCAGGCCCCATGAATCCTCCCAGTCAAGTCCGATCCTCAGAGGACATTCCTGGGTTAAGACGTGCACGGATTGGTCTTAGTGCCATGAAATCGGATGACACAGGCTTCAAGGCAGCCAACATCCTGTGGGATGCTAAAGACCTGCGGGAAGTGGCGCAGCTTGGTTAGCGCGCGGCGTTCGGGACGCCGAGGTCGGGGGTTCAAATCCCCCCTTCCCGACTAAGAGCTAGCCGAGTGGTCGCAGGATGCGATATAGCGACATTTCACGAACACTCGGCAACAATGAGCTCGGCGATCTGAACCGCGTTGAGCGCGGCCCCCTTGCGCAGGTTGTCGGCGACGCAGAAAAGCTCGAGCGCCCGCTCATCGAAGGGGTCCTGGCGGATCCGTCCGACGAAGCAGGGATCGCGCCCCGCCGCCTCCAGAGGAGTCGGATAGGCGAAGGCTGCGGGATCGTCGATCACCTCGACACCGGCCGCTTGCTCGAGGAGCGAGCGCGCCTCGTCGGGCCCGAGGGGCTGAGAGAACTCAGCGTGCACCGCCACCCCGTGGCCGGTGACGACCGGCACGCGCACGCAGGTCGCCGTGACCCGCAACTCGGGTAGGCCCATGATCTTGCGGGTCTCGTAGCAGAGCTTGAGCTCTTCCGAGGTAAAGCCTCCCGCTCTGAACGAGCCCGCCTGAGGGAGCACGTTGAGCGCGATGGGGTGAGAGAAAGCCTGTCCTGCCGAGAGAACCTCCCGAGCGAGTCCCGCGCGCACGAGCTCGCCCTCCTTGGCAGCGGTCTGGGTCTGATCCCAAAGCTCGTCGACCCCGCCTTTCCCGGCTCCCGATGTGGCCTGGTAGGAGGCAACGATCAGGCGTTCGAGCCCGGCTCGATCGTGAAGCGGCGCCAGCGGGACCACCATCGCCAGGGTTGTGCAGTTGGGGCTGGCGATGATTCCCTGGGGTCGGTCGGCGGCCGCTTGCGGGTTGATCTCGGGGACGACCAGGGGTACGGAGTCGTCCATGCGCCACGCCCCCGAGTTGTCGACGACGACACCTCCGGCGGCGGCCGCTCGCGGCCCCCAAGCGCGCGCCACCTCGTCGGGAACGTCGAAGAGACAGATGTTGGCCGCCTCGAACACCGCATCCTCCAGAGCCACCACCTCGATGTGGTCTCCGCCGAAAGAAAGCCTTCGTCCCGCCGAGCGCGCCGAAGCGACCGCGACGATGTCGTTCAAGGGAAAGCTTCGTTGCTCGAGGATCCTCAGGATCTCAGTGCCGACGGCTCCGGTGGCGCCGACCACGACGAGCTTCATCAGCCTCTGACTGCTCGGATCTGATCGGTGGCGGTTAGCGGGTGCTTCTCTCGC
>Ga0136613_10000497_pt1 | contig 18218 bp, 18 predicted proteins | sample AntDrymUQ2722106_2_FD_106649 | JGI IMG/M metagenome (GOLD analysis project Ga0136613, IMG submission 106649) | Polar desert sand microbial communities from Dry Valleys, Antarctica - metaG UQ272 (21.06) | ecosystem: Environmental > Terrestrial > Soil > Desert | place: Antarctica: Dry Valley... | reverse complement strand
GCGAGCCGCGCGGCCCCGTAGCGCTGCTGCAGCCCGAGCAGGAACCGGGCGACCTTGTCCGCACCGGTGACGGGCCGGCGCGCGGTCCGTTCCCGACCGCCGCCGTCGCCCAACACGACCGCGACGACAGCGTCGACGGCGGATCGGGCGACGACGAGATCCTGGGCGAGGCCGGCAACGACACGCTGATCGGCGGCTCCGGCGCCGACACGATCGACGGCAACGTCGGCGACGACACGATCCGTGCCGCCGACGACAGCGCCGACACCGTCAACTGCGGCGACGGCGTCGACACCGTCTACGTCGAGGCCGACGCCCCGACGCGCGACATCCTGAGCGGCTGCGAGAACGTCGTTCCCGTTCCCGCCGAGGCCTCCAACGACACGACGCCCCCGCGCCAGACGATCCGCGGGACGCGTCACGCCGAGCGGCTGATCGGCACGCCCGGCGACGATGCCATCTTCGGTCGCGGCGGCGCGGACAAGATCTACGCGCTGGGTGGCAGCGACTACGTCGACGGCGACCAGGGCGACGACCAGCTCTACGGCGGCCCCGGCGACGACCAGATCCCCGGCCGGCAGGGCAACGACACGATCTACGGCGAGGCGGGCGCCGACCGGATCACCGGCGACCGCGGCAACGACCGCATCTCCGGCGGAGCCGGCAACGACACGATCTTCGGCAACATCGGCACCGACCGCGTCGACGCCGGGCCGGGCGACGATCGCATCAACATGGTCGACAAGACGACCGACCGCATCGCCTGTGGACCCGGGAGGGACGTCGTCTTCGCCGACCCGCGCGACAGCGTCGGCCGCGACTGCGAGAGCGTGCGTCGCTGATCGGGGCGCTACCGTGCGCGCGTGATTTCGCAGCGCGAGCGTCCGACGGCCGCGTGGACGAGCAGCCGGCCTCGTTCGCCGAGCGCCGTTTCCGCGGGCTGCTGGCGACGCAGGTCGCGGTGCTGGCGCTGCTCTACGCGGCGGCCGGCCTGCTGCGCCACCTGACGTACCGCTCCACCGGCTTTGATCTGGGGATCTTCGACCAGGCCGTCTGGCAGCTCGGCCGCCTCGAGGCGCCGGCGAGCAGCCTCAAGGGGTTGCCGTCGCTGTTCGGCGACCACTTCTCGCCGGTCCTCGTCGCGCTCGCGCCGCTGGGCGCGTGCGAGTGCGGGCCCGCTCCGCTGATCGTCGCGCAGGCGCTGCTGGTCGCCGCGTCGGTGGTGCCGGTCGTGCTCTTCGCCCGGCCGCGGCTGGGCAGCGGCGGCGCGCTGCTGCTCGGCGTCGCCTACGGGCTGTTCTGCGGGATCCAGTCGGCGGTCGTCTTCGACATCCACGAGGTGGCGTTCGCGCCGCTGCTGATCGCCTCTGCCGCCCTCTTCGCCGACCGCCAGCAGTGGCGGCGCGCGCTGCTGTGCGTGCTGGCGCTGCTGCTCGTCAAGGAGAGCCTCGCGTTCCTCGTGCTCGCGTTCGCGGCCTGGTTCGGCCTGCAGCGGCGCCCGCGCGAAGCGCTCGTCTGCCTCTTCGCGGGAGCGCTCTGGTACGCGAGCGTCACGCGCCAGGTGATCCCGCACTTCGCCGACGGCAAGCCGTTCAGCTACTGGAGCTACGACCAGTTCGGGCGCACGCCCGGCGAGGCACTACGCAACGCCGTCCTGCATCCGCTGCAGACCGCGCGGGTCTTCGTGACGCCGGCCGAGAAGGCGCGCACGCTCGCCGTCCTGTTCGGATCGCTGGCCTTCCTGCCGCTGCTGAGCATCGACATCGTCCTCGCCGCGCCGCTGCTGGCGGAGCGGATGCTCTCGAGCAACCCGAAGTACTGGACGCTGCAGGATCACTACTCGCTGACGATCGCGCCGGTGATGGCGATCGGGGCGGCGCGCGCGCTGCCCTTCGTCGTGGGTGTGCTCGGCGCGCGCTGGCAGGCGAGCCGCGGATGGCGGCTGAAGCCGCTGGCCTGCGCGGCGATCGCGGCGATCGCCGTCGTCAGCTGCGCCGCGTTCGCGCTGGGCGACCTCGCGCGGCCGGGCTCCTACGCGGTGCCCGAGGCGCGCAGCGGAGCCGCCGCCGCGCTCGCGCTGGTCCCGCCGGCGGCGAGCGTCGCGGCGACGAACCACCTCGTCCCGCACCTCAGCCAGCGCGAGACCGTCGTGCTGTTCGGGCCGCGCCTGCCACGCGTGCAGTACGTCGTGGCGCAGACCGGCGATCCCGACCCGGCGGCGCTGTTTCCCTACGAGACGCTCGCGGCGCAGCGCGCGGCGCTGCGGCGGCTGCGCGGTCCCTATCGCCTCGTCCGCTCCGACGGCGGGGTGCAGCTGTGGCAGCGGCGGCCCACGCGGTGACGCCGCTCGCTAGCGGGTCGTCCACAAACGTTGCACCCGAAACCGCGGGATGCGGTTTCGAGCACAACGTTCCTGGACGCCCCACTAGCGGCGCAGCGCGACGAACGCCGCCTCGGCGGTCGCCGTCTCGAGGTGCCGGGCGCGCCCCTTGCCGCCCGAGCCGACCGTGACGCGCAGGTCGCTCAGCGACGCGCGCTCCTGCAGCAGCGTGCGCATGAGCGCGTGCTCCTGCAGGCGGTGGCGGCGCGCCAGCAGCGTGCGCCGCGCGAGGCGCACCTCGCGCACGACGACGACGTTGCCGGCCAACCGCACCCCCGCGCCGCGGTAGTCGCGCAGGCCGGCCAGCGCGCCCAGCAGCGCCAGGACGGGCAGCGCCGGCCATGCGGCGCCCGTCCACAGCACGGCGGGCAGCGCGCCGAGCGCGGCGCCGGCGAGCGCCTGCGGCAACGCGAAGCGACGCAGCGCGCGCGGCGGGGGGCGTTCGAGCTCGCCTGGCTCGATCGCCAGCCCGGGCACGAGCCGTGCGATCACGGCCTCGGCCTCCGCGCGGCGCACGAGCGGCAGCAGGGTTCGCGCGACGGCGCGCTCGCTGCCGTGCGCGGCGGTTTCCAGGCGCAGCGCGGCGAGGCCGAACGGGCCGCGCGCCACGCCCTCGACGATCACGACGCCGTCGACGCGCTCGAGCGGGATGCTCTGCGCCCGACGTTCGAGCAGGCCGCGGCGGATGCGCAGCACCTGCGCGTCGCGCTCGACCTCAAAGCCCGCGAACACGACGATCGCCGCGAGGAACGACAGGAGGTAGGCGGCGCCCAGGACGATCGCGACGACGACCGCGATCGTCTGCGGTGAGTCCAGCCGCTCCAGCAGCCCCTCGCCATCCTGCTCGACGTCGATCGCGTCCTGAAAGAGCGCGAAGACGCCCGCCACGGCCGACACCGCGACGCCGATCTGCGGCGACGTCAGCGCCGTCAGCAGCAGGCCGCGGCGGCCCAGCCGCACATGCGCGTCGGGTGCGGCCGGCTCGGGCTGGCCGAGCATCCGGCGCAGCCGCGCCGCCTCCTCGTGCGTGACCGCCGAGAGCACGATCTCGTCGGCGTCCGACGCCCCGGGCACCTGCACGCGCAGCTCGACGACGCCGAACAGCCGCTGCACCGGGCCGGTGACCGTGTCGACGCCCTGCACGCGGACGCGCGGGACGACCTTCTCGTCGGGGGTGAAGACGCCGGAGCGGTAGTGCAGCGCGACGTCGTCGAGCCAGTAGGCCTTGTGGCGCCAGGTGATCCAGCTCAGCAGGCTGCTGGCGGCGATGCCGCCGACCGCCCCGACGGCCGCGACGCCAGGCGTGCCGCCGCGGAGGAGCGCGATCACCACGACGCCGGCGACGAGCTGCAGGGTCGAGCGGACGGCATCGACGGCGATCGCCGCGTAGTGCAGACGGCGCGGCGGCTCAGAGGTCATCGGGCGTGCGCAGGCGGGCGAGGATCTCGTCGCGCACGACGCCGGCGCGCGTCGGTGCAAGGCCCGGGATCGTCGTCTTGCCCGCGGCCGTGTGCACGTTCAGGCGTACGACGTTGAAGACGTTCGTCCAGCCGCTGCGCTCGACGGAGACGTGCTGGATGCGCGTGATCGGCACGATCGTGCGGGTCACGCTCAGCACGCCCTCGAGCAGGTCCAGATCCTCCTCGTGCAGCTCCCAGCGGTAGCGGCGGTAGCGCTCGCGCGGGACGAGCACGACGTGGGCCAGGCCGGCGACCGCGGCGACGAGCGGCAGCCAGGGCATCAGCGCGTCGACCGCCGCCGCGATCCCGAACGCGACGGCGACGACGAGCAGCACGGAGATCGCGTCCTCGCAGAGCCACATCGCGCGCACGCCGTCGGGCAGCGTGTTCGTGGGCTCGGGCCGCACCGCGAGAGTGATAGCAGGCCGCGCCTCGAACGGCAGGTGGCGCTCGGCGTTCCTCGCGCACCGGGACGCAAGATGAGGGATCACCCCTCATGCGCCGCGGCGGCGCGAGGGCGAGGCTGACCACCGTGCCGAACGTACCGCGCAGCAGATCACTCCGTTCGGCACCGGCGGCGAGCCGTCGTCGCCGGTCACCAACGTCCGCAGGGGGTCACCATGTCTCGTAGAGCCGGTCGCCGCACCGTCAACCACATCCGCGCCGGCGTGTTGGCGCTGCTGCTCGCCGGGGTCGCCGCGACGCCGGCTGACGCCGCTGGCACGGGCAAGCTTCCACCGCCGCCGTCTCCGAACTTCGTCAACTGCTCGTCGTCGCAGATCGCGTTTCTCAAGGACGCGTGGTGGGAGGCCTACCGCTACGCCCACCAGGCCGACAAGCTCATGGACCACATCGCCGCCAGCCCGGCCGCGGAGCGGGCCGAGCTGTGGAACCGCGACTTCGGCAGCGGCCTGGTCCCCTCGCCGCGCCGCTACTTCGGGCCGTACACGGCCAAGCGCCTGGAGTACGTCCACGGTGCCGTCGACAAGGCGCGCCGCCGGTTCGTCTACGAGGGCACCGCCGGCTTCAAGGGCATCAACCGGCTGCGCTGTCGCACGTACTGCGCCGACGACCCCTCGGCCTTTCACTTCCCGACGCAGGAGATCGCCACGTGCCCGAAGTTCTGGAAGCGGGCGACCAACGGCTTCAACTCCGTCGAGGCGCGTCGCGCCGAGGCGGCCCACACGCTCGTGCACGAGATCTTCCACTGGCTCTCGGTCGGCGGGAAGTACGTCGTCGACTACCACACCGATGGCGCCGGACCGCACCCCAACCGCAAGTACTACGGCATCGACAACGTCACCTATCTCGCCGAGAAGGCGCCCGACTGGGCGATTCGCAACAACGACACGTACGCGTACTTCACCCAGTCGGTCAAGCAGGCGCCGCAGCCCGCGTACGCCGGCGTCTTCGCCGACAAGGAAGGCGCGGGCACCGGTGCGCTCTACAGCGACCTGACGCTGAACGGGCTGCTGGCCAAGGCGAAGGAGTTCGCCGGGATGCAGTACCTCGCCGACGTCGAGACGTACATGCGCGGCGGCGAGCGTCGCTACGCCGCGCTGTGGCGCATCGGCCCGGGCACCGTCCCGATGGTGGTCGGATCGCGCCAGCAGTTCCTCGCGGACTTCACGGCCCGCAAGGGCGGCGCGAACCTCATCGACGTCGAGGTCTTCCGGCAGGGCGGTCAGCTGACGTACCTCGGGGTCTACCGTCTCAAGCAGCCCGGCCAGGTCGGCGACGCCGGGCTGCTCGTGGACCTGACCTGGGAAGGCCTGGCGGCCCGGCAGAAGGAGTTCGCCGCCAACGCCTATCTCGCCGACTTCGAGACGTATCTCGACGGCGGTCAGCGCCGGTGGCTCGGCGTCTGGCAGGTCGGTCCGGGCTCCGGCGCGCTGCTGGCCCACACGAACGCCGACACGTGGGCGCAGCTCAAGGCCCAGCAGGACGCCACGCAGCAGCTGATCGACTTCGAGCGCTACCAGACCGAGGACGGCCGGACCATGCAGGTGGGCGTCTGGCGCGCGGGAGCGCAAGGACGCCAGCGCTCGCAGGACCGCAGGTGGGACGACTTCGTCGGGCTGTGGAAGTCGCTCAACCCGGTGCGGACGCTGATCGACATCGAGGAGTTCTCGACGCTGCCCGCGCAGGTCGTGCGCTGACGGCGCGACGAAGGCGAGAGGGAACGGGGTTCCGCGCGCCAGCGCGGAACCCCGCTCTGCGTTCGGCGGACGTCAGACCCGAGCGTCGGTCGGCGGTCTCATCCCGCCACCCGCGGCGAGTCCGTCGCCCCCAGCGCGGCGGGATCGAGCGCGACGATCTGCCCCACCCGCTCGCGCGCCGCCTGCTCGTCGGTTGCCGGCAGGTTCTTCACGAGGAGCGGCGGCGCGTCGCCGTAGGTCTCGGTCGAGCCGGGCGCGACGATCACGCCGTCGATCGCCTCGAGCTGCGCGCGCGTGGCCGCATCGACCTCGTGCGCCTCAGGGATGCCGACGACGAAGAGCTGGCGATAGCGCCGGCCGGCGTCGAGCGCGCCGTGGACGCGGTCGACGTCCATACCGAAGCGCGACGCGATCGCCGTCGCGTCACGGCGATCGAACTGGCTCTCGTGCTCGCCGATGTGGCGCGCGGCGTCGGACTTCGCGCGGTCGCAGAGGTCCATGAGGAACTGGTCGAGCTCGTCCTCGCTGCGGACCGGGACGTCGAAGCCGAACTGCAGGACGGATCGCCCGCACTGGTCGCCCGCCCACGCGAAGCGGCCGTCGACGACGTGGTGCTCGAGCAGGTAGCGCATCTGGAAGGCGCCGCGCTCGGCGGCCGCGTCGGCGTAGCTGGCGAGCCCTCGAGCGCCTCGGCGCTGTGCACGTAGCGCGGGTCGTCGGGGCGCTCGGCGGTGCGCGCGCGGTGCGCGGCGGCCTGCTCGCGGAAGTGCTCGGAGATGGGGTTCACGGCGCGCATGATCTCGCACATGCGTGCGGCGCCACCCGCTAGCGTGATCGCGTGGCCGCCGAGCCAGCCCACGCCACCAACCGCCGCCTGCTGCGCGCCCGCGACAGGATGGATCGAAGCTACGCCGACGCGCTCGACATCGAGGCGCTCGCGCGGTCGGTGCACCTCTCGCGCGCGCACTTCATCCGCAGCTTCAAGGAGACGTTCGGTGAGACCCCGCACCGCTACCTGCAGCGCCGCCGGCTCGAACGGGCGATGGCGCTGCTGCGCGAGACCGAGCGGCCGGTGACGGAGATCTGCTTCGACGTCGGCTTCTCCAGCCTGGGCACCTTCAGCCGCACGTTTCGCGACATCGTCGGCGTGTCGCCGAGCGCCTATCGGGAGCGTGAGCAGGTGGCGCCGCGCGCGACGATCCGCGCCGGCGTGCCGGGCTGTTACGCGCGCCTCTGGGATCGTCCATCGAGCACTTTGGGAGAAGCCGGGCGCGCCCGGCGCGATTAGCGTGGCGCCCATGATCAACGCACTCACACATTCATTCGTCTGGGTCCTCGACCAGGACGAGGCGCTCGAGTTCTACGTCGGCAAGCTCGGCCTCGAGGTCAACACCGACGCCGACCTCGAGTTCATGCGCTGGCTGACCGTCAGCGTCCCCGGCCAGCCCGAGCAGCAGATCGCGCTCATGGTCCCGGGTCCGCCGGCGCTCGATCCGGATGCCGCCGAGCAGGTTCGCGCGCTGCTGGGCAAGGGCGCAGGCAGCGGGTTCATCTTCACGACCGACGACTGCCGGGCCACGTACGAGGCGCTGCGCGCCAAGGGCGTCGAGTTCAACGAGGAGCCCGTCGAGCGCTTGTACGGCATCGATGTCGGCCTGCGCGACCCGTTCGGCAACCCGCTGCGGATCACCCAGCCGGCCGAGGGTCCGATCCAGCCGCCCGGGTAACCGGCGCACCGAGCGCGCTCGCGGGGTAGTTCTTCACGCACCTACTCGAACCGCTCCTACAGGGGGGACGATGACCGAGCTGCAGCGTTACCTGGCCGAAGAGGTCGCCGAGGACCACGCCGACGGAATCGTCACGAGGCGAGAGGCGGTGCGCCGGCTCGGGCTGCTCGGCGTGAGCGGCAGCGCCGCCGTCGCGATGCTGGGCGCTGCCGCGGGCGAGGCGGCCGCCAAGCACGCCGGTGTCGCGGGCGGTCACGGCCGCCGGCACGGCAGGGTCGCCGAATGGGCGCCGACCACGACGGAGGCGATCACGTTCGCCGGACCACGCGGCACGCTGATGGCTGCGTGGGCGCCGGCCGCCGGCAAGGCGCACGGCTCGGTGCTCGTGATCCACGAGAACCGCGGCCTGAACGACCACATCCGCAACGTCGCCGGGCGCTTTGCCGCCAGCGGCTACTCGGCGCTCGCGCTCGACCTGCTCTCCGAGGAGGGCGGCACCGCGTCGTTCCCGGGCGAGGCCGAGGTCGGCGCCGCGTTGAGCGCGGCCCCGCCAGCCCGCTTCGACGAGGACATGAAGGCGGCGGTCACCGAGCTGCGCCGGCGCGCGCCGCGCAAGCGGACGAACGCGATCGGCTTCTGCTTCGGCGGCGGGATGGTCTGGCGCCTGCTGGCCGCCGGTGAGAAGCGGCTCGACGCGGCCGCGCCCTTCTACGGGCCGTTCCCGACGGGCGGCGACCTGAGCGGAGCGAGGGCCGGCGTGATCGGCGTGTACGCGGGCCTCGACGCACGCGTCAACGCGACGCGCGACGCGGCCCGCGCGGCGCTGGAGGCGGCCGGGCTGGACCACCAGATCGCGACGTTCACGCAGGCCGAACACGCGTTCTTCAACGAGACCGGCGCGCGCTTCAACGCGCCTGCGGCGCAAGAGGCCTGGCATCGGGTGCTGGCCCTGTTCGGGCACCCGCACGGCAACGGGCACTGGCACTGATCCGGGCTACGTGCCGAGTGGCGGCGAGCGCCCCGGCGGCTGCGCCGGGCGCTTGCGTTGCGGCGCGCGCGGCACCGCGAGGACCTGCGGCGTAGCGGGGCGCAACGTGAAGTTCTTGCCGTGATGGCGCGGCGCGAGGGCCTTGCCGTCGAGCAGCTCGTAGCGCGCCTCGGAGCGGTCGACGGTGACGCACAGCCGCCGGTCGCGGTACAGCAGACGAAAGCTCATGCGCGTCAGCCGGGCGGGCAGGCGCGGCGCGAAGTGCAGCGTGTCGCCGTGGTCGCGCATCCCGCCGAAGCCGGCGACGAGGACGAGCCATGAGCCTGCCAGCGCCGCGAGGTGGACGCCGTCACGCGTGTTGAACGCGAGGTCGCGCAGGTCGATGAACGCGGTCTCGGCGAGATAGTCGTAGGCGAGCTCGGTGTGGCCGACCTCGGCCGCGATGATCGCCTGGATGCACGCCGACAGCGACGAGTCGCGGACGGTGATCGCCTCGTAGTACTCGAAGTCGCGTACGCGCTGCTCCGCGCTGAAGCATTCGCTGCAGACGTACATCGCGAAGACCAGGTCGGCCTGCTTGACGACCTGGCTGGAGTAGAGCAGGTAGTACGGGTAGTGCAGCAGCAGGGGGTAGTGGTCGGGCGGCGTGCCGTCGAAGTCCCAGCGGCGGTAGCGGGTGAAGCCCTCCGCCTGCGGGGTCACGCCCAGCTCCTCGTCGAACGGGATGACGATCGCGTCGGCGGCGTCGCGCCAGGCGGCGATCTCCTCCTCGCCGACGCCCAGCGCCGCCGCTTCCGTCGGGTGGCGCGCGGCGATCGTCGCCGCGTGGCGCATGTTGCGCGCCGCCATGACGTTCGTGTAGACGTTGTTGTCCGCGAGGGCCGAGTACTCGTCGGGGCCGGTCACGCCGTCGATCCGAAAGCCGCCCTGGGCGTCGTGGTGGCCGATCGAGCGCCAGAGCCGCGCGGTGTGCACGAGCAGCTCGAGCGCGATGTCTCGCTCGAAGGCCTCGTCCTGCGTCGCGGCGAGATAGCGCCGCGTGGCGTCGGCGATGTCGGCGTTGATGTGGACGCCCGCCGTGCCCGCGGGCCAGTAGCCCGAGCACTCCTGCCCGGAGATCGTCCGCCACGGGAACGCCGCACCCTCGAGGCTCAGCTCGCTGGCCCGGGCCCGCGCGAGATCGAGCGTCGAATGGCGCCACCACAGCGCGTCGCGCACCGTCGCGGGAGCGACGTACGTCAGCACCGGCAGCGTGTAGGTCTCCATGTCCCAGAAGGAGTGGCCGTCGTAGCCGCTGCCGGTCAGTCCCTTGGCGGGGATCGCGCGTCCCTCGGCGCGCGCCGCTGACTGCAGCACGTGAAACAGCGCAAAGCGCGTGGCCTGCTGCAGCGCCGCGTCGCCGTCGAGCTCGATGTCGGCGCGCGCCCAGAAGTCGTCGAGGTACGCGCGCTGGGATCTCAGCAGGCCCTCCCAGCCGGTGTGCATGACGGCAGCGAGCGCGGCGTCGACCTGGTCGCGCAAGGCGGGCAGCGAGCGCCGGCTCGACCAGCCGTACGCCATGAACTTCACGATCCGCAGCCGCTGCCCGGGCTCGAGCTGCGTGGTCACCGTCACGCGCGCGAGGTCGCGCTCGCTCTCGGCGCCGGTGACGATGTCGCTGGGACCCTCGACGACGTGGTCCATCCCCGCGGCGACGCGCAACCGCGAGGCCCGCGTGAGGTGCACGAGGCCGGCGCGCAGGCCGTTGTGCCCGTGCGCCTCGCCGCGCAGCGGCTTGCGCAGGGCGGCCGCGGCGCGCGGATCGCGGGTGACCTCCTCGACGGGCTCGTTGGCGACGAGCTCGGACTGCACGACGATCCGCGCGGGCGCGCCGTAGGGCTCGACCTCGTAGAGGATCGCCGCGACGGCGCGCTGCACGAAGGACACGAGGCGCGTCGTGCGCAGGATCACTCCCTGCCCCGCGGGGGAGAGCCAGCGCACGTCGCGGCGCAGCACGCCGTCGCGCAGGTCGAGCAGGCGCTCGTGGTGCTCGAGCGTGCCGTAGCGCAGGTCAAACGGCTCGTCGTCGACGAGCAGCCGCAGGACCTTGCCGTTGGTGACGTTGATCATCGTCTCGCCGGACTCCGGGTAGCCGTAGCCAGCCTCGGCGTGGGGCAGCGGGCGCGACTCGTAGAACCCGTTGAGGAACGTGCCCGTGCGACCGGACGGCTCACCTTCGTCGAGGTTGCCGCGCAGGCCGATGTGCCCGTTGGACAGCGCGAAGATCGACTCCGTCTGGGGCAGGATGTCCAGGTCGAGCCGGCGCTCGGGGATCGACCAGGGCTCGACGCCGAAGACGTCGTTGCCCATCACGGCTCGACCCCATGCGTGATCACCGAGACGGGGTAGTTCGCGACGAGCTTCGCGCCCGCGCAGTACAGCGCAAACCGCGGGCCGGGCACATTGGAGATCGTGAGCTGCCGCATCCGGCCGAACTCTAGTCCGGCTCAAAGGCCCGCGCGCGAGCTGCGCGGGCCCGCTGCTCGCGCTGTGCCGCTCAGCCGGCGGGCGTCAGCGCGTGCCCGTTCGCGCGCGAACGGGCAGTGCTCGACGACGCGGTCGCCGTCGCGGGCGCCACCGGCGGCGCGGGGACGGCGGTCGCATGCGCCGCACGCCCGCCACGCTGTGCCGCCGCGGCGGCCGCGAGCTCTTCGAGCTCGGCCTCCAGCAGCCCCGGCAGGTCGTGCACCTCCGGCAGCGCCAGCGGGTCGGCGTAGCAGCCGAAGAACAGCTCGTTGCGATAGCGCACCATGCCGATCGCGAGGGCGTGGCCCTGGGCGATCGGCACGACGGAGTAGACCTCCTCGAGCTCGCAGCCGAGCAGGTACAGCGAACCGCGCGGGGCCGGCGACTGCGACACGGTGAGGTTGAACTGGCGCGGGGTCGCGAGCGCTCGCACGACGGGCGTGCGCAGCGGCGGCGGGACGAGGCCCGCGGCCTGCACGAACGCCTGCGTGGCCTCCGGACGTTCGGTGTGCTTCAGCAGCGCGGTCTGCTCGCGGACGTACTCCAGCCGCTCGCCGCTCGTCGCCAGGTGGATCGGCAGCGGCATGTAGACCATCGCGATCTGGGTGCCGGCGTCCTCCTCGCCGATGCGGCGCATGCTCACGGGAATCATCGCCTTCAGCGCTTCGGTGGGCGGCTCGGCACGCCGCAGCTCGAGCGTGCGCAGCGCGCCGGCGACCGCGGTCAGACCGACGTCGTTGAGCGTGCCGCCGCGGCCGCGGGCCGCACGCAGCAACGAGCGTGGCGCGTGGTAGCCGATCAGCGTGCGGCGGGTGCCGATCCGCGCGTTGAGCTGGGAGGTGGGCGCCGGGGGCAGCACGTCGTCGGCGACCGCCGCGACGATCAGCTTCGCTGCGCGCGTGGCCGCTGCGAGGCTGCTGCGCGGGTGCGTGACGGCCTCCGAGCCGGCGCGCAGCGCACCGATGCCGTCGCTGACGGCGTAGCGCGCGGCGTCCATCGCCCAGCCGGCCGCGCCACTCCGGCCGGCCGGACGCCAGCGCACCGGTGAGCGTGGCTGGGCGTCGGGCTCGGAGTCGACGAACAGCTTGACGATCTGCAGCGCCGCCATACCGTCGACGAGCGCGTGGTGGATCTTGCCGATCATGCCGACGCGGCCGTCGTGCAGACGCGGGACGAGGAAGACCTGCCACAGCGGGCGCGTCCGGTCCAGCGGCGTCGACAGCACGGTCGAGCGCAGGACCTCGAACGTCTCGTCGCTGACGCGATCGGTGGGTGAGGTCAGCTGCACGATGTGCGCCGACAGGTCGAAGTCCGCGTCATCGATCCAGCGCGGCTCGGACAGGCCGAACGAGGCACCGGCGAGCCGCCAGCGACACCACGGGACCTCGTGCAGCCGTCCGGCGGCGAGCTCGCGCATCGCCTCGGCGGTCGGCCGCGGGCGGTCGCCGGGCGCGCCGAAGACCGCGCTCCACCCGACGTGCATCGGGGACTGCTGGGTGTCCAGGCGCAGAAACGAGCCGTCCAGCGGCGACAGCCGCCGTGTCGAAGTCGCGGATGTCATGGGTGTCCTCCTCGTCCGGCCGCGGTCAGCACAGCCGATCGGTTCGCGTAGGTCCCGACGGGACCGGCGGTTGCGGGTGCGACGACGGCAGCGGCGGGCGCGGCCGGCGCGCGCGCAGCAGCGCGCGCAGCTCGTCGTCGATCAGCTCGGCCAGTCGCGTCGCCTGCGGCAGCGCGTCCGGGTCCGAGTACAGGCCGAAGTGCAGATGGTCGTTGTAGGCGAGCATCCCGATCGAGAGCGTCTGCTCCTCGGCCATCGGGATGACCGGGTAGATCTCCTCCAGCTGCGAGCCCTGGATGAACAGCGCGGTGCGCGGCCCGGGCACGCTGGAGATCGTCAGGTTGAAGCGGCCGGGTGCGACGGCGCGCAGGACCGGCGCGCGCAGGGGGCTGGGCAGCAGCGAGAGGCCCGACATGACGGCCTGCGTGCCCTCCGAGCGTGCGCTGCGCTTGAAGCGCGCGGTCTGCGCGTGGACGTGCTCCAGGCGCGCGCCGGGCGTGGTGACCTGCAGCGGCAGCCAGACCGACGTCATCGACACGCGGTTGCCGAGCACGCCGTACTCATGCGCACGGCGCACGTTGACGGGCACGAGCACCTTGAGCGGCTCAGCCGGCAGGCCCTGTTCGAGCGCGAGCGTGCGCAGGGCCCCGGCGACCGCGGCCAGACCCGCGTCGTTGCGCGTGGACGACGTGCCGCGCGTGATCGCGCCGAGCTTCTTGAGCGGCACGCGGTGCTGCACGAGCGTGCGCCGCGGCCCGAGCGGCCCGTTCAGCGGTGACTGCGGAGCGCTCGGCAGCAGGTCCTCGGTGAGTGCCTGCGCCATGTGGCCGAGCTCGCGCAGCGCGTCGCGCGCCGCCGTCCGTGGATGCTCGCAGGCCCGCGCGACGTCGCGTGCCGCGCGGGATGTGACCTCGGCGCCATGCACGAACGGATCAAGCGCTCGTTGCAGTGAGCTCGGCGGCGCCGCCGCCTGCCATGGTGCGGGCGCCGTCTCCGGCGCATCGTCGACGTCGAGCATGAGCATCGCGACCTGGAACGCCGCGGCGCCGTCGGCCATCGCGTGATGGACCCGACCGATGACCGCGGCGCGGCCGTCGCTCAGGCGCGGGATCAGCGCGATCTGCCAGAGCGGGCGCGTGCGGTCAAGCGGCGTGGACAGCAGCGTGTCGCGGATCGCCGCGAAGCTCGCGGAGGAAATCGGTTCGTGCGCGTCGCCGAGCTGCACGACGTGGTGGGCGATGTCGAAGTGCACGTCGTCTACCCAGCGCGGCTCGCCGAGCCCGAGCGGCGACGGCAGCAGGCGCTGGCGGCAGCGCGGCACCCATCCCAGGCGCGCGCTGATGCGCTCGCGCAGCGCTTGGAGGGATGGTCCTGCCACTTCGTCGGACGGAGCGAGCATCGCGCTCCACGCGACGTGCATGTGAGCGCTGGCGGATTCGAGCTGCAGAAACGAAGCGTCGATCGCTGACAGCCGCTCCCCGTGGCCGTGATCAGACACGAGTGCAGCGTGTCATCCGCGGGACCCCGACCCAACGACTACCCCCCGCCCGGGGGGATCGTGCCGGCCCGGCCGGCGGGCGCGTCTGCGAGCCTCTGGGCATGGCTCAGGCCACCGACGACGTCAGCGCGCTGCGCGAGCTCGAGGCCGTGCCGATCGGGCTGCCGGCGGGACTCGAGCTCGAGTGGCTCGGCGTGTCCGGCTACCGGCTGACCTACGAGGGCGTTTCGCTGTTCGTCGACCCCTACGTCTCGCGCGTGCCGCTGCGCGCGCTCCTGCTCGGCCGCCTCGCGACGCCGGACACCGCGCTGATCGACCGCTACATCTCCGCGCCGGGGCCGGTCGCGGGCGTGCTGGTCGGCCACACCCACTTCGACCACGCGATCGACGCGCCCGCGATCGCGCGGCGCTTCGCGACGAAGGCCTACGGCTCTTCCTCGCTCGCCCAGCTCATGCGCCTGCACGGCCTGGGCGAGCTCGCCAGGGAGGTCGTCCCGCACAAGCCCTACGAGCTCGGGCCGTTCGTCGTGCGCTTCGTGCCCAGCCGCCACTCCAAGCTGCTGTTCGGACGCAAGATCCCGATGGACGGCGAGCTGACCTGCGACCACCTGCACGGCCTGTCGCCGCGCGCCTACCGCTGCGGGCAGGTCTGGGGCATCCGGATCGACGTCGCGGGCGTGAGCCTCTACCACCAGGGCTCGGCCGATCTCGACGACGACGAGCTGCGCGACGAGCCGGTCGACGTCTTCCTCGCCGGGGTCGCGGGACGCAGCTTCACGCCGCGCTACTGGGAGCGGATCCTGCCGCGGCTGGATCCGCGCGTCGTCGTTCCGACGCACTACGACGACTTCTTCGCGCCGCTCGGCCGGCGCCTGAGCTTCGTCCGCCAGGTGCGGCTCGCCGACGTGCCGGGCGAGGTCGCGGCGGTCTCCGACGACGCGCGGGTGGCCGCGCTGGCTCGCGTCGACGCCCCCTGAAACGACAACGAGGCCGGAGCTTGCGCTCCGGCCCCGAAACCTCGACTGGCTACTGCTCTAGGACTACTTGCCCTTCGTGATGCCCATGCGCTCGAGCGCGGCAAGGGCGTGCGGCGACAGCTGCCCCGTCACCGGCACCTTGGCGGAACCCGACGGCCATGCGATCGGCGCGTTCGCGCCGAGCGACGCGTACCCGCCCGTCGGGGCGCCTGGCGGCGGAACCCGCTCGTCGGGCGCGAAGTAGAGCTTGACGTCACCTCCGAAAACCTGTGCCAGCACCTTGGAAACCCCTCCGTCGTGGAAGCGGATGATCCGCATTGATAGGTATCTTCGAACCCGCCCTCTCCCTGGGTGGCGGACCCTCTGAACTGTCCGACCCGCGCGACCTGCGCCGAACGGGCGGATGGCGAGCAAACCATCGCTCGCTTACCGCGCCACGATACAAAAAACCGCTGGTCCGGGCAACGCTTGACCGGGGTTATCCGAACTATCCCTCAGGCCACGAGCCGCACGCTCGGCGTGGCCTCGGCGCGGGCGATCGCGAGCGCGAGAAACGCCTTGGCGGCGGGCGGCTGGCGGCGGGTCGCGCGCCAGACGAGCGCGACCGGCCACGTAAACGGTTCGGGTCCGATCGGGCGCAGCTCGATCGGCGGGCCGGGCTCCTCCGCGGCCGAGCGCGGGATCACGGCGACGCCCATCCCCTTGGACACGAGCGCGCGGACGGCGCCCATCTCCGTGCAGATGAACGCGTTGCGCGGCGTCAGGCCGTGCTCGTCGAGCGTCTGCTCGAAGCGGCGGCGCAGCGCGGAGTTCTCGCGGTAGGTCACGAGGTCGAGGCCCGCGAGCTGCTTGAACGTGACGTGGTCCTCGCGCGCGAGCGGGTGACCGACCGGCAGCGTGCAGACGAACTCCTCCTCGCTGAGCAGCGTCGCCGCGAACTCGTCGCCGAGGGCGTCCGGGTCGACGGCGGTGAAGATCGCGTCGAGCTCGTCGGCGCGGATCTGCGCGAGCAGGTCCTCCTGCGTGCCTTCGACGAAGTGGATCGCGACGCCGGGGTGCTGCGCATGGAAGTCGGCGATCACGGCATAGAGGTCGTACAGGCCGGTCGGCCACATCCCGCCCAGGCGCAGGTCGCCGCGCAGCAGGCCGGCGATCTCGTCGAGCTCGTCGCGCAGCCCGTCGACCTCCGACAGCACGCGGTGGGCGTAGTCTAGGACGAGGGCTCCCTCCGCGGTCAGGTCGACGCTGCGGCTCGAGCGCGTGAAGAGCGTGATGCCCAGCTCGGCCTCGAGCCGGCTGAGCTGCTGCGACACTGCCGACTGCGCCAGATGAAGCTCCGCGCCGGCCTTCGTGAACGAGCCGTGGCGGGCGATCGCGACGACCGTGCGTAGATGTCGAAGCTCCATGCGCAAAGCCTCTCAGGTCGCCATGAAGAAGTCGAAGATCGGTCCCTGGGGCCAGCCATCACACGACGCGATAGATCGACGGCCGGCTGCCCGGCGGCGGGCCTAACGCGGATGCCCATCCTCGAGGTAGATCGCGCGACGATCGGCCCGTGCGCGCAGCCCGGCGCGGGCGCGCCGCGCCTTGCGCGGCGGCAGGTAGTCCGCCAGACGGGCGGGCGCGACGAAGGCCCAGTCGCTGAGCTCGTCGGCGGGCAGGCGCAGGCACGCCGGGTCGTCGATCGCGCCGCCGTCGAACACCACGATCAGGCCCTCGCTTCGATCCCCGCCGGCGGATACGTAGTCGACCGCGAGCAGGGCGCCCGCCGCCCGGTCGATGCCCAGCTCCTCGGCCACCTCGCGCGTCGCTGCCGCACTGGGCGACTCGCCGTTCTCGACGGCCCCGCCAGGCAGCTCCCAGCGCCGCTTGTAGGTCGGCTTCACCACGAGCACGCAGCCCGCCGGATCGGTGAACAGCATCGTCGCGGCCGCCCGCTTGCGCGGCAGCGGCTCAATCCGGTCGGACATGTGCGCGCAGAACCTAGATGGTTGGCGCCCGGTCTTGGGACTGAGACCGTGAGCACAGGCGCGGTCCGCTCGCGCTCGACGAGCATCGCCGCCTTGCCGACCGACCGAAGTGGCGTGTTGCAGTCGACGAACCCGCCTCCGTCCTCACGCAGGCCGCCGGCCCCGTGCTCGACGAGCAGCTCGAGCACCCGTTCCAGCCCGATGCCGGGCACGAGCTTTGCCGCGTAGTAGCGCTCCGCATAAGCGCGATGATGGCTGAGGCGGTCGCGACGCAGCCCCTGCGGATAGCCGAGCGGCCAGGCCGGAGCACCCGGGGTCGAGGCTGGGACGGAGGCTGCGGCTGTAGCGCCGTGCTCCATGGTGGCCTCCCCTCAGAGCGCTCGGTGACTGTGGGCGGGACGGTCGCCGGCGCGCGTGACGTCAGCGAGGGCTTCGACGTAGGCGCGGGCGTCGTGCAGGGTCGCGTGGTCGCCGTCGTGCATGCACCATCCCGCACCGTCGCTGCGTCGCTGGGCGACGAGCCAGCGGTGGCGCAGCTCGGTCTTCCAGGGGTTGGTGATCCGCCACCGACCGTCAGGGGACTCGAACAGCCCGCGGTCGATCTTGAGCCAGCCCTCAGGCACTGGCCAGCGTGGGTCGTAGTTGGCAGCCGCGGGCGAGCCTGTCGTCGTCGAGGCTGCGCACGGCGGCCAGCAGCGCGTCGCGCTGAGCTTGCTTGCGCGCGACGAGCGGCTTGCTGGACCACCGCGACAGCTGGCGATGGACGGCGAACTTCAGGGCCAGCAGCTCCTCGCGGCTGAGCTGGGGGTAGTCGGGCTCCGCTTGGTCGGTCATGACACCAGCTCGCGCAGTCCGAACTCGACGTCGCCCAAAGCGCCGAGGCAGAGCCGCGCTTGCGGGGGTTCGATGCGGCCGATGAGCCGCTCGCGTCCGAGACAGGGATCGTCGATCGCCACCACGATCGGTTGGATGCGCTCGGCGATGCGGCGGGCG
>Ga0136613_10000494_pt1 | contig 18260 bp, 19 predicted proteins | sample AntDrymUQ2722106_2_FD_106649 | JGI IMG/M metagenome (GOLD analysis project Ga0136613, IMG submission 106649) | Polar desert sand microbial communities from Dry Valleys, Antarctica - metaG UQ272 (21.06) | ecosystem: Environmental > Terrestrial > Soil > Desert | place: Antarctica: Dry Valley... | reverse complement strand
TCTTCGGGAACCAGTAGTAGACCCCGGCGAAGATCGTGAACAGCGACCCGCCGAACAGCACGTAGTGGATGTGGGCGACGATGAAGTAGGTGTCCGAGACGTGAATCGTGACCGGGATCATCGCCAGCACCACGCCGGAGATGCCGCCGAGCGTGAACATGGTCAAGAAGCCCAGCGCCCACAGCATCGGCGTGTCCATGTGCAGCACGCCGCGCCACAGCGTCGCCAGCCAGGAGAAGATCTTGATCCCGGTCGGGACGGCGATGATCGCGGTCGTGACCATCATCGGGATCCGGATCCAGCTCTGCATGCCCGAGACGAACATGTGGTGCGCCCACACCGTGAAGCCGAGCAGCACGATCGCCAGCAGCGAGAAGGCCATCATGCGGTAGCCGAAGATCGGCTTTCGCGACTTCACCGACAGGACCTCGGAGATGATCCCGAAGCCCGGCAGCATCATGATGTAGACCGCCGGGTGCGAGTAGAACCAGAAGACGTGCTGGTACATCAGCACGTCGCCCGCCCGCTCCTGGGTGAAGAAGTTGAAGCCGAGCGCGTAGTCGAGCAGCACGAAGAACTGCGACGCGGCGATGAACGGCGTGGCGATCACCACCAGCAGCGAGGTCGAGAAGTTCGCCCACACCAGCAGCGGCATCCGCCAGAACGACATGCCCGGCGCGCGCATGGTGATGATCGTCACCAGGAAGTTCAGCGCCGTGGCGATCGAGGACGCCCCCGCGAACTGCACTCCGATCGTGAAGAACAGCTGGCCGATCGGCACGTCGGTGGACAGCGGCGCGTAGGCGGTCCAGCCCGTGGCGAACGAGCCGCCGGGCGCGAAGAACGACGCGGTCATCATCGCTCCGCCGAGCGGCAGCATCCAGAACGACAGCGCGTTCAGGCGCGGGAAGGCCATGTCCGGCGCGCCGATCATCAGCGGCAGCACGTAGTTCGCCAGGCCGGCGAAGACCGGGATGATGAACAGGAAGATCATCAGCGAGGCGTGGACGCTGAACAGGCCGTTGTAGGCGTTGGCGTCCACGAACTGCTGGCCCGGCGCGGCCAGCTCCGCCCGCACCATCATCGCCAGCAGGCCGCCGACGAGCATGAAGAAGAACGACGTGACGACGTACTGGATCCCGATCACCTTGTGATCGGTGTTGACGCGGAAGTAGTCGCGCCAGCTGTGGGCGCCGTGGCTGGAGTGGTCCTCGGGCCGGGTGGGCCGGCCCGACGCCCAGTAGAACCAGTAGTCGAACGCGCCGATGCCGGCCAGGAAGAACAGCGGCGCGGAGATCAGCGAGACGATCAGGATCGCGTTCTGGGCCTCGACGGTGAAGAGGCTGCCGCCGGCGAACGTGTCGTAGCCGTAGGCCGCCCGCACGGCGATGATCAGCGCGGCGGAGAACACCACGGCGCCGAGCGTGAACAGGCCGGCCCGGTAGAAGCCCGGTCCACGCAGCTTGGCGGCCATCAGCGCCCCTTCCTCACGTCGCCGTCACGGTACGTCATTCTGCCGCCTCCGCCGCCCTCGCACGCTGGTCGGCGAGCCACTGGTCGAACTGCGGGCGCGGCACCACGTGCGCGGTCTGGCGCATCGTGGAGTGCCCCAGCCCGCACAGCTCGGCGCAGACGACGGGATAGTCGCCGACCCGCCGGGTGTTCACGTCGTAGTTGGTGGTGATCCCCGGCACCGCGTCGATCTTCTCGCGGAAGGCCGGGACGAAGAAGTCGTGGATCACGTCCTTGGACTGGACGGCGAACGTGACCTGGGTGTCGATCGGCAGGTACAGCTCCGGCGAGGCCAGCTCCCCGCCTTCGCCCGGGTAGAAGAAGGTCCACGTGAACTGCTCGCCCACGACGCGGACGTTCATCTGCTCCGGCGAGGCGTCGGCCTTCTCGATGTCCGTCAGCACGATGTAGGCGTAGGTGCACAGCCCCACCAGCAGGATCGCCGGGATCGCGGTCCAGACGACCTCGAGCTGGGTGTTGCCGTGGATCGGCGGGCCGTCCTTCAGCTCTTCGCCCGGCTTCATCCGGAACTTCCAGACGCTGTAGAGCACGATCGTCTGGGTCAGTACGAACACCGGCACGGAGGCGATGATCAGCACGTCCCACATCGTGTCGATCGGCTTGGCCTCACCCGACGCCTGGACCGGGAACCAGTCGATCACGAGCCCGAGCGCGATGCCGAGCACGGACGCGACCACGCCGATGACCAGCATCTGGCGCAGCTGGGCGCGGCTCTCGCGTGACGTCGCCTGACCCGCCTCGGCCGTGTCCTCCTCCGGCAAACCCATGGTCGCGGCATCCTATGGGACACGCGCGACGGACGGTACTCGGCGGGCGCGTTGGCGCCCGGCGGCGCCGAGAGGCCGTCTACGCGGCCTGGGCGGCGCCGCGGATGCCGGTGCTGTCGAGCCCGCGCGCGAAGCGGCGCTCGGTGCGGCCGCCGTCGGCGCGGTAGTCCGAGGGGGCGGCGCCGACGCGGCGCCGGAACGCCTTGGCGAACTGGGCCGGCTGCCGGTAGCCGACGCGGTGGGCCACCTCGCGCACGGTCAGCCCGCGGGCGCTCAGCAGCTCGGCGGCCTTCTCCATCCGGACGCCGGTGAGGTGGTCGCGGAAGGTGGTCCGGCCGATCTCGGCGTACGCGCGCTGGAGCTGGCGCCGCGAGGAGGCGACGCGGCGCGCGATCTCGTCGAGCGAGAGGTCGCTCCCGTACTCCTCGTCGACGATGGCCGTCGCCTCCTCGAAGAGGCTCGTCCGAAGGCGGATCGTGGTGGGTCGTTGCGTGGGCACGCCTCCTACTACGCGGGGGGACGCGAAGGAGGATGACTTCGCGCGCGTGCGCGCCCAAAGTGGCGCGCCGCCGCTCGGCCGCCGGCCCGTCGCGCGTCCGCTACGCTTGCGCCAATCGTTGCATGGCGACCCAGAGGTGATGACGATGCAGGTGCGTGACGGGATGAGCTCGGTCGTCCTCACGGTGGGGCCGGACCATACGCTGCGGCAGGCCGCGAAGCTGATGTCCGGGCGCAACGTCGGCGCCGCCGTCGTGCTGGATCCCGACGGCGAGGGGCCCGGCATCATCACCGAGCGCGACATCCTGCACTCGATCGCGCTCGACCAGGACGTCGGGGACGAGCGCGTCGGCCACCACCTGACCTCCGAGCTGGTCTTCGCGGCTCCGGAGTGGTCGCTGGAGGAGGCCGCGGTGGCGATGATGAGGGGCGGCTTCCGCCACCTCGTGGTGATCGACGGCGGCGAGCCCGCCGGCGTGCTCTCCGTGCGCGACGTCGTGCGCTGCTGGACCGACGACGGCGCGATCTGCGACGTGCCGGCTCCTCCGGCCGTGGCGTAGGGCGCGCTCCGCTCGTCGGCGGCGACGCCGGCGAACGTCAAAGGCGGCTGGGTAGGGGGACGGTCGACCGACGTGGGTGGGGGTGGGACGAGTTGACCACCGTATAGGGGGCGAACTCGTCCCACCCCCGGAGCCGACCGCCCCGGCCGGCTCCTTCATCTCCCTACCCAGCCGTAGTAAGGCCCGCGAGGCTCGGCGGCGCCGAACGCCGCTCAGCCCACGTAGCGCACGACTACGGCGAGCGCGTCGTCGGTGCCCTTGGCGTGGCGCTCGAGGATGCGCTCGGCCAGCCGCTGGGCGGGCAGGCCCGGCGCGAGCGAGTACGAGTAGTCGGGCTCGATGCCGTCGGTCGCGAACGCGACCGCGTCGCCAGGGCGCAGCTCCATCACCGACGGCCGCACGGAGGGCAGGTTGTAGCCCACGACGCCGCCGAGCACGAGCGCCGATTCGTGGCGGTCGCCGTAGACGGCCGCCCTGCGCACGAGCCGGGCCTCGACGTTGCCGACGCCGGCCCACGCCAGCTCGCGGCGCTCGAGATCGAAGCGGGCGAGCGTCATCACCACCCCGCGCGTCTTGCGCAGCGCCGCGTGGCAGTGCGCCAGCAGCTCGGCCGCCGGGGCGGAGCGGTGCTCGTGGATCACCTCCGCGGCAATCGCCGAGGCGTCGGCCGCGGGGCCGCCGTGGCCGAGGCCGTCGAGCACCGCCACCAGCGCACCGCCGTCGTAGCCCGCGAACACCGCGAGGTCGCCCGAGCGCTCCTCGCCGGCGAGCGCCGTCCCGGCGACGCCGCGCTCCAGCGCGGCGGGCCAGCCGTCGTCGCCTGGCGGCTCCATCCACTACCGCGCCCTCGACCACTTCACCAGCGTGACCGTGGTGCCCTCGCTCGGCACGCTCTCGATGTCGAACTCGTCCACCAGTCGCCGGGCGCCGGGCAGGCCGAGCCCGAGGCCGCCGCCGGACGTGTAGCCGTCCTGCAGCGCGCGGTCGATGTCCTCGATGCCGGGACCTTGGTCGCGGGCGATCACCCGGATGCCCTCGCGGGCGGGCGGGCCATCTTCGCGGACGATCGAGAGCAGCACCTCGCCCCGCGTCGCGTAGGTCGTGATGTTTCGCGCCACCTCGGAGATCGCGGTGGCCAGCAGCGTCTGGTCGGTGCTGGTCAGCTCCAACCCGGCGGCCAGCTCACGCGCGCGCTGGCGCGCGGTGACGACATCCGAGTCGGATTCGATCGCGATCCGCTGCTCGACGGCGTCAGGCGGCACCGTCGGCCGGCCTCTTCTGGCTCTGGAGCAGCAGCAGGCCCTCCTCCAGGTCGAGCGCCGTCTGGACGTCCTCGAAGTTCATCCCGAGTTGGACCATCGCGAACGCGACCTCGGGCTGGATGCCGACGATCACGGTCTGCGCCCCCCGCAGGCGCGTCATCATCGCGATCCCGCGCAGCGAGCGGGACACGAAGGAGTCCATGACGTCCAGCGCCGTGACGTCGACGATGATCCCGCGCGAGCGGTGGCGCGTGACCTGGCTCATCACGTCGTCGCGCAGCTGCAGCACGTCGGTGTCGGTCAGGGCCGCCTGGATCGAGGCGATCAGATAGGGGCCCTGCTTGAGGATCGGGACGGCCATCGCGGCGCCCCTAGCGGAGCTGGGAGTCTTCGATCGAGTCCGAGCCCAGCGACACCTGGTAGCCCAGCAGTCGCTCGGCCTCCTCGATGCCGCCCTGCAGGTCGCCGACCGCGTTGACCTTGCCGAGCTCGACGCCGAGCGTGACCAGCGTCTGGGCGATCTCCGGCGAGAGGCCGGTGATGATCACGCTGGCGCCCATCAGGCGCGAGGCGTCGACGGTCTGCACGAGGTGGTTGGCCACCGTCGAGTCGATCTGCGGAACGCCCGTGATGTCGATCACGACCACCTTCGCGCGGTTGGTGCGGATGCCGCGCAGCAGCTGCTCGGTCAGCTGGCGGGCCCGCTGGCCGTCGAGCACGCCGATGATGGGCAGGATCAGCAGCCGCTCGCGGACCTGCAGCACCGGCGTGGACAGCTCGCGGATCGCCTCCTGCTGCTGGCGGATGACGCGCTCGCGCTCCTGCACGAAGTTGATCGCCACCGTGTTGGCGATCCGGTTGGCGGCCGGCTCGTAGGCGTTGAGCACCTGGTTGAGGTAGTCGAAGTCCGACTGGTACTTCTCGAACAGGGAGCGGGCGAGCACGTCGCGCAGCAGCAGCACGATGCCGAGCACCTCGTCGGTCTCGACCCCGCGCGGGATGATGCGCTCCGACAGGTTGCGTGCGTAGTCCTGCAGCGCCTCGACCGAGCCGGTCTCGAGCACCTCGACGTAGTTGTCGTAGACGGACGTGGCCTCGTTGAAGATCTCCTCCGGGGCCAGCTGGGTCAGCAGCTGCGCCTCGCCGATGCGACGGGCCCACTCCTGGCGCAGGTTCGTCCGGTTGGCGCTCAGGTGGGCGACCAGCTCCTTGAGCAGGTCGGCGCTGGTCTCCTGGGCTCCGCGGGTCGTGCCGCCGCCGGCCGCGTCCGGGTGGTCAGCCATGTCCCTCCTCAGTCGCTGGGGCGCCGGGGAGTATCCCAGGCTCCCCCGCGGGCTGATGCGTCGGGCCGAAGGCGAGGATCGCGACGTCGTCGCGCAGCTGGCCCTCGGACGCGGTGATCACGGCGGCCTCGACGCGGTCGGCGACGTCCGCGGGCGCGAGGCCGCCGCAGGCGCGCAGCAGCTCGATCAGCTCGCGGGTGCCGAACACCTCGGTGCGCCGCCGGCGGACCTCGGTGACGCCGTCCGTGTAGAGCACCAGCACGTCGCCCACGTCCAGCTCCACCGTGACGTCGGCCAGCAGCGGGTCGATGTCGGTCCCCAGCAGCGTGCCGAGGCGCCCGACGGCGTCGACGCGGCCGTCGGAGTGCACGACCAGCGGCAGCGGATGGCCGCCGCAGGCCAGCTCGAGCCGCACGTGCTCGACGGCGACCTGCATGTGCGCGTAGGCGACGGTGATGAAGCGGTCGTCGGAGCGCTGCTCGCGCAGCGCGCGGTGCAGCAGCGTGAGCACGGCGCTGGGGGAGTGCTCGTAGGTGGCGGCGGCGCGCAGCGTGTGGCGGGCGAGCGCGGTGACCGCCGCCGCGTCCGGGCCCTTGCCCTGGACGTCGCCGATCAGCGCGGCCCAGCCGCCGTCGCGGGCCTTGTAGAGGTCGTAGAAGTCGCCGCCCAGCTCGATGTTCTCGCCGGCCGGGCGGAAGCGCACGGCGGCCGCCAGGCCCGGCACCTGCGGCAGCGCACCGGGGCGCAGGCTGCGCTGCAGCGTGCGCGCGATCGTGCGCTCGCGGTCGTAGAGGCGGGCGTTGGAGATGGCCACGGAGGACAGGCCGGCGAGCTGGGCCAGGATCGCCTCGTCGCGCGCGGTGAACTCCCGGCCGGGGTGGTCGAACAGCTCGATCGCGCCCAGCGCGGCCCCGCGGTCGGTGAGGCGGGCGCTCGCACGCGCCGACCCGATCGGCGCCCCGTCGGACCCGGGCGGCGACGCCGCCGACAGGGGCGGCAGGCGGGCGCTGGTGTCCAGCACGGCGACGGCCGCCCACTGGACGCCGATGATCGCCCGCGCCGTGTCGGCCGTCAGCTGGAGGATCTCCTGGACGCCCAGGGAGGAGTTGATCGCCACGGAGGCGTCGGCCAGCGCGCGCAGCTGCTCGACGTGGGAGTGCTCGAGCCGCGCGACCTCCTGGACCTCCGTGTAGCCGCGGTGGACGCTCTCGAAGATCGACAGGCTCTCGCGCAGGAACTCCGCGGCGGCCTGCAGCGTGGCCTGGGCGGGCGGCTGGGGCGCCGCCGCGAGCGCGTCGCGCAGCGCCTCGTGATGGGCCTCGGCGAGGTCCAGCACGCTGAGGTGGGCCGCGACCGCCTCGCGGCCGAGGTCGTAGGCGGCGCCGAGGCCGCGCTCGCCGCGGTCGCTCAGGTAGGCGGAGAAGGCGGCGGCGTAGCGGTGCGCGAGTGCGGTGGCGCCATCGGGCCCCTCCTGATGGTGCGCGGCCACGGCGCGCACTCTACGCCACCCTCGGAAGCGTCAGTGATGGTGCTCGAGCGGGAGCTCGGCGATGTCGCGGCGGACGTCGGCCACCCAGCGGATCGTGGTGACGGCGAACACGACCAGCGCGATCGCGACCACGAACCAGGAGAGCGTGATCGCGACGATCGCCAGCGCGAGCGCCGCGGCGTTGATGACCGGGATGATGCTCGGCGCCGGCATGTGGATCTCCTCGCCCGCCGGCGGCGCCGTGCGATGCTCGGGGTCCACGCTCATGCCACGTAGAGGGCGGCGGCGACGAAGGTCAGCGCGAACATGATCAGCCCGATGATCGCGGTGATCATGGCGGTGCGCAGGTTGCGGCGCGCGAGGCGACGGTCCATGGGCCGGATCCTACAACCGGGCGTCGGCGACCATCGCGCCGAACAGCAGGGCCAGGTAGGCGAGCGAGAACAGGTACGTGCGCAGGGCGCTCGGGCGATCGGCGCGGCGCTGCAGCCGCAGCGCCAGCACCAGGAAGGCGCCGCCGAGGCCGAGCGCGGCGAGCGCGTAGATCGCGTCGAAGAAGCCGAACAGCACCGGCAGCAGCGTCAGCACCACCAGCAGCACCGTGTAGAGCAGGATCTGCCGCCGCGTCTCCGCCTCGCCGTGGACGACCGGCATCATCGGCACGCCCACGCGCGCGTACTCGTCCTTCATCAGCAGAGAAAGCGCCCAGAAGTGCGGCGGCGTCCAGTAGAAGACGATCGCGAACAGGTACCAGGCGGCGGGGTCGATGGACCCGGTGACGGCGGCCCAGCCGACCAGCGGCGGCACCGCGCCGGCCGCGCCGCCGATGACGATGTTCTGCGGCGTGGTGCGCTTCAGCCAAATCGTGTAGACGAGGACGTAGCCGAGGAAGCCGCACAGGGCCAGGATCGCGCTGAGCAGGTTGACCGCGAGTGCCAGCAGCAGGAAGGAGAGCGCCTGCAGGATCACCCCGTAGGCGAGCGCCGCGCCCGGGCGCACCCGCCCCGCGGGCACGGGCCGCGTGGCCGTGCGCGCCATCTGGGCGTCGATGTCGCGGTCGTAGTAGTGGTTGACGGCTCCGGCGCCGCCGGCCGACAGCGAGCCTCCGAGGAGCGTCAGCAGGATCAGCGACAGCGACGGGTCGCCCGCGACGAGCATCGTGCTGACCGTGGTCAGCAGCAGCAGCAGCTGCACGCGCGGCTTGGTCAGCGTGACGTAGTCGGCCACCACCTGGCGTGCGCCGCCCAGCTCCCATGCGGTGGGGGCTTGGTGGGCTCTGGCGCGCGAGGCCTCCATGCTCCTCACCGCCGCAGCAGCGGCTTGCCGGACTCGTACTGCTGCACGACGCCGGTCTGCTGCTCCACCTGCCGGCGGATGTCCTTCATCGGCTCGACCGAGCGCACGCGCGGGACGACGTCGAAGTTGTTCTCCGGCGGCGGCGAGGGCGTGAACCACTCGAGCGTGTTCGCCTTCCACGGGTCCGGCCCGGCGACCGTGCCCTTCTTGAGCGACCGGACGAGGTTGACGACCGTCAGCAGCACGCCGAGGGCGATCAGGAACGCGCCGACCGTCGAGATCAGGTTGTAGAGCTGCCAGCCGGACTCGGGCGAGTACTCGTAGATGCGCCGCGGCATGCCGTCCAGCCCCGCCGAGTGCTGGATCAGGAACGTGACGTGGAAGCCGACGAAGAAGAACGCGAACGAGACCTTGCCGAGCGCCTCGTTGAGCATCCGCCCGCTCATCTTGGGAAACCAGAAGTACAGCGCGGCGACCATCGCGAAGGCGCTCGCGCCGAACGCCGTGTAGTGGAAGTGGGCCACCACGAAGTACGTGTCCGTCAGCTGCCAGTCGATCGGGAAGACGGCCAGGAAGATGCCGGTGATCCCGCCCATCAGGAACGTGAAGATGCCGCCGACGCAGTAGATCAGCGCCACCCGGTACTCGACCGTCCCGCGCCACAGCGTGGCGATCCAGTTGAAGATCTTGACGCCGGTCGGCACGGCGATCAGGAAGCTCGAGAGCATGAAGAAGGCCAGCACGACGGTCGACATCGGCGTCGAGAACATGTGGTGGGCCCACACGAGCACGCCGAGGAAGGCGATGCCGGCGGTGGCCGCGGCGATCGCCTTGTAGCCGAAGATCGGCTTGCGCGCGAACACCGGCAGGACCTCCGAGAACACGCCGAAGGCGGGCAGCACGAGGATGTAGACCTCCGGGTGCCCGAAGAACCAGAACAGGTGCTGCCACAGCAGCGCCGAGCCGCCCTCGTTGGGGTCGAAGAAGTTGGTGCCGAAGTTGCGGTCCAGCAGCAGCATCGTGACCGTCGCGGTCAGCGAGGTCAGCGCCAGCATGATCAGGTAGGCGTAGATCAGGATCGTCCACACGAACAGCGGCATCCGCCCCCAGCCCATGCCGGGCGCGCGCATGTTGTGGATCGTCGCGATGAAGTTGATCGCCCCGATGATCGAGGAGAGGCCGGTGAGGTGGACCATGTAGATCCACGCCTCCTGGCCGTTGGAGGGCGTGTACTCCTTCGTCGAGAGCGGGACGTAGGAGAACCAGCCGGCCTCGGGCGGGCTGAAGAAGAACGACGCGTAGAGCGCCAGCCCGCCGAACAGGAACATCCAGTACGACCAGGCGTTCAGCCGCGGGAAGGCGACGTCGCGGGCGCCGATCATCAGCGGCAGCAGGTAGTTCGCGAAGCCCGCCCACACCGGCACGATGACCAGGAAGATCATCGTCGTGCCGTGCATGGTGAACAGCTGGTTGTAGATCTCCGGCGTGAGGAAGCTGTTCTCCGGCGTCCCCAGCTGGAGGCGCATCAGCAGCGCCTCGATGCCGCCGAGCACGAAGAAGACGAGGACCGTGTAGAGGTAGAGGATCCCGATCTTCTTGTGATCGGTGGTGGTGAAGTAGGAGGTCCAGCCCGAGGGGTCGCGCCGCGCCGCGTGGGCGATGATGTGGGGCACCGGCCGCTCGAGGATCGGCAGCTCGGTGCGCTCGGGGGTCTCGGTGGGGGAGGTCGTCGCCATCGAAGATCTACTCGTCGCCGCCCTGCAGCTGCTCGCGGGTCTGCGCGGCCTGCTCCTGCGCCTGCTCGATCTCGGCCGCCTTGTCCTGGACCCAGGCCTCGTAGTCCGGGAGGCGCATGCCGATCACGCGGGCGACCATGTTGGCGTGGTTGCGCCCGCACAGCTCGGCGCACTGGCCGTCGTAGACGACCTGGCGCTCACCCTCTGCGATCGCGTCGAGCGGGATCTTGAACCAGGTCTTGTTGGTGTAGCCGGGGAGCGCGTCCATCTTGCCGCCGAGCTTGGGGATCCACCAGGAGTGCGCGACGTCGTCGGCCGTGATGTCCAGCGTCACCGTGATGCCCACGGGGACGACCATGTCGACGTAGGAGAACACGCGCGTGTCGTCCTGCTCGGGGTACTGGTAGCGCCAGACGTACTGCTGGCCGTCGACGCGGAGGTTCAGGCTCGGCGTGCCGGCCGGCGGCGGCGGCTGGTCGGTCGAGGCGTACAGGGGGTTGGCGCTCGCGGCGACGGGGTTGCCGTTCTCGTCGATGTCCGAGGCGGGCGGGTTCTTGATGCCCGGCAGCGTGACGAAGGTGAAGACCGTGATGAAGACGAGGATCAGGAACGCCCCGACGGTCCAGCCGATCTCCAGGCGCGTGTTGCCGTGGATCTGCGCGGCCACCTGTCCCCGGCGGGCACGGAACTTGACCATCGCCCACAGCAGCGCCCCGCCGACCCCGACGAAGACGATCGTCGCGAGGATGAAGATCAGCAGGTAGAGCGTCCAGATCCGGTCCGCGTTGGGCGAGCCGCCCTTCTCGGGGAACAGCCACCCGGCGTGCGCGGCGGCGGGCGCCAGCGCGAGCCCGACGACGGCGGCGGCCAGGCCGCGGGCGACGGGCAGCCCGAGCATGCGGGGGACGGACGGCTTGGGCATGCGGGGGACGGACGGCTTGGGCATGCGGCGGCGGAGTATATGGAGCGCCGGGGCCGGATACCGCCCAGATGGCGCGGCCGGGTCGATGCCTGACCGCAGCCGGTTCAGCGGCCCTCGAAGGCCGGCGGGCGCTTCTCCAGGAACGCCTGCACGCCCTCCCTGAAGTCGGCCGTGGTGGCGGACTCCTGCTGGAGGCCGGCCTCGAGATCGAGCTGGGCCTCCATGCGTGAGAACAGCCACGCGTCGAGCTGGCGCTTGGTCGCGGCGTAGGAGCGCGTGGGACCGGCGGCGAGGCGCTGCGCCAGCGCGTCGACCTCGGCGTCGAACGCCTCGTCGGTCGTCACGCGGTTGATCAGCCCCCACTCGAGCGCCTGGCGGGCGGGCACCCGCTCCCCGAGCATCGCCATCTCGGCCGCGCGCGCGAAGCCGACGCGCTCGGGGACGAGCAGCGACGAGCCGCCGTCGGGGTTGAGCCCGATGTTGACGAAGGCGAGCAGGAAGTAGGCGCTCTCGCGGGCGATCACGAGGTCGGCGGCGAGGGCGAGCGAGAGGCCGATGCCCACGGCCGGGCCGTTGACGGCGGCCAGCACGGGCTTGGGCATCGTGCGCAACCCGGTGATGATCGGGTGATAGCGCTGCTTGAGCACGGTCTCGAGCTCCGGGTGGCCGTCCGGGCCGGGCTCGAAGCTCGTCTTGAGGTCCGCGCCGGAGGAGAACGCCCGGCCGGCGCCCGTCACGACGACGGCGCGCGCCTCCTCGTCGGCGGCCGCCTGCTCCACGGCGGCCCGCAGGTCCTCGCCCAGCTGCGCGTTCCACGCGTTCATCGCGTCCGGCCGGTTGAGCGTGATCCGCAGCTCGCCGCCGCGGCGCTCGACGTCCACGGTCTCGTAGGTCATGGCCGCGATCCTAGGGGTCGGACGCCTCGGCTCGCGGGGCCGGACTCCGGTCGTGCGCCGGGCGCTCGGGTAACGTCGGTTGCATGGCGAACGACTCTCGGCGGCCGAGGATCGGGATCTGCGCGGCGCTGGAGCGCGCGCGCTGGACCGTGTGGGACCAAGAGGCGTTCCTGCTCTCGCGCTCCTACGCGGACGCGCTGCGCGAGGCGGGCGCGATCGCGGTGATGCTCCCGCCGGACCCGTGGCTGGTCGAGCACCCCGACGACGCGCTGGACGCCCTGGACGCGCTCGTGCTGGCCGGCGGGGCCGACATCGACCCTGCCTCCTACGGCGCCGAGCGCCATCGCTGCACGATCAACACGCGCCCGGAGCGCGACGTGGTCGAGATCGCGCTCACGCGGCGCGCGCTTGAGCGCGACCTGCCGCTGCTGGGCATCTGCCGCGGGATGCAGCTGCTCGACGTCGCGCTCGGCGGCACGCTGATCCAGCACCTGCCCGACGACGTCGGCCACACCGACCACCGCCGCTCGCTCGGCTCCTTCGACAACGCCGACCACGACGTGCGCCTCGCCGAGGGCTCGCTGGCCGCCCGCGCGGCGGGGGAGACGCTGCACGCGACCAAGTCACACCACCACCAGGGCGTCGACCGGCTCGGCGACGGGCTCGTGGCAAGCGGCTGGAGCGTGCTCGACGAGCTGGTGGAGGCGATCGAGGTGCCGGACCGCGTCTTCGCCCTCGGCGTCCAGTGGCATCCCGAGGTCGATCCGCGCAGCGGCGTGATCCGCTCGCTCGTCGCCGCGGCGGCGGTGGCGGCGCCGGCGTAGGGCGGTCAGGACTCGTAGAGCCGCCGATAAGCCGCTCGGGCGGTGTCGATCTGCCGTCGCTCTTGTGCGACGGCCCATCGTCGGGTGTTGCGGTCGACGGCCACCGTCGTCCAACCATCGCCGTGCTCGCCGCTGAGATGGATGAGCAGGGTGTGATCGTCGTGCTCGACGCGCAGGCGATGCGCAGGGTTGGTCTGCTCGTGCAACCCCCGCACCGGAGCGGACGCGGGGTCGGGTTCGGCGACGAACGACGTCCAACGCCGCGGGCCGCGACGTGGCCGGGGCAGACGCGGCCCCTCGGGCGGTTCATGCTCCATGCCCACAGCGTCTCACGCCATCGGGGCGGCCGACACCATTGCCACTGACGGTCTGGGGCGCTTGACTGACTCGTATGCGCGGCACGCTCGTCCTCACGCCGAACCGAGGCGCCTCATGGATCGCCAGACGATGACCGACTGGATCGACCGCTACGAGCACGCCTGGCGCGCGCCCGGCGCCGAGCGCCTCCACGACCTGTTCGCGGCCGACGCCACCTACCGGGCGGCCCCCTTCGACGACCCGATCGCCGGCCTGCGCGCCATCGCTGCATTCTGGGAGGCCGAGCGAGAAGGGCCCGACGAGATCTTCGCGCTCACGAGCGAGATCGTCGCCGTCGAGGGCGACACGGGCGTCGCGCGCCTGGAGGTCACCTACGGCGACCCACCCACCCGCCGCTACCGCGACCTCTGGATCGTCACGCTCGGCGCCGACGGCCGCTGCACGGCCTTCGAGGAATGGCCGTTCTTCCCCGACCGGGCGCGCGTCGCGCCACTCCGCGTCTGAGCACGAGTCGCGCGCGGGCGCCCCACCCAGCCGCAGTAGACGTTGCCCCCCCGCCCGGACGGACCGCCGCGACCCTGGCACGTCCCCACTCGCCTATACACTCGCCCGCGGAGTGCCCTTGCCGACCGCCATCCGCGTGGCCGCGGGGGCGGCGCTCGCAGCAGGGGTGGCCGCGCCGCTCGTCCGTCGTCGTCTCCGGCTCCCGCCGCAGGTCGTGACGGGGACGGCGGCGCTCGCGCCGCTGGCGCTGTGCGTCCTGGTCCCGCGCACGCGCTCGCGCGACGCCGCCGTCTGCGTCCTGCAGATGTGGGCCTACGTCGCCACCTACGAGATGCCCAACGACGATCCGGCCGCGCTCGAGCGCAGGGTGCGCGTCGCCTATCCCGTGAGGATCGACCGCTCGATCGGCCTCGGCACGACGCCGACGCTGCGGCTGCAGCGCGCGCTCGCGACCCCCGGCGGCTTCCGCGCGTGGGAGAAGCTGCTCGTGTGGTCGCACTGGCTGTGGTTCTTCTTCCCTCACGGCACCGTCGCCTACCTGCTCCTGCGCCGCCCGGAGCACTTCCCGCGCGGCGCCGCGCAGATCTATGCGACCTTCGACGTCGGGCTCGTCGGCTACTGGGCGGTGCCGACCGCGCCCCCGTGGTACGCCGCCGCGCGGGGCCTGATGGCCGACGGCCGGACGCCCGAGCTGCGGCGCATGATGGTCGAGTACGGCGAGCACCTCTGGAAGTCCGGGTGGGCGCCTCTGTACGGTTTCCTGGGGGGCAACCCCCTCGCCGCCATGCCGTCGCTGCATTTCGCCACCTCCGTGACGGCCGCGCACGTGCTGACCGACAGCGGCGCGGCCGGTGCCGCCCTGGCCTGGGCCTACGCCTCGACGCTCGGCATCGCCCTCGTCTACCTCGGCGAGCACTACGTGGTCGACCTGGCCGCGGGGCTCGCGCTCGCCGAGGCGGTGCGCCGGGCCACGCCGGCCGCGGCGCCGCTCGCGCTCGGCCTCGGTCGCGGCGTGCGCGCGCTCGAGGCGAGGGCGCGGGCATGAGCGACACGCAGGCCGGGCGTCCGCCCACGGGCGAGCGGACGCTGGGGGAGCGCGAGCGCGACCTGGACGTCGAGTCGCCCGAGCACGCCGAGGAGCACGGCCTCGAGTTCAACCGGCGCAGCCTGCTCGCCCTCGGCGCGTTCCTGGTCCTCTCGCTCGCCGCGCTGTACGTGCTGCTGCCCCAGCTCGCCGGCCTGGAGGACACCTGGCGGCGGATCGAGGACGGCAGCCCGTACTGGACGCTCCTCGCGCTGCTGTTCGGCCTCGGGATGTTCGGCGCCTACGTCGCCATGTTCCGCGGCATCTTCCTGCGCGCGGGCGCGGCGCGGATCGGCTGGAAGGCGAGCTACGAGATCACGATGGCGGGCCTCGCAGCCTCGCGGATCTTCGCCGCCGGCGGCGCCGGCGGCCTCGTGCTGACCGCCTGGGCGCTGCGGCGCGCCGGCATGGCCCGGCGCCTGGTGGCCGACAAGACGCTGACGTTCCTGATCCTCACCTACCTGCCCTACATGGGCGCGCTGATCGTCTGCGGCTTCGGCCTGCGCGCCGGGCTGTTCCCCGGCGCGGCGCCGTTCGGCCTCACCGTCGTCCCTTCCGTGATCGCGGCGATCCTCACCGCCATCGGCGTCGCGACGGTGCTCGTGCCACCGGACCTGCAGCGCCGGCTGGAGGGCTTCGCCGACCGCCGCGGCCGGCTCGGCACCTGGGCCCAGCGCCTGGCCAACCTGCCCGCCTCCGCCTCGGCCGGGATGCGCGACGCGCTGACACACCTGCGCTATCCCGACCCCGCGCTGGCCGGGGCGGTGCTGTTCTGGGGCTTCCAGGTCGCCGTGCTGTGGGCCGCGTTCCGCGCGTTCGGCGACGCCCCGCCGCTCGCCGTGGTCACGATGGCGTTCTTCGTCGGGATGTTCGGCAACCTCCTGCCGCTGCCCGGCGGCGTCGGCGGCGTCGAGGGTGGCATGATCGCCGCGCTGGCGGGCTTCGGCGTCGACGCCGGGCAGGCGGTGGTGGCGGTGCTGCTCTATCGCGGCGTGACGTTCTGGCTGCCGCTGATCCCGGGCGTGATCGCCTACTTCCAGCTGCGCGGGACGGTCGAGCGCTGGCGCAGCGAGCGGATGGCAGCCGCCTGAGGCACCCCTTGAGCGGCGCGCTAGACTCACTATACAAAGTGAAGTAACGGAACCGGAGAGGTATGTCGGACGTCGAGAACGTGATCATCATCGGGAGTGGGCCGGCCGGCTACACGGCCGCGCTGTACACGTCCCGGGCGAACCTGAGCCCCCTCGTCATCGAGGGGTTCATGTGGGGCGGCCTGCTCCAGCAGACCACCGACGTCGAGAACTACCCCGGCTACCCGCAGGGCGTGATGGGCCCGCAGATGATGCAGGACCTGCGCGACCAGGCCGAGCGCTTCGGCACCCGCTTCATCACCGACAACGCCACGCGCTTCGAGCCCGCGGCGGCGGAGGGCGAGCCCCACACCGTCTGGATCGACGACGACGTATACAAGGCGCGCACCGTCATCCTCGCGATGGGGGCCGAGCACAAGAAGCTGGGCGTGCCCGGCGAGCTGGAGCTGAGCAGCCGCGGCGTGTCCTACTGCGCCACGTGCGACGCCGCCTTCTACAAGGACACGAACGCGATCATCGTCGGCGGCGGCGACTCGGCGATGGAGGAGGCCATCTTCCTGGCCAAGTTCGCCTCGAAGGTGACGATCGTCAACCGGCGCGACGAGTTCCGTGCCTCGAAGATCATGTTCGAGCGCGCCCGCGCGACCGAGAACATCGAGTTCCTCACGCCCTACGTGGTCGAGGAGTTCCTGGCCGGTGACGGCGGGGCGCTCGATCGTGCGCGGCTGCGTCACACGGAGTCGGGTGAGACGCGGGAGCTGCCGATGAGCGGCGCCTTCATCGCGATCGGCCACGAGCCCCAGTCGGAGATCGTCGACGGCCTCGTGGAGACCGACGAGGACGGCTACGTCCGCACCGAGGGCCGCTCCACGCGCACGAGCCTGCCCGGCGTGTTCGCCGCGGGCGACCTCGTCGACCACACCTACCGCCAGGCCGTCACCGCGGCCGGCTCGGGCTGTCAGGCGGCGCTGGACGCCGAGTGGTACCTGCGCGACAACCTCGCCGTCCAGACGCCCGCGGCGCTCGAGGGCACCGGCGACCTCGCCGAGGAGGCGTGGCTGCCCACCTCCCCGAGCTAGTGGACCCGTCCGCAAGTCCTGACCATTCCGGCGAGCCCGGCCCGCGTCTGCCGGTCCAGTTCCTACGGACGGGCCTACTAGGGCCTGATCGTCAGCCGGTAGCCGGCGTCCAGGCCGCGGCCGCGCTGGACGCCGACCGCGACGAAGTACGTCCGCGTGCGGCGGGCGCGGTTGCGCAGCGTGATCCGCTCAGTGCGCGCGCCGCGGCGCCGCGAGGTCGCCAGCACGCGCTCGCGCAGCGAGCGCGTGCCCGGCGCGAAGCCGACCAGGATCGGGTTGCCGAACGCCGGGTCGGCGGTCACGCGGACGCGAGAGCGCCCCGCGAGCCTGACGCGGTAGACGTCGGCGGGGTCCTCGTAGGCGTCGACCAGCCCGTCCAGCCGTGACGCGCCGCCGGCGAAGACGGGCGGGCTCGGCGTGCCGAACGCCCGGCCGTTGACGAACGCCAGGTCGTCGTTGGGCTCGAGCGGGTCGCGCACGGGCGGCGCCTTCGTGAGCGCGGCGCCCACGTCCAGCAGCCCGAAGCCCGTGTCCTGGTCGTAGCCCCGCCGGCCGAGGTCGCGTGCGGAGAGGCGGACGACCTGGGCGACCTGGTCGGGCGAGAGGTCCGGCCGGGCGGCGCGCACCCACGCGACCGCGCCGGAGACCATCGGGGCCGAGAAGCTGGTGCCGTCGAGCCGCTGGTAGCCGTCCTGCGTGCCGTCCTCGACGTCGAACGCGGGCGGCACCGCCGTCATGATGTTCTCCCCCGGCGCGCTGAGGTCGACGGCGGAGTTGGCGTTGGAGAACGCCGAGGTGTCGCGCCGCGCGTTGACGGCGGCCACCGTCAGCACGTGCGGCAGCGAGGCGGGGAACTCCGGCGGGTTGCCCTCGGCGAACTCGTTGCCGGCGGCGGCGACCGGCACGATGCCGCTGCGCACGGCGCGCTGGAGCGCGTTGTACTCCGGGCGGCACAGGCGGCGCGAGCCGTAGCTCATGTTGATGACCGCGGCGCCGGCGGCGATCGCCCGCTGCACGCCGCCCGCGGAGGCGGCGCAGGTGAGGCGGTCCGGCGGCAGCGCGACGTTGAGCGCCCGGGCGCCGGGCCACAGCCCCAGGATTCCGATGCCGTTGGCCGG
>Ga0136613_10000491_pt1 | contig 18338 bp, 13 predicted proteins | sample AntDrymUQ2722106_2_FD_106649 | JGI IMG/M metagenome (GOLD analysis project Ga0136613, IMG submission 106649) | Polar desert sand microbial communities from Dry Valleys, Antarctica - metaG UQ272 (21.06) | ecosystem: Environmental > Terrestrial > Soil > Desert | place: Antarctica: Dry Valley... | reverse complement strand
GGCGCTACTGCTGGGGTGGCTCGGGCGCCAGCAGCCCTGACCCGCGACTCCGCAACCGGCGGCAGCGCGTTCCAGTGTGGTTCCGCCCCGGACCGAGTGGGAGGATGCAGGGTCATGCGCTTCGGGGCCTGCACGGCCGTTTCGCGGCGCGGCCTCCCCGGCGCACGTGTGCTGGCCCGGTCGTTCCTCCACCACAACCCGGACGCATCCTTCACGGCACTCGTGCTCGACGACCGGGAAGACGAGGTCGACCCGCGCGACGAGCCGTTCGAGGTCATCCGACCCCGGGACCTCGACCTCGCCGAGGCCGCGCGGGAGCGACTGGCCCTGCTCTGCGACGAGGACGGGCTGGCCGCCGCGCTGGTGCCCCATCTGCTGCGGCGGCAGCTGGACCTCGGCCACCCGAGTGTGTTGTTCATGGCGTCCGACATCGCGGTCTTCGCCGCGCTCGACGAGGTCGCCGGTCTGGCCGACCGGCATGGCGTCGTGCTCGTCCCCCGGACCGAGCGGCCACCCGCGCACACGTCCGACGACCGGGACTTCGTGCTCGACCTCGGTGCGTTCGCTCCCGGCTTCGTTGCCGTCGGCGACGCGAGCGCGCCGTTCGTCGATGCGTGGGCGGGCGACTTCGGTGCCACTGGCGGGACCCATCCCGATCTCGGACGCTGGCTCGACCGGGCACCGGCGATCTTCTCCGCCCACGTGTTGCGCGACCCTGCGTACAACGTCGCGTGGTGGAACCTGCATTGTCGCGACCTCCGGATACGGGACAACGGGTACGAGGTCGAGGGGCGGCCTCTGCGGTCGTTCCAGTTCAGTGGCTACTCGCCGGAACAGGCACACGTGCTCGGCGACGAAACCGCAGGGCCGGCGCGGCGCGTGCTCGGCGAGAAGCCGGCTCTGAGGCAACTCTGCTCGGACTACGACGAGGAGCTCCGCCGCGCCGGCTACGGAACGAAGGAGGTCCCCTACGGGTACGGCGTGCTCCCCGACGGCAGTCGCATCGACGGGCGGATGCGACGGCTGTACCGGGATGCGCTCGCCGATGCCGCCGACGCCGCCGACGATCGACCGGAGCCGCCCAACCCGTTCGGGCGCGCCGGTCCCGACACATTCGTGGCCTGGCTCAACGAGAGCGTCTTTCCCCCGGTCCAGCCCAGTGTGTCGCGTTACCTGGCCCGTCTGTGGCTCGAGAGCGACGACCTGCTCCAGCTGTACCCGTCACTGGTCGGCGAGAGCGCCGACCAGTACCTCGAGTGGGTGCAGATCCTCGGCGCCGACGAACGGGCCGTGCCCCTGTGCGTGCGCCCAACTCCTCATGCGGTGGAGCAGCGTGTGGTCGAGCGGCGTCGTCGCCGCCGTCGCGGCCCGCTCCCCGAAGGCGTGAACGTCGTGGGATGGCTCGACGCGGTGCTGGGGATCGGTGAGGTGGGCCGACTGCTGCTCTCGGCGCTGGAGGATGCGGGGGTGCCGGTGGCATCGGTCTCGCTTCCCGAGACGCTCAGCGCCCGCATGCTTCCCCACTCGTCGGTCCCGGTATCCGAGGCCCGCTACGACGTCAACCTGCTGTGCGTGAACGCGGCCGAGACTCCGGACGTCGCCGAGCAGCTGGGGCCCGAGTTCTTCGCCGGGCGCCACACGATCGGTGTGTGGTTCTGGGAAGCCGAGCACTTCGACCTGCCGCCCCGCGACCCGGCCGACCTGGTCGACGAGATCTGGGTCGCGAGCGACTTCACCCGAGACGCGGTCGCGGCGGTCACGTCCAAGCCGGTCCGGACCGTCCCGGTGCCTGTGGCCCCGCTGGTCGTCGACGCCGCCACCACCCGCACCCAGCTCGGTGTCCCCGAAAGCCGGCACCTGTTCTTCTTCGCGTTCGACTTCCTCAGCACCGCTGAGCGCAAGAACCCCCTGGGGCTCGTCGAGGCGTTCACTCGTGCGTTCGACCCCGACGAAGGGCCCGTGCTCGTGGTGAAGTCGATCAACGGCGACCAGCGGCCGGCGGCGCTCGAGATGCTGCGAGCCGCGGCCGGCGGACGCGACGACGTCGTCGTGCTCGACCGGTACCTCCCGGTGGAGGCCCAAGCGGCGCTGCTGGCGACCTGCGACACGTACGTGTCGCTGCACCGGTCGGAAGGCTACGGCCTGCCGCTGGCGGAGGCCCTGGCCCTGGGGAAGCCGGTCATCGCCACCGCCTACTCCGGGAACCTCACATTCATGGACGACTCGGTCGCCTACCTCGTCGACTACGAGATGCGGACCATCGGCTCCGGCTGCGCCCCCTACCCGCCCCAGGGCCGCTGGGCCGAGCCCGACCTCGACCACGCCGCCGCACTCATGCGCGGGGTCGTGGAACACCCGGACGAGGCCCGCGAGCGGGGCCGGCGGGCCGCCGAGCGCATCCAGACCCAGCTCTCGGTCGAGCGGTGCGGTCGCCTCCTTGCCGACCAGATCACCGCCACCCGTCACGCGGGGCGCTCGGAGGCAACGTGGCGTGCGTTCTTCACGCGGGGCTGGAGGGTCCTGCCGCGCGACTTCTTCCGCTGGTACGAATACGACTGGCTACCCGACGGAACGCCGGTCGATGAGGTCATGCATCGACTGCTCGCGACGGGAGGCGCGCTCGAAGCCGGCCGCGACGAGGGGCCACCCGATCCCGACAGCCCCGGGGGCGCAGTCGCGTTCCTGCGCTGGCTGAATGTGCCGGTCTTCCCGCCCCGCTCGCCGGTCGTCTCCCGCTACCTGTACGAGCTGTGGTCGGGCCGTCCTGATCTTCGAGCCGTCTTTCCCGATCTCGTGGACGACCCGGCCGCGTTCCTACGCTGGGTGCGCAACGACGGTTGGGTGGAGACCGACTTGCCGTACCAGCTCATGCCGACCGACGATGGGTTCGAACGAGCCGAGCGCATCAGTGGCCCGGTCCGCCCCGGCCTCCGGGGCTCGGCATCCGCCATGCTGAGCCGGCTGTACCGAGGCTTCGCCCGGCTCCGCAGCCGGCGGCGACGCCCGACCGACGAGCACGAGAACGGGGAGAACACATGACCAAGAGCGTCCTCGTGACCGGCGGGGCCGGCTTTGTCGGCTCGCACCTCGTGGATGAGCTCGTCAGCCGCGACTACCGAGTCCGCGTCCTCGACCGGCTCGAGGTGCAGGTGCACGGGCCCGGTGCGGCCGAGCCCGGGTTCCGCCCGGAGTACCTGCACCCCGACGCCGAGCTCCAGGTCGGCGACACCGGTGACCCCGCGACGATCGCCCGTGCCCTCGAGGGCGTGGACGTCGTGTTCCATCAGGCGGCGGCGGTCGGCGTCGGGCAGAGCATGTACGAGATCGACCGCTACGTTGCCCGCAACACTCACGCCACCGCCGTCCTCCTCCAGGCGATCGTCGACCGTCAGGCACGTCATCCCCTCGATCGGCTGCTGGTCGCGTCGTCGATGAGCATCTACGGGGAGGGGGAGTACCGCCTCGCCGACGGCACCCGGTTCGCGCCGTCGCCGCGTCCCGACGCGCAGCTCGACGCCCGGACGTGGGAGATGCTGGGCCCCGACGGCGGCGTCGCCGAGCCGGTGCCGACCACGGAGGACAAGGCGCTCCGACCGACCTCGGTCTACGCGCTGACCAAGCGCGACCAGGAGGAGTACTGCCTCCTGGTTGGTGCCACCTACGGGATCCCGACCGTCGCCCTGCGGTACTTCAACATCTACGGACCCCGCCAGGCGCTGTCGAACCCGTACACGGGCGTCGCCGCCATCTTCGGTTCGTGCCTGCTCAGCGAGGCCGCGCCGACCATCTACGAGGACGGTCTCCAGACCCGCGACTTCATCCACGTGCGGGACATCGTCACCGCCAACCTGCTGGGGCTCGAGGCTGATCCGGGCGCGGCCGCCGGGCAGGTCTTCAACGTGGGAACCGGCCGGCCCACGAACCTCCTGCAGTTGCATGCCGGCCTCCAGAAGGCCCTCGACGTGCCCGGCGTCGAGCCGCAGATCCCGGGGCGCTTCCGAGCCGGCGACATCCGCCACTGCTACGCCGACATCGCCAAGATCAGCGCGGCGCTCGGGTTCGAGCCCACGGTGGATCTCGAGACGGGTCTCTCCGAGCTCGCCGGCTGGATGCGCACGCAGGAGGCCGAGAACCTGACGAACCGGGCCGCCGCCGAGCTGGAGCGCAAGGGGCTCGTGCATTGACCGACCCGTCACCCGACGCGCAGGGGCGGCCGCGATCGATCCTCGTCGTGGCGAACGACGGGCTTCCCTATCCCGGCTGCCCGGTATCGGGCAGCGGGCTGCGGGCCTGGGGCCTGGGACAGGGCCTGGCCGCCCGCGGCCACGAAGTGCGGTTTGCGATGCCGGCGGCCGCCGCGAGCCCGGCCACCTCCACCGGTCCCGACCGGCCGCTCCTGTACGAGGACACCGGCTTGCGCGCCCTTATCGCCGGGGTCGATCCCGAAGTGGTCGTGTTCCAGCACTGGATCCGCGTGCTCGCCACGGACGGACTCGACGTGCCGGTCGCGCTCGACCTCCACGGCCCGCTCATGATCGAGGCCGCGTTCCAGCGGCACCCCGACACCGACATGGCGCAGCTGGCCGCGGTCAAGACCGCGGCCTTCCGGCGGGCCGACTTCGTGACCTGCGCGGGCGAGAAGCAACGGCAGTACTTCCTTCCCTGGCTCCTACTCGCCGGCGGCGACCCCACCGCCGAGTCGATTGCGGTGATCCCGGTCTCGATGGCGCCGGAGACCCCGGAGCACCTGTGGCCCGACACAGAGGTGAACTTCGTCTACGGGGGCATGTTCCTCCCGTGGCAGGACCCGTCGGTCGGAATCGACACCCTCGTCTCGGTGCTCGAGTCGGAGGGCACCGGCCGCCTCGACTTCTTCGGCGCACCCCATCCGCAGTTCGAGATGGAGCTGGGCGTGTTCGAGCACCTCGAAGAGAGGCTGCGCCGCTCCGATCGGGTCATGGTCCACGGGCTCCGGCCGCGCGACGAGCTTCTCGAGCACTACCGCCATTCGCACGTCGCGCTCGATCTCATGCGTCGCAACAACGAACGCGAGCTCGCGTTCACCACGCGCACCGTCGAGTACCTGTGGTGCGGGCTGCCGGTCGTCTACCACGACTACGGCGAGTTGTCGCCGATGATCCGCGAGTACGAAGCCGGATGGGTCACGGCACCTGACGACGCCGCCGAGCTCGAGAAGATCCTGCGCTCGATCCTCCACGATCGTGAGGATGTGCGCCGCCGGAGCGTGAACGCGCAGCAGCTGGCGCGTGAGCGGCTCAACTGGGAACGGACGATCGACCCCCTCGACGCCTTCTGCCGCCGGCCGGTCCGCGCCTCCCGCGGCCCTTCCGGTGCCCTGGTCGGCGACCCGCGAGAGGCCCGAGACCTCCGAGCCGAGCTCGACGCCCTCCACTCGACGAAGACGTTCCGTGCCCTCCGCCCGTTCCGGCGTGCCTACGCCCGCCTGCGGGGCCGCCGGGTGCCCTGAGCGCCGATCCGGTCGCGCGCCTCCTCCAGCACCTCGGCCACGGTCTGGTCGAGCGGGATCTCCGGCCGCCACCCGGTCGCGCCGTGCAGCTTGGCCGAATCGCCGACCAGGCGGGGAACCTCGACCGGTCGCACGAGCACCGGGTCGACGACGAGCTCCAGCGAGCGATCCGACAGCGCGAGCATCGCCCGGGCGATGTCGCCCACCGACACCCCTTGTCCCGAGCACACGTTGTAGGCCTCCCCCGGTTCCCCGTGCTCGACGAGCAGCCGGTAGGCGCGCACCACGTCGCGGACATCGCTCAGGTCGCGCATCGGCTCGAGCGCCCCTACCCGCACGGTGGGCTCGCCGGCGAGCTCGGCGTCGGCGATGCGCCCGGCCAACGCGGGCACGAGGAAGTCGGGTCCCTGGCCGGGCCCGGTGTGGTTGAAGGCCCGGACCCGGAGGGTGCCGAGCTGCTCACCCAGATACGCCTGGAGGGCCAGTACGTCGGCGGCCGCCTTGCTGGCGCCATAGGGCGTGATCGGGCGCAAAGGGGCGTGCTCGTCGAGGGGGAGATCGCGCTCGTCCACGGCTCCGTAGACGTCGGCACTTCCCACGACGAGGACACGACCGACGTTGGCTCCGGCACAGGCGCGCAGCACGTGGAGTGTGCCCTCGGCATTGACGCGGAACACGTGCGCGGGTGCGTCCCACGCGTTCCCCACATGGCTGATCGCAGCGAGGTGGTAGACGACGTGGGGCGCGGCGTCCTCGACCGCGACGCGGACGGCGGCGGCATCCGTGACATCGACGGGCTCGTCGTCGTGACGGTCGAGGGAGATGACGTCGTCGTCGCACGCCTGGAGGTGCGCCACGAGATGTCGGCCGACGAACCCGTCGGCGCCGGTGACGATCGCTCTCATGCGGTCACCGTGGCGCGCAACCGGTGGTAGAGGCGGGAGAGCTCCTCGCCGGCGCGGTCCCAGGAGAAGCGCGCGACCCGATCGCGCCCCCGTTCCAGGAGCTTCGTCCTCAGGTCGGCGTCGTCGAGCACGGCGGCCAACCCCTGCGCCAGCTGCTCGTGGTCACGGGGATCGACGAGCACGGCGGCGTCCCCGAGGACCTCGGGGAGCGCGCCGGCGCGGGCGGCGACGACCGGGATATCAGCGGCCATCGCCTCCAGCGGCGGATGGCCGAAGCCTTCGTAGAGGGATGGGTACGCGAACACCGCCGCGCCCGCCAGCAGGTCGCGGCGGTCGGTCTCGGAGAGGTAGCTCATGCGCCGAATCCGACTGCCGTGGCGCGCCGCGGCGCAGGCGGCGAGCAGCGCGTCCTGGTCCCAGCCGTCCGGTCCGGCCACGACGAGACGGAGGTCGGACGACGCGTCCGCGGCCACGTCGAAGGCACGTACGAGCGTGGGGAGGTTCTTGCGGGGTTCGACGGTGCCGAGCGCAAGTACGTACCGGTCGGCGCCGGCGAGCCGGCGGCCGGCGTCGGCGTTGCCGCCCCCGCTCGCCCGGAGGCCCGGGTACACCCGTACCACTCTCTCGGACGGCAGCGCGAACTCCTCGCGCACCTCGGCCCCGACGAAGTCGCTCACGACGTGCACGGTCGCACCCCGGTCGAGTGCACGCCGGATCAGGCGCGGATAGCGGCGCACGTCGGCGGTGCACATCTCGGGGTACCGGGCGAACGTGAGGTCGTGGATGGTCGTGACCACCGGTACCCGGGCGGGCGGCGCCACGAAGTTGGCGGCGTGGACGACGTCCACCGGGCCGGTCCAGCGCTCGACCATGGGCGAGTTGGTCCGGAGCCATAGGGCCCGGGCCAGCCGGGCCGGGAACCGGGCGGTGGCCGACCGGGTGCCGGTGGGCACGAGACCGACCAAGCCGTCTCGCCCTCTCCAGGTCACCGCGAACGTCACCAGCTCGAGCTCGGGCCGGTCGGCCAGCGCCTCGACGAGACCGGCGGTCGCATGCCCCACCCCGGTGCGCCGCCCGAGCAGCGACGTCCCGTCAACGGCCACTCGGAGCGGGCTCTGCCTGTCCACGTCAGCGTCGATCCTACGGAGATTGGCGATCAACCTGGTGCTCAAGTGCCCCTCTGGGGCCGCCGAAGCTAAGGGGTGCCTCTGTCCCCTTCTGGTACGAACGTGCCGCCCCTGATGCCCGCCCCCCGGCGCCGTCGGCTCACCCTCCTGCCCGTGGGGGCAGCACTCTCCGTGGTCTTGACCACCGCGTCCGTGGTGATGCCGGGCCAGGAGGACGCAAGCGCCCCGCAGACCACGACCGAGCAGGTCGACCTCACCCAACCGGGCGAGCCGGTCGCTCCCGGCTGGAGCGCCGAGACCGAGCGCGCCCCGAACCTCGTCGGTGTCGAGTGGCAGGGCGACCCGGCGGCATCGTTCACGATCGAGACCCGCGACGCCACCGGGACCTGGGCAACCGCCGGCTCGCTCAGCACGCCACCCCCCGACGAAGGACCCGACGACGGCTCACCCGAGGCGGCCGGGCGCGCCGGCGGCAACGTGAGCGAGCCGCTCTGGGTCGGCGACGACGTCACCGGTGTCCGCGTGCGCCTCGACGACGGCTCCGCCGCCGATGTCGATCTGCACACGGTCGATTCACCGCCCGCCTCCGCCCCCGACGGTGCGGCCGCGGCGGCGGCGGGCGTGCTGCGCGCCGGGGCGAGCACCGCCGACCGGCTGGTCATCGCCGCCATCGGCATCGCGTTCGCCGGCATCCTGGTCGCGTGGGGTGTGCGCCGTGACCGGCGACCACCGCGCCGGCGCCGGCGGGCGCTCCCGGTCACCGTCGGGCTCGTGGTGGTCGTCGCGCTCACCGCGTGTGCGCCCGTCAAGAGGGCGCCGGTCCCCGGGATGGCCAACGTGGTCACCCGAGCGAGCTGGGGCGCCGACGAGAACCTCCGATTGACCAACTACCCCGAGGGTCCGACCTACATGTCCAGCCTGCAGCTCGGGGTCGTGCACCACACCGTCAACTCGAACAACTACTCGTCGTGGGACGGGCCGGCCCTCGTGCGCGGTATCTACGCCTACCACACCCGGTCACTCGGCTACTGCGACATCGGCTACAACTTCCTGGTCGACAAGTACGGGGCGGTCTACGAGGGCCGCTACGGTGGCATCGACCAAGTCGTGATGGGCGCTCACGCGCGTGGCTTCAACACGTCGAGCCTCGGAGTGGCGATCATCGGCGACTACCGCACGACGCCGCCCACGAACGAAGCGATCGAAGCGGTCAAGCAGGTGCTCGTCTACAAGTTCGGGCACCACCGCACCAATCCGCGCGCTTACTTCTATTACACGACCACCGGAAACGAGAAGTACGGCCCGGGCACCCAGGTGCTGCTCGCGCCCACGTCGTACCACCAGGCCACCGGGAGCACCGAGTGTCCTGGGCAACGGGTCATCGATCGGATTCCGGAGATCTACGACCAGGTCGCGACCCGGCTCGGCTACTGACTGAACGCTCGTCAGATCTCGAGCGGTTCGTGCTCGATTGCCGCGACGAGCGGGGCGACGCTGTCGGGCACACCGGCGCGAATGCGCTGGAGCAGGAGCGCGCCCATGGCGACCACCGAGACCAACGACCCGGCCAGGTACCCGAGCTCGACCCGCAGGAACAGGTGGTCGCCGACCGCGGTCACGCCCGCGAACGCCACGATCCCGGCGACCCACGCCGCGGCCGCCTTGGCGTGGCCCATCAGCGCGATCAGAGCCTGGGCCAGGGTCAGCGCCAGGATGAACGCCCCGCTGCCGGCGGCGAGGAGGGCGAGGTCGCGGTGGCCGAGGGTGAACTTCTCGCCGAAGAGGATCTCTCCCGCCCACGGTCCCGCGGTGAAGCCGGCGACGACTCCGATGACCCCGATGCCGACCACCACGACGATGAGGCGCCGGAGCCCCGTCTTGAAGTCGTCGTGGCGGCCCGCGCCCGCGAGGCTGGCGAGCTTGGGGAGGAGCGCGGCCTGGACCGCCTGGAACAGCAGGATCGGGATGCGGGCGAGGAAGAAGCCGACGATGAAGTCGGCGACCGCGTCGCGCTCGCCCGCGGTCGCGAGCACCGTCGCGCCGAGCACGGCGGCGTACCCCAGCGTCTGCGCGAGCAACGACCCGACGAACAGGTAACCGAGCGCGGTCGAGAGCTCGGAGTACGGCGCGTCGGGTCCCGGCTTGAAGAGGCCGTGCTGGCCCGAGAGGGCAATCGCGCTGGACAGCGCGGGCGGGATAGCCAGCGCGAGGCCGTAGTAGACGGGATCGTCGATGCCGGCCAGCCACAACACGATGCACGGCGTGACCCGGACGACGCCCTCGATCGCGAGCAGCAGCCCGTACGGACCGAAGCGGTCGTTGCCGGAGAGCGTCCCCCGCGTCAGGTGCTCGATCGCGTACGACGCCAGCGCGATCGCGAAGCACATGAGCAGCGCGGTCCGGCCGTGGAACAGGTTGTCGCTCAGCGGCCCGCCCGCGGCCAGCGCGGCCGCGATCAATGCCACGGTCAGGATGCCGCCGAGGAGCGCGGCCCGCTTGATCAGCGGGCCCCCACCGACCCCCCGCGCCCGTCGGTCGGCGAGGGCGCGGCCCACCTCCTGCTCGAGGGGTAGGAACATCCCCGGGGCGACGACGAACACGAGCACCCAGAGGCCGTTCAGCGCGGTGTAGTCACCCTTCGACAATGCCCGGAACGACACGATCTGGAACGCGTAGGCCGTGATCCCGGCGACGAGCAGACCCGCTCCGACCGCAAAGGTCCCTTCCGGGACGGCGTTGCGGGCGGTCTCGAGCGACCGTTGTGCGCGCTGTGACATGGGTGCGATCGAGTCCTGGTCCGGGGTTCGACCGGGCGCTCGACGCGACAGGAGCAGGCCTGATCGAAGCCCTGAGCATAACGGGAACCCTTCTCCGCCCTCGACCTCGAGCCGCCGGCGAAGCCGAGCATGGAAGGATGCCCGCGTGAGCACCCGGACGCTCCTCGTCCTCGCCGCCGCCACGGGTGTCGCCATCCTGGCGGCCGCGGCGGTCCAGATCATGTTGGCGGGGTGACCCGCCGATAGCTTCCGGTAGCTGGAAGAATGGGCCTCGGATCGAGAAGCCGGATCGAGAAGGGGGGTGACCGAACTGGCCGAGCACTTCGACGTCGTAATCCTCGGGGGTGGGCCGGGCGGCTACGCGGCCGCGCTCTACGGCGCCGCCGCCGGCCTGCGCATGGCGATGGTCGAGGAGCAGCGGGTCGGCGGCACGTGCCTCCACCGCGGCTGCATCCCGGCCAAGGAGCTGCTCCAGACGGCCGAGGTGCTGCGCACGGTCGCCAACGCCAAGGAGTTCGGCGTCGAGACGGGCCAGCCCGCGCTCGACCTCGGGACGAGCCAGACCCGCAAGCAGCAGGTCGTCGACCGACTGACCAAGGGGCTCGAAGGGCTGTTGAAGGGGCGGCAGGTCACGGTCGTGCCCGGCACCGGTCAGGTCACCGACGCCGCCGGCGGACAGATCTCGGTCTCCGACGGCACCGAGCTCACCGGGGACGCGTTGATCCTCGCCACCGGCTCGCTTCCGCGAGCCTTGCCCGGCCTCGACTTCGACGGCGAGCGCATCCTGTCGTCCGACCACGTGCTCACGCTCACCGAAGTGCCGCCGCGCGTCGTCATCATCGGTGGCGGCGCCATCGGCTGCGAGTTCGCGTCGCTGCTCGGTGACGTCGGCAGCGACGTCACCGTCCTCGAGGCGCTCCCGAACATCCTGCCCGGAGTCGACCCCGAGGCCGCTGAGGTCGTCGTGCGGGCGTTCGCGAAGCGCGACATCCGCGTGCACACCGGCGTCAAGGTCACCGGCATCGAGGGCGCGCACGAGCTCGCGGTGACGTTCGAGACACCCGAGGGCGCCCAGCAGGTGGTGGCCGACAAGGTCGTCGTGAGCATCGGGCGCCAGCCCCGCTCGGAGGGTGTCGGGCTCGAGGGCTCGGGCATCGAGGTCGACGACCGAGGCTTCGTCCGGGTCGACGACTACCTGCGGACGTCGGTCGCGGGTGTGTACGCGGTCGGTGACGTGGTCGACACGCCCCAGCTCGCGCACGTCGGCTTCGCCGAAGCCATCGTCGCGATCAAGGCGATCCTCGGGGAGCCGGTCGACCCGATCGACTACGAAAAGGTTCCCTGGGGCATCTACTGCCACCCCGAGGTCGCCTTCGCCGGCCTGACCGAGCAGCAGGCGCGCGATCGGGGCCACGACGTCGTCACGTCGGTGCACCGCTTCGCCGGCAACGGGCGGGCGTTGATCATCGGCGAGCCCGACGGGCTGGTGAAGATCGTGTCCGAGCGCGACGGCCCCCTGCTCGGTGTCCACATCGCGGGTCCGTGGGCGACCGAGCTCATCGCCGAGGGCTACCTCGCCGTGAACTGGGAGGCCACCGCCGCCGACCTCGGTACCCTCATCCACCCGCATCCCACCCTGAGCGAGCTGTTCGGTGAGTCGGCGCTCGCGCTCACGGGCCGCGGCCTGCACGGGTAGGAGGACCGCGTGGACATCACGATGCCGCAGCTGGGCGAGACCGTCACCGAGGGCACGATCACCCGCTGGCTGAAGCAGGTCGGCGAGCGCGTCGAGACCGACGAGCCGCTGTTCGAGGTGTCCACCGACAAGGTCGACTCCGAAGTCCCGGCGCCCAGCTCCGGGGTCGTCTCCGAGATCCTGGTGCAGGAGGGCGAGACCGCCGCGGTCGGGACCCGCCTGGCAGTGCTGTCCGACTCCGACGCTCCCGCCACCGGCGCACCCGCCACCGGCGCGCCCGCCGAGGCCGCTCCGGCCGCGCCCGAGTCCCCGCCTCCTCCGGCGCCGGAACTGGCACCGCCACCCGCTCCGGAGGAGGCTCGCTTCGAGTCCGAGCCCGAGCCCGAGCCCGAGCCCGAGCCGGCGGCGGTTGCGCCCGCTCCTCCACCCGCGCCGACGCCTCCGGCACCGGCGCCTCCGGCGCCCGAGCCCCGCGCGCCCGAGCCCCGGCCCGAGCCGCCGGCCCCGCCTGCGCCCGCCCCGAGCCCGGAGCCGGCGCCTTCCACGCCGAGGCCGGAGCCGGCGCCCGTTCCCGCGGGCGCCGCGACCGTGATGTCGCCGGTCGTCCGGCGCCTGATCGCGGAGCACGGCCTCGACGCCGCCCAGATCCGCGGCACCGGCGAGGGCGGTCGAATCACGCGCAACGACGTCCTCGACGCCGCCGCCCAGCGGGGCGGCGCGCCCGCACCGGCCGCACCCCCGGCCGCGCCACCACCCGGGGCCGAGCCACCGCCGGTGGCGCCGCCTGCCCCGCGCGTCGAGCCCGCCGCGCCGACCCCGGCCCCGGCTGCCGGCGACGAGGTCATCCCGTTCGACAACATCCGGCGCCGCACCGCCGAGCACATGGTGCGGTCGAAGGCGACCAGCGCCCACGTGTACACGTCGGTAGAGGTCGACTTCGAACGGGTCGAGCGCGCCCGGCGCGTAGGCCAGGAGGAATGGAAGGCGCGCGAGGGCTTCTCGCTCACCTATCTACCGTTCGTCATCCGTGCGTTCTGTAACGCGATCGACGACCACCCCCACGTCAACGCGAGCGTCGACGGCGAGAGCCTCGTCGTGCACCACGACGTCCACATCGGGGTCGCCGTCGACCTCGACTTCCAGGGCCTCATTGCGCCGGTGATCCGCAGCGCCGACGGCAAGCGCATCCGGCCGCTCGCACGCGAGATCCACGACCTCGCCCGCCGGGCCCGCGAGCGCAAGCTCCAGCCCGACGAGGTCATGGGCGGGACGTTCACGATCACGAACCCGGGGCCGTTCGGTACTTACATGACGCTGCCGATCATCAACCAGCCCCAGGTCGCGATCCTCTCGACCGACAGCGTGCGCAGGCGCCCGGTCGTGATCGAAGGCCCGGACGGCGACCCCACCATCGCCATCCGCCACATCGGCCTCCTGAGCCTCGCGTGGGACCACCGCGCGTTCGACGGCGCCTACGCCGCCTCGTTCCTCAACGCGATGAGGCAGGGCCTCGAGACCGGCGACTGGGAGGCCGAGCTCGGGTGAGTCAGTTGCGCGTGCGCTGGCTCGGCCGGATGCCCTACCGCGAGGCCGAGGATCTCCAGCGCGCCCTGCTCGAGCGCGCGCCCGACGACTACCTGCTCCTCCTCGAGCACCCGCACGTGTACACGCTCGGGACCCGGGCGAACCCGGCCCACGTCCTCGTGCCGCCGGCGTCGGTCGGGGCCGACGTCGTGCAGGCCGACCGGGGTGGCGATGTCACGTACCACGGTCCCGGTCAGCTGGTGGGGTATCCGATCGTCACCCTGCCCGAGTGGCGCGACGGCAAGGTCGACGTCGTCGCTTACGTCCGCCGGCTCGAGGACGTCCTCATCGACACGCTCGCCGACCTGGGAGTGCGCGCGCATCGGGCTGAGCGGTACACGGGCGTGTGGGTGGGCGAGGAGAAGATCGGCGCGATCGGGGTGAAGGTGGCCCGCGGTCGCACCCGCCACGGGTTCGCGCTGAACGTCGACCCCGACATGGAGATGTTCTCGCACATCGTCCCCTGCGGGATTTCCGACAAGGGCGTGACCTCATTGGCGCGCTTACTCGACCCGGCTCCCGACATGCGAAGCGTCGCTGACGCGGTCGTCGCACGTTTCGTCGAACGATTTCGTTACGTCACCAGTGAGCGCCAGGACATTGCTTGGCGGCCGTCGGCAGCGGCACATCCGCTCCCCGACAGCGACGGGGCCTCCCTGTCTCGCTCGCTCGCTGCGGGCCGGGATACCCGGCCCGCAGGCGCTCGCTCGCTGGCGAGCGACCTCCGCTCGCCTCCGCTCGCCCCGGTCGCCGCGCGGCGGCAAGACGAGCAGCCCGTTCGCCTCCTCGGGCGGCTCGCAGCTGCTGGTGTCGAAGTGCCAGAGGAAGACCCTGCGTTCCGAAGGCCGTCGTGGATGCGGGTGAAGGCGGACCTGGGGCCGAACTATCGGGAGACGAAGCGGCTGATGCGGTCGCTCGATCTTCATACGGTGTGCGAGGAAGCGGCGTGCCCGAACATCTACGAGTGCTGGGCCGACAAGACTGCGACGTTCATGATTCTGGGGGAGCGGTGTACCCGGGCGTGCGGGTTCTGTCTGGTCGACACCCGTCATCCGGAGCCGCTCGACGAAGACGAACCCGAACGGGTCGCCGAGGCCGTCGCGACCTTGGGGCTTGCTCACGCGGTGGTGACGAGCGTGGCGCGGGATGACGTCGCTGATGGCGGGGCTTCGATCTTCGCCGCGACGATACGCGCGATTCGGTGCCGGACTCCGTTGACGCGAGTCGAGGTGTTGATCCCCGATTGCAAGGGCGATCCTGGCGCGTTGGCGACGATCTTCGATGCTCGGCCCGACGTGCTCAATCACAATCTCGAGACGGTCGCGCGGCTGCAGCGGGCGGCGCGGCCATCGGCGGCGTACTTCCGGTCGCTGACGTTGCTGGCCCGGGCGAAGAGCGCGGGGCTCACCACCAAGTCGGGGATCATCCTCGGGATGGGCGAGACCGTCGACGAGGTCCGGGGCGCCATCGCCGACCTGCGCGGCGTCGGCGTCGACGTGCTGACCCTCGGCCAGTACCTGCGGCCGTCGGCGCGCCACCTTCCGGTCGTGAAGTGGTGGACACCCGAGGAGTTCGCGGAGCTGGGTGCGTACGCCGAGTCACTCGGCTTCGCCCACGTGGAGTCGGGCCCGCTGGTGCGATCCAGCTACCACGCCCGTCGCGCAGCCGACGCGACCGCGAAAACGACCGTCGCGCTCGCGCTCTCCTAGTCATCGGCGGCCGGGCAACCGCCCGCCCGTCTCTACAACGCCTTCCTTACTGTCTTCGGGACGGATCTCGCCGAGTCGGCCCGAGCCGGATGATCCGGCTCAGCACCCGTGCGAGGCGCCAGCTGCTCTGCTCTATAGCGGTCAAGCGTGCCTCGAGGTCGGCGACCGGGGGGACGAGCGGCGGGTCGACAGGGCGGTCGACCGATGGACGCTCGAGCAGGACGTAGTCCTGGAAGTCGAGGTTGCGCCGCGGAAGGAAGGCACGGATCGTGAGGTCGCGTCCCCAATGCGCGAATACGTACCAGGGAGCGTGGAAGGTGCTGTGGTACCAATCCGGGAACACCCCGGCCCAGCCGTCGTCCTCGACGAAGAGGATGCCTCGCGTCTCGAGCGTGGGCGCCCACTGTGCCGTGTCACGCCCGTCGTTGCGAGCCACCGCCTCGATATGGCGGAAGGCGCGCTCGCCGTGCACGCTCAGCAGGAGGTATCCGCCCGGCTTGGTGATACGTCGTAGCTCCGCGAGCCAAAGGTCCTGGTGACGCTCGTCGATGTGAGTGAAGACGCTGCACGAGAACACGAGGTCGAAGTGGCCGTCGGGGTAGGGGAGCGGTGGCAACTCGGCGTTGCGGTGGAACTGCACGTAGGGGAAGTGGTGTGCCGCCCAGTCGAGCGCGTCGGCGTCGATGTCGGTCCCGTGCAGCTCTGATCGAGCCGCGAGCCGCTCCATCCACATGACCACGCGGCCACAGCCGCAGCCGAAGTCCAAGATCCGCTGGAACGAGTCGAGCGGGCGCCCCCACGACGCCAGTGCCTCTTCGATTTCGACCCGCGCTGATGCGCCCGGATTCGCGGAATGTCGTCGTCCCGCCCCGTGCGCCAGATACGCGGTACTGGAGTTCGTCGGGAGGCAGCGGCTTGCTGCTTCCCGACGGGTCGATCATCGATCCCATCTTCACCCTCTGACCGTGACTGCGACAAATGAGCCAAGCGGCTCCGGCCGGCGGCTCCGGGCTTCTACGCTGACGCTGTGTACGCAGAGCGCCTGACCCGGGCTCGCGCGCGCATGGGCGAGCTCGGTATCGACGTGTTGCTGCTGTCGGTGGGCGCCGACCTGCCGTACCTCACCGGGTACGAGGCCATGCCGCTCGAGCGCCTCACGATGCTCGTGCTCCCGCGCGACGACGATGCCGCGCTGGTCGTGCCCCGCCTCGAGGCGGCCCGGGTGCAGGAGCGGCCGGAGGCGTTCACCGTGCGGCCGTGGGAGGAGACCGACGACCCGATCGGTCTCGTCGCGAGGCTGGCGGGCCCGGCGGGAACCGCCGCGATCGGCGACCAGACCTGGGCCCGCTTCGTACTCGACCTGCAGGCGGCGATGCCCACGACGCGCTTCCGCAAGGCGAGCGAGGTCACCGGCCCGCTCCGGATCGTCAAGGACGCCGCCGAGGTAGCGGCCCTCCGGGCGGCAGCGCGCGCAGTCGACGAGATCGCGTCGGCGATGCGCGACCGGCCCTTCGCCGGGCGGACCGAGGCCGAGATCCACCGTGAGCTGGTCGACCGGATGCTCGAGCTCGGCCACGAGCGCGCCAACTTCGCCATCGTCGCCAGCGGGGCGAACGGCGCGAGCCCGCACCACGAGCCGGGCGAACGGACGATCGCAGCCGGCGACGTGGTGCTGTGCGACTTCGGCGGCACGATGCGGAGCTACTGCTCCGACATCACCCGCATGTTCGTGGTGGGGGAGCCCGATTCTGAGGTTCGTGACGCTTACGCGGTGCTGGTCGACGCCCAGGAGCAGGCGGTGCGGGCCGCCACGGTGGGCACCCCGTGCGAGGAGGTCGACGCCACCGCTCGCCGGGTGATCGGCGACGCGGGGTTCGGGGATCGCTTCATCCACCGTACCGGCCACGGGATCGGGATCGAGGCGCACGAGGACCCGTACCTCGTCGCCGGCAACGCCCTCCCGCTCGCACCCGGTCACGCGTTCAGCATCGAGCCCGGCATCTACCTGCCGGACCGGTTCGGGCTGCGGCTCGAGGACATCGTCCTTGCCACCGACGAAGGCCCCGAGCGGTTGAACGAGGCGCCCCGCGATCTTGGGGTCGTGGACTGAGGCGTGCAGCTCGATCTGGCGACCGTCCTCCTCCAGTGGTCGACCGGCGGGCTGCTGTTCTGCTGGGTGACGACGCGCCGCCGCGAGGTGGGCCCGGGGTACGGGTGGTTGCTCCGAGGTGTCTTCCTCGTGCTCGCGGCGGGCAGTGTCGTGGCCGGTCGGGTCACGGGCGACGGGACGAGCGAGGTGGTGCGCGACCTCGGCGCCATGGGCGTGGTCGCGGGCGCCGCGGTCGCATTGACGCGGTCGATCACGCGACGCGGCGGCGCAACCCGCGGCGTCGAGTTTCCGCCATCGCTGGACCTGGTGGCGCCGGTGGCCGGACTGGTCGGGCTGGCGGCGGCGGCGGCCGCCGCCGGCGGTCCGTACCCGCTGAGCCTGGCACGCGTGGTGGTCGGTGCACTGTTCCTGGGCGCGGTCACCGACGCGATGCTGCTGGGACACTGGTACCTGGTGCAGCCGGGGCTGGACCGTGCCCCCATCCGCCAGCTCGTGGTGCTGAGCACCGTCATCTGGCCGTTCGAGGTGGCCGCGCTGCTGTGGCCGACCGGGATGGCTCAGGTCTTGGACGGAACCATCGAAGACGGTTGGGACGGCCTGCTCGGTTGGACGTGGGCGGTGAGCGCGGCCACGACCATCGGTTTGCTCGTCCTCACGTGGCTCGCGCTCGGGGAGCGCTCGTACTCTGCCGTGATGGCGGCGACCGGGCTCCTCTACCTCGCGATCCTTACCGCGTTCGGCACCGACCTCGTCGCCCGGGCGGCGCTGGCGGGATGAACCCGCGTTCAGCCGAGGCTGAGTAAGGCCCGACTATTATCGACACCATGCTCGTGTCGCGCGCCACTGCGTCGCGCCCGACGGTGCCGGTGGCGACGGCATGACGCGGGTGGCTGAGTACTCACAGGCGCGCGAACTCGCGGTCAACCTCACCCTGCGGGAGCT